>Ga0209382_10005992_pt1 | contig 15700 bp, 19 predicted proteins | sample SoiMetdeltSBSDD5_FD_187599 | JGI IMG/M metagenome (GOLD analysis project Ga0209382, IMG submission 187599) | Bulk soil microbial communities from a Populus tree surrounding site in Tennessee, USA - Soil MetaG P. deltoides SBSDD5 (SPAdes) (version 2) | ecosystem: Environmental > Terrestrial >...
GGACACACAATATGGTAAATCAAGGACGAGACGTTGTGCCTTTTATGCCGATAGTCGCTCATGCCAGCGACAATAACACCGCTGCAAAAGCCGAAGCAAGCTTCGAGGAATCTGACCCAAGAGATTCAATGTTGGGGTGGGTTTTTTGGATTTGTACCAACAATGGAATATTTTATTGCTGATGAGAAATGTGCAAGACTTCTTCAGTTGCGGAATGAAAAGTTTAAGCGAGATTATGAACAGGAAAAACGGGAGTACGAACAAAGAAAACGTGATCTTATTCAAGAGCGCAGGGATAAAATACAGGCCGCAAAAGACGAAATACAATATCTCAAAGAGTATGGCATTACTGAAAACTTATATGGTGTAGAAGGAAGACGAATCTTCGGAGGCCCCATTTATATGAAACAAGTAATCGACACTGGGCATCAAATGACAAAGGAACAATTTCTCGCGCAAGAAAAATATAAAAATGAGTTAGCGGATCGTATAATAATGTATGAGCAAAATAAAATATCCCTCCCCCGTGAACCTGTTTTACAATCAATGCACTCGTTACCCCAGAAAATTGATGATATTCATACGGTAGCAATTCAGGCAGGAATGACGTTTCATGAAATAGAAGATCTGATTGAATGGCGGTTAAAGTCCTTTAGCGAGAAAGAAATAAAATCATTACAAGACTGGATACGATGGTATTTAGCAGGGTGGGAACTGCATTTTGAAAAAAAGCCTGCTACTTGGCAACTAGCACAACTAAACCAGTTTTGTATTGCTATATTTGAACTTTCCAGTCATTTAAAAGAGAAGCCAATAAAGATACCAAGCGGCCACTATGACGAAACTCTCAGAGTCGAGCGCACGCAGCAGGACTTGAATAATGACATGGTGCAGGAGCTTCTTGACTTACAACCTCACACTGCCTACGTGAAGAAAGCCACATGGAAGGGCAAAATCCAGACAGTGGTTGTTGACAAAGCGGCGTCGGCGCTCCTTGCGGCAGGCAGGCGCCAACTTGTTGATGTACGCGGGAGCGCCCGGAAAAATGCAATTGAAAACCACATCCTCAGACACCGAAGCGAGATAGAAGAGGAAATCCGTAAGCGCCAGAACGGCTGGCAGACAAGCCCGAATACTGAACCACAGCCACCGCCAACTACTAGTGGGAGCAGCACGCCTTCACTTCCTGCCGGAGGCTCAGGACACGACCGGGAACCGCCACCGCCGCCAACGCAAATAGTTCCAAAGAAAACGCCTGAGGAGAAACCCCCGGGCACGAAGAGCCTTGCCGGTCGGCAAAAAGACCTGTCTGGCGGGAAGCCTGGTCTTGCCTGTCGGCAGACAGGTCTGCCTGTGGAATTTGTCTCCTTGCGCTTTTACGAGTCAGGGCACTGGCTCCCAGAACACGAGCGGCGCTACAGCATGAGCTTTTCCCGCCACAGCGCCCGCTTTGTGAATGTTGTCCTCACCATGGCAAGTACGCTTCAGGGAGGACAGAGGAAGCAGCGGGTGAAGGTAAAGATACAGTAATCTGAAACCTGACGGGGACAGGTTAGCGGGGTACGAGGATACCCTGGACGTTGGCCCGGACACGCCGGCGCCCTGGTATCACTGGGGGATAGGATCGGCCAGTCCTGGCTACTGGCAACCTGGCAGGTATCGTGTCGTCATCCTCATTGACGGGGTCGAATTCGCGGAGGAATCATTCACCATCACCGAAGATCGGGGTAGCCTCAAGCACGAAGCAGCTGCGTTAGAGCCCCCGAGAAGCGAGGGTATTGCTTCATGCACGATCACAGAAGATATGTTTGCGCTGAGAAGCCTCAGCGAGTTTTGCACAGATGCAGGTGAGAGAGCAGGAGAGAGGCGACAGTCTCCTTCAGGAAGCGATGACGAATTAACCAGACAAGAAGAAATTGATGCCTTAAACTTCTTTTTCTTGACATGAAGCGCCGTTTTTATCCCGTCGCGTGCCTCCATTTGTCTCTGGTCAACCTCTGACATCTCAACTCCCTTGCTCCAATAGGGGTTGTCGTATCAAATAGGGGTATAACAAACGTTGCTGTCACAGGTATCGTTTCCTAAAATAATGTCCACTTTTATTTTATACTCCAGTCGAAAAACTGCACAAAATTATTTTCTACTTGACAGCAAAGTACAAAATTGCCGAAATGGTGTCAGTACTCCTATCACGAGTACATCCTCTGGAGCGTACGATGGCGAATCCTCACTATACCTTTGACCACGGACTAATAGATGGAGTACGTGATCGAACAAAAGCGATCAGTTCACAAACCATTTTTATCGTGACCGGGAGCGACAGAACAGCAGAAGTATTAGACCATCCTGTTGCTAAACGGTTACGGGAAGAGATTGACAAACGGGGCAATATCTCATCTTGTAGAAGAGCACTCATTGTGAGTGACGCCTTTTGGTTGAATGACGCCACACTTCATACACAGCCGGTCATTGCCGTTGGAGGACCCACGTCCAATGCCCTCACACGTATGCTTGTTGATCAAGGTGATAGGTGGCATACAAAGGAGGATTGTCACGGGTCTTTCATTGAAGGACCGCCGCCGCGGGTGACACTCTGGGGGAGAGGAGCGGTGGAGGTACGCCCGTATATAGAAGAATGGATGAGGATTCCCAACGGACTGAGTGCCCTTCTCAAGTTATGCTGGGGTTCCCGCCGCGCATTACTCATAGGTAATGCTGCCTATTCCAGTAGTCCTCTTTCCAACTCTGTCAACGACGCGACGGATTTGGCTACCGTCCTGCGCCTCTTGGGCTTTGATGTCAGGCTCCACCGGGATGCGAATAAACCCATGATGGAGAGCGCCATCGATCTCTTTACACAAAGACAACCGCTCGGTATGGCGGGTCTGTTCTTCTTCTCCGGCCATGGCGTGCAGATTGACGGTATAAACTATCTCGTACCGATTGGCGCGCGCTTCAGCACTTCCAGTGATGTCAAATATCACGCGGTTGCGGCCGATTGGGTCCTCGCCCGGATGGACGAGAGTGGAATGGACGTGAAGCTCTTATTCCTCGATGCCTGCCGGGCTCTACCCTTGGGGTGGAGTAGGACGCGGACGCTCAGCCGGGGCCTCGCGGGTATGGATACGCCCAAAGGCGCATTGATTGCCTATGCGACGAGTCCAGGCAAAACGGCGTCCGATGGCTTCGGCCGTAATTCCCCGTTTACAACCCACTTGTTGCGGGAACTCATCATCAAAGGACGGGATATTGAAGTCGCCCTCAAAGCGGTGTGGGCTGGCGTCCAGCAGGCCACCGGTGGGAAGCAAATTCCCTGGGTCGCCTCTTCCATGACGGGAAACTTCTATACCGCTCGCTGAGCGGAAGGCTACCCGTTTTTCTCATCTAAATCGGTCCACACGAGATTCATACACTTAACGTCCGGGACACACCGCTATTGCACGCTGACGCGCGTTACCAGTGTGCCAATGGTCTGTGGCCTGATTTAGATAGTTAGCGGCGAATAGAGTAATCGGGCGTTTTCTCTAACGCTTATATGTATAGTAAAATACGATGTTTTTTGTAACAGCGCGCTGCTCACCACAACACCATGTGCGGATTTCATGGAGGAGCGCCAGGCCATACGCTCCATAATAGCGGAAATCATGATACGGAAAAGTCAGAAGCGAGAAAGGAGACCGCGTATGGACCTGAGCCCCGCGAATATCGCCCGCTTAGAGCATGTGCTGCGTACGTTGGATTTCACGCAGGGCGCTGATGCCTAGGCCGTCCAAAAACGACCAGAAAGGCTCGCTGTTCTTACCCAGAATGTGGACCTCGTCACGAGGTTCCTGTTCCGATCTCAGTCCCCATCCGCTTTGGTGGTGCATGCCCATCTGAGCTTCACTATCCTGGTCAGCCCGATTCCACGTGCGTACAACGCCCGGGATCACAGACCTTGACTCAGGAGGTGCCGGATGAGCCAGCAATCCAAACTCAGACAGAGTCGCCAGCAGTGGAAACAAAAGGCCAAAGCACGCGCTGCACACAATCGCTACCTGCGCAAAGAACTCGAGCGCCTTCGCAAAGAGCGCGATCGCGCCAAACAGGCCCTCCAAGAAGCCAACAAGCAGCTGCGCCAAAAAGAGGCCCAGCCCACTCCTCTCAAGGCACATCGGGTATGGCTGACGCTGACCCTGTTTGCAGGCGCCCGCATCAGCTTTCGCGCCGTCTCGCGCGTTCTGCATGTGCTGGCAGCCTGGCTGGACATCGGCAAGGCCCCGTGCCCCCAAACCGTCATCAACTGGGTGATGCGCCTATCGGTTGTGCGCATGCAATCGGCCAGGCTGCTTCAAGGCGCTGCCAGGCACCTGATTCCCTTTACCAACGGCTTGATCTGGATGATTGACACCAGCCTCACACTCGGCACGGGCAAGCTGCTCAGTGTGCTGGCCCTTGCTGCCCACCACTACCAGCTGGCCGGTGGCGCCCCGGGTTTTCAACACGTACGCTGTATCGCCGTCGCGGTGGCGCCCTCCTGGACCGGCGCCCGCCTGGCAGACCTGCTTGAGCGCGTCGTCGCGGTGGCGGGCCGCCCCGCGGCCTACCTCAAAGACGGCGGCAGCGAGCTCAAAAAAGCCACCGACGTGTTGAGCGAGCGCGGGCTGGGCAGCCCAGTGATTGACGACATCTCGCACGCCGTGGCCAATATGCTCAAGCGGCGCTACGAGAAGCACCCGCAGTTTGCGACCTTTCTATCAGCGTGCGGCCGGGTGTCGAGCCGCCTCAAGCATACGGTGTTGGCCTGCCTGACCCCACCCACGGTCCACACCAAGTCGCGCTTTATGAATGTCCACCGCTTGGTGCGCTGGGCCGATCGGGTGCTGGGCCTCTTGCCAGCGGGCCGAGCCAAGGCAGGCTCGGTGCTGGCGAAGTTGCGCACGTGCCTGGACGAGTTGCCTGCTTGTCGCACCCTGATCTGCCAGTTTCGAGACGATGCCGTGGCCCTGCTGGCGTGCCAACAGATGCTCAAGACCCGCGGGCTCTCCCACGACACCCTGACCCAGTGCGAGCCCCTCTTGGACACCATGGCCTCGATCCGTGTGCGCCAGGAGTTTGCCCGCTATCTCCACCATCAGCTCGAGACGGCCACACGGCTTGGCCTCGATGACGTGGGTTTGCCGATCAGCTCCGATCCCATCGAATCGCTCTTTGGGCTGACCAAGCAACACGGGGTGGGCCCGGTCAAGGATGCCAATCGCATGGCGCTGCGCATCCCGGCGCTGTGCGGTCTGCCCACGCCAGAGGAAGCCCAACAGGTGCTGGAGATCACCGTGGCACAGCAGAAGGCCCTCACTGATGGGGTATCCTCCTTGACCAAGCAGAGGCGCCAGATGCGGGCGAAGCCGCATGACTTGGAACAGCTGAGCAGCGGACGAGACCAGGGCCACGTTGAGCTCATCCCATCTGGCAAAGATCACTCCGATCGATCAAACATCATCTACTTCCCCAATGGGTACAAGGAGGTCCAGGGGCCGCGGCTTCAACGTCACGAGGTCTCACCCACACAGGCAACGGTGGTGGACAACCAGGTCCAAAATCCGGTCAAGGGTCGAACGCCAATTTAGACGGCCTAGCTGATGCCGAGATTCGTGCCGATGGGTATCTCTGGATCTGTCCGAAGCCGGGCCGCAAGTGGAAACGCTCGGCCAAGATGCGCGGCCAGGAGCGGGCGGCGGCGGTGGTCTGGCTGGCGCAGTACCGTCAACACGTGGCGTCACCACCGTTATCGGGACACTAGAAGCGTATCGAGTATCTGTACACCCGAGCGCACCGTTGGTGGACATGTGACCAACGGTGCAGCAAACGCCCGTTACTCTTCTCCACCTGTGCCGTGTGTCGCCACGTCCCCGCCCCGGTCAGCCGCGGCACCGCACACCGTGCGGTCCCCTGGGCGTCGGCACGGGCTGGCGGGGCTACCCAAACACGCCCCTGAGACCGCGATACACCAGCCAGACGACCACTCCCACGAGCCCAAGAGACAGCAGACTCCCGAGGACGAGGAGGACAATCACCCAGAACATGAGGACCGGTTCATTGCCGTTAGGGGGCTGCTCAGGCGGCGGCGTCCGCTGATCGGGTTGGTCGGGCATAGGGGCCTCCTGGTGGTGATGCGGAGCCCCTCCAAGATGAAGCATACCACACCCACCCCCCTCGCCACCTGTTCCTACGCCCCGGTGCACTGCGGCGCCGCACCGCGTGCGGTCCTCTGGGCGTCGGCACGGGGCGCTTTCCCTCCAGTGAGGGACGGCAGGGGGGGCGCGGGCGGCGCCTGTGGGGACGGCAGTTCCCCGCTGCTGCGCCCTGCCCCCGCCTGGGGCACACCTGGGCAGCTTTCGCCGACCAGCACGCCATGCTAGGCTAGAAGGCATCCATACCCCGATGCCCCTCTGTGCCCTAGAAGGCTGCTGCCATGCCCAAGGAACACCGCCTCACGATTCGCCTGCCTCAGGATCTCTATACCCAACTCGCCGCGTGTGGCTGGTCAGGGCAGCCATTGGCCGCCATTGTCCGCCACGCCCTCCAGGAATACGTCGCCCGGCAGAGAGAACAACCGAGGAGCGCGGATGAAACCGCCGTGACGGTGGCTGCCATGGCAGCCAGACTCGACGGCCTGCAAGACCAGGTGGAGTCTCTCGCGACCCGACTGGAGGGCTTGGCCGCCAGCACACGGCAGACAACGGCAGCCATGGCGGACACGTCTGCCAGAATCCGGCAGCCAGTGGCTGCCACGGCAGCCGACACCCCCGCACCGCGGCGGCAATCAGGCCGGCCGAGCGGTCCGCTACGCCAGCAGATTCTGGACGTGCTCCAGGCCCATCCCGCAGGGTTGCGGGCGGACGAGATCCGGGTCCATATGCAGGCACAGCGCCCCATCGGCGATACCCTCGCCGGCATGGTCCGCGGCGGCGTCATCACCGCCCAGGGACGCGGGGCGCAGCGGCGGTATGTGGTGGCAGCCTAGCCGCTGAAGGAGGCGATGCACGAGCAGGGGAGTCGGCAGTACGAGCTTTTTCCCGCAGCCCCTGTGGCGAAAGGAGAACCGCAATGACACCGAATAGCGGAGACAAGGGACAACGTGTCGGTTGCCGCGCCTGTAATGTGGTCTTTCGTGACAGGACTACCCGGAGTCTCGCCCTGGTGCCTTGTCCCGCGTGCGGCCTCCAGGGTGCGGTCATCAGTCTCCCCATCCCGGACACCTGGCCCAGCGACTATGCGGAGGAGGAGATCATAAAGTAAGCGTCTGTTTCCGGGAGCAGCGTCACGCCGGCACGCTCATGCTGTGTGTGGTTAACATAAGACGGCTTATCAGATCCTAGCCATTGGCGAGACTATGCTATGATACGCACCAGGTCTGGACGGTGACAGTTGCAGTGACTCTTCCTGATACCCTCCCGTGCGTCTTGAGGGGGGAAGTGAGACCAGTGGGCAAGGGCAGTTCCTCACCAGCCTTGTGGCGTAATATCCAGCGATATTGGATATCGCGACGTCTTTGTCGCTCAATAAGTTGTTAGCTGCCAAAGGCACGGGAAAAAACCAGTCCAGCGTGGTAAGACCTTCACGTACGGCTTTTTTTGACGGGGAATCCGCTATGAGTGCATTTCAAGAGGCTATCCGGAGTGGACTTGAGGAATACCTCCAGGCACTGCAACGCGCGATCGAGGGTCTGACGCCCGCGGAGGCGTACTGGCAGCCCACGCTCCACACCAATCACATTGCCTGGCTGGTCTGGCACATGGCGCGGGTAGAGGACCGGTGGGTCAACCGGAACCTCCGTGGGACTACCGAGGTGTGGACAACCGACGGATGGGCTGACCGCTTCCGCATGGACCCTGAGAGTAACGGATTCGGACAGACGATAGAGGATGTCCGGGCGATGCCAGAGGTCCCGCTCACCGACCTGATGGCCTACTTCGACGCCGTGCGAGCCGTCACGCGCCGATACCTGGACCAGGCCACAGACGAGGACTTGGCACGGGAGTACTCCCACCCGCGCATGGGAGTGATCACGGGGGCTTGGATTGTGGGGCATATCCTCGTCGAGGAGAGCCAACACACGGGCCAGGTGGCGCTCATCCGGGGCATGATGCGGGGGCCTGGTGCGTGAGGCGAGGCTCTGGCAGGCCTGAGGTATCCCCAAAGATGGGATAGAGGCGTCCCTGGTCGCAGACGCAGCGCATCGCGTCTACCCAACTGACGCAGATTGCTCTGTCTCCCACCGTGTTGAGGGGCAGGGCGAGAAGCTGTCTCGTGCGCAGGCAGGCAGTATCGTCAACGCACCGCACCTAGTAAAAATTGTAGCCGACCGCCACTCGGTTCTGTTTAATCTTAACATGAGACCTTTGCCGCCAAACTGGCCAGTGTCAGAACACTCCCGCAACACAAGAAGAAAACCCCCGTTTTCCTGGTATCAGCGTAAAGCCTGTACGATCAAATTCCACCGGATTAACATATCGCGCCTTATCCGAAGTCACGCCGAGGGCAGCGACGAGGTGCGGCGCGGACTATGCTATGATGAGCACCACATCTGGAGGGTGACCGTGGTCGTGACGCTTCCTGATATACTCCCGTGTGTCTTGAGGGGGGAAGTTGGACCAATGAGCAAGGACAGTTCCTCACCCGCATTGCGGCGCAATATCAAGCGCTATTGGAGCTCGCGACGTCTTTGTTGCTCAAGAAGTTGTTCGGCGTCAGTTCTGAACATTATGAGGAGGAGAGCAGGATGTCTTATTATACCCACAAACTCGATCGAGGGGTGCTCCCTGTGGTAGCCGTATGGGTCATGCTGAGCGTGCTTCTTCTCGCCCGTCCTCCCGCGTTCGCCGGCATGGTTGGAACCCTCGTCACCACCGACTATTTGGTGAGTCACACGAGTATTGAGCCCTCCTACACGCAGTACCATCTGGAGCCCCATGTCGTCCTCCATATTCGGGAGGTGAGCCTTGTTGGACGGGAGCGCACAGTCCCCAAGGAAGGCAAAGTGGTGCTTTTGCTGCATGGGCTCGGCACGCCCGGCACGGTGGCGTTCGACTTGAACCATGAGCAGTGTTCCCTGATGCGTTACTTGGCCCAAGCAGGCTGGGATGCCTTTGTGTTGGACTTTGAGGGCTACGGCCAATCCACTCGGCCTCCGGTGATGGATGCCCCCACAGCCTTCCCGGACAGTAAGGCACCCATCCATACGGAGGTGACACTCAGCAATATCGAGCGAGCCATCGAGTTCATCCGCACCTTGCGTGGGGTCAAACAGGTCGCGCTCCTGGGCTGGTCCCTGGCCGCGTCCCGCGAGGCGCCCCTGTATACGCTGTGGCATCCAGAGCACATCGTGAAGCTGGTCCTGTGGGCGCCGGGATACAAGAGCCTGGGTATCAACGAGGGCGCTCGGGCACAAGCCGACGACATTGAGACCAAGAGCAAAATGACTTTGAATCGTCCCACCCTTGAGGCTTGGTACCGATTGGGGTCCAAGGAAGAATTCCTGGTGCCTGGGGCATTCGAGTCGTTTCGGGACGCGATACTGGCCAGCGACCCCAGAGCAGGTGAATTGGGAGGTGCGGTCCGGGTTCCCGGTGGCCGCCCTGTAGACTTATACCGCGCCACACAGCAGTTTGACGCATCGAAGATCACTGTACCGACTCTCGTGATCCGCGGAGCTCACGACACCTCTGCCACAGAGCAGGACAACAAGCTGCTCGTGGATCAGTTAGGAAGTAAGGTCAAACAATACGTAGAAATCCCCGATGCGAGCCATTGGATTATGTATGAGAAGGCCAATAGGCCGTTTTACAAGGCGGTCACCGACTTTCTCGATGCCAAGGTGGAGAAGAAGACGCCATAACATCCGCGAGGAGGCCATGTCATGGGGTCATCGGGCTGCCGCGCCGAACCAAGGCCTGCAGCCGACGGCCTCCAGCGTCTGCTCTTACCTCGGATTATTATTGCCCTGTTTTTTCCACGTGTACGGTTATCGCCCGTTATCTACACACACGATAAATAGGCTAATCCTCGCGCCAGATCCTGCACAGAAACTCAGTCCACAAATCAGCGTCGAGTTGGTGGGTAGCGAAGAAGTTTTTGGACGGTACGCGGACGGGATCATCTCGCAGCCGTTATGAGCAGCACCTAGATAATTTGAGACGCAAAGATGCTTTGAGAGAAGCAGCAACCACCGTTTTTACTACGACTCTGCAGAGCGTTGTGAGCGCCTTCATGCGATAGCAGAGGGATGGTGGTCCACGGTGCACAAGCGTGGTTTGCCAACCTCCAGAGCCAGGTCGGACTGCTGACGCTGCCACTGCGCCAGTTTCGCGTGGATGGAGCCCAGACACCGCTGACAGGTCACCTCCCGCCACCCCCGCACCGCATGCGGGTGTCGAAGGCCACAGGCAGTATGCTCCAGATCGATGAGCCATCGATGGATGGAGTACGACACGAAGGACCTCCAGCGCCTCCCACATAGCCCGATGGATCGCGACCTCACTGTCTACCGAGCTCGTGCAGTGAGCGCAGAAAACGTGACATGCCTCGATCACGGTGTCAGCCACTTTCAGCCGTTCAGCACAACCCGATAATGCCCCTAGCTGACATGTCTCATTCCATTGTAAGCAGTCATGCAGGTATGGGTCAAGGATTTTAACAATTTTTGTCACCGTAACCCATTGAATTCCAGCCGCTTACAAACTCATTTTATATCAATGCTTTGTAAGTAAAGGAAGCAAAGTTCCACACTCGTGTCTTGGCGGGGCATTGACGGTCACGACTCTGGGCTTACTCAGCATAGAGGTTCCATATGAGGACAGAGAAGCGCTGTTATCAGAGCCAATTATTTACTCTTCAGTGGGTGAGCAGCGTTGTCTATAGTAAACGCCCCATTTTTTCGTCGATACGTGTAGAAAAAAACACTACAAATGCCTTTGCCTTCACTCTCCGTGGCTAACCACGTGTTCCGACTGCGACGTTTTGGCGATGCTTCTCATGAGGGTGCTTTCCACTTCCCTGAGGTGCATGTTGCCGTTTTTCAGCTCGCTCCCCAGTCGAAAGCTCCCATCGTCTCGGGGCGCTTGCCCTTGTCTCTGTGGGTATGCGCTGTTCCACCACGGTTCCGACCCATTGACGAGACTCAAGGGAGCCATGGTCCTTTTCGTTTATTGCTCCTCTTGTAATGCATGGATGACTTCACTCTGCTTTAACCTGTTGAAAGCCTGGCGTAAAAGTTGTCGCACTCTTTCGTGTGAAATGCCAAATGCCTCTCCGATTTCCTGCAGACTTCTCTCCTTCTCTCCATCGAACCCAAAACGAAGTCGAAGCATTTGAGCTTCTCTGGAGGGTAATGCACGCAAGGCAGTCCCGATTTTCTCACGTCGATATTGCGTAAAAATTTCCTCATCATGGTCCGGTTGTGGCGCCGGGAGTGTCTCACTGAGAGAGCGTGATCTCTTGTGTCCCTCGTCAAGAGGCGCATCGAGTGAGAGCGTGGCTTGGTAGGCAAGAGCCATTAATCTCTCTACCTCATTATGCATATGCTGTTTCTCAGCATGCTCTCTCTGCGAAGCATGCTGATTGTTTTGAGAACGCTCCCCCCGTTGTTGCTTCAGGGCTGCATGCAATCGCTCGTGTATATAGCCGGGAATGCGGACAATTCGTGATTTTTCCTCAACAGCGCGCGCTATGGCCTGGCGAATCCACCAGACGGCGTGGGTAGAGAATTTCATGCCTCGGTGCCCATCGAATTTCTCCACTGCCCGCATCAGGCCAAGATTGCCCTCTTGGATCAAATCCGACAGGTCCAATCCCCGGCCTTGAAATTTTGTCGCCAGAGTAATAACCAACCGTAAGTTCCCTTCCTCCAGTTCCCGCACCGCCGCATCTCTCGCCAGGACGGCTTTTTCAAGCTTCATCCCCTGTGCTCGTGTTACAAAGCGACCACTCACAAGCTGGCGGATGGCCTTATTCCCGGCATCTCTTTTGTCCGCAGCTGTCATCTCCTGCTGTGGTGTCAATAACGGGTGTCTACTGACTTCAGCAAAGTAGCGCATTCTTATGTGTTGTGCATCATAAAGGGGGGAATCCTCAAGCGCTGGCGGTTGTTCATCTGCAGCCGTGGTGTGAGGTTCCCTAGGTGCCCGGGGAGTGCGTGCTTTCCGTGTTGGTCGGTTTTCCCTTTTGCACAAGATGAGAGGTTTTTGTTCTACCGGGGAGATGGAAGGAGGGGTAGGCTTACTTTCACAACCTGAGCCCTCATGGAGATGAGACTGTACGGGTTGGCTGGGTTCTTGCCACGGCACTTGTGGCGAGTGTGGAGTTTGTCTCTCTGCCTCTAATCTGCGCTTCTCTGCTCTTGCCCACCGATGACGCTTTTCCGCTTCCCGTTGTCTCTCGCTCACCGAAAGCCTGGGCTTTCCTCTTGCTGGCATAGTATGTGGAGGGCCTCGATCACGGTGTCGGCCACTTGCGGCCACGCAGCATAACCCGCCAATGTCATGGGCTGGCCTATCATGTCATGGCCATGAGACGTGGACGTCCTCCCCGGCATGAATGCCGGGGCTTCTCGGCGCTTTTGCTGAAGGTTTGTGTCAAGTAGTTTAACAAATTTTGTCGCCGCAATCCATTGAATTCCAACCGCTTACAAACTCATTTTATTTCAACAGCTTGCAAGAAAAGGAAGAAAAATCAAACAGTTGTATGCATATTACAGCTTGGTTTAGATCTAAAATGTACTCACAGAGAGGTTAGAGAGATAATGGTCTAAGACCTTGAATTCCTTGCTCTTTTGACCATTAGGTACTTTTACGTCGTACAGAAGCAGAAGGGAGTGGCCGACGCTATGATCAAGGCCTGGTTTTATATAAGTACAGAAAAGCTCTGGTACAGAGCCAATTGTTTACTCTTCAGTGGGTTAGCAGAGTTGTCTATATTAAATGCCCATTATCTGCATATAATTATTGGCTGTAGAAATACCCCATTTTTTCCGCCAGATTATGTCGAAAAGATTCGGTTTAATGGGTTTTTCCTAACATTAGTGTCAAGAGGTATGTCATTGAGTGCCCTTTCCGGCCTCCACCGCCGTTTCTGAGTTGCACACTGGTGCTTTGATAACACCCATATGCAGGCAGTGTCGATTTTGTGCAAAGCGGGGGTATAGGAAATGAAAAGGCCATACCACTCAATAACTTACAATGAATGGTATGGCCTTTTAAGTAACCAAGCTCGACAGCGTGCCGCTGGGGGTAACCCGTATCGTACTGGCCTGTTCCAGCAGGCCGGTACAGGGGCGCTTGGCCAGGTCAAACGAACAAAATCAACTGCTTACATACAATACACTGGGATTGAGCTACGGTCAAGCCCTGTGTATTTACATCACAACGCTATACTACCCTCAACTTAAAGTTTTGCCAAGAGGACGGCTAGACGAGATATCAAGTGTGTGGCACCATTAATTATGCCCTAGCGTGCCGCTGGGGGTAACCCGTATCGTACTGGCCTGTTCCAGCAGGCCGGTACAGGAGGTGCCAATGGCAAGATCGAGAAAAAACATCATCGGGAAAGCGCAGGACGAGGGACTGGTGGTTGTTAGGGAGAGGTGGTTCGTCCTTGCGTTGCTAGTGCTCATTTTGGCTATTGCAATAGTGGTGAAGTGGTAAGTAGTACCTAACCCTTTAGGGTGGACTATGTGGACGCCCTCGGCTCATATAAGCCGAGGGCGTTTGTATTTATGTACCACGCATGTTTCTTGCACTCGTTGTCTGCTGCAATCGTAGGCGGTTTCCCTGCCAATTTTTCCGCCGAAGGTAGCCGGTTTGCTGTGGAGCGCGGGTTCTCCGTCGTTGCACACTGGTGCTTTGATAACACCCATATGCAGGAGCTAAAAGTTTGGAGTAGTTTTATACACCTCCCCAACTGACATGCTTTTGACCGCATGCCCATGCTCTCGGAACGTCTCCTCGACCCGTTCAAGAATCTTTCGCTGCCTGGTATTTTCCTTCGCGTAACAGAGAAACACGCCGCCTTTGGGTAACGTATTGACCTTCTCTTTGAGTGTTTGTGGAAGCGGCAGCATACTCGCAGGCACTATGGCGATATTGTCCAGACGGGCTTTGAGAAGCGCCTTAGGCGGGTTCGTCAGTCTATATCGGTATCTCCTGTTGAATCTGTATCGCGTCATATACTCGTATCCTGCATGATCTTTCTGGCGTTCTGCTTCCCCAAATGGATATAAATCTGTGTGGTGTTGAGATTGGCGTGTCCCAGCCATTGCTGTAACTGATACGCAGGCACCCCCTTCTCTGCTTTGCAGGTTGCGAATGTATGGCGGAGCGTATGACAGGATGCTTTCTTGGTAATCCCTGCCTCTCTGCGATACTTGACAACGAGTTTACGTATCCCCCGCTCTGAGATTGGTTCCCCCTGGTAATTGAGAAAGACCCGCTTTGTGAAATGCTCACCCCGGACCGCCAGATAGCTTTTGAGAGCATGGATGCCTTTTTTTTCAAGCGCAATCTCCCGCTCGACACTCCCCTTTCCCCGAACCGTTATGGCAGGCTTGATAAAATCGATGTCCTCAGTGGTGAGATGCGCCAGTTCTGACACCCGGATACCAGTCTGCAAGAACACCTGTAAGATGGCGTAATCCCTGGGGTTAGCCCCGGCCAGTGAGAGCATTTTAGTGTACTCATCGGAGCGAAGAACCTGTCTGCCATTTCTCTCCCGTTTAGGGGTCTCAATGCCCGTTGTCGGCGATTTGGTGATGACCCCAATCCCCTCTAAAAACCTGAAGTATTCGCGTATCGCTGACATCTTCCGAGCCCTGGCAATCCCAGTAAGTTCCCGTTTGGCAAGCGAGGAGAGATACTCGACGACATCAACCTTCTCAACAGCAGCTGGCGTGAGGATCGACACGTTATTAGCATGGAGAAACGAGATAAACTGCTGGATATCCGTCTGGTAAGCCCGTACAGTAGCCGCGCTTCTGTTTTTTCCGGCTAAGGCATCGAGGAATGTTGCCAATCCCTTTTCAAGTGTCATGGTTCGCATGTCCGCTCCTGTGTTTGTCATCTCTCCCCTACTTTCTCATACCGACCGAAAAGGGACAAGAGCAGGACACCTATCAAAAGTGGTTCCGATAACATGGCGTTTTTTCCATTATATGGTACCAGTCCGTGACGCTGTCAAGGCGGAGATCGTGAGGTGTGGTTCCGAGAAGCCAGATTATCGGAACCGCTGAGGGGTGCTGTGTTGATAACAGATAGTTAGAGACATGTGGGAGGGGCTAAAAATATAGGGGTATTCGGGGGGGCAGTTAGTGCTTCTCAGGATTCTCAATCCCTGACTGCTCTTCAAGGTTGGTAATCCGGCGCTCATAACTCTGGTTCTTCTTGACCACTTTTGAGTCAAGCCTCAGCACGTCTGATCGTACTTCGTTTACCTTTCCTTCTACCGCAGACACCTTTGCTTCTACATCGGATATTCGTGCGCCAAGCTCACTCTTCGCGGCGTCTACATCGTGTTTTGTTGCAACCACCTTGAGGGCTGTGTTGATATGGCCTGCGGTATCAACAAGCATATCAATTTGCTTCCCCTGCTTTTGTTGGCCATCCTTGAGAGAAGCGACATCAGTTTGTAAAGCCTTTTGTCCAGCCTGTATCTCTTCAAGGATTTTTACTAT
>Ga0209382_10005994_pt1 | contig 15697 bp, 12 predicted proteins | sample SoiMetdeltSBSDD5_FD_187599 | JGI IMG/M metagenome (GOLD analysis project Ga0209382, IMG submission 187599) | Bulk soil microbial communities from a Populus tree surrounding site in Tennessee, USA - Soil MetaG P. deltoides SBSDD5 (SPAdes) (version 2) | ecosystem: Environmental > Terrestrial >...
ATCTCGACCTGCCGCTCGCGAACTACGCCACGCTGCCGTTCGACAAGGTGTTGAAGGGCGGCAAGGTCGTAGGCCTGTCGACGTATACGGGATACATCTACAACGAGCGCGCGATGGTGTCGCTCGCCGTCGTCGACAACGAGGTCAGCACACCCGGCACGGACGTCACGCTGGTGTGGGGGGAGGAAGGCCGCGGCTCGACCAAGCCGACCGTCGAGCGCCACACGCAGGCGGAAATCCGCGCAACCGTCGCCCCGGTCCCACTCTCAGAAGTTGCGCGAGTCGCGTACCGACCCCACGGCGCGAGTACGTAACGGACCTCGCGCGTAGTACGTAGAGGCCGGCTTCAGCCGGCCTTCGGACGGGCCGCCTGAAGGCGGCCCCTACCGGAGACTTCCCGTCACCCTGAACAATTCGTCGGCAGCCGTGAGGACCGTCCATCGCAGCCGCTGCGGATAATCCGGGTGAGTCTCGAGAAAGTCGCGCACGATCTTCGCCACTTCGGGCGACCGGTGGCCGCTCAGCGTCGCATCCATCCAGCGCGTCGGAAAGAAGATGTCGCCGGTCTGGCGAATCTCGAGCAGCCGATCGAGCGCTGGGAGCACGAACTGTCGCGCGTGCGCTTCACGCAGCGGATGATTCAGGTACTGCAGCGTCTCGAGCACCCAGGGCTCGCGCCGGCGATTCTCCAGGAACTGGAAGCGCGCGAACGCCCGTTCGCGCACCGCAGGATCGGCTGACAGCGCAGGCGCGACGAATGCGAAGCGCGCCTTCCGATCAGGATTCTGCGTCCGATCGAGCTGCAGACGAAGGATCTCCTCCCACCCAGGGGCCTCGCGCACGGCGAGCTCCAGCGCGAGCGCGATTTCATCGGGCTCGGCCAGCGTCAAGCCCGGAACCTTCTCGTCGCGACGCCAGACACGATCGAGCCACGCCACGCCCTCTCGAGAAAGAACGACGTCTCGATAGGCGTTGAACCAGGCTGCCTTCTGGCTTTGTGTCCGCGCGCGCTCGAGTCCGGCGCGCAGCATCGCCTCGAGGCCCGCCCCTCGCCGCGCGCGCTCGTCGGGCGGCAGGAATCGCCAGAACGTGCGCGTCAGATAGGCGAGCACACGCTGAGTGTTCTGCTCGTCCGTCTCCCGCGACAAGGCGCGCATCGCCGCATCCGCAAAGGCCGACGGCGACACCTGCGCTTCGAGCACGTTGTCCCACAGCGTGACCCACGCCGTGCCCCTGGTCAGCGGATCGGGCACGTCCTCGACGTGATTGAGCAGGTAGTCACGACTCGCGGCATCGAGCACGAACAGGCCGTAGCCGAGTCCCGCACCCGAGGGCAGCACGTACAGCGGTTGCGCCAGCTCTTTCGCTTCCGGAACGGTCATCGTCGGCTGCGTCAGATACATCGGCAGCTCACGAACCGAGCCCGGATATCCGAGGGCGACGCGCAATCGCTGCGGCCAGACGAGGCCGCGCCCGAGCGGATCGCGCTGCGAGAGATCGATCGACGCAAGACGGCCATCCGCGCCGACTCGGACGTCGGTCGTGAAGACGGGCCGGCCGCGCTCCTCGACCCAGGCGCGGCTCCACGCCGTGACGTCCACCGGCGTGCGTGCATCCAGAATGCGCACGAGATCGAGCCACGTCGCGTTGCCGTACGCGTACTGCTTCAGGTAATCGCGCAGCCCGTCGCGGAACCGATCGGCGCCAACAATCAGCTCGAGCTGCCGCATCACGATCGGCGCCTTCTGATAGATGATCGGCCCGTACAACTGGCCGGCCTCATCGAGGTTCGCCAGCTCCTGCCTGATCGGATTGGTGCCCGCCGTGCGATCCACCTGGTAGGCGGCCGGATAATGCGCGAGCAGGAACCGCAGATCGTGATTCACCTCGGGAAACGAGGGGTTCACGATCTTCGCGGCCATGAAGTTCGCGAACACCTCCTTCATCCACACGTCGTTGAACCAGCGCATCGTCACGAGGTCGCCGAACCACATGTGCGCGGTCTCGTGCGAGATCACGCTCGCCCGCTCGAGCATCTGGTTCTGCGTCGCCGACTCGTCGAGCAGCAGGCTCGACGCGTTGTACAGAATGGCGCCGGCGTGCTCCATGCCGCCGAACTGGAACGACGGAATCAACACGACATCGAACTTGCCCCACGGATACGGAATCTTCGTGTACGACTCGAGCCACTGAAGCGCCTTGGCGTGCAGATCGAAGATCGCCTCGCGGTTGCGGGCGACCTTGGCGGCATCGGTCTCGCGGTGGAAGAAGCGGAGCTGACGGCCGCCGCGCGTCGCGGTCTCGATCGAGAACTTGCCCGCGACGAACGAGAACAAGTAGGTGGGTAGTGGCGCTGTTTCCGCGAAGTCGATCGCTGTCGCGGACTGCTCTGGCCGTTTCGAACGCTCGGCGCCATTCGACACGGCCTGCCAGCCGTCCGGTACCTGAAGGGTGAGCGTGTAGCGCGCCTTCAGATCCGGCTGGTCGAAGCAGGGGAACGTCAGACGCGCTCGCGCCGGTACAAACAATGTGTAAAGAAAGTCGTCGTTCCGATTCAGCGCCTCGTCGCCCGCGGCGAACTCGAACTCGATCCGGTTGCTCCCGGCCTGAGTGGCGCCCTCGGGTATCACGATGTGGCCATCAGCCACGGATGCGTCGACGAGGCGACCGCCGACCTTCACCGCCTTCACACGCTCGCGAGGTTGGGCAAAGTCGAACACCAGCCGGTGGGGACTTTTCAACTGCACATGCGCCACGACACGGCCTTCAACCGGCTGACGGCGATCGGCGGGAATCGCAAACGACAGCTGGTACCGCAGTTCGCGCACGATGGCTGCCCGCTCCCGGGCCAGCGCCTCGGACACCCCTGGACCGGGGGACGCGGAAAGCTGGAGTGTGGGCTGACCCGCCAAAAATGTCAGGGCCAACGCCATAAAGCTGGACATAGAAGGAACGATATCAGGGAGAACAGGGAGAAGCCTCCGGTAGAATGTGCAGCCGATGCGCCTCCGCAGGGTCGGCGTCCTGGTGGCGGTTTCGCTGTTGGCTCTGGCAGCCAGCACGCAGCGCAGTGCTGCGCAACTCGGAGGCACGGGGAAGGGCGTCGTGCGCGGGCGCGTCGAGATCGGCATTCCCGTCACCGTAAGGCGCCCCTCGACGCCCTATCCGTCGCGGGCGGTGGGACAACCGGTGCTCGCGCCGGCGTCGGAGCTTCGCCACGTCGTCGTCTTCCTCAAGGACGCGCCGGCATCGCCGACGGAGCCGACGAATGTCGAGATCAGACAGCGCGACGAGAACTTCATTCCACGGGTCGTGGCGGTTCCAGTGGGATCGACCGTCGATTTCCCGAACGACGATCCGATCTATCACAACGTCTTCTCGCTCTCGCGCGCCAAGACCTTCAACCTCGGTCGCTATCCCCGCGGCGATTCACGGCGGGTGCTGGTGTCGAAGCCGGGAATCGTGAAGGTGTTCTGCGACATCCACTCGCACATGACCGCGACCATCATGGTCTTCAACCACCCCTGGTTCGCGGTCGTCGGCGAAGACGGCCGCTTCGAGCTCGATGGCGTGCCCGCCGGAAACCGGCAAATTACGGCGTGGCACGAGCGGCTCGGTGATACCACCGACCCGCTCCGCATCGACCCCGGTGGTGTCACCGAAGCGAACTTCGTCCTCCCTGTCCCACCGCAGTGAAGCAGCCCCCACGTCTCGTCGGGCGGACGATGGGCGTGATCTTCGCCACGGTGGCGGTCATCCTGCTGATCGTCTTCATCGTGCTGGTCGTCGATGCGCGCGATCGCGTCAGAGCGGCCGAGACCGTCAAGCTGGATGTGAGCGCCCGCGTCTTCACGGCGTTCGAGGCGCGCCGCGAACAGGATCAGCTGGCAACGATTGAATTCCTCGCCGAAGCGCCGGCGTTCAAGGCGGCGCTCGACGCGTATCTCGCCGACACGCGATTCGTCTCGTCACGCGAGCAGGAGCAGGAACTGCGCCGCATCGTTGCACGGCAGCTCGATCGCCTGGCTGGCGTCACTGCCGATCAAGTGCTGGCCGTCCTCGACACGAACTCACGCGTCCTGGCCAGTGCCGGCACCGCACGTCAGAAGTGGCCGATGGGTGAGCGGGTCGTGTTGTCGGCGCGCAGCCAGACGGCGTTTCAGAGCGTTGCGGTTGTCCCCGGTGGCGTCTTCCGCGTTTCAGGCGCGCCGCTGCAGGCCGCCGGCCGCGACATCGGCACGCTCGTTCTCGGGACGACGCTCGACAACGCGTATGCACGCGTGCTCGCGAGTCTGGCCCAAGCCGGCGTGGTCATCACCGTCAACGGCAGCGTCGTGGCACGAACGGTGGCCGAGGAGGTCACGCGCGATCTGCTCGCCGGCGAAGGCGACCCGGGAACCACCCGCCGTCTCAATGGCGAGGAGTACGCCGTCCGGACGCTCTTCGCCTCCGGACCGGCGCGCATCTACTCGTTGACGTCCATCGACGCGGCCGCGAGGACGGCCACGCGCGATGCCTTACTCGCCCTCGGCACCGTCGCGTTCGGCAGCGTGGTGCTGGCGTTCTTCGGCAGCCTTTGGCTCGCGCGCGCCCTCACCGATCCGATCAAGCGCGTCTCGAGCGACATCGCGACGATGACGGCAACGCGCGACTTCGCTCGAACGCTCGAAGCCACCGGCACGAGCCGCGAGCTCGACGCGCTCGCCGAAGCGTTCAACAAGTTGATGACCGGGCTGATTCAGGCCGAGGCCGAAACGCAGTCGGCATACGTCGGCGCGATCCGCGCGCTCGCCGCAGCACTCGACGCGCGCGACCCGTACACCGCTGGCCACTCCGAGCGCGTGAGCGCGCTGTCGGTGCTCATCGCGCGGCACATGCACCTGAGCGAGGCGGAGGTCGACGTCATTCGCCTCGGCGCACTCCTCCACGACATCGGCAAGATCGGCGTCTCGGATCACGTCTTGCGGAAACCGGGGCCGCTCTCGTCGGACGAGTTCGAACAGATCCGACGTCATCCGGGGCTTGGTGCACGGATCCTGCGGAAGGTCCCGTTCCTCGAACCTCATCTGGCGATCGTCGAATTGCATCACGAGCGGCCCGACGGCAAGGGCTATCCATACGGGCTGCTCGGCGACAATATCCCGCTCGAGGCGCGGATCGTCCACGTCGCCGACGCCTTCGACGCGATGACGAGCGCCCGCGCCTACCGCCCGGCCCGAGCCGCGTCGGTTGCGCTCGTGGAACTGCAGCGATACTCTGGAACGCAGTTCGATCCCAAGACCGTCGACGCGCTGCGCACGGCGCTGGCTGCTTCACCCTCGGCGCCGGAGCGACAGCTCCAGGCGCTGCTGGGACGGGAAGCATCCGCATAGGTGCGCCACTTCTTCTACTGCTCCACTGTTCTCCTTCTGGCCGCGGTCCTGCCGGCGGGCGCTGGTCAGTTCGCCCGCCCGGAGAACGTCGCCGTCGACTCGGCGGTCGTCGTCGATCGCACACGGGTGATCGACGGCTCCGTCACATCGGGCATCACGATGGATGCGGTGATGTCGATGGGGATGGGGGCCGGGTTCGAGGCGATCGTGCGGCCATGGGTGCAGCGGACGCCGGCGGGTGAATGGAACCGGCAGATCTGGGTCGCCACGGTTCGCTACGAGCGGCCAGGGCCGATCGGCCTGCGTGTCGATGCCGGGTTGATCCCGTCGCCGATCGGCCTGGCCAACATGATGCTTCGACCACAGCTCAATCCAACGGTCTCGCTGCCGTCCTCGCTGTTCGTCCCGCTGCCGTCAGTGGAACCGGGCGCGCCGCGACCGACGCTGCTCGGAGCGGTCTACGCCTACGGCGCAAATGCCAGCGTGTCGGGGCGACGATGGGATGCACGTGCGGCGATTATCGACACGTCGCCGCTGCGGACGCGCCGCGTGTTCGCCAACACCAACCCGCCGCGCTTCAACAACGTCGTCGTCGGCGCCGGCGTCACGCCGATCGTGGGCATGCGCGTCGGCGGCTCGTTCGGTCGCGGCGGTTGGCAGCGGGCCGGCGAGAGCCCGGCGATTACGCAGAACCGCGATGCCACGATCGTCACGCTCGAATCGGAAGTCGCGTTCCGCTACACGCGTCTGCTCGGCGAGTGGATCCGCGACACCATGGAAACCGGTGTCGGTGACGTCGCCGCCTCGGGATGGTTCGTGCAGGGACAGCAGACGATCACGCCGCGCTGGTTCGCGGCGATGCGGGTCGAGCGTATGACGGCACCCGCGCTCACCCCGGCCGCCGTACTCGAAGATCAGTTTCTCAACGGCGTCGAGGAAACCGTCGGCTTCCGCCTGACACCGGAGATCACGATTCGCGCCGATCACCGCGCGCGCCGGGGGTTCGGCCGCACTGATTTCGATCACCAGCTGGCCGTATCGGCGGTGTGGTGGCGGCGGTGGCGATAGAGCATGCGCTACAACGCCACATCGGGGACGTCGTAGAGGCGAGTCTTCAGACCCGCCGTTCACTTCATACGAAGAACACCCTCTGCACGAACCAGTACGTCCCCGCGCAGATCACCACGACTGATCCCGCTATCGCGACGCGTGCGCCGACGACGTCGCTGTGACGGCGGATCGCGGCGAGCAGGCTCGTGACCAGCAGCACCACGGCGAGCTGACCGATCTCCACGCCGAGATTGAACGAGAACAGCGACCAGCCAAGCGCCTCGCGCGGCAGGCCGAATTCGCGCAGCACGTTGGCGAAGCCGAACCCGTGGACGAGGCCGAACGCGAGCGCGGCCCAGGCGCGCAGGTCGCGGCCGTCGCCGCGGACGAGATTGTCGGCGCCCACGAACACGATGCTGAGCGCGATCGCCGGCTCGATGATGCTCGCCGGCGGCGAGACCAGATTCAGCGCGGCAAGCGACAGCGTGATGCTGTGCCCGATGGTGAACGCGGTGACGATGCGGACGAGGGCGAGCCACGAGCCGCCGAGCAGCAGCAGACCGATCAGGAACAGGATGTGATCGGGACCGATCAGGATGTGATGCGTGCCCGACGGGATGAAGGTCTTCATCACCGCAAGAGCGCCGCGAGCGGTGCCCAGGTAGTAGGTGTGTTCCGCGGTCGTGGCGTTGAAGATGACCTGCTGCCGGAGATCGTTCTCCTCGTAGATGTTGATGAACGTCTGGTGCACCGGATCGTATGGAAAGAGATTCGTATCGATCGTCAGTGCGCCCGGCCGCTCGTTCGGGATCCGGTACTTCAAGCGCAGCGCGAGCTGCTCGCGTTGCAACTCCATGCTCGTCCATTGGATCGGGATCCGGTGATCCGATCGCAGCAGAATCCGTGGCTCGAGCAGCTCGCCGATGCGATGGCGTTCGCGCTCGAGCAGGGTTTCATCCAGGAGCCGCTCGGGCGGTGCGATCCCGAGCTCGTGCGCCACGTCGATGATGTGCACCACCAGCGACCCCTCGATGGCGCCGTTGCGAAACACGATATCGAGATAGCTGAACGGCGCCGGATGCGCGACGGCGTTGGCCACCGCCAGGAGCAGCAGCGCGATGGCGACGAGAATGGACCGGGGCCGCATCGATCGCGAATTGTACTCGGGCCGTTCGCGGTCTTTGTGCGTGGCCCGACGGCGGCCAGGCAAGAGCTCCACTTGGGATCTTACGGGCCACGGCCCCTGGCGGATTTCGGCGCCATACCCGATACTGGGCGCGTTGCCGCTCATCTTTCGCGATCTGTCGTTCGACCCGAGCACGCGTCAGGTGTGGCGCGCCGGCCGCGAGATCAAGCTGACGCGGAAAGCCTTCGACCTGCTCACGTTGCTGATCGACCGTCGACCCGAGGCCGTCTCCAAAGACGACATCCACTCGCGTCTCTGGCCCGACACGTTCGTATCGGAGATTACCCTGCATAGTCTGATCTCGGAAATCCGCCGCGTCATCGCCGACGACTCGGCCGACCCGCAGTTCATTCGCACCGTCCATGGCTACGGCTATGCGTTCATCTGCCCGGCCACGGAGCCGCAGCATTCGGCCGGGGCGGCCGCGCGACCACGCGTGCGCGGCTGGTTGATTCGCGATACCGAACGCCTTCAACTGTTCGACGGCGAAAACCTCTTCGGCCGGGGCGATCCCGAGGTGATCGAGCTGCCATCCACCACCGTCTCACGCCGCCACGCCCGCATCACCGTTGACGCCGATGCGGTGCTCGAAGATCTCGGCAGCAAGAACGGCACGTTTGTCGGCGAGCGTCCGGTCACCACGCCGACACGACTCAATGACGGCGACCGCCTCCGGTTTGGCTCGCTGCTCCTGACGTTCCGCATGGCGCGATCGGCCGACGCGACGCGAACGGAGTCGACCTCAGACGTCTTGAGTCCTGAGAACAGGGAATAGCCGCAGCCCTACACCAGCCAGCACGCGGGCGGGGCGAGCGGGGTTGCGGAATCGAGCGAAGCCACGCGCGGCGCCGCCGGCATCGTCGCGAGCGAGATCCGGGCGCCCTCGTCGCTGAGCAGCAAGTGCCGCGCGTATCGATCGGCGGCGTCGCCGCCGCCGTGGTGAGACGCCCATGCCGCGAGCGCAAGGTGCTGCCACGTCATGCCGGCGACGGTCTTTCTGGCGAGCTTCTTCAGGAACTGGTTCGTGACGAGCCGAACGTTCTCGCGCCAGTCCCACACGAGATCCGCGCAGATGCGCTGACCGTTCGTTCGCCTGAACTGCGACAGGCCGATGCCGAAGTCGAAGCTCGCGACGGGAAAGCCGGGCGGATCGTCCGGCCAGTCGAAGCGGACGCGGCACTCGGGCTGCATCGCCTCGGGATGATGCCGCCGCGTGAACGTCATCGCCGCCGCACGCTGCGGCTGCGAGGCAAACTGATTGATTGCGCTGTCGCGTTCGAAGATGGCGCGCGCCATGTGCATAACGTTGGCGTCGTGCGCCGCCAACGCGTCGTAGAGATACGCGAACACGTCCGCTTGCGTCGGGTTCGTTCCCGACACACGCAGGTGCACATAGTCACAGAGCGTCGTCGCGCCGATCCGGGTCGCGACCATCAACAGGCCGTGTCCGCCGAGCACCCGCCGATCGTCGTTATAGGTATAGGTGCAATCGGGACCGAACACCGTGAAGTCCGGGGCGCGGCTCTCCCCGCGCCATTCGAGCTCGAACGTCTCGCTGGCGGCACGATAACGGAACCCGCCAACGTCGACGTGACGACACAACACGTGACGGCACACGAGCCGCCACTGGATCGGGTGCACGCTCGGATCGAACCCGTCAGCCGCGCACGCGACCCGGATGAGCGGCATGCGCGGCTCGGGCGTGATGCGAAACAGATTGGCGTTGAAGTCGGCGAGCCGCGGCACGCCACCCGGCGTATAGCCCGGAGGATCGGCGCGATCGAGATTGGCGATCGCGAGCCGGCGCGCTCCGTCGGCAACGCGACGTGCCGGCGGACGCAAGCCCGCGTCCGCCGTCGCGAACTCGTTGTCGAGAATATGCCACTGGGGGGAGTGGGGCATGTTCCTAGCGGGAGATAACGATGGCGAGGGAGGAACCGAACAGGGTTCAATCGGGTTCAGGAAATTCAAGGCGTGCCAGCACTCAGAATCCGCCTTCCTCCAACGGGTCATCGTCATCGAGCAGAAACGTGTGCTCACCGGTGATCCACGCCGCGCCTTCGATCTGTGTCACCAGCGCGGGGCGGTCGCCGACGGCCGTGCGCTGCACGGCGCGGCCGCGCATCAGTGCGCCGCCGAGGCCTTCGTGGACGAACGGCAGTCCGTCGGGGAGCAGTCCCATCGCGTCGAGGACGGCCATTACCGCTGACGTTCCAGTCCCGCCAGGCGACCGATCGATCGAGCCGCTGCATTTCACGGTGACGTTTCGAAGATGCGCCTCCGGGTCGGTCGGCGGCGCCGTGAAGATGACGCCGGCAACGCCGGCGATCGACCCGTCGAGCGGATGCACCGGCTGCAGCGTCTTGCGTGCGGACTCGCAGATCTCGACGCCCATCCGGCGCAGCTCCGGTAAGCGCTTCGTGGTGAGCGGGACGCCAACCGCCTCTGTGTCGACGATGGCGTAGAAGGCGCCGCCGTACGCGAGATCCACGCGCACCTCACGAGTGCCGAGCGCCACGGGGCACGATGGCGCGTGGACGAACGCGGGGACATTCGTCACCGCCACTGAGTCGACCGAGATCTGCCCGCCGCGTCTCTCGACACGCGCGGTCGCCTGCACCGTGCCAGCCGGCGTGTCGAACGCGAGCGTCGTCTCACCATCAGTGCCACCAGGAGTGACGATGAGCGCGCGCTCCAAGGCGATGGTGGTGGCGGCGATCACACTGTGGCCGCTCATCGACGGGTATCCTGCCGCGTCCATGAAAACCAGACCGGCGTGAGCGCCCGGCGTCGTGGGCTGCGTGAGCAGAGACGCCGTCATGTCCTGATGACCTCGCGGTTCGAAGATGAGTGCGCGTCGATACCGGTCGGCCTGCCGGCGCCACCAGTCCCGCTGCTGCGCCGAGGTCCGACCGGGGGGAGCAGGGACACCCTCGACGATCAATCGAAGCGGCTGCCCGCCGACGTGGGCGTCGATGGTCTTGATGACATGAACCATGTTCGGACTGAACCCCGAACCTGAACCCTGAACCGTGAACCGTGAACCGTGAACTTTGAACCGTGAACGACTCGTATCACCAGCTACGCTAGCGCATAATCAGGCCCTGCTCTATGACCAAGACGCAGAAGACGATCCTCTTCGCCGTGCTCGGTTCCATCGTGATGGTGGTCATCGCGGTGGTGGTCGTGGCCGTGTGGGCGTTCCGGTCCATGGTCGACAACACGTCGATGGATGGGACATCGGCGGCGAAGGTCATGGAGGACGTGCGGGCGCGATTCCAGCACGCCGAGCCCGTGCTCGACATCCGGCCGGGCAGCCTGACGCTCTCACGCCGCCCGCCCGACACCAAAGCGGCCGGCCAGCTCAAGACGCTGCACGTGCTGCGATGGGACATTCACGAAGAACGGCTCTCGCGACTCGAGGTGCCGTTCTGGCTGTTGCGTCTGAGCGACGATCCCATCGACGTCATTTTCGAAGATCAACCTAGCGAGAGCGGACTGAAAGTGCGCACGCCAAGCTCGGTGACCGTCGAGGAGATCGAGCGGTTCGGTCCAGTCTTGCTGGTCGATGGCCAGATGCCCGACGGCGGGCACCTCATGGTTTGGTCTGACTAAGCGCGTGCGAATTCAAGAGTTCCGGAGTTCCAAAGTTCCGTGGTTCCAAAGTTCCGTAGTTCGAACTGCGGAACTGAGGGAACTCGGGAACTTCGGAACTCGCAGTCATGCGTAATGCGCTCTACAGAGAGGACAGCTCAGCTTCCCGATCGCTCGATCATCGGAGCAAAAAGGCCACGGATCGACGTGGCGTATCGTTTGCACAAAGCGTCTGTGCCAGCTCCGGGAGAACGATCATCATGGGTGCACGATACTGGAAGACGCTGCTGCTTGTGATTTCTGCGTGCGTCGCGCTGGCGACGGCCGCGGGCGCACAAGGCTTCGGCGGCCGCGCGTTCGAGCGCGGCTATCGCGAAGGCGTGCAGCAGGGCCGAGAGGACGCACGCGACGGACGCGCGTATCGCGTCGAAGTCAGTCGCGTCTATCGTGGCGGGAACGCTGGCTACAACAATCGCGACGGCACCCGCGATGCCTATCGCGACGAGTTCCGACGTGGCTTCGTGAACGGCTATCGCGATGGCTACGGCCGCGTTCGCGATCGCGGGAACGATCAGGGCCGCTGGGATAACGACGGCTGGGGACGCAACGGCCGATTGGGCGGTGGCGGCCGCGGTTATCAGGAGCCGGCGTTCGCGCGCGGCTACAGCGACGGCTGGGAGAAGGGCGTCGACGATGGCCGCGATCGCGATCGGTACGATCCGGCACGGCACGGCGACTACAAGAGCGCAGATAACGGCTACGAGCGCGGCTACGGCTCGAAGGACGCCTACAAGAACAACTATCGCACTGGATTCCGGCAAGGCTACGAAGACGGCTACCGCGATGGCGGTAGGAGACGGTAGTCGTTCAGAGTTCAGAGTTCAGAGTTCACTGTTCAGTGTTGCGGTGTTCTCGGTTCTCAGTTCGGAGTTCAGGGTTCCGGCCGGGCTTTACTAAGTCTGGCCGGTGCCCGTAACATTGTTGATTCGCGCCGAAGACGTGCCGGTATCGTCTAGGGGTTAGGACACATGGTTCTCAACCATGGAACCGGGGTTCGAATCCCCGTACCGGTACCAGAAAATCAAGCGGCCGCAGTTGCTTACGACCACTTACAGCAGGTATCGAACAATCGACTAACGCCACACCACCAAGCCCCCGTGATAGCCGCAGTCACTCGAATCGAAGGGCGTGAGCAGGATCGATGCGCGCGGCTTGGCGCAGTGGCACCAGCGAGGCGACTAGGGTTGCGATGAACACGACCGCAGCACCCACCACAAACGGGCGCACACCGATTTCGAGAATGTCCGCTGAAGCGATGAGCAGACGAACCAGGCCTGCCGCCGCAGCCAATCCTGCCGCGAGGCCGATCATGGCGGTACGACCCATTTGGAACAGCATGTCCCTCACGATTCGCCAGGCGCTGGCCCCCAGCACCATTCGAACGCCGAACTCGCGTGTCCGCTGGGCAACAACGAACGAGACAAGGGCGTTCGTCCCCGAGTATGCGAACAGCAGGCCAACAACGCCGAGCACCGACGCGATCGCTGAAAGGGCTCGAAAGCCCCACGTCACCTCCGCCACAGACGCTTGCATCGACCGCAATTCAAACGGTGTGTCGCGCGCGACGTCGTTCACCGCAGTCGCGACGGCCAACCTGAGACTGTTGACATCGTCATTACGGGTTCGCACGAGCAGCGTCATGTCCGCAAGGGCCTGTGCGTCTGTTGCGAAATAGACACAGCTGACGTCGATCCCATCAGTGATAGACCCGTTGCCCACGTCCTCGGCCACGCCGATGACTCGCACACGACCACGCGGGACACGTGGATCGGAGGGTCGGCCGGGGATCGCGGCGATATCGAGCGTCTGGCCGAGCGGGTCGAGCCCCGGCCACATTGCGGCTGCCGTCGCTTCGCTGACCAGTGCCACTGCTGCTCCCGCGGCGGCCTCGGCGGGTGAAAACGCGCGCCCACGCACGATTCGAATGTCGAACAGGGGGAAGTACTCCGGCGACACACCCACGTAGCCGACACGTCTCGAGAGATCCGAGACCGATGCTGTTACGCCGACCATGCGCAGCGGACTTCCCATCGGAGGTGCCCACGCAGCAGCCACGCGCTCGACTGCAGGCTCGGACTGCAGCCGTGCCGCGACCTTGCTTCGCACCATCGGATCGATGTCAAGGATCGATACCCGCTCGTAGCTCAGATTGAGTGGCGGATTGGTGAGATGCGACGACGCGTCGAGCAAGCCCATCGCGCCGACGAGAAACAGGACGCATGCGGCAATCTGCATGGCCACCAGGCCCGATCGCAGACGCGACCCACGCGCGTCCGACGACGCCTGGCCGCGCGATGCCCCTGCCAGGCGCATGCCCGTCAGGCGCACGACGGGGGCGAGCGTCACCAGAACCGCGCACACCACTGCCGCCGCGGCGAGACACGCCATGACCCGCAGGTCGATATCGAGGGGCAGCAGGATGTTCTCGAGCGGCGGCATACCAGTCGGCCACGTGGCGAGGAGGACGGACGGAAGGACGCCAGCGGTCAACGTCACGAGGGCAAAGCCCACTGCGGCGGCCGGAACGGCGAGGACCAGGCTCTCGAAGAGGAGCTGACGCGCCACACGCCACCGGCTGGCCCCCAGCGCCAGCCGGACAACGATCTCCGGCTGTCGCGCCAGCGCCCGCGCCAACATCAGGTTCGTGACGTTGGCGGCGGCGACGAGGAGGACCAAGCCGAACGCCGACATGATGACCGTGATCACCGCCACCGCGTCCCGGTCCAACGGAAGGCGCGTGGCGAGCGAGTTGAGGTGTACAGCCATCGGCGCTCTATCAGACGGGCGGGGGAAACGCCGCTCGAGCCATACCTCCAGCCACGCCTGCATCGATGCCGGAGAGACATTGGGCTTCAATCGTGCGAAGACCACGAGCGATGCCGTATTGGGCTCGGACCAAGGGTCCACACCGGCAAATGCACTCGCCATCGTCAGCGGCGCCCAGAAGCTGACGAGTTCCTGGCCGGCCAATTGCGCATGGGGAACCGTGACGCCGACGACTTCGAAGCGCTGACGTCCCAGCGAGACGCGTTGACCGATGATCGACGGATCCGCGCCGTACCGCGAGCGCCAGATTTGGTGCGATAACACCACGACTGCTCCCGCGCCGCGGATCGAGGAATCCTCCGGCCTCAGGAGTCGACCGAGCATCGGCCGCGCGCCGAGCAGCTCGAAGTAGTTACCGGTCACCAGCAGGCCTTCGCTGGTGACGTCCTCCTGCCTGAACCTGGCGTCCCGAGCGGCCGCCACATCGGCGAGCTCACGCGCCTCCGGCTGCAGCACTTCGTAATCCGCCAGCCGAAACCGCTGGCGGTATCCGATGTCAGTGTCCCAGCTCAGCGAGTACAGCGCGTGCGGGTTGGGCAGGTCGACTGGCTTGAACAGATAGGCGTTGAAGACGGTGAATGCCGTGCCCAGGAGTCCGATGCCCAGTCCCATGGTCATCACGACCGTGGCGGCGAACACCGGCGCCCGCAAAAGAGTCCGCACCGCGTAGCGGACGTCCCGGAGTGAGTCCTGCCAGACACCGCCGAGACCCGAGAAGCCGGGGCGAACGTGTGGTTCCCGATCGTCGAATCGCTCAGACCAGCGATCGATTCGTGACCGCTGGTGGGATCGGCCTGCTTCTGCGAGCGTGTCGGCGAAACTCGTCCAGTCCGTGATTTGGGCACTGGCGAACGCGTCGGCCTCCGAGTCGCTCAGGCCGCGTGCGAGGGCGTCGCGATAACACTCCTCGATCTGCGACGCGAGTTCCCGCACGATGCGCGATTCGCGGGCCTGCTCGAGCGCCGAGGGCGGCAGATGCGTCCGGACATACACCTCCCAGTCACGCACGCGACGTCCCCATCACCGCCTTGACGGCGCCGATGAAGTCCTTCCATGTCTCGCGTTGCTGGGCGAGAACGCGACGCCCGTCCGGCGTGAGCCGGTAAAAGCATCGCCGCCTCTCACCGGACTTTTCGACCCAGCGGCCCTTGATCCAGCCGCGATTCTCCAGGCGGAGGAGCGTCGGATAGAGCGTCGGCAGCGCGAATGTCAGCCGCCCGCCCGAGCGAGCTTCGATCAGCTTGCCGATTTCGTAGCCGTGACGGGCACGGGCCTCGAGCAGTGAGAGGATGAGCATCTCGCTGCTGCCCTTCTTCAATTCCGCGCTGAACATGCTTAGCCTCGCAATATGTAGCGTGACTGAGTATATCGACGACGAGCGAGGGCCGCAAGTTCCGGCCCCTCGGACTTCTGGATGTGGCTGCGCATCCGCTATCTGCCCGATATGCCGTGGCACGAGGTCATCGGCGTCGTGCAGGACGTCCGCGAAAACGGTGTGTACGAAGCGGCACCGCCCACCGTGTACTGGCCGACGATGTCTGCGTCGTTGAACGCGAGGCCCGGTCGGCCGAATGCCATCCGCGGCGTGAGCTTCATCGTCCGCAGCGAC
>Ga0209382_10005995_pt1 | contig 15696 bp, 14 predicted proteins | sample SoiMetdeltSBSDD5_FD_187599 | JGI IMG/M metagenome (GOLD analysis project Ga0209382, IMG submission 187599) | Bulk soil microbial communities from a Populus tree surrounding site in Tennessee, USA - Soil MetaG P. deltoides SBSDD5 (SPAdes) (version 2) | ecosystem: Environmental > Terrestrial >...
ACGGCGATCTGCCAAATCAAGCTGTGCAGCAGATGATGCAAAGGTCCGACATCTTCATCCAGCACAGCGTGGTTGATCCTGACACCGGCGACGAGGAAGGGCTTCCAGTCGCCATCCTGGAGGCCATGGCCAGCGCATTGCCCGTCGTTGCGACGAAACATGCCGGGATCCCGGAGGCAGTGGTGGACGGATCTACCGGCTTCCTCGTGGACGAGGGTGACGCCGAGGCGATGGCCGACAGGATAGAGTTGCTTGCCAGGTCCCCTAATGTCCGTCAACAGATGGGGATCTCGGGATGGACGAGAGCCCGGGACCGCTTTTCGTGGCAACGTGAACGAGAGGCCTTGTTGGGCATATTGGGCGTGAGATGACGAATCAATAGCCCATCGCCCGCCGCGTGAGCCGGCGGACCGCTCGACCGATGCGATTCTGCCATGCATGCGGCCCCAACTCGGTGCGTCGAATCGCACCTTGAAGTGCCCGCTCGAGCAAAGGATTGGCAGTGCCGCCCGCGGCTATATACGAGTGCAGCCACCGCAGATACCTCAGATTCGCGCTTTGCATGCGCCCCGCCGAGCCGGCGATGGCGGTGCTCGAGCCAGCATGCTGCCTGTAGCGGTCCCAGCATTCGTTGGACACGTAGACGTCGTACGTCAGACAGAACTTCCCCAGGAAAACCAGATCGGTACAGAGCTCCGTGAACGACTCCTCGAACCCCCCAACCTCGAGATACGCCTGCCTCCGGACAAGCAGGCTCCCCATGCACGGGTAGGCGGCGCGCAGCGACAGGTACGCGATGAGCAGATCCGGCGCCTGCGCCAGGCGGTCCGCGCTGAAGAAATGCGATTGCACGCGGTCCGGATACCTGGCGCCCTCTCCCTGCCAGCTGTGCCAGTACTCGGTCCTGCCATAGACCATATCGGCCTGCGGGTGCTCACGCGCCAGCGCCACGCCGCGTTCCAGGCGCGTGGGTAGCCACACGTCGTCACCGTCCAGGAACGCAATCCATTCGCCTGTCGCGGCCGAGACCCCGAGATTGCGAACCGCGCTCGCCCCCTTGTTGGCATGACCCGGGTGCTCGAGGTAGCGGACGCGCGCCGGATCTTGCCGGGCGTAGTCTCTGGCCAGTTCCGTGCTGCCATCCGTCGAACCGTCGTCCGCAAGCAGCAGCTCCCACTTCCGATACGTCTGCGCGTACACGCTTGCCACTGCCTCGGCAAGGAATCGCTCCTCGTTCAGGAATATCAGGACGACCGAAATCCTGTCCGGCATCACGGCTCCTTCTGCGCTCGAACCGCGATCAGTGTCTGAAAGTCCGGATCGGGCCTGGATAACTCATCCGGATCGAGCTCCTCGGCCGCGATCCCGTGCAGGAAGGCCGTGGCCGCCAGCACGTTGCCATAGGCCGTGACGTCGATATTGGCAGGAGCGAACGCCTCCTCGAAGAGCTGCCGGGCGGAACGCGTGGTGAAGCACCAGAACTGGCCCCATCGGTCCATGTCGTAACGCGAGATCCGCGTGATGCCGGGGACCGTCACGAGCGCGACCCCACCGGGCGCGAGGATCCGGTGCAGCGTCCTGACCACGGCATGAACGTCGTAGATCAACTGGATGGTCTGGGTGATGATCGCGCAATCGAACGCGCCCGATGGGATGCCCTGACCCTGCGCCAGATCGCCGACGATGGTCACGGGCGGTGCGGCATCGGCGGCGTGCAGCACGTCGCTGCGGGTCACGCGATCGCCGCCGTACCGACGCGTCATAGCGGCATTGCCGATCTCCAGCACCCGACCGCGAACCGCCGACGCCTCGGCCGTCAGGAAGCGGTCGATGTAAAAACGGTCGATCGGCGTGCCGCGGTCGAATCCCCACTCGTTGCTGATCGGCTGCAGGCGACGAAGGTCGCCGAAATCGACGGCTCCGACCCGCGGTCGCTGTGTGAGCGTTCGCCACCATCGCATGACGCTGCGCCGGGCGGTCCGCGGGAGGAGTCGTGCAGCGATATCGGTCATGCGTTCTGGTCCTCTCTCACTCGGAATGGCGGGCGGCCGCCGGCGCACTCCGACAGAAGTGCCCGCGAAGGCGCCTCGTTCGAGTGGCCGGATGGTTGCCTGCCGCCGCGCGCTACTTCACGCCGGCGTGCGCCGGCACTGTAGGCTGATCGTGTTGATCTTAACGGACGAGCGCCCGGCCAGCGCATGGCCCGGGTGGTTGCTGCCGCAGCGGAATGGACCCTTCACGGCACCGGCGGTGCTGCCGAAAGGTCCGAGAAACTGGCCCGCACCGACGAGGCTGCCCGACGGATCGAGCGCACGGCATTCGAAATCGAGCTGCTTGACCGCCTCCAGCGACGTTCGCCCCTTGAAACCGGCGATCGCGTAGTCACGCGGACACGTGCGTGTATAAGCCGTCCCGGTCGAACCTCCGGCCGCCCCGCGATCGACGGGATCGCCGATCCAGTGTGCCGTTGCGTCGACCTGCACGCACCGGACGCCGATGCGCCGGACATTGTCGGTGGTCGCAAGGCCGTACACGCCTACCAGGGCTTCGCCCTCGTCGCACGCAACATTAAAAGGCGTGCCACCGCTGCCGCCGATCGTCGGCGTCTCATCGAGCGGTTGACTCTGACCGGCGATATTGACGCGAACGATCTTTCCGACCGAGGGCACGCCGACGTCATTGATGACAAACAGCAGGTAGTATCCCGGCGGTGCCTCGGTGGCGGCGTCGGGCGCCTGCACGAACGACGTCGTGCTCGACTGCGTGAATACCAGCTCGATGAAACGCTGGTCCATGTTCACGCTGTGGGTAGCCGAGCCGGCCTTGACCAGCGTCACCCGGCGAATGTTGGCGCTGTTGGACACGACCGAGAAGTCGACGCCGAGTTCAATCGTCTCAGGGGCGTTAGAAATGGCCGGGCGGGGTCGAAACGCGCCGCTGGCGTCGTAGAGGTAGGGCGGATAGTAGATCTCCGCATGAAGGTTCGTCATCGGGCCTGGCGCCCCGCCACCGTGGACCAGCACGCTCGCGTCCGGCAGCAGCAATGCGCCGGAATGGTAGAGACGCGCGCGCCTGCCGCTCGCTCCTAGGGTCCATCGCCCTGTCGCGGGGTCCCAGATTTCCGCGCGGTTGTTGACGCCGTTGAGCTGGTTCGCGACGGTGCTGCCGCCGGTTGCGAGCACTCGACCGTCGGCGAGCACCGTCGCCGACACCCATTGGCGCTGCGTCGACATCGTCTGTGTCGGCGTCACTACGGGCGCAGCGCCGCGGATGTCGATCACGATCGCACCGTTCGAATTGCCACCGAACTGCAGGATCTGTCCAGGACGAAACATCGCAGCGGACGAGGTGCGCCCGGCGAAGCTCGATGAGAATTGCCCGGCCGCCGTGTAGAGGCCGGTGCCGGCCGGATCGACGTAGTACATGCGCCCACCCGCGGCAAAGCCGAAAATCCGCCCATCGGGGGCCACGAAGTTTCGCGGGTACCACCAGTCCAACGCGGACGTGTTGACATTCGTCAGTAGACGGAAGCCTCCGCCGGCCCCGCGAACCTCCGGCCGGTCTGCGCCGCCCAGGCCACCCTGGACGTACACTTCGCCGTTCGGCAGCACCGTCGTCGACGCATACCAACGCGCCCGCTTCATATTCGGGCCGCGCGTCAGCGTGTCGTCCGAGTAGCTATAGAGATTGGTGTTGTTGTTGCCGGTACCGGTCGTGCTGGTTCCTGTCCAGTTGTCGCCCCCGGCGATGAAGATCCGACCGCTGTCCGGCAGGATCACCTGCGCGCTGCAGAAGAGGTCGGTCAGGGTCATGTTCTCGAGCGTGATATGTCCGTTCGACAGTCCGGCGGACGGATTCCAGACGTCGTAGATGAAGTACCCCGTCTGAGTTCCGGAGCCGTCGGTGCCATACGTCAGCACGCGACCGTCCGGGGTGAGTGCCGCATGTATTGGGATAAGTGGCCAGTTGTCCTGCCCAGGGGAACGCCAGCCGCCGCCGACGTTGTCCGCAGCCTGCGCAGTTGCCAGGGGCTGGATGACCGCCAACAACACCACGAACCAAAGGAATGATAGTGCACTGAGCGTCCGCACTCTCGCACTGAGAACATCCGTTTTCCCGCGCTTCGCGGCCATGGCCACGAAGATCCGCGGCCTCGCGCAGCAATTGCGGTGCATGTTGTTCGCACGCGGACCCGAATTCCTTTCGAGACTCGCGTGTCCTGCACTACGGACGTTTTGTCCGCGCAACGATGAAATCAGAACTACTGGAGCGCTGCAACCGACGGAAAAGAGAGCAATCAAATCACCAAGTTACGAGATCGTGGTCGCGTTACGCGGTCGCGGTCGCGCGAAAACTCGGCGCGGCCAGGTCACGCAACGACTGGGTGAAGATGCCTAGTCCCTCCCGCACGATCTCATCCGAAGCTGTCAGCGGGGCGAGAAACCGGATCACGTTTCCATACAGACCGCACGACAGGATCACCAGCCCCTGCGACGCCGCATGCTTGACCAGCGCTTTGGTCAGATCCGCGTCCGGTTGGTGCGGGTCTCCATTCTTCACCAGCTCCATCGCCACCATCGCGCCGAGATTTCGCACTTCGCCGATGGCGGAAATCGTCCGAGCCGCTTCGCGCAACTCGTGGACCATGTGCGAGCCGATCTGCAAAGCGCGCTGGCAAAGTCCTTCCTGCTCGATCGCCTCGAGCACCGCCAACCCCGCCGCGCAGGCCACCGGCGACCCGGCGTAGGTTCCACCCAACCCGCCCGGTGCGGGCGCATCCATGATCGCAGCCTTGCCAACGACCGCCGCCAGCGGGAACCCGCCTGCAAGGCTCTTCGCGAGCGTCATCAGGTCCGGCTCGATTCCCGCGTACTCGACCGCGAACATGCGGCCGGTGCGTGCGAAGCCCGTCTGGATCTCGTCGATCACCAGAACGATGCCGTGCTGATCGCACAACCTGCGGAGCGCCTGAAGGAACTCGGGCGGCGCAATGTAGAACCCGCCCTCGCCCATCACCGGCTCGACGATGATCGCCGCGACCCGAGCGGGCTCGATGTCGTATTTGAAGATGTGCTCGATCGCGGCGAGGCTGTCGGAAACGCTGACTCCGTGATACTCGATGGGAAAGGGAGCATGGTAGATCTCCGCCGGGAATGGCCCAAACGCAGCCTTGTACGGCGCGATCTTGCCGGTGAGCGCCATGGCCATGAACGTGCGACCGTGGAAGCCGCCGCCAAAGGCGATCACGCCCGAGCGACCGGTGTGCGCTCGGGCGATCTTGATGGCGTTCTCGACCGCCTCGGCGCCGGTGGTGACGAAAATGGACTTCTTCGGCGTCGCACCGGGGGCGAGCCGGTTCAACCGCTCGGCCAGCTCCACGGCCACCTCGTAGGGCGTGACCATGAAGCATGTGTGTGTGAACGCGTCGAGCTGCTTTACAGCGGCTGCCTGCACCGCGGGATGCACATGACCCGTATTGACAACCGCTATACCTGAGGCGAAGTCGATGTAGCGGCGACCCTCCACGTCCCACAACTCCGCATTGCGGGCACGCTCAATAAACACTGGCAGCTGGTTCGCGACTCCGCGCGCAATCGCTGCGTCGCGCCGCTTTTGGAGATTCTCGTTCCTGGACATCGTTGCCACCTCGGGTCAGCCGTCAACCCGGTTTGCGCGCGGCGACCCGCGACACGAATTCCGAGAACGGCTTGCCAAACTCCGGATGCTTGAGTCCGAACTCGACCGTCGCTTCGAGATAGCCGAGCTTCGAACCACAGTCATAACGCGTGCCTTCGAAGGCGTAAGCGAACACGTTCTCGTCGCGCAGCAGCGCGGCAATGCCGTCGGTGAGCTGGATTTCGCCCCCTGCGCCGCGCCCCGTGCTCTCCAGTTTCTGATAGATCGCGGGAGTGAGGATATAGCGCCCCACCACGGCCAGCGTCGATGGGGCGTCCGCCGGCTTTGGCTTCTCGACGATTCGTTCCACCTGCGACAGGCGCGGCGCCACCGGACGCGTTGCCACGATTCCGTATCGGTCGGTTTCGTTTGGTTCGACTTCCTCGACCCCGAGGACACTCCCCTGTCGATCCTCATAGACCCGCGCCATCTGTGCAAGACAGGGCTGGTCCGCATCGATCAGGTCGTCTGCAAGGTGAACGAAGAAGGGCTCGTCGCTCACGACCGGCCGCGAGCAAAGAACCGCGTGGCCGAGACCCAGCGGAGCAGGTTGGCGGATATAAATGCAGCTCGCGTACGAAGGCACGATGCCGCGCACGGCGGCGAGCAAGTCGCGCTTCCCCTGCGCCTGGAGCTCCTGCTCCAGGTCGTGATCGGTGTCGAAGTGGTCCTCGATCGCACGCTTCGAGTAGCCGGTGATGAAGACCAGCTTCTCGGCACCGGCCGCAAGCGCCTCTTCAGCCGCGTACTGGATCAGCGGCTTGTCGACGACCGGCAGCATCTCCTTCGGGCTGGCCTTGGTCGCCGGGAGAAATCGTGTACCGCGGCCGGCGACAGGGAACACGGCCGTTCGGATCTTGGCCATTCGCGAACCTATGACCAACGGAATTGGAAGCTCGGATCATAGCGGATCGACGCCGTGTCACCCCAGCCCGATGCAGAACGGCGAGGCCCTGCGGCCAGGGCCTCGCCCGAATGCGACGTCTAGGACGAAGGTCACTCCGCGGTCTTGGCGGCGGCTTTCTTGCCGGCATTCGACTCGCCGCCGCCCTTCTCGACGCGGATATTGTCCCGGTTCTGTTCCAGGACCTTGGCGCCGATCCCTTCCACCTTGAGCAGGTCGTCGGCGGTCTTGAACGTGCCATTCTTCTGCCGATAGTCGACGATGGCCTGCGCCTTGGCGGGACCAATTCCGTCGAGCTCCTTGGCCAGCGTCTTGGCATCGGCCGTGTTGATGTTGACCGGTCCGGCCCAGGCCCAGATCGGCACAAGCGCGGCGACAACAAAACTTCCGATGATGCGTGAGAACCTGATCATATCTGCCTCCTTGGGTTGGTAGCGCCTCAGCCCGGTGGGCTGCGGTCGCACTCCAACGCTAACGAGCACGCCGGCCGGCGTCCGCGCGAGAATCTTCCGTATGCATGGAGAATGAATCCCGGGTCGGCGCCCAGCAAATTCAGCTCGGAGCTGATTATTCGGAGAAGATCAGCTCCGAGCCAGATTTATTGGCGAGCGCGCGGACGGGCGGCCCGCGGCAGGAACTCCAGCGCGGCGATCGCGCGCAGCGTGTCCCAAGCGTGGCAACCAGGGCAACTCCATAGAAACGTGGAGCTGTCGAGACCGCACTGACTGCACCGGTAGCGTGCGTGGCGCAGCACAACATTGCGCATCGCGCCCGACAGCGCGCGGAGCTGCTCAACCGTGGGCGCGGCGCCGGGCGCCAGAAATGCGCCGGTCAGGTCCTTCAGATCGCTGTCAATCTGCAGCCACTCTCGTACGCAATCCACGATCGGCGCCGAGCCGTAGTGCCCGCTCAGGATAGCGGCGTAGGCGATCTCGGCTCGGCTCGCGGCGCCACGGCGGATCAGGTCGTCGATGACGGCGATGAGCACCCCGTCGTCGCCCGATTGCCGCGCCACGTCGGCGAGCCTCGGCAGTACGACCGGCAACAGGTGAAAGTCGCGTTGCACGACACCCGCGTAGAGCCGCACGGCCAGCGGTGTATCGCCTTCGAGCCGCGCCAAGTCCCCGCGCAGGATCGCACTGCGGCCGAACTCACGCTGCTCGCGATGAGCGCTGCGCAGATGCGCGTGGGCCGCCGGCAGGTCGCGCTCGGCAAGCGCGATCTCCGCCAGTTCGCAGTAATAGTGCGCGATGGCTCCAGGTTGCTCCGGCAGGCCCACGGCGCGAAGTCGCTCGTGAGTCGCCGCTGCCTGGGGCCAGTCACGCTGGATCTCGTAGATGCGTATCAGGTAGGCAAGCGCCACGGCCGGCTCGCGGCCACCCGCTGCAAGTTTTTGAAAGAGCTCTTCGGCTCTGTCATACAAGCCCGCGCGAAAGTAGTCGCGCGCAAGCTCGTTGAGCGCCGCGTCGCGATGCCGCTCATCGATGTTGTTGCGTGCAACGATGTTCTGATGCACCTGGATGGCGCGGTCGACCTCGCCGCTGCGTCGGTAGAGGCTTCCAAGCGCGAAGTGCGTGTCGACGGTCTCGTCATCTACCGCGGCCAGTCCGTGAAAAACCTCGAGCGCTCGATCCGGCTTTTCATCGAGCAGGTAGCGGAGACCCTCCAGGTAACGCTCGCGCCGGCGCACACGGCGCCGACGGCGGCGCTCCTGGTACCAGACGGTCGCCCCCCAGCCGGCCGCCAGCGTGCCCGCGAGCGTCAGCCAGAAGACCGTGCCGTCGTCAGGCGACATCCGGCGGTTCAGCGGTCGGGCGGTCTGTGAGCCGGCGCGATTCCGCGAGGCGCAGCGCGTGGCGCAGACGGCCGCGCTCGGCCAGCAGCCGTGCGATCCAGTTCGACCGCCAGGCCGCCCCCATGATCAGCCCTGCTGAATACGCGATCAGAAGCGCCAGGCCGGCCGAGATGCCAAAACGCGTCAGCCCGATGTCGATGTCGAATCGCTGGGGATTGAGCGCGGTGAATAGCAGCCCGATCGCCGCCAAGGCCAGGAACGCGGACAGGTAAGCGATGCGCCGCAGCATGGCCGCCAGGAAGAGTCAGAGGGTCGGGAGTCTAGCAGCGGGCCGCTGTGCCGGGTTCAGTCGCCGCCGGACGCCTGCGCGTCGCTGTCGTTGACCCGCTCCCGTAGGTCCTTCCCGGGCTTGAAGTGCGGTACGTACTTGCCGGCCAGAGCAACGGTCTCGCCGGTCTTGGGGTTGCGACCCTGGCGAGGCGGGCGAAAGTGCAGGCTGAAGCTCCCGAACCCGCGAATCTCGATGCGCTGACCCTGCGCGAGCGCGTCGCTCATGATCTCGAGGATCTGCTTGACGGCCAGCTCGACATCCTTCGCCGGCAGATGACTCTGCTTTGCGGCGATGAGCTCTATGAGCTCGGACTTCGTCATGCTGCGTTCGCCGTCCACGCGAATCTCCCCTCGGCTTCATTCTTGTTTGGTCAGGCCCGCGGCGGCTCCTTGCCACCGCGGCCCGCCATCGATCGCAATTCTACTGACCGGAGATCTGCTCCTTCAGGAGATCCCCGAGGCTGGTGCCGGTCGTGGAGTCGGAGCGGTAGTTCTGCATCGCCTCCGCCTCCTCATGCGCTTCCTTCGCCTTGACCGAGAGCGCAATGGTGCGAACCTTGCGGTCCACCGCCATGAAGCGCGCCTCGATCTCATCGCCCGGCTTGAGCAGCGTGCGGGCGTCCTCAACGCGATCGCGGGACAGCTCCGACGCACGGAGATATCCCTCGATTCCCCCGCCCAGGTCCACCACCGCGCCCTTGGCGTCGACGTCCTTTACCAGGCCCTTCACGATGGTGCCCTTCGGGTGCTCCGCGATCCAGGTCGAGAACGGGTCCTTCGCCAGCTGCTTGACGCTGAGCGAGATACGCTCGCGCTCCGGGTCGATCGCGACCACGATGGCCTCGACCGTCTGGCCCTTCTGGTAGCCGCGCACGGCTTCCTCCCCGGGAACGTCCCAGGAGAGGTCGGACAGGTGCACCAGACCGTCTATGCCGCCCGGCAGCCCGATAAAGAGCCCGAAGTCGGTGATCGAGCGGATCTGGCCGTTGACGCGGTCGCCGCGGTTGTAGTTGTCGGCGAACTCGCGCCACGGGTTCGGCTTGCACTGCTTGACGCCGAGCGAGATGCGACGACGGTCCTCGTCGATGTCGAGCACCATGACCTCGACTTCCTCGCCGATGTGCACGACCTTGGAGGGGTTGACGTTCTTGTTGGTCCAGTCCATCTCGGACACGTGGACCAGGCCTTCGACACCCTCCTCGATCTCGACGAAGCAGCCATAGTCGGCGATGTTCGTAACCTTGCCGAAGAGCCGCGTCCCGGACGGATAACGGCGCGCGATGTTCTGCCACGGGTCGGCGCCGAGCTGCTTGAGCCCCAGGCTCACGCGCTGCCGCTCGCGGTCGAACTTGAGGATGCGCACCTCGATCTCGTCCCCGACGTTGACGACCTCGGACGGATGCTTGACACGCTTCCACGCCATGTCGGTGATGTGGAGCAGCCCGTCGATGCCGCCCAGGTCGACGAACGCACCGTAGTCGGTGAGGTTCTTGACCACGCCCTTGATGACCGTGCCTTCCTGCAGCTTGTCGAGGAGCTCGCTGCGCTCGGCGCTGTATTCCTGCTCGACGACGGCGCGCCGTGAGACCACGACGTTGTTGCGCTTCTGATCGAGCTTGATGACCTTGAACTCGAGCGTTTTGCCCTCGAGATAGCTCGGGTCGCGAACCGGGCGCACGTCGACGAGTGACCCGGGCAGGAACGCGCGTACGAAATCGATTTCGACCGTGAAGCCGCCCTTGACGCGGCCATTGATGAGGCCCGTGACGACCTCGCCCTTCTCGAACGCGGTCTCGAGGCGCTCCCAGGTGCGGGCGCGCTTCGCCTTTTCACGCGACAGACGCGTCTCGCCCGTGCCGTCCTCGACGCTGTCGAGCGCGACTTCGACGTCGTCGCCTACGGCGACTTCGAGCTCGCCGCGCTCGTTCTTGAACTGCTGAACCGGGATAACCGCCTCGGACTTGAGGCCGGCGCTCACTACGACCACGTCGGGACCCACGTCGATCACGCGGCCGGTGAGGATCTGGCCTGGGCGAATACGCTGGCTCGCCAGGCTCTCTTCGAATAATTCCGCAAAACTTTCGGTCATTTACTACTCTCTTCCGTGGACCTTACAGGCCCGTTTCCTCGCCGGCGTCCCGCCCGCGCAGGGTTGTCGATAAACCACCCAGCATCCCAGCCAGGCGCTTGATAAAACAGTGCCGCCCGCGGGCTGCGGTCAGGGCATCAATGAGCCGCAGGAGATCTCTGCCCGACCAGGGCGAGGATCTTGTCCACGACGCCCCCGATCGGGGTCCCCGTCGAGTCGATCACCACCGCGTCCTCGGCCGCGCGTAGAGGTGCCACGGCGCGAGTGGAATCCCGGTGGTCCCGCTCCCGGATCTCCTGTGAAAGGGCGGCGAGACTAACATCAAGTCCCTTTTCTTTCAACTGCTTATGTCGTCTCCGGGCCCGCTCTTCAGGGCTGGCGGTGAGGTAGATTTTGAGTTGCGCGTTGGGGAAGACAACGGTGCCCATGTCGCGCCCGTCCGCCACCAGCCCGGGGAAGCGTGCGAAGGCGCGTTGCCGGTCCAGGAGTGCCGTGCGGACCGCGGGCATCGCGGCCACTCGTGAAGCGGTCATGCCCGCCGCCTCGGTCCGAAGCCGCGTCGTGACGTCCTTGCCGGCAAGCAGGACCACCTCCGCACCGGCCGGGTCCGCGGTGAATGTCACGTCGAGGTCGAGCGCCAGGCGGGCATGGCCTGGCTCATCGTCCTGCGGCAGACCCGCGTCGAGTGCGGCCAGCGCAACGAGGCGGTACAGAGCACCGCTGTCGAGAAGGTGCCAGCCAAGCCGGTCCGCGACCCGGCGCCCGACCGTGCCCTTTCCCGACCCGCCGGGCCCGTCGATCGTCACCACGAAAATCGGCTCGGCGCCAGCTCCGTCATCCGCGATCTGGCTCAGAGCCACACTAGCTCCTCGCAACCTGACTCTGAGCCGATTTTCGTTCCTCGATCGCGAGGCCGACACGGCGGGCGGTCATGGCGAAACCGGGGAAGGAGGTCGCCACGTTGGCGACGTCGCGAATCGCGACGGGCCCCGCCGCGCGAAGAGCGGCGACCGCAAAGCTCATCGCGACCCGATGATCGCCGAGGCTTTCGACGACCCCGCTCGTCAGGCGCCCGCCTTCGATCCGGATACCGTCCGGTCGTGGCTCGGTGCGGATCCCGAGCGCGGCGAGCCCACGGGCCATCGCCGCGATCCGATCCGATTCCTTGATCCGGAGCTCAGCCGCCCCGCTCACCGTGGTCATCCCGCTCGAGCAGGCGGCGGCCACGAAGAACGCCGGCAGCTCATCGATCGCGAGCGGCACCAGCCGCGCCGGCGCGTCGATGCCCTGCAGCGATGTCGGCCGGACTTCGATGTCCGCCACTGGTTCGGAACCGCAGTTCCGGTGGTTGATCAGGCGCAGATCGGCGCCCATCAACGACAGCAGCTCGAGCAGCCCTGTGCGCGTCGGATTGACACCGACCCCCTCGATGAGGAGCGGCCCGGCGCCTGCGATGCAGCCGGCGACGATGAAGAATGCGGCCGATGAGAAGTCCCCAGGCACGACGATCCGCGTGGCCTGCAGTCGCGGTGGCGGCTGCAGCGTCGTTCGGCCGCCGCGGCTCACGAGCTCGCAGCCAAACGCCGCCAGCATGCGCTCGGTGTGATCGCGCGTGGGCGCCGGCTCGATCACCGTCGTCGATCCCTCGGCGTAGAGACCCGCAAGCAGCAGCGCAGATTTCACCTGAGCACTTGCCACTTCGGTGGGCAGCCGCTGTCCCCGCAGACGCGCGCCGCCGCCAATTCGGACCGGCGGCCGTCCACCATCCGTGTCGATCCGGGCTCCCATCACCCGCAACGGCTGCGCGGCACGCTCCATCGGCCGCCGCATAAGTGACTCGTCTCCGACCAGCACGCTCTCGAAGGCCTGCGGCGCGAGCAGCCCCATGAAAAGCCGCGTGGCCGTGCCCGCGTTCCGCATGTCGAGCGGCGCCGCCGGGGCGCGGAGTCCCCGGAGACCCACTCCGACCACCTCGACCCTGCCCGGCCCCGGCCGATGCACCGTGACACCTAGGTGCTCGAGCGCCGCAAGCGTCGCGAGGCAATCCTCGCTCTCGAGAAACCCCTCGATGTGCGTGGTGCCATCAGCGATCGCGCCCAGCATCAGCGCGCGGTGCGAGATCGACTTGTCCCCCGGTACGGTCAGTCGCCCGGCAACCCCCTTCGACGGATCGACGTGGAATTCGCTCATGCCGGTGTCAGAGCACCGCGCGCGGATACGATCCCAGCACGCGGCAGAGGGACGCCTGCGTCTTGAGCTCGACGAGCGCGGTGGCGAGCGGCTCCCGCTCGACGTGTCCCTCCAGATCGATGAAGAACACGTAGTCCCACTTTCGCCTGCGCGACGGCCGCGATTCGATACGCGTCATGCTGATCGAGTTGCGCGCGAAGGGCTCGAGCATGCGGAAGAGCGCTCCCGGCGCATCGGTGTGCGCGACCGATGCGAGCAGCGTCGTCTTGTCCGTTCCGCTAGGGGGGAACGCCTGGCGGCCGATGACGAGAAAGCGGGTCGTGTTGTCGGGACGATCCTCGATCTCGGGCACCAGCATGCTGAGACCGTAGATCTCGGCAGCGACGGCGCCCGCGATCGCAGCCGTGCCCTGCTCGTCGCGCGCGCGGCGCGCGCCTTCGGCATTGCTGCTGACGGGCACACGCTCGACACCCGGCAGGTGCTCGTCGAGCCATCCGCGGCATTGCGCAAGCGCCTGCGGATGTGCGCACACCCGCGCGATGTCTCCCAGCGCCGTGGCGCGTCCCATCAGGTTCTGATGGATACGCAGCTCAACCTCACCGCAGATGCGGAGCGGGGACGTTAGGAACATGTCGAGCGTATTGTTCACGGTGCCTTCGCTCGAGTTCTCGATCGGCACCACGCCGAAGTCCGCTGTGCCTGCCTCCACCTCGTGGAAGCACTCCTCGACCGAGATCAGGGGTAGCGCCCGTACCGAATGCCCGAAGTGCTTGAGCACCGCTTGCTGGGTAAAGGTGCCCTCCGGCCCGAGAAAGCCCACCTTGAGCGGCTCCTGCTGCGCGAGACAAGCGGACATGATCTCGCGAAAGAGACGCACGATCTCTTCGTCCCGCAGCGGCCCACGCTCGCGCCGGTTGCGCTCGAGCGCGTGGTGCAGGACCTCGGCTTCGCGTTCTGGCCGGTAGAAATCGACAGTGTGGCCGTCGACGTGCTTGGAAATGCCGACCTGGCGGGCAAGACCCGCGCGTTCGTTTATGAGGGCATGCAGTTGCGCATCAACGGCGTCGATCCGCCGGCGGATCGACTCGAGCGGCATCGAGGCGACGGGGACGCTCCCCTTTTTGCCTTTCTTGCCGGTCCCCTTCTTCCTCACCATACGTGATGCCCCGCTCTCCTGAAAAAAGGGGGGCGTCCCCTAGATCAGCCGGGCCGCCAGCACGCCCGGAATCGCCTTGATCTGCGCGAGGACTTCCGCGCTGATCTGTGTCTCGGTATCGATCAGCGTGTAGGCCAGCTCGCCTCGGGACTTGTTGAGCAGGTCGGCGATGTTGAGCTGCGCGGCAGCAAGACAGGTCGAGATCTGGCCCACCATGTTGGGCACGTTGTCGTTTGAGATGCCGATCCGACACCCGCCGGCCCTTGGCAGCACGGCTTCCGGGAAGTTGACGCTGTTGCGGATGTTGCCGTTCTCGAGGAAGTCGCGCAGCGTCTCTGCGGCCATCACCGCGCAGTTGTCCTCCGCTTCGCCGGTCGAAGCACCGAGATGCGGCAGAGCCACGACCCGCGGATGATCCTTTATGGCCGCGGAGGGAAAGTCGCAAACGTACGCCGCAAGCCGGCCCGAATCGAGCGCTGGCAGCACGGCGTTCTCATCCACGATGCCGGCGCGGGCAAAGTTCAGGATCACGCCTCCCGGAGGCATCAGGTGGATCCGCGCCGAGTTGACCAGAGCGCGGGTCGCCTCGACCAGCGGCACGTGCACGGTCACCATGTCCGATCGCGCGAACAGATCGTCGAGGCTGAGCGCCTGCTCGACACCGGAGGAGAGCTGCCAGGCGCGCTGCACGGTGATCTGCGGGTCGTACCCCAGCGCCTTCATGCGAAGACCGAGCGCCGAGTTGGCCACTTCGACGCCGATCGCACCCAGCCCGACGACACCCAGGGTCCGACCAGGCAGTTCATACCCGACAAAGCGTTTTTTGCCTTTCTCGACCGCCTCCTCGATGGCGTCGTCGTCGCCCTGGAGCTCGCCCACGTACTTCCAGGCCTGGCAGATGTTTCGCGCCGCGAGAAAGAGTCCGCCCAGGACGAGCTCCTTCACTGCGTTTGCGTTCGCGCCCGGCGAGTTGAAGACCGGCACGCCTCGCTTGCTCAGCGTCGCAACGGGAATGTTGTTTGTACCGGCTCCGGCACGCGCCACGGCCAGCACGCTCGAGGGGATCTCGATGTCGTGCATGTCGGCGGAACGCAGAAGGATTGCATCCGGATGCCCGATCTCGGACGCCACTTCGTAGCGGTCGCGCGGCAGGCGGTCGAGCCCGCGCACCGAGATGTTGTTGAGCGCAAGAATCTTGAACATGGTTCAGCCGTGCCGCCGCTCGAACTCGCGCATGTATCCGATCAGCGCCTCTACACCGCTCAGAGTCATCGCGTTGTAGATCGAGGCGCGCATCCCGCCGACGGAGCGGTGTCCGGCGAGGCCCATCAATCCCGTCCCCTTGGCGCCCTCGAGGAAATCTGCGTCGAGCTCCGCGCGTGTCAGCATGAACGTCACGTTCATCCAGGACCGGCAGGCAGGGTCGACCGGGTTGCGGTAAAGCGCGGAACCGTCGATCGCGGAATAGAGTTTCTGCGACTTGGCGCGGTTCACCTTCTCCATCGCTGCGACCCCGCCCTGCCGCTTGATCCATTGGAACACCAGTCCCGCGACAT
>Ga0209382_10005996_pt1 | contig 15694 bp, 13 predicted proteins | sample SoiMetdeltSBSDD5_FD_187599 | JGI IMG/M metagenome (GOLD analysis project Ga0209382, IMG submission 187599) | Bulk soil microbial communities from a Populus tree surrounding site in Tennessee, USA - Soil MetaG P. deltoides SBSDD5 (SPAdes) (version 2) | ecosystem: Environmental > Terrestrial >...
AAAGCAGATGGATGCCCCGCGAGCCGAGCCGGTTCGACGGAGCGACATCCCACATGTCGCGAGCAGCCGAACGCAATTACACTATTTCAGTACGCAATGCTCGAGGCACCTCTAGCATTCGTTCGCCCCCCGGCGCCCAAGCCCGAATGGCTGAAGGTGCGCGCACCAGGGTCGCAGAACTACGTGCGGCTCAAGGGATTGATGCGCGAGCTCGGCCTTCACACCGTGTGCGAGGAGGCGCGCTGCCCCAACATTGGCGAATGCTGGCACCACGGGACGGCGACATTCATGATTCTCGGCGACGTGTGCACGCGCGCCTGTGCGTACTGCGCCGTCTCGCACGGGCGTCCAGCGGGCCTCGATCCCGCCGAGCCGGCCCGCGTCGCCGACGCAATCGCAGCCATGGCCCTTCGGCATGCTGTGATTACTTCGGTCGATCGCGACGATCTCTCCGACGGCGGCGCGATGATGTTTGCCGACACGATCCGCGAAACCCGGCTACGGGTTCCGGGCTGTCGGATCGAAGTGTTGATACCAGATTTTCAGGGCAGCGAGTCTTCGCTCCGCGCGGTGCTCGATGCAGGACCAGATGTGCTGAACCACAACATCGAGACCGTGCCACGGCTGTATCGTATGGCGCGTTCGGGCGGACGCTATCCTCGCTCGCTGGAGTTGCTCGACAGGTCGCGCCGCTACAAGCCGGCAATTCCGACGAAGACAGGCATCATGGTCGGTTTGGGCGAAGACGTTGATGAAGTGGTGTCGGTGCTGGACGATCTCCGGCGCGTGGGAGTGTCAATCCTGACGATCGGTCAGTACCTTAGACCGACCCCGAAGCACGCCCCGATGGCGCGCTATTACCATCCTGACGAGTTTGCGACGTTGAAGGGCCTTGCGCTGGAGAAGGGATTCGCCCACGTCGAATCGGGCCCGCTCGTCCGAAGCTCGTATCATGCCCACGAACAGGCCGACGCGGTACTAAGTCACAAGTCACAAGTCACAAGTCACAAATAATTTCGTTCGTCTCTGTGTCTCTGTGGCCCGTCTTTCGCCGCGCGAGCGGAGGCATTCAAGGGTGGCGGATCTCGGTCTTCATCTGCTGCCACGCATGGCGCGCCTCTTCAACTGACCCTTCATCCTCAATCGTGGTGATGTCGCCGGGATCGCGGTCGAGGATGACCGCTTTCAGCACGCGACGCATGATCTTTCCGCTGCGCGTTTTCGGCAGCATGGTCACGAAGTTCAGGTCCCCGACCACGGCGACCGGGCCCAGTTCGCGACGGACCGTGTCGAGCAGCGCCTGCCTGAGCGCATCGGACGGCGAGTGGCCGTGCTTGAGCAGGATGAATGCGGAAATGACCTCACCGCGAATGTCGTCGGGGCGGCCGGTGACTCCAGCTTCCGCCACGGCCGCGTGCGTGAGGAGGGCTGTTTCGACTTCGATCGTGCCGAGGCGATGCGCCGCGATCTTGATGATCTCGTCGGCACGACCCGCGAACCAGACATAGCCGTCATCGTCTATGTATGCTGAATCACCGGAGTAGTAGACGTTCGGAATTCTGTTCCAGTAATCGCGGGCGTAACGCTCCGGTTCGCCCCAGAGGGCAGGTGTCAGCCCCGGAAACGGCCGCTTGAGAACCATGATGCCGCGTTCGCCCGGGGCGCACGGCCGACCTTCCGCAGTCATCACACCTGCATCGATGCCGGGTAAAGGAATGGTCGAGGAACCAGGCTTGATGGCCAGCATCCCGAGGCCGTACGGATTGCCGAAGATGGGACCGCCGGTTTCCGTCTGCCACATGTGATCGATGACGGGAACGCGGTTGCGCAGAATCTTGTTCTGCAGCCAGTCCCACGCCGGTGCGTTGAGCACCTCGCCCGCACAGACAATGCGCTCCAGCCGCGAGTGATCGACGCGGCCGAGCGGCTCGTCGCCATAGCGCATCAGCATCCGCACGGCTGTCGGCGACGTGAACACTCCCGTTGCGCCGAACTCCTCGACGCCGACCTTCCAGTTCGCCTCCGCGTGAGGATGATCCAATGCCCCCTCGAATGCCACGGTCGTGCAACCCACGATGAGCGGCGCGTACACCATGTAGCTATGGCCGACGATCCAGCCGATGTCGGACGTGGCCCACCAGACATCGGTCTGCTTCAAGCCAAAACACCAGCGGCCCATGCTGGAGATGTGCACCTGGTAGCCGCCATGCGTATGCACGGCCAGCTTCGGCTTGGCGGTCGTGCCGGACGTGGCAAGAATGTACGCTGGCTCGTTCGATTCCATCGGCACGCAATCGCCCGACTGTCCAGACCCGCGCGCCATGAAGTCGTCCCAGGTGAGATCTCGGCCATCCCGCATCGGCACGGGCACGCCGGTTCGATTCAGCGAGACGACGTGCTCGACGACGCCGCCGGCCTGGCGTACCGCTTCATCAACAATCGGCTTTAGCGGGACGTCTTTTCCTTTTCTGTACGTCGCGTCCGCCGTGAAGACGAGACGCGACCCGCTGGCCGCGATTCGATCGGCCAGCGCCTTCTCGCCGAATCCAGCGAACACGACGAGATGGATCGCGCCAATCCGCACGGTCGCGAGCATCAGCGCAATCGCCTCGGGACAGATCGGCATGTAAACCGTGAGGCGATCGCCCTTGTTGATGCCTATCCCGCGGAGTGCGGCCGCGATCTGCTCAACCTCGCGCAGGAGCTGCGCGTACGTATAGAGCCTCCGTTCGCCCCGTTCGTTGAAGTAAATGAGCGCAGCATGGTCACCGCGCCCGCGCTTCACGTGATGGTCGAGCGCGTTGTAGGCGAGATTCGTCTCTCCGCCGACGAACCAGCGAAAAGTGGGAGGCTCCCATTCGAACACGCGATCCCACGTGCGGAACCACGGTAGCTCACTCGCCGCGCGGGCCCAGAAGCCGTCGGGATCCTCCCGCGCCTCCTGAATCCACCGATTGACGACAGGCGTAATCAGGTTCATCGGGGGGCCGATCCTAGCACGCGGCTCAACTCGTGCTTTGGCCGGCGTCGGCAACGCACCGAGCCTCTTCACTTGTGTTTGACTTGTGCGCCCAACGTCACTATTGTTGCGACCTCAAACGTGAGGCACACATGGCCCAGATCTCCTTGACAGTCAACGGCAAGATGCGGAAAGGCAACGTAGAGCCCCGCACTCTCCTCGTACATTTCCTTCGGGAGGAGCTCTTGCTCACCGGCACGCACGTTGGCTGCGACACCAGCCAATGCGGCGCGTGCACCGTGCTCATCGACGGCCGGAGCGCCAAGTCCTGCACCATTCTGGCCGTCCAGGCCGACGGCTCGAACGTGACAACGATCGAAGGGTTGGCGCAGAACGGTGAACTGCACCCTATACAGCAAGGCTTCTGGGAAGAACACGGACTGCAGTGCGGCTACTGCACCCCGGGAATGATTCTTTCAGCCGTCAACCTGCTCAAAGACACACCCAACCCGAGCGAGCAGCAAATCCGTGCCGGCATCGCCGGTAATTTTTGCCGCTGCACCGGATATCAGCACATCGTCAATGCCATCCAGAACGCCGTGGCCAGCCTCGGCGCCCGCAACTCTGCTCCTGACGCTCGGAGGTGAATATGGCTTCGACTCCCGTTCTGCCGAAGCTCGTCGGCACGCGCGTCAAACGGCGTGAAGATCCGCGCCTCATCCAGGGCCGCGCCACGTACGTTGACGACGTGAAGATCGCGGGCATGCAGCACATAGCATTCAAGCGCAGCGACATCGCGCACGGCCGGATCCGATCTGTCGATGTGACTGCGGCTGCTGCGATGGAGGGCGTAGAGGCCGTGTTCACCGGCGCGCAAATCGCAAGGATGCTCGAACCGCTGCCGATCGCGACGCCGTTTCCGTCTCCGCCGCATCGCGCCGTTGCCGTGGATGTCGTCCGCTACGCGGGCGAACCGGTAGCCGTCGTTGTCGCGCGCAATCGCTATATCGCCCGCGATGCGGTAGACGCCATTCACGTGGAGTACGAGCCTCTCCCGGTCGTCGTGGACCCGGAGCTGGCTATGACCGGCCAGCCCACGGTGATCCACGAAGCGTTTCCGAACAACCTTGCCGTGGCGCTCGTGCCGAGCGGCACCGGAGTGAGCGCGGACCTCAAGACAGTGGACGATGCTGCAATCGAGAAGGCTTTTGCGCAGGCGGAGGTCGTCATCTCTCAACGAATGATGAACCATCGCCTGGTGCCGAACCCGATCGAGCCGCGCGGCGTCGTCGCACACTTCGAACCTGGCAAGACGATGCTGACCATCTGGTCGTCCACGCAGAATCCGCACATCCTGCGCACGCTCGTGGCAGCGATGACCGGGCTTGGCCAGAATCAGGTCCGCGCCATCGCCCCGGAGGTCGGTGGAGGTTTCGGATCGAAGATCAACATCTACGCCGAAGAGTACGTAGCAGCGGTGCTATCGAAGCACCTCGAGCTGCCTGTGAAGTGGATCGAAGATCGATCGGAAGGATTCGTAGCGACGACGCACGGACGCGACATCATCGGGTACGTTGACGTAGCCGCGCGGCGCGATGGAAGAGTGCTGGGCCTGAAGATGCGGCTCATCGCGGATATCGGCGCGTACAACATGCTGCTCACGGCCGCCATCCCGACGCTCACGATGATGATGGCGAACGCGTCGTACGACATTCCGGCGATTCGGACAACTCTGACCGAGGTGTTCACCAACAAGACGCCGACCGACGCCTACCGCGGCGCCGGACGCCCGGAAGCCACATATTTCGTCGAACGGGCAATGGACATGCTCGCGCGCGAACTGAACATGGACCCGGCGGAGGTACGTCGAAGAAACTTCATTTCGCCGGCGAAGTTCCCGTTCGCCACACAGATGGGTGCCGTCTACGACTCCGGCGACTACGAAAAGGCACTCAACCGCGCGCTCGAAGCGGCCGATTGGAATGGACTCAAGGCACAGCGCGACGCCTGGCGACGCGAAGGGCGTCTCGTGGGTCTCGGGTTGTCGATGTACGTCGAGGTGTGCGGCCTCGGCCCTTCGTCGACGCTGCCGACCGGCGGGTGGGAGCATGCCCAGGTGACCGTCGAGCGCGATGGCCGCATCAGCGCGACAACCGGCGCCTCACCTCACGGGCAAGGCAACGAGACCACGTTCGCGCAGATGCTGGCCGATCAATTTGGCGTCCCGATCGAGCACATCACCATCCACCACGGCGACACCGCCGTCGTCAAACAGGGAATTGGAAGCTTCGGCAGCCGTTCTCAAGCCGTGGGCGGTGTGGCGATCCATATGGCCGGCGCAAGGGTGAAAGCGAAGATGGCAAAATTCGCGGCTGCCCTGCTCGAAGCGCACGAGGACGATATCGTGTTCGAACAAGGCAGGATTGGCGTCAAAGGCGCGCCCGCGTCCGCCAAGTCATTTGCGGAAGTCTCGGGTTACGCGTATGTCCCTGTGCCGTTGCCGGCGGGACTCGAGCCGGGCCTGAGCGAAGAAGCCTTTTTCGAGCCGACCAACAACACCTATCCGTTCGGATGTCACATCTCCATGCTCGAGATCGATCGCGAAACCGGCGAGCCGCGTCTCCTCAAACTCGTTGCCGTCGACGACGCCGGTAATCGGATCAACCCACTCATCGTCGAAGGCCAGATACATGGAGGCCTTGCGCAGGGCATCGGTCAGGCGATGGTGGAAGAGGCCGTGTACGACGAGGACGGTCAGCTTCTGACCGGCTCGTTCCTGGACTACGCACTCCCTCGAGCCACAGACTTCCCCAGGTTCGAGCTGCACGCGACGGTGACGCCGACCCCCGTGAACCCATTCGGCGCCAAGGGCGTCGGCGAAGCAGGCACGCTCGGGGCGACGCCATGCATCGTAAACGCGGCGGTCGACGCGCTGAGCGGGTTCGGCGTCACGCATGTGGACATGATGCTCCGGCCCGAAAAGTTGTGGCGCATCATTCAGGGAGGGAAGGCATGATCCCGGCGGCATTCGAATACGTCCGTGCAACGTCGCTCGACGATGCCGTAGCGAAGCTGAAGGCGGCAGGCAGCGGCGCCAAGCTCATTGCCGGCGGCCACAGTCTCGTTCCGCTGATGAAGCTCAGGCTGAGCGAGCCCAGCCTCCTCATCGACGTTGGTCGCATTCCCGACCTCGCCGGCATCCGCGAAAGAGACGGCAAGATCGTGATTGGTGCCGCTACTGTGCACAGCGAGGTGGCTGCGTCCTCTCTGCTCCGAGAACGCTGCCCCGTGGTGCCCGAAGCCGCGGGCATGATTGGAGACCCTCAGGTCCGCAATCGCGGCACTGTTGGAGGAAGCGTCGCGCACGCGGATCCGTCAGCCGACATGCCTGCCGTGCTGGTCGCCCTGAACGCTGAGATACACGTCAAGGGACCTGGCGGGTGGCGCGTCGTCATGGCGCACGACTTCTTCAAGGATCTGTTCACCGTGAACATGGCGCCTGACGAAATCATCGCGTCCGTCCAGTTCACCCCGGTCAGAACATCCGCGTACGCGAAACTGGTCCAACGTGCGTCTCATTACGCCATCGTGGGCGTCGCAGCTGTGCTGGAGGTGAACGGCCGGACCATCGTATCGGCGCGCATTGGGGTCACCGGCGCGACGTCGCACGCGCAACGCCTGGCGGGCGTCGAACGGGCGCTCGCCAACCGGCCACTGTCAAAAGACACGATTACTGCGGCCGCAGAAGTGGCTGCAGAAGGTCTCGAGGGGATCAACTCGGACATCCACGCAAGCGTGGATTATCGCCGCGCGATGGTCCCAGTGTTTACTCGACGTGCCCTCGAGGGTGCACTGGCGCGCGCATAGCCGGCTTGTCCCGCGGACGGCCTCAAACGGCACTCTCAATCTTCGACTGCAGACAGCCGAAGAAGCGGTCCATCATCATCTTCGACACGCTGCCCACGAGCCGTTGACCCAGACGTGCGATCGTGCCTCCCGTGCGGACGGTACCCGTTACATACACGATCGTCGCGGCGCCGTCCGCATGAAGCGAGACAAATGAGCTTCCGTTGACGAATCCCTGCTTGCCCCGTCCTTCGGCCGTGAGCCGATACGAAGAGCCGGCGACGAGATCGGACAACTCGACAGTGCCGTCGTAGGTGCCGACAATCGCCGTGAGGGCAACGGTCAGCCGCGCGCGAAAGCGGTTTTCGCCGTCAGGCTCGAGGGCGCTGCACCCTGGGATGCACGCCGAGATGATGGCGGGATCCATCAACACCGCCCAGACCACGTCGGGCGGAGCGTTGAACCTGTAGCTGCCGGTGATGTCCATGGGTCTGAATGTGCCTTGTCGGGTGGTCAGTAGCCGTCAGGCCCTTCGCATCCCTTCATGAGCGTTGGATCGGCGTCGCCGAGTCAGGGCGTTCAGGTGCTGCGCCAAATCCGCCAAATTCGCCATTGTCCGCACGGGCAGAAAGTCGTCCACGTTGGGCAATGCCACCTCCAATCCTCGCGTCAGCGGCGCATAGTCCCGAGTACCAATCAGTGGATTGAGCCAGATCAGTCGACGGGAACGTCTTCGCAGCCGCTCCATCTGGGCGCGGAGCACCGCGGGATCCCCCCGGTCCCATCCATCCGAAATGAGCAGCACTATGAGTCCCCCACGCGGCAGACGCCGGCTCCACTGCTGATGGAACTGCCGCAGCGCGTCGCCGATTCGCGTTCCTCCGGACCAGTCAGGAACAACCTGCGCCACACGGCCGAGCGCCCGGTCCACTCTGCGGCCGCGCAGCTCGGTCGTGACCCGAGTGAGCTGGGTCGAGAACACGAATGCCTCGACACGGCGCTCCCTCGCGGCAAACGCATATGCAAAGTGCAGGAGCATCCGAGAGTAGCGCTCCATCGATCCGCTGATGTCGCAGAGCAGGACAACCGGTCGCGGCCGCGTGCGACGCCGACGCTTCGGCCATCGAAGAACCTCGCCGCCGGTACGCACGCTCTGCGCGATCGCGCGATGCAGATCCAGCCTGGGCCCACGGCCAGGCACCCATCTGCGTGTCCGCCGCATGCCCGGCGTCCATTCCAGCCGCTCGAGAGCGGTTCGCGTGGCTGCAACGTCCTCGTCGGTGAACGCTCCAAAATCCTTATGCGCGATCACCGCAGCGTCGCTCCACGTCTGCAGCATGCCCCTACCCTCGCCCACATCGCCGGCTGGCGGCGGGACATGTCGTCCACCGGTATCAGCGGGCTGCGAACGCGCATCGCCTGCTCTATCGTCACGTCGGGAGGACGAATCACTCGGTCGTGAAAGCGTGGCGCGACGTTGACGCCAGAACGCGTCGAATGCCTCGTCGAAAACCGGCAAGTCGTCTCGGCGGTGCACGAGCAAGGTGCGGCAGGTGTGGTACACGGCATCGCGACTGCCGAGATCCACGTACTGGAGCGCTTCGACCACGTCGATGAGCCGCCCGACGTGCATCTCGAGTCCACGCGCCCGCAGGAAGCGCCCGAACAGGAGCACGTTTGCGACCAGGTCTGCCATCACGACGTCCTGTCGGCGTCCTGCGCCGCGCGCGCAACCAGCGCCGCCAGGCCCGCGCCCGAGACCGTGTCGATGTCCTCCTTCGCCTTGAGCGCCACACCGAGCGTGGCTTCGACGGCATCGGCATCCAGGTTCTGCCTGTCGAGCGCGACCAGCGCCGCGACCCAGTCCAGCGTTTCCGACACGCCAGGCACCTTGTACAGCTCCATCGCGCGAAGCTTCTGCACAAGCGCCGTTACTTGCGCGGCCAGGCGTGCCGGCGCCTCGGGGATGCGCGCATGCACGATGGCCAGCTCCTTCTCGAAGGTCGGGTACTCGATCCACTGATAGAGACAACGTCGCTTGAGGGCGTCGTGGATTTCGCGCGTGCGGTTGGAGGTGATGATGACGAGCGGTGGCCGTACGGCGCGCACTGTACCAAGCTCGGGAATCGTGACCTGAAACTCGCCGAGCAGCTCGAGGAGATAGCCCTCGAACTCCTCGTCGGCGCGGTCGATCTCGTCGATCAAGAGGACTGCCGGCTTCGCGCGGGCCGGGTCGATTGCCTGGAGCAGCGGACGCTTGATCAGAAACGCCTCACTGTAGAGGTCGTGGCGCGCGGACTGCTGGTCGAGGGTGCCAGCGGCCTCCCGGATGCGCAGTTCGACGATTTGCCGCGCATAGTCCCACTCGTAAACGGCGTGTGTGACGTCGAGCCCTTCGTAGCACTGCAGCCGGATCAGATCCGTCTCGAGCGCGCCGGCAATGGCGGCGGCAAGGGCAGTCTTGCCTACACCAGCTTCTCCCTCGAGGAACACTGGGCGTGAAAGACGCAGCGCCAGGAACATCGCGACCGCCAGACCGTAGTCAGCCACGTAGTGCTGCGTGACCAGGCGCCGCTGCAGGTCGGGAATGGACTCGGGAAAAATGGGGGAGCCTCGCGCCCGCGAAGCATAACACTTGCGCGCCGGGTCCGGCTAAAGCCGGCCCCTACGTACGCCTTTATTTGAAAACGCGCAGCAGACGTGTGATCGGATCGTAGTACCGGCTCACCACACGTTCCTTCAGCGGAATGATCGCGTTGTCAGTGATGTGAATGTGTTCCGGACACACTTTCGTACAGCATTTCGTGATGTTGCAGTAGCCGATGCCACTTTGTCCTTCAGGGCGGGCACGCGGTCTGCCACGTCGAGCGGATGCATTTCGAGCGCCGCCGTATACACGAAGAACCGCGGGCCGATGAACTCCCCGTGCTTGTCGTGATCGCGCAGAACATGACACACGTCCTGACACAGGAAGCACTCGATGCACTTGCGGAACTCCTGGACGCGATCGACGTCGCGCTGCATCATCCTCCACGTGCCATCCGGCTCGTCCGGGGGCCGAGGCGTGAACTTCGTGATCCCTTTCTTGACTTCGAAGTTCCAGGAGACGTCGGTGACGAGGTCCTTGATCGGCGGGAACGTCCGCATCGGCTCCACCGTGACGGGCTCCCACAAATTGAGTTCCGTCAATCGCGTCATGCACATGAGCCGGGGGGTGCCGTTGATTTCAGCCGAACAGGAACCGCACTTGCCGGCCTTGCAGTTCCAGCGAACGGCCAGATCTGGCGCCTGCTCGGCCTGGATGCGATGCACGACGTCGAGCACCACCATTCCTTCCGATACGCCCGTGCGGAAGGACTGAAACGTCCCGTCCCCGTTCTCATGAGTGCGCCAGATCTTGAACGTCGCCTCGCTGATCACGCCTTCTGCTCCTCGATCACCTGCTGCAGTTCCGGGGGAATGGGCGGAAGCGGGACGCGCGACACCTTCATGGCCCCGCCGACCTGCTTCACCATGATGTTGATTTTCGAGAACTCCTCGCGCTTCTCCGGGTAGTCGTCGCGGAAGTGACCTCCACGACTTTCCCGACGCTCCAATGCCGACAGCGCGACGGCCTCCGACACCGCCAGCAGGTTTCGCAGATCCAGCGCCGTATGCCACCCGGAATGGTAATCACGGCGGCCACACACCCCCACGCGCGCTGCCCGCGCGCTGAGCTCAGCGATCTTTTCGAGCGCCTGCTGCATCTCCCCCTCGATGCGGACGATGCCGACGAGGTTCTGCATGGTGACTTGCAAATCCTGCTGGACCAAGTACGGGTTCTCGCCGCCAGCCCCACGCTCGAACGGGTCGAGCGCCGCCTTCTGAGCGCGGGCCACGGCTTCGTCATCAAGCCTGGGCTGCGGGTGCTCGCGCGCCCACGAGGCCGCGTACTCGCCCGCGCGCTTGCCGAACACGATGAGATCCGACAGGGAGTTACCACCAAGACGATTCGCGCCATTGATGCCGGAGGCGCATTCGCCTGCCGCGAAGAGGCCCGGAATGGTCGACATCTGTGAATCCGCATCGACGCGCACGCCACCCATCACGTAATGCGTCGTGGGGCCCACTTCCATCGGCTCTTTCGTGATGTCGAGATCGGCAAGCTGCTTGAACTGGTGGTACATGCTCGGCAGCTTGCGCTTGATGTGCTCTTCGGCGTTGGAGAGTTTTTCCTTGATCCAGGCAATGTCGAGATACACGCCGCCATGCGGCGAGCCTCGCCCTTCCTTGACCTCACGCACGATGCAGCGCGCGACGTGGTCGCGGGTCAGCAGCTCCGGCGGACGCCGTGCCGACTTGTCGCCCTGGGTGTAGCGCCAGCCTTCCTCCGCGTCTGCGGCGGTCTGCGGCTTGTAGTTGTCGGGGATGTCGTCGAACATGAAGCGGCGTCCCTCGCTGTTCTTCAGGACGCCCCCTTCACCCCGCACGCCTTCGGTGACGAGAATTCCCTTCACGCTCAGCGGCCACACCATGCCGGTCGGGTGGAACTGGACGAACTCCATGTCGATGAGCTCGGCCCCCGCGCGATACGCGAGCGCATGGCCGTCGCCGGTCCCTTCCCAACTGTTGCTCGTCACCTGATACGCGCGTCCGATGCCACCGGTCGCGAGGATCACGGTCTTGGCTGCAAAAACGTTGAAATTCCCGCTCTTCCGCTCGTACCCAAGAGCCCCGGCAATATGGCCGTCGTCGAGGATTAGATCGACGATCGTATGTTCCATGTGAACGGTGACACCGAGGTACGTCGTGTGGTCCTGCAGCGTTCGAATGAGCTCGAGGCCTGTTCGGTCCCCGACGTGCGCGAGCCGGGGGTAGCGATGACCGCCGAAGTTGCGCTGGTTGATCCGCCCGTCTGGAGTGCGGTCGAACACTGCACCCCATGCCTCGAGCTCGCGCACCCGTTCGGGCGCTTCCTTGGCGTGGAGCTCTGCCATGCGCCAGTTGTTCACGTACTGGCCGCCGCGCATCGTGTCGGCAAAATGCACTTTCCAGCTGTCGCGATCGTCGTTATTTGCGAGCGCCGCCGCCATGCCGCCTTCGGCCATCACGGTGTGCGCCTTGCCCAGGAGCGACTTGCAGATGAGACCAACCGAGACACCGCTGTTTGCTGCCTCGATGGCAGCGCGCAGACCCGCGCCGCCCGCCCCGATGATGAGAACATCGTAGGAAAAAGTAGACATGAGCATTGACGGGTTGACGAATTTACAAATTGACGGATTTCACGACGCACCCATTCGATTGACGGATTTCAAAAAACCCACTCAATTCGTAAATGCGTAAATTCGTAAATGCGTAGATCACAGGATTCTCGGATCCGTCCAGATGCCCATCGAGCACAGACGGATGTAGAGATCGGCAAACGCCACCGAAAAGAGGCTGCACCAGGCAAAAAGCTGGTGGCGCACATTGAGGGCGGTCGAACATTCGTACGCGCGATCGCAGAACGGATGCTTCGAGACTTCGTCGTGCGAACCGCCCGCGATGTGCCGCATGACATGGCAGCCGAGCGTGTAGCAACTCAGGAGAATGACGTTGACGAGCAGCAGGAGCGTGCCGAGACCGATACCAAAGGACGTGGCGCCAGTCGTCTGATCAGGGAACCACAGGGCAAGCCACACGTCATACGACAGGATGAACAGGAAGATCACCGCGATCCACATGAAGTACCGGTGGACGTTCTGCAGCACCAGCGGAAAGGAACGCTCCCCCCAGTAACTCTTTCGCGGCTCGCCGACGGCGCACGCCGGTGGGTCGGCCCAGAAAGCCTTGTAATAGGCGCCGCGGTAGTAATAGCAAGTGACGCGGAACAGACCGGGAAACGGCAGGATGAGCAGCGCCGGCGAAAAGGGGACCCACGCCGGAATCCATGCTGGCTTGGGACCAAACCAGGCGTGCGGCGAATTACCGAACAGCACGGGTGAGTAAAAGGGAGAGAGGTAGGGGCCGTAGGTGTAATGCGCGTCCTGGAAGGCGGCCCATGTCGCATACACGATGAACAGCGACAAGCCGATGAACACCGCCAGCGGGGTCACCCACCAAGAGTCGCGCCGTGCCGTCGACCCAAAACCGCGCGGCGCGATTCTTACCGGTACGACTTCCATCCACACCTCTCCGTTGCCAGTCGATAGCCGGTAGCCGTAGCGCGGACGCTTAAGCGTGCGCGCTACTACCACCTATGGTAGAGCGCAGGCTTAGGCCTGCGCGGCTACTGGAGTTACTTGGGCGCGTCGATCTTTATCTGGTTGAGCGCATCCATCGTCGTAGCCAGCGCGGTCTTCCCTGCCGGATACTTCGCAACGCTCAGGATGTGCGCGATGAGATCGGAGGTCTGCTCCGGGGTCAACGACCCGGGATCGAGCGCCGGCATCGTCATGTTGATCTTCTCGAACAGGTCGCCGACCGACTTTCCCTTCCAGTTCCCCGTGAAGGTGTCGCCTGTCAGGGCCGGAATGATCTCGTTTCCCTTCAGGTCGTCGCCGTGGCACGAGGCACACTGTGCTTTGTACAGTTCCATGCCGCGCTTCGATTGTTCCTCGGTGTACACGCCGGCGGCCAGCAATGCCCCCTGCGCGCGCGCAATCTGCAGCCCCCAAATCGCCGTCAGTACGGCACACGTCGCAATCAGAATCGTTTTCCTGTCCATGTGTCCTCGATTCCCAAGTTTATCCCTATTTACGCTTTGGTTTGTAGACGTGGGTGCTTTGGCCGAAGAAGACCTCGGCGCTCTCCATCAGCGATTCCGACAGCGTCGGATGCGGATGGATGGTCAGTTTGAGATCCTCGGCTGTGGCGCCCATTTCGACCGCCAGGACGCCTTCGGCAATGAGCTCCCCAGCGCCGCTGCCGGCAATCCCGACGCCGAGCACACGGCCAGTTTGTGGTTCGAGTATCAGTTTTGTTAGTCCATCGGGCCGGTCGATCGTGATCGCGCGGCTCAGCGCGCCCCAGGGAAACTTCGCGACTTCAACGGCGATCCCGCTGGAGTTGGCCCCGGCTTCGGTCAGCCCGCACCATGCGATTTCGGGATCGGTGAATACGACCGCGGGAATAGCAAGCGGCTCGAACACTGCCTTGCTGCCGGCAATCGCATCGATTGCCACACGAGCCTCGTGTGACGCCTTGTGCGCGAGCATCGGCTCGCCCACCACGTCGCCAATCGCAAAGATAGTCGGCTCCCCAGTCCTCCGCTGACCGTCCACTTCGATGAACCCCTTCTCGTCAACCTTGACACGAGTGGACTCGAGACCCGGAATCTTCGAGTTCGGTCGGCGCCCGACCGCGACCAGCACACGGTCGAACGTTTGTTCCTTCGGCGTCACGTCGCCTTCAAAGACAACCCGGATCCCATCCGATGCCTCCGCGACGTTCAGCACCTTCGTGTTCAGCAGGATGGCGGCAAACAGCTTTTCGACCCGCTTGTGCAGGACGTTTACGAGGTCACGATCGGCGCCAGGCAGCAGTCCCGACGTCATTTCGACCACGGACACTCTGCTGCCGAGCGTGGCGTAAACCGTGCCCAGCTCCAATCCGATGTAGCCGCCGCCGACGACGAGCAGCGAGCCGGGGATGTCCGGCAGGTCCAGGGCCGATGTCGAGTCGAGCACCCGCGCGCTGTCGATCGACAGGGATGGAACGCGTGCCGGGTACGACCCCGTGGCGAGCACGCAGTGTTCGAACTGCAGCTCTGTCTCCGTGCCAGCGCTGGCAATCGTCATCGATCGCGGGCCCGTGAGCGTCCCACGTCCCGGCAGGTACTTCACCTTTCGAAAGCGGCCGACCTGGCCGACTCCGCTGGTCAGCTTGTCCACGACCCCCTGCTTGAAGGCCCGCAGCCGGTCCACGTCGACGTTCGGCTCGGAAAACGTGACGCCCCAGGCGCGTGCATGACGCGCCTCATCGATGACCTTGGCTACGTGAAGGAGAGCCTTCGAAGGAATGCACCCGCGGTAGAGGCAGACGCCGCCGGGATTCTTCTCCTCGTCGATCAGCGCCACTTTCATCCCGAGATCCGCCGCGTAGTACGCGGCCGCATACCCACCGGGGCCGGCGCCGAGCACAGCTACCTGTACGGATTCGGTCGCCATCAGGATCCTGTGTGAAGAATCTGTGACAACGTCACTGTCAGCCCAGGAGCGACAGCAGGAACGGCTGCTCGACCGCTTCGGCAACCCAGCGAAGGAAACGCATCGCGTCCGCCCCATCGATGACACGATGGTCGTATGAGAGCGACAGCGGCAGAAGCTGTCGCGGCTCGAACGTACCGTTCGACGCCTCGACGCGGTTCGAACTGCCCTGTTCCGCTGGCGTCGCTGCACCGCGCCATACCGGCTCGATGATGCCTCGTGAGACCCCCAGGATCGCGACCTCAGGCCAGTTGATGATCGGCGTGAAGTACGTGCCGCCAATCCCGCCCAGATTGGAAATCGTGATCCCGCCGCCCGACATCTCCTCGAGCGTGAGCTTGCGATCGCGGGCTTTCTGCGCGAGCTGGTGCAGCTCGATCGCTATCTGGGTGAGGTTCTTCTGGTCTGCATTTCGAATCACCGGGACCAGCAGCCCGCGATCGGTGTCGACCGCGACGCCGACATGTACATATTTCTTGTAGATGATCTCGTCCGCCTCGGCGTCGATCGATGCATTGAACTGCGGGAACTGCTTGACCGCCACCGCAAGCACCTTGACCAGCAAGGCCGTCACCGTGAGATCGCCGCCGGCCTGACGCACCTGCTCGCGATATTTTCGCCGCAGCTCCTCCATCTCCGTAATGTCAGCTTTGTCGAACTGCGTGACATGCGGGATCGTGCTCCATGCGTGGCTCAGACGCTGGGCAGTCGTCCGACGGATATT
>Ga0209382_10005997_pt1 | contig 15693 bp, 13 predicted proteins | sample SoiMetdeltSBSDD5_FD_187599 | JGI IMG/M metagenome (GOLD analysis project Ga0209382, IMG submission 187599) | Bulk soil microbial communities from a Populus tree surrounding site in Tennessee, USA - Soil MetaG P. deltoides SBSDD5 (SPAdes) (version 2) | ecosystem: Environmental > Terrestrial >...
GGGGGCGTACCTTCGCCTCCCATTCGTCCTCGGTCAGGTCCACGTCGCCGGGCACGAGGTGCGACAGGACCAGGGTCCGGACGCCGGCCCGGGTCGCGACGTCGCCCACCTGCGACGGCGTCGAGTGCGAGCTGGCGAGGTGGTTCCGCACGGCGAGGTAGTTCGGCAGGCGTTGCAGGCGGCGGGCCAGCTGTTCGACCTCGATCACCTCGTGGACCAGGACCTCGGCCCCGCGGGCCAGGCGGACCAGGTTGTCGCAGGGCCCCGTGTCGCCCGAGAAGACCACCGAGCCCTGCGGCGTGTCGAAGCGGAAGCCGAAGGCCGGGAACACCGGCGCGTGCTGGACCAGCACCGCTCGGACGGTGACGCCGTGATCGTCCTCGGGGTAGATCACCACCGGCTCCATGTCGGGGGCGACAGCACCAGCGCCGGCAACCACACCACCCAGGTCGATGTCCGGTCGTACCCCGTCGCGCCGCACCCCGATCTCGTGGACCCGTACCGACTCGGTGACCGGGGTACGGCCCTCGTCCGCGATGCGGAGGTTGATGTTGTAGGCGAAGGCCCGCACCAGGTGGTCGACCAGCTCCCGGATGCCCGGCGTCGGCGCCTCCGGCACCACCAGTGGCCGCGCCGCCTCGGGCGGGAACATCGGTATCGGCAACCCGGCCGGCGCCGGCCCGTAGATCGGGAGCGGCTGGGGCGGCCACGACCCGAGCAGGAGGTTGGCCAGGTCCATGACGTGGTCCCCGTGGAGGTGGGTCACGAACAGCGCCCGCACCAGCGGCCGCGACGCTCCGGGCGAGAACGCCGGGTTGAGCGTCAGCCCCGCCCGCCACAGCTGGCGGTGGGCGCCTTCGCCGCAGTCGACGAGGTACGCCGCGTCGCCGACCACGACGGCGTTCGCGTACCCCGCCCGGGTGGCCTTGGGGTTCGACCCTCCCGCCGTCCCGAGCAGCACCAGCCGGGTGGTCGCGTCGGTCCGCAGCGGCGCCCGCCGCGCCGCGAGGACCGCCCGCCAGTCGACGCCCATTCGCCAGACGCTAACGCTTGTCAGGGCACCTGACGTCTTGCGGAATTACAGTTGCCGCTGGTAGGGCCGGCATTGCCGGTGGTGGTCACACGAGGGGGACTTACGTGACGGCAACGACAGACGAGATCGTTTTCCCGGGCCCGGACGAGATCGAGGGTTTCTGGGCGCTGGACAAGATGCATGCGCCCCGGCCGGTCACACCGCTGTCGTTCGACCTGATCGTGTACACCCTCGCCGAGGGGTTCACGAAGGCCCAGGCCGAGTACGACTGCCCGATCATGGTCACGGCCCGTGAGGTCAACCACTACTTCTACGTCGCGTTCCACCCCATCCCGGACGAGGCCGAGATCGCCGACCGGATGACGCGGTACCACCAGAAGCTCGACTCCATGGTCCCGGGTGTCGGCAAGACCTGGGACGAGGAGTGGAAGCCGGAGGTGATCGCCGCCAACGTCCCGCTCAAGACCGCCGACTGGTCGGGTCTGAGCGACGCCGATCTCGTCGCCAAGCTGGACGAGCTGACCGACCAGATGCGGCACCAGTGGTGGATCCACGGCCACATCAACTTCGTGCTCCTCTCCAGCAGCGCCTTCTGCGACCTCTACGACGCGATCATGCGGCCGGACGACCCGACCGAGTCCTACCAGACGCTCCACGGCTTCCCGACCACATCGGTCGACGCCAGCCGGGGCCTGTGGGCGCTCAGCCGCACCGTGCTCGCCAGCCCGGCGCTGACCGAGGTGTTCCAGACCACGGCACCCCGGCAGCTGGCGGCCAAGCTCGACCAGACCGACGAGGGCCGGGCCTTCCGCCAGCAGCTCAACGACTTCCTGTTCGAGTACGGCTGGCGGCACGACGCCGTCTACGACCTGGCGGACGTCCCCTGGCGGGAGGACCCGTCGATCCCGCTGGCCAGCATCGCCAACATGATGAAGCTGGACGACAGCGAGGACCCGGAGGTCATCTACCGCCAGAAGGTGGCCCGCCGCGAGGAGCTGATGGCCAACGTCCGGGCCAAGCTGGACGACGAGCCCGGAACGCTGGCCAAGTTCGACGAGCTCTACGAGGCCGCGCAGTACAGCTTCCCCCTCACCGAGGACCACGCGTTCTACATCGACCAGCTGTTCATCAGCGTGTTCCGCCGCTTCTGCCTCGCCGTCGGCGACCGGTTGGTGGCCAAGGGCCAGATCGATCGGCCCGACGACGTCTTCTACCTCTACCGCGGCGAGCTGGTGGACACGCTGACCGGCGGCAACGACCAGCGGGAGCTGGTCGCCGAGCGACGGGCCAGCATGGAAGCGGCCGCACAGGCCGGACCGGCGCCGACCACCCTCGGCACGCCCCCGCCGCCGCCCGAGGCGCCGGACCCCTTCATGGACGCGCTGGTCTTCCGCCTGCTCGGCATGGTCCCGCCCGAGGAGAGCGCGGACCCCGGTGCCCTCAAGGGCGTCCCCGGGTCGCACGGCGTCTACACCGGCACGGCCCGGGTGGTCCGCTCGCTGGACGAGGCCACCGAGCTCGAGGACGGCGAGGTCATGGTCTGCGAGATGACCCTGCCGCCGTGGGTCCCGGTGTTCTCTGTGGCGGGCGCGATCGTGGCCGACGTCGGCGGCGTGCTGTCCCACACGGCGATCGTGGCCCGGGAGATGGGGCTGCCGGCCGTCGTGGGCACCGAGGTCGGTACGACGGCCATCAAGACCGGCCAGACCATCACCGTGGACGGCACCAAGGGGTTCGTCTACCTCGACGGCCGCAGCGTCACCGAGGCCGCGACGACCTCCACCGCCTGGTAGCGGGTACCGCCCCGGCTCTGGCAGGGCCGGGGCGAAGCCTCGTCGGGCGGGGCTAGGGCCAGAGCTCCTTGGTGGCGAGGGCCGCGCCCTCGGCCAGAGCATGGAACTTGGGCCAGACCACCGTGGGGTGGACCTCGGGCGCATAGCTCGCGCGGGACGAGAAGCCGCAGTCCGACCCGGCGATCACGTTCTCGCGGCCGACCAACCCCGCGTACTTGACGATGTAGTCGGCGATGAGCTCCTCGTGCTCGACGTAGTTGGTCGCGTGCCCGATGAGGCCCGGCACGAGGATCTTGCCGTCGGGCAGCTTCACGTCCTCCCAGATCCGCCACTCGTGGTAGTGGCGGGGGTTGGCCACCTCGAAGCTGTGGGCACCGGCGTTGATGGCCAGCATGAACGGCACCACGTCGATGAGGGGGATGTCGTTCATCCGCGGGCCGTGGTTGAGGCCGTAGCAGGTGTGGTGGCGGATCTGCTCCATCGGGATGTCACGCAGCGCGTGGTTGAGGGCCTCGACGTGGGTCCACGCCATCCGCTCGCGCTCGTCCGGCTCGAGGTTCGGGTTGCTGAGCATGTCGATGAGGAACGGATCGTCGACCTGGAGGACCAACCCGGCGCCCACGATGCCGAGGTACTCCTCGCGCATCGCCTCGGCCACGGCGGCGAGGTAGTCCTCGTGGCTGGGGTAGAAGTCGTTGCGCCCGAACCCGCTGGGCCCGGTCGACGGCAGGAAGGCCTCGGTGACCGAACCCTCCGGCAGCGCAGCGATGGCGGCCTTCAGGTTGTCGATGTCGGTCTGCAGCAGCTCCTGGCCGACGTAGGAGACCGGGCCCCGGCACACCAGGCGGCGCAGCGGTGTGACGGTGGACGAGTACTTCTTGAAGTACTCGGCGTAGTACTCGGGGAAGTCGTCCACCTCCTTCTGCCAGGACGGCGCCATCCCGCCGGATTCCGTGTCGGGCTCGAAGCCGCCGAGGCGATCCTTCACGTAGCCGAGGAAGCTGACCTTGCTCATCTCGCCGTCGGTCACGACGTCGATGCCGTTCTCGACCTGCTGGCCGACCCGGTCGGCGACCGCGTCCCGGATCTGGCGGTCGAGGAGCTCGGCGTCGTAGGGACGCCCGTTCTCGCGCTCCTTCATCGTGTCGAGCAGATCGGTCGGCCGGGCGAGGCTGCCCGCGTGCGTGGTGAGGATGCGGTCGGTGCTGCGCTTCATTGCGGTCCCCCGATGTCGTAGCTAGCGCCCATTGACGCAGGTGATGTAGGTCCAACAGGCCTGGAAGGTCGGCCGCCCGTGGAAGAGCACGTCCATGGCGTGGCGGATCAGCTCGAGCCGGTCGGCCACGGCCTCGGGCGAGGGTGGCGCGCCGTCGATCTTCTCGGTGCCGCCGACCCAGCCGAGCACGGCGTCATGGTACGCCCGCAGCAGCTCGTACCAGTCGGCCACCCGTGCCTCGATGCTGGCCTCCCGCACCGACTCCACCTTGAGGCCCGCCAGCTCCAGGGTCTCGAGGTAGAAGTCGAGCGGCCGGGGGTTGAGGAACACCTTGTCCCGGAAGGCCGCGTGGGCGGCCATCCGCTCCTCGTCGTCGAGGTCGGCCCGGTAGGCGGCGTAGGTCGGGTCGGTCCGGACCAGGCCTTCGGCCAGGTCGCCGACCACCCAGACCGTCTCGTCGAGGATCCACTCGTTGCGGCGGGCCCGCGGGTTGCGGATGTTGCCGGAGTTCACCAGGACGTGCCCGCCCGGTCGCAGGGCCCGCAGCCAGGAGGCCACGGTGTCCTGCAGGTCCGGGTACAGGTGGATCGCGTTGGTGGACACGATCACGTCCACCTTGCGGTCCAGCAGCTCGGCGCCGAGCACCTCGTCCAACCGCTGCAGGCGCTTCTCGGGCTTGAGGAAGCGCAGCAGGCGCAGGCCGACGTCGGGGTCGTCCCGGAACTTCTCGAGCGCGACCCGCAGGAACTTGGGCGAGCTGTCGACGATCACCGCGCCGGCGCGGGCATCGAACATCCGCAGCTTGAGCCGGTCCAGCAGGATGCCGGTGCCACCGGAGTAGTCGACCAGGATGTCGCCCTCGCCCAGCAGGTGGGCCAGCTCCTCGACGGTGGGGTCGAGGTTGCGGTACCAGCTGTGCTGGTCGACGGTGTCGTAGGCCTCGCCGAAGGCGTCGACCGGCTGGTGGGTCCAGTCCTCGTCGGGCACCCGCTCCCACCCCTCGGGCCAGGCGAAGGTCGCACGGCGCCGGGTCGTGCTGCGGATGGGGGTCGTCACCGCGCGGTGGAGCTCGATGAGCGAGGCCACGTCCTGGGGCCGGTGCCGGGCCCAACCGCAGTCGGTGGCCACGCCGAAGTCGTGGACGAAGCGCTGGGCGGCGACGACCCGGGCCCGGGCCCCCAGCTCGCCGTCGGACGGGTGGACCAGCCCCAGGTACAGCCGGGTCTCCCGCCGGAGCGCGAGGCCGGCCAGGGTCTCGAAGAACGCGAGGTCGATGGCGTCGCCCTGGACGGGCAGGTGGACCCAGTCCAGCGAGCGGCCCAGGCTGAGCGACAGCGCGTTCGCGATGTCCACCAGCGGCTGGGCGCGGTAGGGGCGGCCGCGGTGATGGCTCTCGTGGCCGTGGCAGAAGTGGTAGCCGAGACGGACGCCGGTGGGGACGCTGCGGCCCAGGCGGACGAGGCGCTCGACGATGCTCGACCGGGGGTCGTCGAACCAGGTCGGCATGACGCCGTCGAGCATGGCGAACTCGAAGTTGGTGTCCCACTGCACCGCGAGCTGGTCGTGGGGGATGGCGCCGAAGATGCTGGCCAGCTCGTGGCGCATCCGCTCCTCGTAGAGCGGCTCGACCCGGGCCTGGTCCTCGGGGGCCACGAACGCGGCGATGGGAGCCAGTGGCGTGGGCAGCGAGACCTGGAAGCGGCACTCCGGCGGGATCTGGCCGTCCCGCTTGCGGCGGGCGAAGGTCCGGTACGACGAGATCGCCGCCTCCGCGTAGCCGAGGTCGTCGAAGCGCAGGGTGTCGAGTGACTCGCCGTCGCGGATGCGGAGGCGCGGCAGAGCCCGGTGCGGCTGGTCGCCCGGAGGGCACACCTCGAACTCGGGGCGCGAGCTGAGCACGGGGTACTGCCACACGATCCAGTCGGACCGCGGGCCGGTCTCGCCGTCCGGGAGCTGCCGCAGCCGGTCGCCGAGCTCGGTGGCCATCACGCCGAAGACCTCCTCGGCGCTGCGCAGCGGAACGCTGCCCACCAGTAGCACCCCACCGGTGGCCGGACCGTTGGTGTCCTCGACCATGGGAGCCCCCTCGTCCTTCCGTCGGTCGATCTCGCGTCGATCGACCGTCAAAGCTGGGATCCAGCTAACAGAACGAAGCAGGGCGACCAAAGCCCCGTGTTCGCGTCCGGCGAACGTCAACCGCTCGGAGTGTCAGGATTGTTGATAATCTTGCGCGCGATGGCGGGGCCGGGGGGCAGCATCCCGGCAACCATCGGGCGAGGGGGAAACATGAGACGGTCATTTCTGGGATTCGTCGCCGTCAGCGTGCTGCTGATCGCGGCCTGTGGCGACGACGACGACACGACGGGCGGAGGCGGAGGCCAGGCCGAGGAAGCACCGGAGGCCGCGCCCTCCGACTTCGGTCCGGGCAGCAACATCCAAGCGCACGGCGAGTGCGGCGAAGGGACGGGCGAGGCAGCCACCGGCGACCCGATCAAGATCGGCGGCATCGCCACGAACGTCCCCGGCATCGACTTCACCTGGATCACCGAGATGACGGGCGCGTACTTCGAGTGCGTCAACGACAACGGTGGCATCCACGGCCAGCCGATCGAGTACATCGCTGAAGAGGAGCAGATCGATCCCCAGCAGATCGCCTCGCTGGCGACCAAGCTCGTCGAGGAGGACCAGGTCCTCGGGATCGTCGGCAACACCAGCATCATCGACTGCAGCGTCAACGCCGACTACTACGGCCAGCAGGGCTACTACCTGATCATCGCCGGGGTGGACCAGGCCTGCTTCACCACGCCGAACTTCTCGGCCGTGAACATGGGGCCCTACTACTCCAGCCTCGGCGGAGCCCAGGCGGCTCTGCGGGCCGGCGCCGAGGGCACGATGGTCGTGGTCTCGCCCAACCAGCCCGGCTTCGACGTCATCAACAGCGGTGTCACGGAGTTCGCCGAGGAGAACGACATGGAGGGCGTCAGCATCCTCGAGGACGTCCCGATCAACGACCCCGCCGGGCTCGCCCAGCGGCTGGTCGCCGAGGCCGGCAACGGCGGCGGGGTGGTGCTCGACTTCACCGGCCCGACCGTGCTCCCGCTGCTGCAGGCCATCGAGCAGCAGGGCCTCATCGACCAGGTGATCTGGGCCAGCTCGACGCCGCCCAACGATCCCTCGGTCGCCGAGGAGCTGAGCAGCGCTTGGAACGGCAAGTTCCTGATCAACGCCGAGTTCAACGTCCTGGACTCGGGCCAGCCCGACCAGGAGCACATGAACGAGATCCGGGAGCAGTACGCCTCGGACGTCCCCAGCTCGAGCTTCGCCCAGATGGGCTACCTCGCCGGTCGGGTCGCGACCGACGCCCTGCTCGGCATCGAGGGTGACATCACGCAGGAGAGCGTCAACGAGGCGTTCCGGGGCATCACCAACTTCGTGAGCGACATCTGGTGCGCACCGTGGTACTACGAGAGCGGCACGGGGGAGAACGTGTCGAACAACATCGACCTCACCGTGGCGCCCGAGGACGGCAACATGGTCCAGGTCGAGGACTGCTTCGAGATCGCCGACCTGCCCAACAACCCGCTCGACGAGATCCGGGCGGCCGAAGACGAGAACAGCCTGAACACCGGCTGAGGGACGGGGCGCCATGCTTGACCTCAAGCCGTTCATCGTCCTCGGGTTCGGCCTCGGCGGGGTGTTCGCCATGTCGGGTGTCGGCCTGGTGGTCCTGTACCGGGCGACGGGCGTGCTGAACCTGGCCTACGGGGCCATCGGTGCGACCGGCGCCCTGATCACCTGGTCGATCCTCGACGCCGGCTGGGCGCCCGAGTGGGTGGCCTACCTGGCCTGCATCGTGTTCGGCGGCCTGGTGACGCTGCTGTACGGCGTCGTCTTCGGGCCGCCGTTCGCGGCTCGCGACCCGCTGGTGAAGGCGACCGCGACCCTCGGGCTCCTGCTGATCCTGCTCGGGACCATGCAGTGGGTCTGGGGGCGCGACGCCCACGGGATCACCCTGCCGACCTCGCGGTGGAACTACGAGATCGCCGGGGCCCGCATCAGCGGCACGCAGATCATCGGCGTGGCGTTCGCGGTCGTCGTGACCAGCGGGACCGCCGTGCTGCTGCGCGTGACCAAGATCGGCACCGCCATGCGGGCTCTGGCCAACGACCGGGAGATCACCGCCACCCTCGGTGTTCCGGTGCGGCGGGTCGAAGCGGCCGCCTGGCTGGGCTCGGGTCTGGTGTGCGGCGGGGCCGGGTTGCTCCTGTCCAACCTGGTCGGCCTGGACATCGTCGGGCTGACCTTCCTGGTGATCCCGGCACTGGCCGCGGCGCTCATCGGCCAGCTCCGTTCGTTGTGGGTGACGCTGGCGGCCGGGTTCCTCATCGGCATCGTCCAGTCGGGACTGACCGCCTTCTCGGACATCGCGGAGTACCGGACCCTGACGCCCTTCGTCCTGGCGATCATCGCGCTGCTCTGGTTCGCGCTCCGCAGCGAGCAGTCGTTGCTGGGGCGCGGGTCGTGAAGGCGTCGGACCGCCCCGAGGTCCTGTCGCCGACGACATCCGGCTCGACGGCTCCCCCGTCACTCCAGCAGCGGTCGGACCCCGGGGCTGGCGCCCTCCGTGACCTCCACCTGTCGCGGGGCCTCCTGGTGCGGCTGGTGCTCGGCGCGGGCACCCTGCTGCTCGTGGTGTTCGGCTTGCCGGGGCTGCTCGACAGCTTCTGGCTGAAGATCGTCACCTCGGTCGTGATCTACAGCATCGTGACGCTCGGGCTGGGGCTGCTGATCGGGCGGGCCGGCATGGTCTCCCTGTGCCAGTTCCTGTTCATGGCCATCGGGGCGTGGGTGGCGCTGCGCATCGACTACGCGACCTCCCTCCCCTTCCCGGTCCTGGTCCTCATCGCGGGGTTGATCACCGCCGCGATCGGCGCGCTGGTCGGGCTCCCGGCCCTGCGGTTGTCGGGCCTCTACCTGGCGCTGATCACGCTGATGGCCGCAGGCGCGATCACCGTCCTGCTGCGCATCGCCCAGTTCCCGAACGGCGGTGGCGGCTTCTTCGGCAACTCATCGGCCGGCGGCGCGACCTCCCGGCTCCCCCGCCCCGCGATCGCGGCCGGCGACACGGCCTACTTCCGCTACTGCGTCGTGGTGGCCGCGCTGATGTTCCTGCTCGCCGTGTGGCACCTGCGCGGCAAGCCCGGGCGGGCCTGGGCTGCCCTGCGCCAGAGCCAGGTGACCGCCGTGGCCGCCGGCGTCAACACCATCCTCTACCGGCTGTGGGCCTTCGCCCTGGCGTCGTTCATGGCGGGGGTGGCGGGGGCGCTGCTGGCGGCGGCGAGCGGCGGGGTGAACATCAACCAGTTCCCGGTGCAGAACTCGATCCTGCTGCTCGCGGTGGTGCTGATGGGCGGCGTCTACAGCATCTGGGGCGCGGTGGTCGCGGCCTTGCTGCTGCGCCTGCTCCCCGCGCTGCTCGACGACTGGGGTGTCTCGACCGAGCTGCTCACCATCCTGTTCGGCATCGGGGTGCTCCAGGTGCTCCTCACAGCGCCGGGCGGCCTCGTCGACCAGGTCCCCAAGGACCTCGCCAACCTCGGCCGCGCGGTGGCCGGCCTCGCCCGGTCGGTCACCGGCCGGGCGAAGCCACCGGAGGCGTCGCCGTGATCGAGGTCGAGGGCCTGACGGTCCGGTTCGGCGGTGTCCTGCCCATCGACGAGATGACGGTGACCCTGGCCGGTGGCACCTGCGGGCTCATCGGCCCCAACGGCGCCGGCAAGACCACCTTCTTCAACGTGCTCAGCGGCTTCGTGAAGCCCGTCGCCGGCGCGGTGCGGGCCTTCGGGGAGGACCTGCTGGCCATGGCCGCCTACCGGCGGGCCCGCTGGGGACTCCGCCGGACGTTCCAGACCGAGCAGGCCATCGCCAACCTGTCGGTCTACGACAACGTCCGCCTGGTCCACGAGAACACCGGCGGTCTCCGGGGGACGCGCCGCCAGGACGTGATGGACGCCGTCGCGTTCGTGGGGCTCGACCGCGAGGCCCACCGCCAGGTCGGCACGCTCGGGGTCGGCGAGCGGCGGCTGGTCGAGGTGGCCCGGGCGGTCGTCGGCCAGCCGCGCCTGGTCCTGCTGGACGAGCCGGCCGCCGGCCTGCCCGACGAGGAGACCGAGCACCTCGGCGAGCTCATCCGCCGGATCCCCCAGGAGATCGAGGCCCCGGTGATCCTCGTCGACCACGACATGAGCCTGGTCTCGGGGTGCTGCGCGACCACGGCGGTGCTCGACTTCGGCAAGCTCATCGCCTCCGGGCCAACGGCAGAGGTGCTGCGCAACGAGCACGTGATCCGGGCCTACCTCGGGACCGAGGAAGAGGTGTAGGCGGTGGAGGCCGTGGACCCGGTGGCGTTGCGGGTCGAGGGGCTGTCCGTGCCCCGGGGAGGGCGGGCCGTGCTGCGGGACGTCTCGCTGGAGATCCCGCCCGGCACCGTGACCACCCTCCTCGGCCCGAACGGCGCGGGGAAGTCGAGCCTGGTCCTGGCGGTGGCCGGCGTCCTCCGCCCGACCGCGGGACAGGTGCTGCTCGGCGACCGGGACCTGACCCGACGCCGCCCCGAGTGGATCCGGCGGGCCGGGGTCGCCGTGGTTCCCGAGGGTCGGCGGGTGCTGTCCGACCTCAGCGTCGCCGACAACCTCCGGGTCGCGACCTACGGGCTGGACCGGGAGCAGGCCGAACGCGGCCTGGAGCACGCGCTCGAGCTGTTCCCCGAGCTCACCCGGTACCAGGACACCCGGGCGCTGTCGCTGTCCGGCGGCGAGCAGCAGATGGTGGTCCTGGCGCAAGCGCTGGTGTCGCAGCCCTCGGTGCTGATCGTGGACGAGCTGTCGCTGGGACTCGCGCCGGTCGTCGTCAAGCGCCTGGTACCGGCGCTGGCCTCGATCGCCGAATCCGGGGTGGGAGTGCTGCTGATCGAGCAGTTCGCCCACGTCGCCCTGGGCCTGGCCGACAGCGCCTACATCCTGGAGGGGGGACGCATCCGCTACCACGGCACCGCCAGCGAGCTGAAGGCGCGCCCCGAGCTCCTGCACTCGGCCTACCTCCTGCGGGTGTAGGCGGAGGAGGCGTCAGCGTGGAGGAGCTCGCCGGCCGGGTCGCCGTGATCACCGGAGCAGCCTCCGGGATCGGGCTGGCGATGGCCCAGCGCTTCGCCCGCGACGGCATGAAGCTGGTGCTGGCCGACATCGAGCGCCCCGCGCTGGAGCAGGCTGGCGAGGCGCTGAGCCGGAACGGGACCGAGGTCCTCACCCTGCCGACCGACGTGAGCCTGGAAGCCGACGTGACCGCGCTGGCGGCGACCACGCTCGAGACCTTCGGCGACGTCCACCTGGTCTGCAACAACGCGGGCGTCGGCAGCCGCGGCCTGCCGATCGCCGAGCTGCCGCTGCTGGACTTCGAATGGGTCCTGGCGGTGAACCTGTTCGGCGTGATCCACGGGATGCGGGCCTTCCTGCCCCACCTGCGAGCCACCGGCGTCGGGCACATCGTGAACACCGCCTCGATGTCGGGGCTGTACAACCTGCCCCGGATGGGTCCCTACAACGCCTCCAAGGCGGCCGTCGTCGCGCTGAGCGAGACACTGCGCTTCGAGCTCGCCGCCGAAGGCAGCGAGGTCGGCGTATCCGTCCTCTGCCCGGGCTGGGTACGGACCAACATCTCGATGTCGGACCGCAACCGCCAGGAGCGCTTCGCCTACGCCCTCGACACCGACCAGATGGCGCAGGTGGCCGTCCACAAGGCCCGCCGCCGGGAGTACCTGAGGACCGTCGCGACCGACCCCACCCACGTGGCCGACCAGGTGTGCGAAGCCGTGAGGACCAACCGCTTCTACGTCTTCACCCACCCCGCCCACGTGCCGATCTTCGTGGAGCGGGCCCGCCGCATCCTCGCCGGCGAGAACCCCGTGGAGCCACCCGAACTGGCCGACGAGGTGGTAGTCCGGAGCGAGGAACGACCGGTGGGCGGATCCCGAGACCGACCCGCACAGCTACCGAAGGAGGGCGCACCATGACCGAGAAAGCGCGCGCCGAGCTGCTGGCCGACGTCCTGTCGCGCTACGAGGGCTCGCCGAGCCCCCGGCTGCGCGAGATCACCGAGGCCGCCATCCGCCACCTCCACGCCTTCGCGGCGGAGGTGAACCTGCAGCGCGACGAGTGGCTGGCCGGCATCAAGTTCCTGACCGCGACGGGGCAGATGTGCGACGACACCCGCCAGGAGTTCATCCTCCTGTCCGACACGCTCGGGGTGTCGACGCTGGTCGAGATGCTGACCCACGACGGCGCCGAGGGCAGCACCGAGAACACCGTGCTCGGGCCGTTCTACGTCCCCGGTTCACCGCAGCGGGCCAAGGGCGAGTCGATGCTGGTGGACCCCGACGAGGGCGACCGGGTGGCGATCAGGGGCACCATCACCACCGCCGACCACCAGCCGCTGGCCGGCGCCACCCTGGACTGCTGGCAGAACGCGACGGCCGGCTTCTACGCCGTCCAGCAGCCCGGCGTGCAGTCGGCCGACAACCTGCGGGGGATCTACACCACCGACGCCGACGGCAGCTACGAGATCCGCACCGTGCGGCCGGTGCCGTACCCGATCCCGTCGGACGGGCCGGCCGGCGATCTGCTCAAGGCCCACGGGCGGAACTGGATGCGTCCCGGCCACACCCACATGTGGGTGCGGGCCGACGGCTACAAGGACCTGATCACCCACGTGTTCGACGAGGAGACCGCGTACCTGCGCGAGGACGCGGTGTTCGGCGTGCGCGACAGCCTCGTCCGCCGCTTCGAGCCCGACGAGTCCGGCGAGCTGGCCACGACGTTCGACATCGTGCTCGACTCCGTTTGACGGCTGACCCGGAGGAGCGATGGCCGATCGATCCGCTCAGGTGGTGGAGAGACCTGACGACAGCGAGAGCAGCGAGCCCACCCTGCTCTACCTCGTGGGCCGCATGGACCGGCTGGTCCGCCAGGCCATCAGCAAGGTGGTGGGGCCGCGGGGTCTCTCCGTCAACCAGTACACGACCCTCAGCGTGCTCGACCGCCGCAGCGGCCTGTCCAACGCCCAGCTCGCCCGGCGCGCGCTGGTCTCGCCGCAGTCGATGAACGAGGTGCTGCTGACCCTCGAGCAGCGGGGTCTGGTGCAACGCCGCGCCCACCCGGAGCACGGTCGGATCCTGCAGGCCCGGCTGACCGCGAAGGGGCGGTCGGTGCTGGCCGCCTGCGACGACGAGGTCCGCCAGGTCGAGGACCGGATGGTGCGCTGCTTCGACGAGGAGGACCGGACGGCGTTCCGCGACGCGATGCTGCGGTGCATCCGCTCGCTGCAGGGCGGCCTGGACAACGAGGCGGTGCACTGACCATGGACCTGCTGCTCCAGGTGATGCGGGTCAAGGGGCGGGCTACACACGAGGCGTTGACAGCCGCCATCCAGACCGACCCGACCGACGCGCTGGCCGACTTCGTGGCGGCCGGGCTGGTGGAGAACACCAAGCTCGGCTACCGGGTGACCGAGGCCGGCAGCAGCCGGGTCGAGGAGCTCTACGCGCTGGAGCGCGAGCGGGCCGGTGCGATCATCGAGGACGTCTACCAGTCGTTCGTCCCGATCAACGACGACGTGAAGCAGATCGTCACCGACTGGCAGATGCGGCCCATCGGCGGCGAGCTCACCATCAACGACCACAGCGACCCCGAGCACGACGAGCGGGTGATCGCCCGGCTGCGCGAGACCGACGGGAAGGTGTCCACGGCCCTCGCGCCGCTGACGGCCGCGCTGACCCGCTTCGACGTGTACCCGCGCCGGTTGGGACGGGCGCTGGGGCTGGTCTGCGGCGGCGACCACTCGATGCTCGCGGCCCCGCTGAAGGACAGCTACCACACCGTCTGGTTCGAGCTCCACGAGGAGCTGATCATCCTGGCCGGCCGGGCCCGCGAGGAGTAGCGCCCGCTCGACCGGCGGCCTGGCCCGCGTCCCGGTTCCCCGGGTCAGGAGGCGGGTGGGATCCGCTGGGCGCGGCGAGCCAGGGCGACCAGGAGGATGGTGACCCCGACGATCGCGGCGAGGCCCAGGCCCTCCAGCGCGAGCGCCGTGCCATCGGCGATGTCGTCGCCGAGGTCGCCCGCCGCGAGCAGCGCAACCCCGCCGACCAGCACCGACAACACGACGACCGCGGCGATGAAGGTCACGCGCGGGGCGGCGACCTCCCGGGGAGGCGCCACATACGCGGCCTGGCCGGCCTCGCCCACCCGGCCCCGGGCTACAGCGGCGAAGCCCAGCTCGGCCAGGGCGAAGGCCGCCAGACCGGCGGGCAGCGCGGCGGGGCTGGGGTCGGCGAGGACCGCGACGGCGACCAGGCCCACGATCCCGGCGACGCCAGCGGCCAGCAGCTCGGCCCACCCGACGACGACCGCCACCGCCACCAGCAGCGTCGAGGCCAGGCTCACCCACCTGAGCAGCCCGGTCGACGCGGTCTCGGCGGCCGTGGCCCAGATCGCGAGGCCGCCGGCCAGCACGACCGCCGCCGCCGCCGGGATCAGCCCGCTCGCCGTCGGGCGCGGCGCCGGAATGCGCTCGCCTCCTCGAGCACGGCCGCCAACGGACGCCCCTCGGGCCATTCGACGACGGGGACACCGAGCCGGCGGAACTGGGCCCGACGGAGCTCCCGCTGGAGCCACCAGATGCGGTCCCCGAGTCGATCGAGCTGGTCCGCGCGGGGGCGGACGGAGTCGTCGGGCGAGATCTCGGGCGCGTCGTCGGGTGTGTGGTGGCGTGACTGGTCAGGTGCGCGGTCGGGTGAGATCTCGATGACCGCCACGTCGATGCCGCGACCCCGAAGATCGGCCAGGGCGGCCACCGCCCGCTCGTCTTCGAGGGGTGAGAGGGCCAGGACCAACGCCTTGGGCGGGATGGTCCGGGCCGGGACGGTGCCGATCCGCCGCCACGCGTAGCTGACGAAGAACTGGGTGTCGATCAATGCCTCGGTGATCCGGTAGAGGTGCCCGAGGCCCGCGCCGGGCTCGACCCAGCGCAGCGATCCGCCGAAGTCGACCAGACCGATCCGGTCCCGCTCGGCGGCGTAGGCCGCGACCAGGGCCGCCGCCGCCCGCACCGCCCGGTCGACCAGGGCCTCGGCGAAGGTGTCGAACAGGACGACCACGTCGCTGTTGCGCTCCGGGTGGCGCTCGTTGACCCAGAGGCCACCCCGGCGGGCGGCCACTCGCCAGTTCACCTCCCGGACCCGGTCGCCGGGGACGAACGGCCGCAGGTCGGCGAACTCGATGCCGTCACCACGCACCCGGGCCGGTCGGTTGCCGGCCAGGGCTTGGGTGTCCGCCGGGGCGACCAGCGCCGCGAGCGTCTCCCGCTGGGGGTAGACCCGCAGCGGATGGTCCTGGTCACCCACGCCCTCGAACACGCACAGGCCGGCGGCGTCCGACGCTCGATAGGCGATCGGGCCGACCCGGTGCCCACCCCAGCGGCTGGCCGCGACGGCGAGGCGGACGACGGTCGGTGCGGCATCCGCCCCTCGGGGCAGGGTCAGGACCCGGACCCGCTGGCCGTCGATCGGCTCCAGGTGGTCCGACAGGCGCACCGCGAGCTCC
>Ga0209382_10005998_pt1 | contig 15690 bp, 11 predicted proteins | sample SoiMetdeltSBSDD5_FD_187599 | JGI IMG/M metagenome (GOLD analysis project Ga0209382, IMG submission 187599) | Bulk soil microbial communities from a Populus tree surrounding site in Tennessee, USA - Soil MetaG P. deltoides SBSDD5 (SPAdes) (version 2) | ecosystem: Environmental > Terrestrial >...
GTAGTACGCGTTGAGCGCCGTCGCCTGCTCGGCCGGCGAGTACACCCCGTCGCCGTCGCCGAACCGGGCTTCCACCCGGCGCAGCGAGACGCAGTTGACCGGCCCGTTGACGCCCGCGCTGCCGCTGGTCCAGCCGCTGCACGACGGCCGCAGGTCGATCGACCCGTTGGCCAGCAGCCGGCCGTTGCCGTCGGCCTCGATGCGCAGGTTGGTGAACTCGGAGCTCAGGAGCGTCTGCCGGTGCAGCGCGTTCACCACGTCGTCGGTTTCGGCGAACAGCGCCGCCACGTTCTTGAAGTTGAACGCGTTGCGCAGGTCGACGAACGCCGTGATGTCGGCCCGGCCGAGCCGCAGCCCCTTGTTGACGCGGAGGTCGATGTTCTTGGTCCACGGCATGGTCGAGGAGTTGATGGGCTCGACCTGCGTGGCGATCAACCCGAACCCGACGGCCGGGGCCGTCTGGCCGCTGCCCGAGTTCTGCAGCCGGGTGTAGGGCAACCCGCTCGTGGCCCGGAACGTGGCGAACACGCCCACGTTGCGCAGCACATTGCCCAGAGTCGAGCCGCGCCGCCAGTCCACGGGAACCGTCAGCGACATCGACCCGACGAAGTTGTGCATCCGGTTGTCGTTGGTCGGCAGCGGCTGCTCGGGCGGCGGCAACCGGTCGTTGGTGACCTGCGAGATCTGCCGCGCCGACGTGTTCAGGTAGGAGAGGGGATCGGACCCCGTGCTGCGGGCCACCTGGAACGTGTACGAGCCGGAAAAGCTCATCCAGCTCCCGATCCGCTTGTCCAACTTGAAGTCGAGACCCCGCGCGTACCCGAAGTCGGCGTTGGTCAGCACGTTGAGGTTCTGGACGGCCCCGGTGGTCGGATCGGGGAACGATTTGATCCGGTAGGTGAGGTCCGACACCTTGTCCTTGTTGTAGGCCGCCACGTCCAGCACCAGGTCGGGGCTGAACGCGTGCCGCACGCCGAACTCGAACTGGATCGACTTGCCGAACGTCACGTCGCGCCCGAACGCGTCGTTCTGGTTCGTGAACGACAGATCGTTGTTGACACCCGAGAGCAGCGTGATGAAATCCGGCGTCTGCACCTGATGCGAGTAGGACAGCCGGAAATCCGTCTGATCGGTGATCGGGAAGCTCACGAGCAGGCGCGGCGACAGCGTGTGATGCGCCTGCGCCGGCGTGAACACGGCGGCCAGATTCGCGTCATAAATCGCCTGGCTGGTGTCCGCGCCGTTCTGCCACGCCGGGTTGGTGAAGATCCGCCCCGGCGTGTTGGCGAACATCGCCTTGGTGTCCATGTAGTCGTAGCGGACGCCCAGCTCGAGCACCACGTCGCCCAGGTCGAGCCGGTCCGCCGCCCACGCCGCGTACGTCACCGGCTTGGCCCGGAAGACGTCCATGAACGTTTGCCGCAGGAAGCTCGAGTTCCAGTAGGCGAGCGTCGTCCGTTTGTATTCCCCGCCGAAGTTGAAGCGGTGGAACCGGCTCGCCTGCCAGTCGACCTGCGCGGCGGCGCGATAGCGATCCTCGGAGTTGAGCGCGCCACCCACATCGAAGCCTTCGGTGGTCCACCCGCCGCTCTGCAACCCGTACGGGTTCAGGCGGAACGGCTGCCGGCTGCGCAGGTCGCTGCGGTCGAGCAGCGGAGTTCGCAGACCGGTGTTCGACCGGACGTTGCGGACGATGTCGTCGGTGATCGGGAACGGCAGATCCCCGAAGCCGGCGAATTTCAGCGTGGTGAACGTGATGCCCATGCGCGGATCGCGCGTCCCGACTTCGACCGACGGATCGAGCGGCCCCGTGATCCCCCGGTTGCGCTGCCAGCTCAGGTTCACGTTCAGCGCCAGCTCGCGCTCCGCGGACTTGAAGAACGAGTGCGTCAGATTGGCGACCGCGAGGCGGTTCCAGGAGTGCGTCCCGGTATACAGATCGTGATCGACGATGTTCGACCCCGGCCAGGTGCGGCTCTGATTGCCGCCCGCGATCCCGGTGAGGGAGAGGCTCGACCCGCCGCCGTAGCTGTAGGACAGCTTGCCCTGCAGCTGGATCGAGTTGCTCCAGTTCATCGGGAAGCGGCGTCCCTGGCACTCGAACCCCGCGTTGCTCGCGGCGTCGCACCGGCCGCCGTACTGCACGAACCGCGGCAGGGTGAACGAGCTGGTGTTCCCGCCGGAGCCGGTCGTCACGACCGTGTCGATGCCGCCGATCGTATAGGTCGGGATATCCTCCCAGCCGGCGCCCCGGAACGGCGACAGCTGTCCCTGGAGCGATCCGGCGACGAAGAACTTCAGGTTCGTCACCATTGGAATCGGGCCGCCGATCGAGCCCTCGAACCGGTTTAGGCCGACGCTGATGGCGTCGCCGAACGGCGTGTCGGTCGCGTAGTTGAGGTTGCCCGACAGCGTCGGGCCGCCGGAGCGGGTCGTGAACGACACGACGCCCGACTGCGCGTCCCCGAGCTGCACGCCCAGCGAGCCCGTCGTGACGGTGGCTTCCTCCACCGCGTTCGTCCCGACGGTAATGTTCGAGCACGTAGTCGCGCTCGTCATCAAATTCATCCCGCCGTTGCAGTTGCCGCCGAAGATCGCGTTGCGCACCGGGGCGCCGTCGATGTAGACGTTCGCCTCGCCCTGCCGGCCGCCGCGCAGGATGATGCCGCCGTTGACGCCTTCCACGACGCCCGGTTGCAGCGAGATCACCCGGTTCACATCGTCCACCGGCAGGTCGTTGACCTCGGCGCCGCTCACGATCGTCTTCGACGTCACCTGGTCGCGCGGCACGATCGGATTCGCGGCCTCGATGCTCACCCCGGTCACCTGAATGGCCGAGGGTGTCAGCTTGACGTTCTGCGTCATCGTCTGGCCGCCGAACACGCGCACCTCGCGCACCTCGGTCGGCGCGTAACCGATGAACTGCGCGCGCAGCGTGTAGCTGCCGACCGGCACGTTATTGATGAAGTAGTAGCCCTTGTCGCTCGTGACCGCGCCGAACGAGGTCCCGACGACGAATACCTGGGCATTGGCGAGTGGCACGCCCGCCTGTTCGGTCACCGTTCCTTCGATCTTTCCCGTCGTCTGCTGCGCCGCGAGCCGGCCGCCGACGAACGACGTCGCGACCGCCAGGACGGCGACCAGCGCGAGGAAACGACCGCAGGCGTTTCGCACACGAGGTGTCATGGACGAGATCCTCCTGGGATGTGAATGGAAGAAACGCCGCCGTTCTCCCGGCGAGTGATTCCGTGAGACGGCGACGAGGCAACCGGACCGATGACGGCGGGGACCTGAGGTCTTACGTGCGCGCTAAATGCCGTGAGAAGAGAGTGGACACGTGCGGGCACGAACGAACGCAGAGCGCCGACCACAAATCGCATGGAGTCCTCCCGTCGGGTGAAGACAGTTGTGGTGATCGTTGCGAGTCATCGGATCTCCTGTTGATGGCTCAACATCGGGCGACGATCGAGGCGATCCAAGAGCCATTGCGAGACCGATTCGGCAAGCCACTTCCGCGGTGTCGCGCGCGCACGACGATCACGCCACTTGTGGCCGGATGGAGCACACCACTTTTCCTGGCATGGGCTCTCGCGACTCGCTGTGGGGTACGATTGCGTTGCAGGCCAACCCAAGAGTGCCACGTGAGCAAGGTGCAACACCGCCAGGACCGGGAGTCGCTGGGCGTGATGCCGGTATTGCTGATCCCGCTCGACGCGCGATCCGTCGAGCCCCTGCACCACCAGGTGTACCGCGGGTTACGCGAGGCGATTCTGTCGGGCCGCCTGCACGCGGGCGTCCGCATTCCGTCCACGCGCTGGCTCGCCGAGCAGCTGGGCGTGTCGCGCTCCACCATCCTGGTGGCGTTCGATCAGCTGGTGGCCGAGGGCTACATCGTCGGCGTCGTGGGCTCGGGGAGTTATGTCGCCCGGCAGCTGCCCGATCACTTGCTGCAGGTCACGCGACCGCCGGGGGGGGGGCAATCGAGCCAGGCGACGGAGGGGCGGGCGACGCCGATCGCCCAGCGCGTCACGGCGCTGCGGCAGATTCCCCGCATCACGCGCCGCTTCTCGACCGAGCCGCATCCGTTTCAGCTGGGCGTACCGCCGGTCGACCAGTTCCCCATGGCAGTGTGGTCGCGCCTGGGAACGAACCGCTATCGCGACCTCGACGCCTCGCGGTTGTATCACGGCACCCCGGCCGGCTCGCCGGCGCTCCGCGAAGCGATCGCCGCGCATCACGCGGGCGCGCGCGGCGTCCGCTGCACGCCGGATCAGGTGATTGTGCTCTCCTCGGCCCAGGAAGCGATGGATCTGGCCTGCCGCGTGGTCCTGAACCCCGGCGACCCGGTGTGGTTCGAGGAACCCGGCTACGCCGCCGCGCGCGGGGCGCTGGTCGCCGCCGGAGCGCGCATCGTGCCCGTCCCCGTGGATGCCGAAGGGTTGGTGGTCGAGCGCGGGGTCGATCTGGAGCCGCGGGCTGCGCTCGTCTACGTCACGCCGTCGCACCAGTGCCCGACGGGCGCCACCTTGAGCCTGGAACGACGCCTCGCGCTGCTCCACTGGGCCGCGCGGGCGGATGCCTGGATTCTGGAGGACGACTACGACAGCGAGTATCGCTACACCGGACGTCCCCTGGCCGCGTTGCAGGGACTGGATGTCGCGTCGCGGGTGCTCTACATCGGCACGTTCAACAAGACGCTGTTTCCTTCACTGCGCCTCGCGTATCTGGTGGTGCCGACGAGCTTGTTGGAGGCGGTGCGGGCCGTGCGTTCGCTGGGGGGCCAGCACGCACCAATCATGGATCAGGCGATTCTCACCGACTTCCTGACGGAAGGCCATTACGCCCGTTACCTGCGGCGCATGCGGATCGTGTGCCGCGACCGCCGCGATGCCCTCATCGCCGCCGCCCAGCGCGACTCGTCCGGGTTGCTCGAGATGACCCGGCCCGAAACCGGCCTGTACGCCATCGCCTGGCTCGCCGCCGGCATGGATGATCGCCGGGCGAGCGCGGCCGCGGCCCAACGCGGAATCGAGGTCGCCCCGCTGTCGAACTACTACGCCGGGCCGTGCCCTCGAGGCGGTCTCGTACTGGGATACGGCGGGGTGCCGCCCGATCTCATCGCCACCGGCATGCGTCAGCTCGCGGCGGCGCTGCGCTCGATCGGATAGCCTTCTTCTTTCCAGCTCTCGAAGCCACCGATCATTTCCTTGACGAGAAAGCCCAGGGTGGACAACCGGGCGGCCGCCTTGGTCGCCCCGTTGCAGGCCGGCCCGACGGAGTACACGATGATCGGGGTATCCTTGTTCCAGGTCGCGGTACTCTCGGCGGTGATCGCCCGGTAGTACATGCTCTTGGCTCCAGGCACGTGACCGCGCGCGAACGATTCGGGACTCCGCGCATCGAGCAGGGTGAACCCGCCGCCCCCCGGCGCGTGCTGCAGATCGAAGTACACGTCGGTGGCGTCGGTTTCCATCTGCAGTTTTGCACCGAAATACGCGGACGCCCGCTCTCCCCGCGACGCGGGCATTTCCAGCACACGGGACATCGTCATGGGCCCTAACCTCCAGTCAAGCTGGGATAAGTGGTCTGCTGCTCCGCGCCGGAAGTGGCCTTTATCTCCGCAGCGTTCGAAAGCAATTTATTCATTATGAAAGCGTACGTCGTTCCGATCGCGGCGATCATCGGTCTCCTGACGGTCCCCTCCTCGAGAGCTCCGAAATCGAACGTCGTTCTCGCGGGTGGATGCTTCTGGGGTGTCGAGGCGGTGTTCGAGCATGTGCGCGGAGTGAAATCCGTTACGTCCGGGTATGCGACGCCCGACGTCGGGCGCGCGGATTCGGTCAAGCCCGGTCACGCAGGGGTTGCGGAGGCCGTGCGCGTGGAGTACGACTCCACACAGATCACCTACCAGCAGCTGTTACAGGTCTTTTTCCTGGTCGCGCACGACCCGACCCAGATCGACCGCCAGGGACCGGACATAGGTCCACGCTACCGTTCCATCGTATTCGTTAAGAATGAACAGGAACGAAACCTGGCGCTGGCGGCCATCGATTCACTCCGCGCCGGGCGGGCATATCCGGCACCCATCGTCACCGAAGTCGCCACGCTGCGCAGCTTCGTGATTGCCGAACCGTTTCATCAGGACTTCGTCGCGAACAACCCCCGGAGTGGATACGTCGTGGCCATCGACATCCCGAAGCTGGAGCACCTGCGCGCCAAGTTCCCTGCCCTGTTTCGGCAATAGTCACGATGGATCCGTCCCCATGTATTACCATTTGCCGGTCATCGTTCTGTTGCTCGGACTCGGCGCCGTCTCCCGCATGACGGACGACCGGCAGATCGTCGAAGCGCTCGACGTCGAGTACCAGGCCGCGGTGAAGCATGGCGACGTCGCCACCATGGATCGGATTCTCGCGGACGACTTCGTGCTGGTGACCGGACGGGGCCGCGTCTACACAAAGCCGGAACTCCTGGCCGAGGCGCGTGCCGGGACAGTGACCTATGAGCACCAGGAGGATACCAGCCGGATCGTCCGCGTGTGGGGCAACACCGCCGTCATCACGGCCCTCCTGTGGGAGAAGGGCACGAACAACGGGACGCCGTTCGATTACCGGCTGTGGTTCAGCGACACATATGTGAAGACCGGAGATGGCTGGCGCTACGTGTTCGGCCAATCGTCGATTCCGTTGCCTGCGGCTCCCTAGCGTTCGATCCGGCAGTCGAAGCACCCCGCCGTTGTATCCCGCACGTGGATGTAGTCGACCCTCCACGGGCAGCTCCTGTGAGAAACATGTCAGCACCGGCCGCGTGCGATCTATCCGATTCTGGCGCGCATAGTTTCCGGCGAGCCCAATCGACACATGGATACCGGAGATTCCGGCCGCGCCACCCCCCTGGCGCGGCGAACGCTCGCCAAAGTCGAGCGGCGCCTGCTACCGCTGCTGTTCCTGATGTATGGGGCGGTGCTCCTGGTGCGCGCCAACGTCGGGCTGGCCGCGCTGCAGATGCGCGAGGACCTCGGGTTCAGCGCGACCGTGTTCGGACTGGGAGGCGGGATCTTCATCCTGGGGTATTCGTCGTTTGCGGTCCCCAGCAATCTCATCCTCGCCAGAACGGGCGCCCGGCGCTGGATCGCGCCGATCCTGATCCTCTCCGGCGGCATCGGCGCCGCCATGACACTCGTCGAGGGGCCCCTGTCGTTCTATGGGCTCCGCTTCCTGCTTGGCGTGGCAGAAGCCGGGTTCTTCCCCGGAATCATTTATTACTTGAGCCGCTGGATGCCTGCCGCCCAGCGAGCGCGCCCGGTGGCACTGTTCATGGCCGCAATACCTGCGACCGGGGTGGTGAGCGGTCTGCTGGCGAGCGTGCTGTTCAAACTGGAAGGTCAGCTCGGCCTCGCAGGATGGGAGTGGCTCTTTCTTGTAGAAGGCGTTCCGGCCGTTCTGCTCGGAGGCGTGGCATTTTATGCCCTGACGGATGATCCGGCACACGCGCGCTGGCTGACGGGCGAAGAGCGTGCGTGGTTGATCGAGCAGCTCCAGGGCGAGCGGGCGTCGGTCGCCAGGCCGCGCGCCTGGCGCCTTCGGGACGCCCTCGCCGATCGCACGCTGTGGCGACTCAGCCTGCTGACGTTTCTCATGCTCACCGGCGGCCATGCATACGGCCTCTGGGCCCCGCAGCTGATCCAGGGCATGATGGACCTCAGTGACTCTCAGGTGAGTCTCGTCACGAGCGGCATCGCCGCTGCGTCCGTTCTCGCGATGCTGATCAACGCCGCACACTCTGATCGGTGGCAGGAGCGACGGCTGCACGTTGCCATTCCGGCCTTTATCACCGCGCTCGGGTGGCTCCTGTGTCTCCGGATTCACTCCGGGGCGGCGGGGGTGATCGCTTTGGGTTTGATCGCGGTCGGTGGCAACAGCCTGTACGGCCCGTTTTGGGCCTGGCCTCACGACTCACCGGCCGCCGCCGCGAGCGCCGGCCGAATCGCGTTGATCGTCGCCATCGGATCGGTCGGCGGCTTTATCGGCCCCAACCTGGTCGGACTCACCAAGGATCTCACGGGATCCTATGACGTGGCTTTCCTGGTGCTGGGGGTGATGGCCTTGGGCGCGGCACTGCTGGCGGTGGCGGTAAGGCCACTTCAGCGCGGATGACGGATACCACTTTCCTGTCCTGTTGCTCCGACACTGGCATGCCGTTTGTAGGTTTGGCTCATCACGACTTCGCCGGGGTAAGGAATGAAATCCACCACACGTGAGAAAACGTCCGTGACCGATGTTCGCGCTCGCCCGCGGCGGCGGACACCTGGCCGAGGAACGACGCTGTTGATCCCCCTCGACCATGCGTCGCCGGAGCCGCTGCACCGTCAGGTGTACCGGGGTATGCGAGAAGCGATCCTGGGCGGCCGGCTGTCCTCCGGGGCGCAGATCCCCTCCAGCCGCTGGCTCGCCGATTACCTGGGAGTGTCGCGAACGACGGTGCTGGGGGCATTCGATCAGCTGGTCGCGGAGGGATTCATCGTCGGCGTAGTCGGCTCGGGAAGTTACGTGGCACAGCCGTTTCCCGACCGCCTGCTGCAGGTTCGTCGCAACGCGCTGACGTCCGACGTGCGTGTCGCCCGGCCGGTCCGACTCGCCGATCGCATCGTGAGGCTGGGCCAGGAGCTGAAGGGTCCGCGACACCTCGTAGGGCCGATTTCCGTGTTCCGCATCGGCTTGCCCCCGGTGGACGCTTTCCCCCTGTCGGTATGGAACCGTCTGGCGGGAGCGCGCCATCGCAAGCTCGAAACCAATCAGCTGCGCCACGGTCCGCCCCGCGGCTCGGAGGCGTTGCGTCAGGCGATCGTCACGCATCACGCGGTAGCGCGCGGCGTCCGCTGCAGTCCGGACCAGGTGATCGTCCTCTCGTCGGCACAGGAGGCGATGGACTTGGCCTGCCGCGTCGTCTTGAATCCCGGCGAAGCGGTGTGGTTCGAAGAGCCCGGCTATACCGGAGCCCGGGCGGCGTTGATCGCCGCAGGTGCGCACATCGTGCCGGTCCCGGTCGATGGCGAAGGTCTCGTCGTCGAGCGGGGCATCGTTACGGCGCCCGACGCGCGTCTCGTCTACGTTACGCCCTCACACCAATTCCCCACCGGTGTCACCATGAGCCTCGAGCGACGGCTCGCCCTGCTGGATTGGGCCGCCCGCTCGGACGCCTGGATTCTGGAAGACGACTACGACAGCGAATACCGCTACGCCGGGTGTCCGCTCACCGCCTTGCAGGGACTCGACGTCAGCGGCCGGGTGCTGTACATCGGCACCTTCAACAAGACGGTCTTCCCCGCCCTGCGCTTGGCGTATCTGGTCCTGCCCGAATCTCTGGTCGATCCCGCGCTCGCCCTGCGCCGCCGCGGGGCCCAGCACGCGCCGACCATCGAGCAGCTCATCCTCACCGACTTCCTTGAGGGGGGCCATTACGTGCGTCACATCCGGGCGATGCGCGCGTTGTGCCGCGAGCGCCGCGATGCGTTGATCGCCGCCATGGAGCGCGAGGCGGCGGGACTGCTCTCGGTGTCGCGTCCGGACACGGGTCTGCACGCGGTTGCCTGGCTGCCACCCGGCGTCGACGACCAGGAGGCCAGTCGCGTGGCGGCGGAGCATGGCGTCGAAGCGGTGGCGCTCTCGTGTTACTGCGTCACGCAGCCCGAACGTGGGGGATTGGTGCTGGGCTACGGCGGGATCCGGACCTCGGAAATCATCGGCGGCGTGCAGAAGCTCGTCGCCGCGCTGCGCCCGCTCATCTGACGGGCAGGGCCGTCGAGTCGGCAAGGCACTGCACCGCCGGATTCCAGTCGGCGAACAGGCCCGCGGAGTTCTCGCGCCATGCCCACATGTGCAGGTACCAGATCTTCAGCGGGTCGGACTGCTTGAGATTCTGCCCCATCACCGTTGGTGGCACTGAGTCCCGAGGCCACCGCCGGTAGGGGACGATGAATTCCACTCCGTTCAGCGTGTACTGCCCATCGCGGTGCCGCTCGTACAGCAGGATTTCCGGCCGATCCACCTGGACCTCGGCGTCGACCAGCGCCCGGTTGATGTGGTGATAGCCCATCGCCCCATGGTGCGGGTCGACGTAACACTGCGTGACCTCCCTCGCGTATCCGGCCGCGACCGCTGAGTCGAGGCTGACGTATTGCCGCGTCGTCTCTCGAACCCGCGTCAGGCCAACCTGGACTACCGCGTCGAAGCCACGGGCGGACGGAGGGTGACGAAGGTCGGTGGTGCTGGCTGGGGCGTGGGTGCACGCCATGCCAAGGATGAGGACACACGTAATCGTGCGCCTGGTGAGGCACAGGGGGAGTGGCTCCATTATGGCAACGTACGGCGCGCCCGTGTGGTCACAATAGCCACTTCGCGAGCGCGCTATGGAGCCACTCCCCAGCGACCTGCTTCCTTATTACGGAATCGGGAAGAGCCAGATGTGAACGACACCGCCATCGTCCGTCGACTGGATCACCGAGCCGGAATTGGCGGTCGTGCCGAACCCGGAGCCGGCGGGAGCCGCTGCCTCAAGAAGATAGATGCCGGCCCGGCTCGTGAACTGAAAATTGCCGTCCGCGTCGGAGGTTGTAGTGCCGACGAACGCCGGTACGACGTGGAGCGTGTCGGTACCGGGTTCGATCGGCAGCAAGCGCACAAGGTAGAGGTCTACCTGCGCCTGGGCGATCGGCTTCTGGCTCGAGGTCTGCTCGCTGTCTCCCGGCGCGACCGGCCTGAAATCATAGAGTCCGATGACTTGGCCCGTGATGACCGCCTGCGGCGGCGTCACAGCCCCCGCTCGACCCCAGATGGGCGACGTGCCGCCATCGCCGCACGCGGCACTCGCCAACACGCTCAGCGCCGCAATCGTGCACGGTTTCATCTTCGACCTCCGGTACGAGAGAAGAAGATGGCAACGTAAGGCTCGCCGACGCGGGGCCAATAGCCAGTTCCCTAGCCCGAGCGAGAGCCACTCCCAACCACCCGCCTAGCCTTACGGAATCGGCGTCGCCACAAAGGGTAGACGCCGGCCCGTGCTCAACTGGATCATCCTGCCAGTGATTTGTCCGGAATCGTTGATGTCCCGGGCCGACCAGAGATGGTCCGCAAACCCGGGGACAAGATCCTGAAGCTTGTACATCTTGCCATCCTGCCACAGGAGTGCCCGGCACACGCTCCCGCAGGACACTCCGACGATTTGCCCGCGCTCATTGATGCCCAGCGCCTGACTGAAATCGTCGCCAGGCAGCTTGCCGAGATCCTGCATCCCACCTGCTCTCGTCCACAGGAATGCCCGCACGCTGTCTGCGTCGAGATCCCCATTGGGAGGGTTGGAGAACCCGACCACGTCGCCCCGCTCGTTGATGGCCATCGGGGTGTGCCAGAAATCGCCGCCCAGGTTGCCGAGGTCGGTGATCCTTCCGTTCTCCCACAACACCGCATGGGTCGCGCTGCGGCGGCCGACGGCGACGTCACACTCGCCGGAGATGCCGACGACCTGGCCGCGGTTGTTGATCGCCGTGGCGGCGGAGGTTGAATCACCCGGGAATGGGGGCAGCTGCCGGGTCACTCCCCTCCTGGACTCCCACAAGGCCGCGCGAAACTGGAGCACTTGAGGGGCATTGCAGGTCGGATCGACCACCGCGGTCTCGGCCCAGCCGACTACCTGGCCGCGATTGTTGACGCCGGCGGCGAACCCCTGGTTTCCACCGAGCGTCGGCAGGCTCCTCATGACGCCGTTTTCCCACACGAAGCCGAGACACGTCTGGTCGTTGGCGGGAATGAACGCCTCACAGCTCCAGAATTCATGGAGCGTGTCGGTGGTGGCGGTCTGGGAGATCCCGACGATCATGCCGACGTTGTTGAGACCCGGCCACTGGACGCCGCTGTTGGTCCCGCCGAGCGTGCCGAGCGGCATGACCGACCCGCCTCGCCAAAGCGTCGCTTGCCGGGACCCGTCGGCCTGGCCGGAGAACCCGGCCACCCAACCCTGGTTATTGATGGCTCCGCCTTGACTCAGCCCCGGACCAGGCGAGGACAGTATGGCGATCTGGTAATGGAAAGGGTCGACCTGAACCTGGGCCCGAAGCGGCTGCGTGACCTGCGTTTCGTTGCCACAACCGCCGATGGCAACGATCAGCATGACCGACCACATGTGACGCATGACATCCTCCCTGTGAGTGGCAGTTCTGCCCGCAGGTTCACTGTGGGTTTCGGCGCTTCGTTTGGACAGCGCCAATTGAGGCAAATCGGACTAGGCCACTTGAGAGGGAGGAGCGGCAGGGGGAAGAGGACTTCAGCGAACGTCAGGATGGTCTCGGTGCGAGGTCCCTGCAGGTGCACACGGAAGCTGCTTTTCCGATGCTACGGCACGTCGAGGTGGTACAAGACCCGGGCATTATCGCGCAACACCATGCGCGCGAGCTTCCGTGCGCGTGCCATGTCGATTTCGCCGTCCCGCAGCATTGCGGTGAGCGCCATCCCGAGCGCGCGTCGTGCCGTTGTGGCGGCCACGTAAGCGCCCTGCTCCCAGCCCTGGTCGGGCCCTCCTTCGAACGCGTCGGTCCCGAACAGCACCTTGCCCGGCCAGCGTGACAGCCACCCTCGAATGACGAGGGCCAGTTCTGAGGCCCCAAGCATCTGGTCCATCATCGAGAGGTCGGTGTACACGTTGGGCTTGCCGAGCATCGCCTCCGTTTCCCCCACTGCAGGCCATCCGCCATGAATCATCACGAAGCTGGTCCGCCGAAGCGTCGAGTCGTTGAACAATGGCTCGAGGCGACCGGGCGTGGCTCCCTCCGTCGCGTAGAATCCGCCGAACGTCTCGAGCACGTGAACGTGTACGACCAGACCAAGGCGACCCGCTTCGCGCGCGACCACCCGGAACAGATAGTCGGTGAGCGCTTTGTACTCAGGCCCCGTAGGGGCGCCGCCCGCGGCATATCGGGCATAGACGGCGCGCGCGACAGTGGAATCGGGGTCGGCGAAATCGAGTGACCGCAGGTAGGCCACCTCGAACTTGATCGCGATCGCGCCGCGTTCCCGCTGGTGTTGTAGGGTGGGCACGACCACCCCTGCGATGTACTGGTCCAGGGCGGGCGGGACGGCAGTCAACCCAAGATCCGCGAGGTAACGGCGCAGCAGGGCCGCCTCTTTCGGATACAGCGAGCGCGTGTCGGGTGTGCGCGATGCCTCGACGCGGGTGTCCAGCGGAAACAGCAAGGGATCGTCGAACGGGACCCAGCGGAACCGGGGAGGCTCGAGGCCGGGGCCCATCGCAATGCGATTAGCGAACATCACCTCGATCCCGGCCCGGTCGAGGACCCACGCCGGGAAGTGCTCACCCTGCTCGCGCAGCAGGCTCGCGCGTGCCGCGATGCGGCCAGCGGCGCCGCTATCGCCCGCGCGCAACCCGTACAGGGCGCGGGCCGCTCGGGCCCACACCGGTGCCTCGAGCGTGAGGCGCCAGGGGATGGGGAATGGCGGGATGCCGTCGAGCGGCAGGGCATCGAACTCGGTGTCGACCGGGGCACCCGGGGAGATCGGGCGCATCGGGTGGGCGTGATTGTCGATGGCACGGATCGTCGCGATGTAGTGCGCCAGCCCGGAATCGACCGGCGTTTGCGCCGGTGCCACAACGGGAGCGACGAGCAACGTGAGAGCAACCGCAAGACGGGGCGCAGGGTGCCGCATAGACTTCGTGCCTCCGCTACCTCGAAGCCGTGTCCGGCTCCGCCACCCGGACCGGACGGGCCGGGCTCCGCACCGTTCCATCGCCCAGCTGACCGCCGTTGTTCCGCCCCCAGCACCAGGCCGTGCCGTCTTCGGTCGTTCCGCACGTGTGAAAATCGCCCGCGTCCACCTGCACGAACCGAATTCCTTCGAACGGGCTGCGTGACGGCGCGAACGCAGTATTGAACCCGAGCTGGTTGTCCTGGTTCGATCCCCAGCACCACAGGCGAAGAAAGTTACGGAGTATGAGAGCGCAGCTATGGGAATCGCCGGTCGTCACCGACTCCATGCGGTAGCGTGCCCGGAGCTGGATGGGCACCGAGTTTCCGGTCCTCCCACCAGCCGCCTGACCGTGGAAGTTGTCGCCCCAACAGAACACGGTGCCCGGCGCCGAGAGTCCGCACGTATGACGGCCACCGGCGCTCACGGCCACGAAGTCCTTGACTCGTGCAACCTGAACGGGCACTCGGCTGGCCGTATAACTGCCGTTGCCCAACCGGCCGCCGCGGTTGTTCCCCCAGCAGTAGACGCTGCCATCGGTCGCTACGCCACAGGTGTGGAACTCACCGGCGCTCACCGAGCTGAAGTCGACGTCTGAAGCGATGCGGGCGGGCCGATACGCCCTCGCCGTATCGCCGGTGCCAAGTTGGCCGTCTGAATTGGAGCCCCAGCAGTACACGTGGTGCTCGATGGCCACGCCGCAGACGTGATCAGTTCCGGCACTGATTTGCAGAAAGAGCTGGTCGCCGGAGACCGCCAGCGGCAGGTCGCTGCGCCCGCCATGACCGCTGTCCGCCTCGGTCCCCACCATCCGGCCCCAACAGTCCACTTCGCCCGACAGCGACAGGCCGCAGGTGAATCCGTCCCCCGCGCTGACCGATGCAAACCGTTTGCCGCCCTGCACGGCGACGGGCACCAGGCTCGACCTCCGATGCTCCGTGCCAAGCTCGCCGAAGGCGTTGTCGCCCCAGCAATACGCGCTCCCGTCGGCAGCAACCCCGCAGCTGTGCCCGGCTCCCGCCGTCACCATCCGGAACACCAGTCGCGTTGGAGCGGGCCGCGACTGCAGACCGAGCAGCGCGAGCGCGGCGATCGAGGATTTCATCACTGGCAACAAAGCGCCGCCAGTGACCTTCGACCCAATACCAGCCACGGCGGGTGTGCACCCAGCGCCCCGATTTCCAGTTGCGGTGACCGCGATCCACCACCTCCCACCGGCCTGGGACCCAGAACTACCGCCGTCCCGAGCATCCAAGGCCATTTCGTAATGACATGGCTCCAAGATATCACGCGATTGCTTGAGAAGTGCTTGAGGCTCCCCCGCCAGCTTATCTCCATGGCCGACCCGACGCGCGAGATGACCTTTCTCCTGGCGGAGTCGGAGCGCCGCCTGCTCCGTTGGATCGCAGCGCGCCTGCCCCCCTGGGTGACCTCCGACCAGTTGACGGCCCTGGGCGTCGCGGCGGCGACGGCGACGGGAATCGCCTACTCGCTGTCCGGCGTCCATCACGCCTGGCTCTGGGTCGCGAGTCTCATGCTCGTGATCAATTGGTTCGGCGACAGCCTGGACGGCACGCTGGCCCGGGTCCGTCACATCGAACGTCCCCGCTACGGCTACTACCTGGATCACGTGGTCGACGCCTATTCCACCGCGGTGATCGGGATCGGACTCGGCGTCTCGCCGTACGTGAGCTTCGGGATCGCCCTCGGCCTGGTCGTGGTCTACCTGGTGCTGTCGATCAACGTGTACCTCGAGTCGACGGTGTTCGGCGCCTTTCGTCTGGCCTACGGACGACTCGGACCGACGGAGCTGCGCCTCATCTTGATCACCATCAATGGAGCGCTGGCGCTGCACCACGACTTCTTCGGCCAGGGGGTCGTGCCGGTCCGGATCGTCGCCGATGCCGTGTGTGCGGCCGCGGGCCTCGGCATGCTC
>Ga0209382_10005999_pt1 | contig 15689 bp, 20 predicted proteins | sample SoiMetdeltSBSDD5_FD_187599 | JGI IMG/M metagenome (GOLD analysis project Ga0209382, IMG submission 187599) | Bulk soil microbial communities from a Populus tree surrounding site in Tennessee, USA - Soil MetaG P. deltoides SBSDD5 (SPAdes) (version 2) | ecosystem: Environmental > Terrestrial >...
GAGGCTCGTCGCCGAGTCCACTAGGTAATCGAAATCCTTGTGCAGCTCGGGCGCGCCGCCGGTGATATCGATCGTGGGAATGTTCGTGCCGGCGAGGAAACGCAGGACGCCGTCGACGATATCCCGACTCATCATTTCCGTTCGCGTCGGACCCGACTCGACATGGCAGTGAATGCAAGCCAAATTACAGTAGCGGCCCATATTCACTTGCAGGACATCGATAGCGCGGCGTTTTAGGCCTTTACCGTGTAGACGTAGCCTTTGTGCGAAAGGTTGCATGAAGGATTGTATCGCCTTCCTGTCTCCTTGTCTCCTCTTCTCCCTGTCCGCCTCTTACGTGCAGCAGCTGGAATCCGGTCCGCAGGCACCGCCCGACGGTTGAGTCAATTTGTACTCCGAGCCCTTGGTCTCTCGCGGGTCGCGGTTATGATCGCGTGCGCAATCGAAGACACCGGCCTTGGCCAGCGCCACTTCTTCCCGCGGCGGCACCAGAATGAATTGTCCCTCGTAGGGCGGCTGGGAGTATAGCTTAAAGGTCTTATCGCAGACGGCGATGCGCACGCCGCGCGGCAGAGTGTGCCCGTCGTCGTCGATCACTTGCTTCCACGGCCCCCGGTAAATGACTGCCTGGTTGCGCTCGATGCACGGCCCCTCTTTGCCCTTGTAAGCGGTCACCGTGACGGCACGGAACTCGATCCCTTCCACAGTTTGATAGGCCTCCGATTGAAAATCTTCGATTGTCAAGCCGTAAAACTTCGCCTCTTCAAAGACGCGCAGGAAATCCTCTTCTTGAAAAGCGCCGGAGACGCAGGCGCTCCAGAGGTCAGGATCGTTACCCAGGTGCTCCGGCACCGCCTCGTCGCTGACGATATCGGAAATAGCGACGCGGCCGCCCCGCTTGAGCACGCGATACATCTCGACAAAGAGAGCTTGCTTGTCTTCGGGCCGCACCAGGTTGAGGACACAATTGGAAACAATCACGTCGATGGATTCATCGGCGACCAGTGGTTGCTCGCGCCGAATCCGGTTTTCATATTCTTCAAGTGTGGCGAGATCGGCCACGGAGCGCACGGGATGATCCTGCAGGTAACGATCGACCAATTCCAGGTTGGTTTTGAGGTCCTGAATTTTGCCGCGGCGAAACTCGACGTTATGGTAGCCCAGCCGGTCACCAACGGTCTTTTGATATTTGCGCGCCAATTCCAACATCGGCGGATTGAAGTCTATGCCGATGACTTTACCCTTCGCACCCACGATTTGGGACATAATATAGCAGGCCTTACCGCTGCCGGAGCCCAGGTCCAAAACCGTTTCGCCCTGCTGAAGATAGCGCGACGGATCGCCGCAACCGTAATCTTTTTCGATAACCTCTTGGGGGATGACCTCTAGTAACGAGCAGTTATAATTAATCGGTACGCACAGACCGGCCTCAGCTTTACGTGACGCCTCGGCATAACGTTGTAGCACCGCTGTCTCAAAATTGCTCCCATTTGCATTTTTGGTTCCGTTCCCGTTGCCTCGCATAAATGTTCCGATACCCATAGGCTTTCTCCTTCTTCTTTTTGACCACGCCTGTTGGATCAATTATCCTTTAGCCCCAAGACTAAATTCAATTTACGAGGCAGGCAAAGGAGGTCAACGTTTTTATGTCGACTATGCTGCTTTTTGAAGAGTTCGGTGGAGAAAGCTTCGCCTTGATTGCTGTCCCATCCAAACACCCAACCACTTTGCCTGCTATATGCAACTAGCCCGCTCTCCTTCGTTTTTCTAATCTCTAGGCTCTACCCAAGCCGATTGCCACAAGATGGAGTCCTAAGGAGGCCGGAAAATCCCGCAGAGTTTTCATTGCTAGCCAGGATGTGCGACGGCTGATTCTTATTCTTTCTTCATTTTTACGGGGGCCTTTAAAGCAATTTGCATCTTCTTCATATCCTTGGCATCGCCATCAGGATGATATGCGATCTCTAGCATTTCCCATTTCTCAAGTTCGGCGTTTGAAATGGTCGCGGTATAATTCCCAATTCCCTTATCATCGCTCTTGAACGAGTAGTCTCCGGTCCCTACGCCGAGCATGTTCATCTTCGGCTTCATGTTCACCAGCCATACTGTATAGACGGAATTGGGCTTTAAACCCGTCACGGCGATAGTTATCTCTTTTTGACCCGCCTTGCCATCTGTGATAGTAGCCTCGCCTTTCGCCCCTTGCCCGGCTTTATCAGGCTTCAATGTAATCTTCTGTTCGTTAGCAGCCATGGCAGACATGACGAATAGTGTGAAAACCAAAATAACGCTTAGCGCCCAACTCTTTTGTGCTTTCATTGTTTCTCCTTTGTTTGTTTTTTAAAGTCTTTCAACTGTGTAGGCGTTATTACTGCCTTACCATTTCCTTTGAACAGTTGTTCACCTCCTTCCGCGCTTTGAAATGACTTAAGCACGTGGTCTCCACTACTGGCCTCTCCGTTCCGTTTAGCTGACAGGCATATAACTGACGACTCTATGAAAGAGTTCCCGTCCCGAGGTAAAAAATGGCCCGCAAAACGGTGCAGAAGTCGGGGAGCACTTTTTGAACTCATTCCCTCGACTGGACCCGGTGGACTTTCGGGAACCCTAAGCCCACCGAAACTGTTATATGTAGTGAGCCTGATGGTTGAACTTGCGTACTGGTGTACCTATAAGATGACCATGTGGCAGATAACAGGGAGACTACGGAAGAAAAGGGCGAGTTTTCACGGGAGGCTATAAGTCACCTCGATCATCTCTATCGGGTTGCACGCTACCTAGTGGAGGAACCCGACGAAGCGCATGATGTGGTTCAAGAGACTTACTTGCGAGCTCTCGATTCGTACGAGCAGTTTAGGCCGGGATCCAACATGAAAGCCTGGCTTTCAAGGATTCTTTACAATTTCTTTTTCGATCACTACCGCCAGAAGAAAAGGTGGATTTTGATCGATGACAGTTCCAAAGATGAGGAATACTCGGATTATTGGGAAAAGGTGCCGACTGAGAATCCCGGACCAGAAAGTCACTTGCTGGCAAATGAGCTGACAACCAAGGTTACTGATGCGTTAAGAAAAATCCCTCAGGAATTCCGATCGGCTATCGTAATGGTAGACATGGGAGATTTTTCTTACGCGGAAGCGGCAGAAATCCTGTCGTGTCCCGTAGGCACAATTCGCTCCCGGCTATCCCGCGGCAGGAGACTCTTGCATAAGCACCTCAAGGATTACATAGCCTTTAGGAAGGATCGAGACTAAGGTGAATTGTGACGAGGCCCAAGAACTGATTACCGCTCTAGTCGATCAGGAACTGCGCGATCCGGAGCGAAGTTCCCTCGAAGTGCATCTTACGGAGTGTACTCGCTGCCGTTGGGCCAGGGAGGAGGAGCGAGCGCTCAAGCAAGCGATTCGAAGGGCTGGCCAGGGGATACTCATGCCCGATGAACTACGGGAGAGAATCCTTTCTAACCCGCTCATCTTTCCAGCGAAAAGCCGACCCGCCAGAAGATGGCGGGATTATATTTGGCCGATGCCGCATATGCTTCGTCCCGCTCTGACGATTGCCCTTATTTTGGCCTTTACCCTGCCGACGCTTTATTGGTTTAAAAAAAGAAGCGAGCCCATCGCTTTCGCCGCTCTCCAAACTTACGATCTCTTTCTCAGGGGCGAACTTCCTGTGCGGAGGGCCGAAAACAGCAATGAAATCGAAGCGCAGTTGACCAGCGCTGTCGGCGGTCGCTTCCACCCTATGGGATACGATCTCACGGCGATGAATCTACGGCCTGTGGCGGGCTTCGTCCGGGAGATTGACGGTCGCAAGGTCCTCGTCGCTATCTACCAGGGCCAAGGCGGCACTCTTTTCTGCTACACTTTTTCTGGCTCAGAAAAGGATGCGCCACCCAACGCCGCCCGGTTTTTTGACGCCGCCAAAAAGATTAATTTCTATGCCTTTTCCCGCGACGGCGTCAACGCGGTGTTTCACCGTGAAGGCGAAGTGATCTGTATCCTGGCGTCCGAAATGCCGATGGACGAACTTTTGGCGCTGGCTAAGTCTAAAGCCAAACCGAGCTAGCTCGGATGATTCAATGGGGACAGCGGTGTATTTACCCAAAGGACGGCCAAAGATTCTGACTTACCGGCCGGAAAAAAGTTGTTCTGAATTCCTGGGACATGACAGTATTTGTTACGAGATAGACAGTTTGATGGGGTGAATTCATATGGATTTCTACAACTACGAAGGCTACGGCCAATGCGAGTTGGGAGGACCTGATTTTAAATTAGTGGCCAAGGTCGGTGCCAAGGCACCGGAATTTACGCTTACTAGTCTGGATGGAAAACCCGTCTCCTTGACGGATTTTCTCGGGAAGAAACATGTCCTCTTAGAGTTTGGCAGTATCACCTGACCGCCTTTTGTGGGGGAGGTTCCTCCACTAACGAAGCTATACGAAAAATATCAGCCAAGCGGATTTGCATTTTTCATTGTCTATGTCCGCGAAGCACACCCTGGTGAAAACTACCCGCACCATCAATCTATTGAGCAGAAGCTCGAACACGCGGAAAAGCTGCGCGAGCTCGAAAACATTAACAAGGTACCAATTTTGATAGACGATATCCAAGGAACGATGCACAAGACCTACGGTCTTCTGCCGAACATGGTTTATCTGATCGACCGGGAAGGGACTATAGTCTACAAATCGGACTGGAGCGACGCCAAGGAATTAGACGGAGTATGCGCCAGTCTTTTACACTTGGATGAAATGAAAGCGCGCCAAATTCTGATCATTCGCCAAGGTATTTCCGAACGGCTCCACTGGATCCCGATGGACCCGTCTATGCGCGAGAGGATCTACCGGCGCTCAGGTGAAAAAGCGATTCAAGATTACTTGAACGCCAAGGGCAACCTTCCCTATGCGACGGATGCGGAACGAAAAAAATCAGAGAACAGCTGACCATTCGGAAAACTCAAGAGGGCTAGACGAGAGTTCACGTCGTTGTGTTCATTACTAAGTTTGTTGCCCGACGCTAGCAATGGAGAAGGTCTATGGCCGATCAAACTGAATTCCAGGAGTACAATTATCGTGACTTTGCGAGTTCTGACTTCCTGCCTTTTCGCACACACCTGCCGGTGGGTTCCTCGGCGCCGGATTGTCACGCGAGTCTGTTAGGAACGGGGCAACCAGTTCGGTTGAGTGATTATTGGAAAAAGAATGACGTTGTAGTGGAATTTGAGTCCCTGACCTGACCCTACTGCGCGTTGGCGGCGCCAGCGCTGGAACCGATGGCACGGGAATACACCAATAAAGGCTTCGTGTTCCTATTTCTGTACACCCGTGAGGCGCATCCAGGAGAAAACTTTCCGGCCCACCGAAACATAGAGCAAAAGCTTGCTCATGCTCGTGCTTTCAAAGACCGGTTACAGATCGAGCGCCCGATCCTTGTCGACGATCTTGTGGGTACGGCCCACAAGCTCTACGGAATGCTCCCAAACATGACATACATCATTGGTCGGGGAGGAAAAATTCTCTTTCGGGCGGACTGGACAGACCCGCCGACGATCGAATGGGCGGTTCGATATTTGCAAGATTCCCGCGCGCGCCGACGGGAAGGCCTTCACCTGGCCCCGTTCTATGCTGAGATCGTCGGTTATCGCTGGAACACCCCCGCCAAGGTAATGGAAGGTTTAGTGAGAGCCGGGCCGAAGGCAGTGGAAGACTATGAGCGTGCAATGCAGCGGAGGAAACAAAGACACGGCCCCATCCCCGGACGTATTGAGATCGACGAGTGATGTCGATCAGCGTCGTTTGCTCGGAAACTCGTCAGGGTTAAACGGCGCCCCATTTAGAGTAAATTGCCGCTCCACGGGTGTTGGTTGGAGAATTGTCTGCATGACGTAACAGCCTTTTTCCGCATTGCGCACAACGGCTGCTACTTTAGCCGCCGGCTCATCGGATTCTAATTCGCAACGAGTCTCAAATCCCAAACCGACCGCTTGCACGGTCTCGCGTAAAACCGAACCTTCACTTTTGAAACGGGCTGACACAAACACCTTGGCTTTACTGATATGAGTCTTCATCATTTCCCCGTACCGGGAAAGCTGAGTCAGCAGTCAAAAAGCCAGGGAGAGACCAAAATACGCTAACGGTGGCGGAGCTGAGTTGTCACCTCCCGTCCGTTCTGCTTCATCGCAATAGACGGTGAAGCCTCTCGCGCGTGCCCTTTCTTGCGCATTTTCTCCATTGTCTCCGCATCCGCCTCGAGAGTAATTTCTCTTTTCACCTGGACGTCATCGGCCATAATACGCATCCTTTCAGTGGAATAGTTTCAGCATGTAAAAGAAGATAGGCGAAAGAGTAGCGGTTGGCAAACTGAGCGTTGTTCTTTGTTGCTTTCGACTCTCCATGTCTATCGACGCTAACGGTCAGAATTCGGACCGACCGTTCCTACTCAGCTCGGCGAGTCATGAGCAATTCGCGGTGGACCTACAGCACTCGTCTCCAAAGTGAACATTTGCGGTTTCTGTCTTAGTTCTCATCTGCCTGCAGCAAATAAGCTTCGACAAACGGATCGATGTCGCCATCGAAATGGCGTCCGCGTTTTCCACCTCCGGTGCGGTGAGCTTTAACCATGCAATAGGGATGGAGTACGTGGAAGCGAATTTGGCTACCTCGAAAAAGGGGGCTTGTTTCCAAGCACCGTGTAATTTTTTCCTAGCCGTGCCGTGTTTTCCGATCTCAGTTCGCTTCAATATGGCCTTTTTTCCGCTCAATCTCGGCTGGCACCCACTTTGCGTTAAGGCCTCAAGAGAAATGTCCGCCACAAAATTCAAAATAGCCATGATAGGGTCGCTGCTTCTATCGTTTTTGAGCCTTTGCGTTACTGCGGCGTTTGAAGGAACGGCTGAGCAGGCCCATGCTCGCAAAAATCGCGACCACGTTCGGCAATCAGCCGGCGAGCGTGATCTAGAACGCCTTCGAAGGATCATGATTCCCCTAGTTCGGTCGACGAATCATCCGGAGCGCCTAAATGAAATCAGCATCAAAATCGTTGCCGACTCTAACATTAACGCCGGCAGCGCAGGGGAAGGAGAGTTCGTCATAACAACCGGGCTCTTACAAAAAGCCAACGACGAGCAATTGCGCGGCATCCTGGCCCACGAGATCGCCCACGACGACCTCGGACATCCGGTGAAGATGCAGCTCGTGGGAACCGGTGTCAGTATCGGAGCAGCTCTGTTGGAGCAAGTGTTTCCGGGAAGTGGGGCCGTAGCACCGATCGCGGGGACTTTGATCGCGTCAAGCTACAGCCGCCCTCAGGAATTAGAAGCGGACCGGCATGGAGTGACAATTCTACGACGCGCCGGATATTCGAAAGAGGTGATGGTTCGCACGCTGACCTGGATCATGCAGGTGCAAGGCAACAGCGGCGGCGGTTTCTTATCGAGCCATCCGGCAACCGACGAGCGCATTCGCGCTCTCAGACGGCTTTAGCTCCGAAAAGATCCACCTATCCGCCGAGAGAGATCATTTCGATTTTCTTGTGGCTCTTGGGATCGTAGGTCGCATCGCGCAGCGCTTCCAAGCGCTCCAGGGAATAGCGATCGGCCCGCTTGATCCATATCGAGCTGAGCAATTTTATAATCTCCTCGTCTGAGGCGCCGCTCCGGAGCATGGCCTTGACGTCGTGACCCGCCGCCGAAAAGAGGCAGGTCACGACTTTTCCGTCAGCGGTGATTCTCGCCCGTGTACAACTGGAACAAAACGGCTCCGTCACTGAAGCAATGACTCCGATATCACCGCGTCCGTCGACAAACTCGTAATCCACTGACGGCGCGCTTCCCTGGGCCCGGCCGATTTCTCTCAATGGATAACGGGAATCGATCTTTGCGATAATTTCTTTTTTGGAAACCAGTTTCTCCGACGTCCAGTTATTGGAATTGCCCACATCCATGTATTCGATAAAACGCATGCCAAAGCCGTGCTCCCGGGAAAACTCCACCAGAGGGAGGATATCGTCGTCATTCACGCCCCGTTCGATCACTGCATTTAGCTTAATTGGATGAAAGCCATGGCTCTTAGCGGCAAAGATGCCTTCGAGCACCTTGTCCAAGTCGCCCCGCTTGGTCATTCGCCTGAACTTGTCACGATCCAAAGAATCCAAACTCACGTTGATCCGTCGCAAACCGGCTTGTTTGAGGGCTTCAACCTTCTCGGCCAGGAGCGCTCCGTTCGTCGTCAGGCAGAGATCTTTGAGCCCTTCGATGGCGGACAGTTTGCCAACCAAACGATCGAGATTCTGTCTTACCAGTGGCTCGCCGCCGGTTAGCCGGATTTTCTCGACGCCGAGTCCAATGAACAACGTTGCCAGTCGGGTAATTTCCTCAAAAGTAAGGATCTCTTTCTTATCGATCCACTCATACTCGTCCAGCGGCATGCAGTAGGTGCAGCGGAAGTTACACCTATCGGTTACCGAAATTCTCAGGTCCCGAACCGGTCGTTTGTAGGCATCCAGTACCATCACTTTTTACTATGCAATACCAGAGTCTTAGGCGCAAGACGCGGGCGTCCGCAATATGCCTTTCAACTTTGCTGGTTCAGGGGGATCTGTTATCCTATCGCGGCAATGAGCCTGCGCCAGCAGCAGATCGCAGTCTTTTTCGGCACGGTCGTGGTGATTTTCAGTATTTTTGCCGGGGGCGTTTGGCTCATCGCCCAGCGCTTGACTACAGAGGCAACGCTCCAAACAGCCGTCTTAATGGCGCGTCAGGTCGAGATCGCTTTGGCCGACAGCCTGCGCCAGCGTCCCGCACCCCAAGGGCGTATTGTCCAGTCACAGCCCTCCTCCTCTTTTTGGAGCTTCTTGGGTAACATTTTTCCCGGCGTCGGCTCGAAACCTAAAACCCAATATATCCCTGGACGCCCGGCCTCGCGGCAAGCTGAAGTCAAAGGATTGATGGAGGCATTCGTTAACCGCAGCGGCAGTATCGAAGCGATGTGGGTACTCAATGCCGACGGTAAGATTCTCTACAGTTCAATGGGCCACGAAAAGGGCGAAGCCCTCACCGACCCAAATCTTAGAAACATTCTCCGCCGTGGTGTTTCCACCATCAATGCCCAACACCAGGGAAAATCCACCTACTACGACGTCCTGGTGCCACTGCAAATGCCCGCCGGCGTAGAGGGACCGGGCGGTCTCAGGCTGTGGATCAATCCGGCCGACTGGACGGAGATGCTCTCGGGTCTATGGCGCCAACTTACGTTGTTATTCGCCCTCGGTGGCGGCGTGGCTTTACTGAGTGCATTCCTGACCACGGCTCTCTATACGCGCCGTTTTCGTTTGATCAGCGAGACCTTGCGCCAAGCTGAAGCCGGCACCTATCAGACCCGCCCCCAGTACCGGAGTCACGACGAAGTGGGAACGAGTTTGGATTTGATTGATCGTCTGGTCATGAAGCAACGCAAAACCGTTGGCGCGCCCGCGCCCATGCAGCGCCTGGCTTACGCCGCGCGAACCTTGGCGCACGAAGTACGCACCCCTTTGAACGCATTGGCGATCCATCTCGAACTGCTCCGCAACTCCGGCAACCGCCCGGATGACCAGCAGCAAAAATCCATCGGCGCGCTCGATGCCAGCGTCCGGCAAGTCGATCGGCTCGTACGCGAGTTTAGCGACTATTCCGCGCCGGTTACCATGGAAAGGAAAACGACGGATGTGTTCGAAGTGCTGGCAACAAGCCTCGAAGCGGCGGCGGCACAATGCGCACCGAAGAATATTTCTCTAAAAAAAGATCTGGTACCGGGTCCGTGGCTTATTCAAGGCGACGGCACGCGTCTACGCCAATGTTTTGACAACCTCTTGCGCAACGCCATGGAAGCGCAACCGGATGGCGGCAGCATTCGCGTTACCGCCAGCAAAAACACCAAGGAACTGGTTCTACAGTTCGCGGACTCCGGTCCCGGCGTCGCGCCGGAGCACCGCGCGGAGCTGTTTGAGTTCGGCAAGACGACGAAGGTCGGCGGTAGCGGCATCGGACTACCGCTGAGCCAACTGATCGTTGAGTCCCATGGCGGTACACTGGTTTATGAAGATCAAAACGACGCAAGCTCAGGAGCCAGCTTTCGTGTGACTCTATCGTTGGAGGGGAACTAATCATGGCCCGCCCTCGTGCAAAGGTTCTCGTCGTTGACGACGATCCCGCCACCCGTGACGGGCTAACGGCGCTATTGGAAACCTGGGGCCATAGCGCCAGCTCAGCGGCCGATGGCAAAGCGGCTCTTAAGCTCTGCGAAAAGGAACTGCCGCATGTTATCGTGACCGATCTGATGATGCCGGGCATGACCGGGCTCGAATTTATTGAAGGCCTCGGTGAACGAGTGCGGCAGGTCGCTGTCGTCATGATGACGGGCCAGGCGACCATCGAAACTGCGGTTCAAGCCATCAAGCTCGGTGCCTATGATTATCTCACCAAGCCGCTCGAGCCGGAGAAGTTGCGAGCCGTGCTCGAAAAGGGACTCAAACAAGTTTCGCTGACGCGTGAAGCGAGTGTTTTGCGTCAAAAGTTGGAATCGCCGCTGGGCTCCTATGGAGCATTGATCGGAAAATCGGCCCCGATGCGCCAGCTTTACCAGCATATCGGTCAAATCGCAGCAACGGACGCCGCTGTGTTAGTCAACGGTGAAAGCGGCACTGGCAAAGAATTGGTCGCGCGCACGCTCCATGACCTTTCACCGCGGCGCGAGGGAACTTTTCTCGCGCTTAACTGCGCGGCTATTTCCCCAACCCTCATGGAAAGTGAACTTTTTGGTCACGAGAAGGGAGCCTTCACCAACGCCATCGAGCGCCACTTGGGCTGCTTCGAGCAGGCTGACGGTGGAACGCTCTTTCTCGACGAGATTACTGAGATGGCGGCCGAAGTCCAGGCGAAGTTTTTGCGCGTTTTAGAGGAAGGACAGGTGCGCCGTATCGGTGGTACTGCTAATATACCGGTATCAGTGCGAGTCGTCGCCGCCACCAACCGTTCCCCCGCGCCCGCCGTCAAAGAGGGAAAACTGCGGGAAGATCTCTTTTATCGCTTGAATGTTTTCAATTTGGAGTTGCCGCCACTACGGGAACGCGGCGAAGACATTGCGCTGCTGGCACGGTATTTCCTTGAATCCTTCGCCGAGAAATACCGGCGCCCCATATTGCAATGGGCCACTGACTTCGCGGGCGCTCTCCAATCCCACCCGTGGCCAGGCAATGTCCGCGAGCTGCGCAACGCCATGGAACGACTCGCAGTACTGGCGCCCGGTCCGAGCCTGACCGCAGCCGATGTGCAACAATTTTGTCTTGCTGCGGTGGTGGAAGACCTATCCGACGCGGCACCGCTTTCACTAGCCGAAGCCGAGCGGCAGGCCATTGAAAGGGCCTTGGCAGCCAGTGGTGGCAACAAGACTCAAGCCGCACGAATTCTAGGCATCACCCCAAAAACCCTGAACGCCAAATTGTCCCTTTATAACAAAGAGTAATTTCTCCTTGTAGGGCTACCTTTTTACTTGCCCCGGTTGCGTCTTGGTCCTACATAAGACGCTGATTTTACACGCCTTTCCAACTGGCATAAGCGTTGCTCAACCTGACTTGCAACTGGGCGATACGTCCCAAGGGAGGAAAAATGAAATCACCTAATTATGTTGCCGTCTTGGCCATTCTCAACGCGATATTACATCGCGTATCCGAGTCACTGCCTCTGATCGATCAAGCTACACGAGAGTTGGGGAACAGTAAGATTCCCGCGAAGGCTCGCGCCGCCAAGTGAAGTTGCGCGCTTAACCAAGCGGAGATTTTATGAAGCCGAACAAATATATTGCTGTCTTTTCACTCCTAAACGCGTTGGCGTTTTGTTTGACACATTCATCGGCAAATGCTGGACAGGGCGACAAAGGCTCGCAGCGCGGCGGTCAAGCAAGTTCTCATATGAGCAGCAAAGGATCCGCGAACACAAACGCTCAGTGGTCGGCAGACCCGGAACGAGGCTGGGTACGCGCGGACGAACGCCAACAACGGCACGAAGAGTCTCACGAGACAAGCAAGGCTAAGAAAAATGGCGGCAAGCACAACGCTAAAGGCGCAAGAGAGAAGAACAACGACCAAAAATCAAGTAAACAGTAACGACAACTCCAAGAGATGATGGGCTCAGTAACCAAGAAGGGGGAAAACGATCATGAAAGCTAACAAGAAAATAATCACCAAGGCTCCAGTGCTTTTTTTAGCGGGAGCGATACTGGTAGCAGGTTGCGCAGGTGGACCATTGAGCACCCGTGAGAAAGGCGCCGGCATTGGCGCCCTCGGCGGCGCGGCTGCAGGTGGCCTAATTGGCTCGGCTGTCGGTCATCCCGGCGCAGGCGCGGCGATCGGCGGCGGCCTTGGCCTTGGCGCCGGCGCTCTAGTCGGCGACCAGCTGCAAGGGCAGGAGAACACCAATTATCAACAGCAGCAACAAATTAACCGAAACCAAGCTGAGATCAATCGCAGCCGCCAGGACATCGAACGGCTAAAGCGTCAACAGAGTGAATACTAATCTTTGAGTATAACCGCCCAAGACAAAGCCTCTCGCAATGAGTCGCGGCCGTTTCGCTATCGGCGGAGTGCATAGGATCACTCCGCCCCAGAGAAAGGTGAAACTCGAGCTATGCGGTGCGGCAATAATCATAGCCCCGTGGCTCCCTAACTAATTTGGTTCTACTACGACATATTTAGGTCTATCGACGTGCCCTCGCCAAATTACGGCAAGCCGTACCTGAAAAAATAATTCGGACGACTCGTGTACGTAAAATACATACAAACATCAGTTGTAGGTCTTCGAAATCCCTTCAACGGCGTACCTCCAACAGAAACTGTCTACATTCAAAATTTACATTTAAACCAACTAATTAGCCGACCTCGGCGGCGACTTCGCCATTTGGTACAGACGTTGCGTTTGTGAACGTCCGAACTATGGCGATCCATCCATCACAACCCGGATGCAAAGCACCAAGGTATAGAGTAAAATGATAAAGTGTTGCCTTCGCGGCTAGTTTCGCTTTGGCGAATCGGTCCGCCCTCATCCGTGGCAGCTTTCAAAATTTAGTCATTTCCTTGGTGAAGAGAAGAAAGGAGATCGTCATGACTCATTTGCACAAATTGACGCTCATACTTGGTCTCGGGACTATCCTAGTTGTTGGAACCGCAGGAACGCGGCTCTGGGCTTCGGCTCCTGGCGAGCAGGTTAAGGCAACGATCGATCAAGTGATGGAAGTACTTAAAGACCCAAAGCTCCAAGGCCCCAGCAAGAAGGCCGAGAGGAGAGAAAAGTTACGGCAGGTTGTGCTACCTAGGTTCGACTTCGCCGAAATGGCCAAGCGAGCCCTAGGAAATAACTGGAACCGGTACCCAGATAAGCAACGCGAGTTCGTCACTGCGTTTACGCAGCTCCTTGAGGAGACTTACGCAGATCAGATCGAATTGGCTAACGGCGACAAGGTCGTTTACCTGAACGAACGTACCGAAAAGGATTATTCGGAGGTTGCTACCAAAGTGATTTCTCCTAAAGGTGAGGAAACGTCAATGACTTACAAGCTTCATCCGGTGGATTCCGATTGGAAGGTTTTCGACATCGTGGTTGAAAACATCAGCATCGTGAACAACTATCGTTCCCAATTCAACCGCGTTCTGAGCAACGCCTCCCTGGATGAACTGATCAAAAGGATAAAAGAAAAACGATTTCAGAAGAGCAGCTAAGGAGCCGGCGTCATTGCCCCAAATTGCGCTGGCACGCTGGTCAATGTCTTTTTTCGCTGGGAAGGTCTTAAAAGGCATCCCAGCTTCGAAAGTTTCACTGCCATTCAAAGATCCGAACCGTTGTGGGCCAGATTGCGGATTTCGCAGAGTGCGACAAAAAACTAAAAACCGCTTGTAAAATGGATCTTCCGGTGAAAAGGTATAACGAAGCCACATTCCGTAGTTCATTTTGTCCGTCCGGCCTATCGGATACGACGATGCCAGGTCGAAACATCGAGTCACAAAGAATTGTCATAGTTTCCAATCGTCTCCCTTTCACGGTCGTCCAAGACGGTGAGGAGATTCAATTCAGTGAAAGCGTAGGAGGCTTAGCGACCGGGTTGAGAACGTTGTTGACCTCGGCACAAAGTTCCCTATCCCGTGAATCCGAATTGATATGGGTCGGCTGGCCGGGAAGCACGATTAGGGATGAAATTCGTGATGAAGTCAGATCCAAAGCACTGTCGGAGTTTAGCTGCTGCCCTGTTTTCCTCTCTGAGCAGGATTTGGAAAATTTCTATCAGGGTTTCTGCAATGAAACGATTTGGCCTCTGTTTCATTACTTTCCCACCTATGCCAGATACGACGAAGCCTACTGGGAGCAATATCGAAAGGTTAACGAATCATTTAGTCTAACCCTACTGGACGCGATCCGCCCGGACGACACCGTATGGATTCACGATTATCACTTGATGCTGCTGCCGCATCTTCTCAGAAAAGCCTTACCGAAGCTTCGGATCGGCTTTTTCTTACATATTCCGTTCCCTCAGTTTGAGATCTTCCGACTGATTCCAGGGAAATGGCGCGCGGGGATTCTGGAGGGATTGCTTGGCGCCGACCTTATCGGGTTCCACACGCACGATTACGGGGAATACTTTCTCCGATGCGTTCAGCGCATACTCGGCTACGGGCACCACATGGGGCAACTCGCCATAGGCGGTCGCCCCGTAAAAGTTGGGGCCTTTCCCATGGGTATTGATTTCAAAAAGTTCCACGAAGCCGCGAATCATGCGGACGTTCAAAAAGAAAAAGAAGAGCTGCAAAAACGTCTGGGAGACTCCAAAATCGTTCTTTCGGTCGACCGACAAGATTACTCTAAGGGCATCCTCCACCGTTTACAGGGCTTTGAGGCCATGCTGGAGACGAACCCGGAATGGCGCGGCAAGGTAACGTTGGTCATGCTGGTTGTTCCCTCCCGAATCGGCATCGCAGATTATGAAGGGATGAAAAAGCGGATCGAAGAGCTGGTCGGGAAGATTAACGGTCGATTCGGCACTATCAGCTGGACACCCATTATCTATCAATACCGATCGTTACCCTTTCAGTCCTTGGTGGCGATGTACGCCATGAGCCACGTTGCGTTGGTCACCCCCTTGCGCGACGGGATGAACTTGGTTGCCAAGGAATATGTCGCAACTCGTCACGATAAAACGGGTGTCCTGGTTCTAAGCGAAATGGCGGGAGCCTCCAAAGAGTTACCGGAGGCGATCATCATTAATCCCAATAACCGGGAAGAGATTGCCGATGCCTTGAAATCCGCGCTGGAAATGCCCTGCGAGGAACAAATGCGGCGAAACGCCATTATGCAAAACCGGCTGCGCCGTTACGATGTTGCCCGTTGGGCCATAGATTTTTTGGCCGAGTTGGTTTCCACCAGTCCCGTCGATGAAGAGTCTCACGTGAAATGGCTCGATCCCTCCGTACGCCATAATCTGATCGAGCAATATCACCACAGCGTGCGCCGTCTTCTGATCCTCGATTATGACGGGACCTTGATTCCGTTCGCGGCCTATCCCGAGGTTGCCAGACCACCGCACAGATTGCTGAAAATTCTTCATTCTCTAGCAGCTGATTCGCGCAATGAGTTGCTCCTCGCCACGGGGCGGGACCGTGCCACCCTCG
>Ga0209382_10006000_pt1 | contig 15689 bp, 17 predicted proteins | sample SoiMetdeltSBSDD5_FD_187599 | JGI IMG/M metagenome (GOLD analysis project Ga0209382, IMG submission 187599) | Bulk soil microbial communities from a Populus tree surrounding site in Tennessee, USA - Soil MetaG P. deltoides SBSDD5 (SPAdes) (version 2) | ecosystem: Environmental > Terrestrial >...
CTCCGGCTTCCTGAACCCGCTTGTAGGCGCGGACGATTTCGCCGATGCCCATGCTGTCGATGATCGGCACTTCGGTCAGGTTGAGCAGAATCTTGCTCGTGCCCGCCTGCAATACCTTGTCGACGAGCATCTGCAATTGGAAACCGCCCTGCCCTTTGATGAACTTCCCGCGCATGTCAAGCGAGGCGACAGTTCCGAGATAATGAATTCCGATAGTGATCATATATTGGGGTTTCTGATTCTAGATTGCGGATCGCGGATCGCGGATCGCGAGTCGGCAGTGACTCTCGGTCCGCAATCATCAGGGTTGCGACAGGCATTTTACCCGACACAATGCTAAGATCACAAAGGTATGCAAACCCAAATTTCGATCGAACAAATTCGCGCCGCTGGGGAGGTCGTCTATCGCGAGCTGAAGCCGACGCCGCTCGTCGAATACCCGATGCTCGCGCGAGATATCGGCGCGCGCGTCTTCCTCAAACACGAGAATCACCAGATCACGGGGGCGTTCAAAATTCGCGGGGGGCTGAATTTCATGAGCCGTTTCGCGCGGGAACGCTCGCACGACGGCGTGATCACGGCCACGAGGGGCAACCACGGGCAATCGGTGGCTCTGGCCGCGAGCGTTTATTCGATCCCCGCCACGATCGTCGTACCGTTCGGCAATAACCCGGAAAAGAACGAGGCGATGCGCGCTTACGGCGCGCGGCTCCTCGAATACGGGCGCGATTTCGACGAGGCGCGCGAGGAGGTCGAGCGCTTGTCGAAAGCCGAAAACCTGCGCTACATCCATTCGGCCAACGAGCCGCACTTGATTAACGGCGTCGGGACCTACGCGATCGAAATCATCGAGGCGCTCAAGGATCGGGGCGGGAAGGCCGACGCGATCTTCGTCCCCATCGGGCTTGGCAGCGGCGTTTGCGGCGTGATCACGGCCTTCCGGGCGCTCTCGCCCGGAACCAGAATCTACGGCGTGCAGGCCGAAGGCGCGCCGAGCGTCTACCTCTCCTGGAAAGAAGGCCGCATCGTGGAGACCAAAGACGCGCGCACCTTCGCCGACGGCGTGGCTACGAGAGTCCCCGCCGCGCTGACCTTCGACATTATCCGTAACGGCGTCGACGAAATTGTGCTGGTCAGCGACAGCGAGATCATTCGCGCGATCCGGCTGCTCTGGCGGACGACGCATAATTTGGTCGAAGGCGCGGGCGCGGCGGCGACGGCGGCGACCGTCAAATTGCGTGAAAAGCTCGAAGGACAGAACGTCGTCAACGTTCTGACAGGCGCGAATCTCGATACGGCTTCAATCGCCGAGATCTTTAAATGATGAAAGTGGGTAGTGGGCAGTGGATAGTGGGCGGTTATGATCTCTTCACTGCCTACTATCCACTGCCCACTACCCACTATCCACTGCCAACCAATCCGAATGGGAATAACTATGCTGACTTTCAAAGACATCCTGGAAGCCCGTGAACGACTGCGAGGCGTGGCTCACCGCACGCCGGTCCTCACGTCGAGACAATTCGATGAGCGCTCGGCCTGCGAGGTCTTCTTCAAGGCCGAAAACCTGCAGCGAGTCGGGGCGTTCAAGTTCCGGGGCGCGTACAACAAACTCGCCTCGCTCGCCGATGACGAGCGCGAACGCGGCGTACTCGCCTACTCGTCGGGCAATCACGCGCAGGCGACGGCGCTTGCCGCGAAGCTTCTCGGCGCTCGGGCGGTGATCGTCATGCCGCAGGACGCGCCGCAGATCAAAGTCGAGGCGACCCGCGCTTACGGCGCCGAGGTGGTCTTTTACGACCGCTACAACCAGAACCGCGAAGAGGTAGGAGAGAGAGTCTGCCGCGAACGCCGGATGACGCTCGTCCCGCCGTTCGACGATTACGCGATCATGGCGGGGCAGGGGACGGCGGCTCTTGAATTGCTCGAAGATTTTCCCGAACTGGATTTCCTGTTGGTCCCGACGAGTGGAAGCGGGCTGCTCGCCGGATGCGCGGTGGCGGCCAAAAACATACGCCCGCAAATCCGCGTCTTCGGCGTCGAACCCGAAGCCGGCAATGACACGTGGCAATCATTCCGCAAAGGCGAGCGCGTCGAGATTCCCGTTCCCAAAACGATCGCCGACGGTTTGCAAGTTACCGCGCCCGGCAAATTGACTTTCCCCATAATCCGCGAACTCGTCGAAGACATCCTGCTGGTCAATGATCAGGAGCTAATCTCGACCATCCGGTTCGTACTAGAACGGATGAAGACGTTGGTCGAGCCTTCTGGGGCGGCGGCGGCGGCGGCGGTCTTTCATCGCAAGTTAGATTTCACGGGCAAACGCGTCGGCGTTCTGCTTTCCGGCGGCAACGTGGACCTGTCGAAGCTGGCTTCGTACTTTGACACTCCCGAGGCCACTGCGTAGAATGACCAACCTATGGCTTGGTTCAAGCGCGAAACCGACAAAATAGGCGCCCCGGCCCCGCCCGAAGAACGCACAGTCAAGACTGAAGGCATCTTCGTCAAATGCGAGAACGAGGATTGCTCGGCGACGATTTATCGCAAGGATCTGAAAGCCAATCTGAACGTCTGTCCGACCTGTGGCTATCATTTCCGGATCAGTTCGCGTGAGCGTTTGCAGATGCTCTTCGACGGGGGGCAGTACGCCGAGCGCGACGCGGATATCGCGCCGACCGACCCTCTCGAATTTGTTGACAAAACCCCTTACGCTGACAAGCTGCGCGCATATCAAAAGCAGACCGGGATGCTCGACGCGCTGCTCACGGGCGAGGGCAAGATGGGCGCCCGCGCGGTCGTAATCTGCGCGATGGAGTTCAATTTCATGGCCGCCAGCATGGGTTCGGTCGTAGGCGAGAAGATCACGCGGGCGATTGAATATTGTATCGAGAAACGTCTTCCGCTGATTGTAGTTTCCTGCTCGGGCGGCGCGCGAATGCAGGAAGGCGCGCTAAGTCTGATGCAAATGGCGAAGATTTCGGCGGCGCTGGCGCGGTTCGACGACGCCAGGCTTCCGTATATCTCCCTCTTGACCGACCCGACGACCGGTGGCGTGACCGCCAGTTACGCTATGCTCGGCGATTTCAACATCGCCGAACCCGGCGCGTTGATCGGCTTCGCCGGCCCGCGCGTGATCGAGCAGACGATCCGCCAGAAGCTGCCCAAGGGATTTCAACGCTCTGAATTCCTGCTCGAACATGGCATGCTCGACGCCGTAGTGGATCGCCGCGAATTGCGCGACTTCCTGATCAACATTCTGTCTTTCACCGGACCAGACCAATGAGATTGCGGATAGCGGATAGCGGATTGTGGATTGCCGGGCTGTTGATCGCCTCGATTCTGTTTGCAGGCGCCGTCGGCGCATGCTCGTCTAAGCCCTCGGTCGAAAACGCTCCGGCGCCGACCGTCGGGGCCGTGAAGGACGATAAAACGAAGGCGACCGCCTTCGACGGCGAGCGCGCTTTCAAGCATGTCAAGGCGCAGGTCGAATTCGGCCCACATCCGGCGGGCTCACCCGCGATCGAAAAGACGCGCGAATACATCGTCCGCGAGCTTGAGGGCTACGGCCTGAAGACGACGCTCGACGAATTCGCCGAAAACACGCCGCGCGGCAAGATGAAATTCAAAAATGTCATTGCCGAGCTGCCCGGCGAAAGCTCGAACGTCATCATCATCGCCAGCCATTACGACACGAAGCCGTTTAAAGAATTCACCTTCGTCGGCGCGAACGACGGCGGGTCGAGCACGGGCGCGCTGCTCGAAATCGCGCGCGTCATGGCGGCGGAAAGTCAGCCGGGGAGTCAGGACGCCGGCCGGAAGAGGAAATTCACGTACTGGTTCGTCTTCTTCGACGGCGAAGAGGCCTTTTGCCGCGAGTGGAGCGAATGCATGAACGGCAATGATCACACCTACGGCAGCCGCCACATGGTCGAGCGGCTGCAGAAGGAGAAACAACTGGGCCGGGTCAAAGCGATGATCCTGCTCGACATGATTGGCGACCGGGATCTGACGGTCCCGCGCGAGGAAGGCTCGTCGCAATGGCTGGTCGAGGCGGTCTGGGGAACGGCGCAACAGCTCGGCCACGCGAAAGAATTTCCGGACCGCCCGTTTGAAGTGGGCGATGACGACCACATGCCCTTTCTCCGCGCGGGGGTTCCCGCCGTCGACGTCATTGACTTCGAGTACGGCAGCTCTCCCGGAGATAACGATTACTGGCACACGAAGGAAGACACCCTCGATAAGATCAGCCCCCGCAGCCTGAAGATCGTTGGCGACGTCATTCTGCTCAGTTTGCCGACGATTGAAGCGCAAATTCGGTAGCCCGACCGTGAGGGAGGGCTTAACTCGATGACGACCCCCGCCTTCACAGTGGCGCCTACCCCAAACTTGGGTCTAATTTTAACTCGCAGGCGCCTCGTATCTTTTGAGGAAAGCCGCAAATATTGTAGTAAAATAGCTCCCGCAACCATCCCCCCCATAGATCCTTACCGTAGCTAAGTCAGAAAGGAAGGATGAGGTGATAAAGATGAAATGGGAATACAAGACAGTGGATTGGGGCGAGATTCGCAAGATCGGCTCCCGCGTCACAGGCGAAGATTTTATCGAGGCCAATGTCGACGCGGGGTTGAATTCACTGGGACAAGACGGATGGGAATTGGTGGGCGTTTACGTTGATGGCTATGCTGTTCACCGCACCAACAAAGGTGAGGAATTGCTCTCCAGCAGCCGCTACGTCAAATATACTTTCAAGCGTCCCCATGGTGAGAGCTAAGGGTTTCCGGCGCCGGGCCGGTGGCGTTGTCATCAGACGCCCGATGTGCGCCCGGCGCTATTTCTTTCCATGATCAATTACTTCTTTAATGTCAGCGAACAGAATTTTGGTGATCTTGCCGTCAGGGCCAGTGATTTTGACGGCGGGTCTGCTGAAAGGTTGAGTGCTGCGTAGGTTGTCAATTCGCCCTCGGACGCTTCGGCCGTCGTGGGTGATTACCTCGACATCATCGCTGTCAAACATCCCCTGCAATCTTTCCATCATCGAGAAAAAATCGGTCACGGGCTTATTACCCCCAGTCCCAAGATTTGCCAGACCAGCGAGAGCGCGGCCTGGTTCGGTTGAGTGTTTAACATTTCTTGCGGCGACACAAGCAAACCCACAGCCTGAATCGCATTGAACACCAGGTGAGTCGCGACGCAGGGCAGCAATTTTCCCGTCCAGGCGCGCAACAGCGTCAACACAAAACTCAGTGAGAGTATGGACACCAGGACGGCGACGCTACCCCAGTATTGCGGCGCATGGACCAGCGCAAAGAGCAGAGTTACAAAAGTCACCCCCGCGCCTTTTCCCATCAGGCCCTCGACGGTTGAATAGACGACGCCGCGATAGATGATCTCTTCGACCAGCGGCGCGGTCACCACCGCGAGCGCCGCGAACATAATGCGTACCGACGTTCCCAACTTCAAATATTTTTCCAGGTCGGTCTCTTTGTGAGGCAAAGTATGCTCCGCCAAGATCGCGACGCCGAACATCAAAAACGCCAACCCGATGGCGTGAACGAGCCTGAATTGCGGAATCCATCCCCAGCCCAGAGACCGCCAGAAAGGCCGTCGCCCGAACCTGGTGACGAACATCCACGCTGCCGCAAGCCCGGCCAACTGCATCACCAGCGTAATCGCGAGGAAAAATATCACGGCCAACCGCGTGATCTGAACCTCCGGCAGACTGCGGTTTTGCAACCAGAGGATGAAACGAAAAATATAATCCAGGATCAGCGCAAATGGGCCGCTGACGCCCCAAACTACGAACGCCCACAGCAAGTCCGACCACTTCGCTACGGATTGCGGCGGCGCCGACGGCTCCGGATGAAATGTAGGAGCGCATTGCGGACAGCTCTCGCCCGGCCCGGACGCCAGCGCCCGCCCGCAAGTAGGACAAAAATAGACAGTAGAGGACATAGCGTTTAAACCAATTGAACCCTCTTCACAGCCGACAACAAGGCGATGATCGTCTTCGAGTCTTCGATCCCGCCGCGCTCAACCATCCGCGCCGCTTCGGCCAAAGGCAGGTAAACAACCTCGACCAATTCGTCATGGTCGAGGGCCTGTGAGGACGGAGTCAGATCGGTCGCCAGATAGACGTGAAGCTTCTCTTCACAGAATCCCGGCGTCGTATAGAACTCCGCCAGCTTTTCAATCCGCCCCGCGCGGAAACCGGTCTCCTGCTCCATCTCTCGCGCGGCGCACATTTCGGGAGTCTCACCGTCTTCGATTCTGCCCGCCGGGATTTCCAGCAATTCACGACACGCCGGATGGCGGTATTGTTTTACCAGAGCGACGCGGCCGTCGTCGAACAACGGCAACGCGCCGGCGCCGCCGGGATGGCGAACGACTTCGCGGATGATCTCGATCCCGTTCTCTTCGCGCAACCTGTCGCGTTCGACGTCGAACACGGCGCCTTTGAAGATTATCTCCGATTCCAGCAATTGTCGTGGCAAATCAGCGTCCTTTCTCGGCCGCGCTATTCAATCATGCGCTTATTCGCGCGCGCAAGACGACCTGACTTTTACCTTGAATTCCAAGCGAAATTCCTGTATCTGTTCCCGCGCAGTCATAAAACGCGCCAGTTCAACAGCAGTCTCTTCAGCGGCAATTCCCAGTGAGGTGTTTCGTGACCCAGGTCTTTATCAGCTACAGACACATCAGCCCGGATCAGGACCTCGCCGGATTCCTCGAAGGTTATCTGACAAGCCGGGGCATCGACGTCTTCATTGACACTCAAATGCTCGTCGGCGACAAATGGGTCGAGGAGATCGAACGCCAGATCAGGGCGTCGAGCTTCTTGACCCATGACGCCGATTCTTACGCAAATGGGCCATTGGCCCGCGCCGTGTTGATTCCAATGCGGGAGTTTTCCTTTTGGGTGCATTATTATTACCCCAAAGGAGGTAGTTCCCCGTGCCCTCTGCTTATGAAACCGCCTACCCGCGCCTGAAAAGCTCCGTCTCCAACGAAGAACTCAACCGAAGGTACGCGCCGACAGCCGCCGATATCGCACTCGCCGCCCAGGTCGCCAAAGGGACCGGCCCGAAGATTTGCTTCCTCGTGTTGCTCAAGACTTTCCAGCGGCTCGGTTATTTCATCCGGCTGCATGACGTTCCTCGCCCAATCGCCGAACACGTCTCGCTGCTGTTCGGCGTCCATTACGAGGCGTTGGAATGGGAAGCTTATGACGAGTCGGGAACCAGGCGCCGCCACGTGGCGGCAATCCGCGAACACCTTGGCGTCAAGCCTTACGATCAGACCGCGCAGCGCTATGTCGATCAGGCTCTCCGCTCTGTAGCGCAGATCAGAGAAGACCTATCCGATCTAGTCAACGCCGCCATTGAGGAACTGATCCGGAGGCGCTACGAATTAGCCGGCTTCAGAACCTTGCTTGGCGCTGCCCGGGACGCCCGAACGGAGGTCAACCGGCGATACTACGCGGGCGTGTGCGATGCGCTTGGACCCCGGCGTTGTGAGCAGATTGACGAGTTGCTGTTGACGGATGACTGGAAACAAACTTCTTTGTGGCGGGCGGTGAAAATTGATCGTGGCGCCGCCACCCTCGCGCAGTTCCGGCAACTCGTCACGCGGTTGCGCTGGCTGAAGGCTCTTGACCTGCAGCCTCCAAGCCCTTTCGCTGACGTGACGCCGGTGAAAGTCCGCCACTTCGCTCGGGAGGCCCTGAGCCTTGACGCAGGCCGGATGCTAGAGATGGAGCAGAATAACCGCCTCACGCTGGCGGCGGCGCTCGTTCGACAACAAATCGCGCGGTGTCTGGACGACATCTAGGAAACCGCTGCTGGAACAGCGGGTGAAGTCCTGCGCGCGCAGGCTTCACAGTAATTGACGCGACTTCGTGTCGCACCACTTATTCGTGTCGCAACACAATTATGGGATCAACTTTCGTCGCTCTCCGTGCCGGCAGGTAACTTGCCAGGAGCGCAACGCTCGATAAAATCGCCGCGACCACGATGTAGGTCACCGGATCGGTGGCTTCTACCCCATACAGGTAAGCGGTCAGGAAACGGGTTAAAGCGATAGCCGCGCCCAGACCTATGCCGACGCCTGCTGAGGTGAGCGCCAGGCTCTGCCGCATCACCAGACGCAACACACCGCCGGATAGCGCCCCCAGCGCTATCCGTATGCCGAGCTCTTGCGTGCGCTGGTTGACGGAATAGGCCATCACACCGTAGACGCCGAGCGCTCCGAGCGCCAGCGCCAGCGTACCCAACAGACTGAAAATAGCCGTCTGAAATCGGGGAACGGCTATTGACTCCGAATATAAGTCTTCCATCGTTCTGATGTTGTAAAGAGGTTGATCCTTGTCAATGCCAGCAGCCAGGTTGCGTATCGTGGGTGTCAGAGTAGATGGCTCGTTCGTGGTCCGCATGGCGAAGTGTAATGATCCTCCCACGGAGGAGAGCGCCTCCTCCGGCATCTGCGAGAAGAGCAAGTAGACTTCAGGGTCCGGTTGTCGCTGCAATCCCCTATGTTTTTGATCGGCGACGACGCCAACGATCGTAAACCAAAGTGAGGCGAACTTGCGTCCTGTAAATTGAATCTGCCCGCCAATCGGATCACGATCCGGCCAATGTCGTTCTGCCAATGACTGATTGATGACTACCACTGGAGAAGTTTGCGCGGTGTCGCGCGCCGACAGGTAGCGTCCACTCAAAAGCCGGATGCCGAGTGTCTCGAAGTAGCCCGAAGTGACAATTCTGATTGCGGCTCCGTCTGTGGCCGGGTTCTCTCCCGGCGATTGGCCTGTGATTGAAATGGCGTTGAAAAACGCGCCGCCGCTTAATGGCAACGCGTTTATGGCGGCGACGGATTGCGAGCCTGGAAGAGCCCGCATCCGGTCGAGAAGCGCCGTTTGATAATTGATGATTTGATGAGCCTGGGGGTAACGGGTATTGTTGAGGAAGGTTTGGAAGGTCAGAATACGCTCGGTTTGAAAACCTGGGTCTACCTGAAGCACCCGCACGAAACTGCGGATCAATAGAGCCGCGCCAATGACCAGCGTGAAAGTCAGCGCGATTTCTGATACCAGCAACAGGCTGCGCAATTTGTTACGGCCCAGTCGGGCCGAAGCGCCATAGCCACGCTCTTGAAGCGACTTGGTCAAATCGGGCCGGCTCGATTGCCAGGCCGGCGCCATTCCGAAGATGATGCCGGTTAGTAAAGAAGCGCCTAGCGTAAAGAGCAACACTCGCCAGTCAAGGGTCGCCTCCGTTTCAATTGGAATCGTGAGACGTGGCATTAAAGCTGTGAGGCCCTTGATTAACCAGAATGCCAGAATCACACCCATGCCGCCGCTGACAATGGCCAACAACACGCTCTCAGTGAGAAATTGCCGCACGAGCCGGCTCCGGCCAGCTCCGAGCGCTGCACGAACGGCGACTTCGCGCTGGCGCGCCATCGAGCGCGCCAGCAGCAGGTTTGCCACGTTGGCGCAGGCGATCAGTAGAATGAAGGTCACCGCGCCCATCAGCAGCATCATCATTTGCCGATGGCCCCCGACAATATGGTCGCGCAACGGCTGAACAAGGGCGCTTGCGTTTTTGTTGCGTATCAATCCTTGCCGGGCCAAACCTTCCGTGATACGTTTGATCTCCGCGTCCGCCTGCTCAACCGTCACGCCCGGCTTAAGCCGGGCCTCCATCATGAAGTAGCGTAAGCGAATTTGCTCGGAGGTGGGGACCAGCGGCAGCCACACGTCAGTAGAACTTCGATCGAAGATTTTATGTGGCCCCGCCACGCCGATGACCGTATACCTTTCGCCATCAAGGGAGATGTTCGCGCCTAAAATCTTGGCGTCGCCTCCGAATCGTTGTTGCCAACAGCGATTCGTCAAGACGGCCACTCGTTCTCTGCCCGCCTGGTCTTCATCCGGGCTGAAGAAGCGCCCAAACGCCGGATTGGCGCCCAACAAATCAAAGTAGTTGGCCGAGACGAATAAGCCCTGGATGCGTTCGGCAGCCCCATGTCCAGTCAAGTTCAATGCGGTCGGAGTGATGGCGGTGAGGTGTGAAAAGACCTGGTTCTGTCTTCGCCACTCCTGAAAAGTAGCAATGTCAGGCATTGTTTTCCTACCACCCAACGATTGTTCCCACACCATAACCAATCGTTCCGGGGCATGATACGCTAGCGGTTTGAAGAGCGCTGCGTCAAAAAAGCTGAACATCGCCGCGCTTGCGCCAATACCGAGCGCTAGCGTGAAAATGGCAATTAATGTGAAGTCAGGCTTCTTAATCAACATTCGCATGCCATATCGGAGATCTTGCCATAGAGTTTGCATAAATCCATCTGGTTAAATGAAGTGTTCTATGAAATGGGCGCTCGTCGCGCCTCACTTAATCCCAGTCTTGAGTTGGAAATGGGTAGTCAGAACTTGACCCATGACGCCGATTCTTACGCAAATGGGCCATTTGGTACTTCCTGCCTATAGCTACCTTCGTTAAGCCTCAATGCCGCCACGCGATTGTAGGATCGGCAGCCCGTAATTGATTGCCCGAGCTTTGCGCTGCGGGCGCCATTCATAGATCCCGAATCGGCTCACCTGTTCGGTCAGGTACGGTCTGAGATGGCGCAAGGCCTCTTCGGAGAGCTCAACAGCAGGAAAGGGATCTCGCCGGAACCTCACAGTCTAATCACTGTGTCCCACAGCCCTTTTTCGACAATGTCAAATCATATATCTCCATGGTCCGATTTGCGCATATACTGGCGTCTAACTCACGTTCCACGAATTTTCTAGCCTCATTTACTATTTGTGTGCAAAGCCCACCCACAGTAAGAATTTCTATTAAACGCTCTGCCAACTTGACAGGGTTACTACTCTCCACAAGAAAACCAGTCTTTTTATCCTCGATGATTTCAGGGGTACCACCGGAATTCACGGCGACTATCGGTAATTCCATCGCCATTGCTTCAATAATACATCGTGAAAGCGGCTCATCATCAGAACACAAGACTAACACATCGGCCGCGGCCTCTAACTTTCTAATATCTGTTTGAAAACCAATTAGGGTTACAAAATCATTTAAGTCCAAATCATTTATAGTCTTTTGAATTGATTCGCAGTACTTAGTATGTCCCAAAACTTCGCCGACGATAATTAAATGAAACGATGGAACGGATTTTCTTATAATGTCAGCAGCCCTCAGCATTAAATCATGTCGTTTGTATGGCGCAAAGCGAGCTATCATTAATACAACCTTTGAGTCGAAATGAAGCCCAAACTCTTGTCTCATTTCAAGCTTGTTGTATATGTCTTTACGAAAATCATTGGTATCTATCCCATTTTTGACGACATGTACCATGTCTTTTACTATATTAAGTTTAGCAGCTTCTCGCTTGACAAATTCTGAGACTGCAATAAAACTATCAGCGCATCGCAATTGTTCTGCTACCCCTGTATTACACAAAAAGCGTAGATGCAAGATGATTGGTATGCCTAATGCGGCTGCTACAAACATTATTGGGAACCCTGAAATACCGTTAAGGTGTATAATGTTAGGCCGAATCCTATGAACGGTATTCAGGAGATACAGGAAATTATCTAACGTATTATCCCCGAAATCCCAGTCCGGGCATATCACACTAACTCCTAATGATTTAAGGCGCTCCGAAAAAAAACCTTTCACGCCTATTAACGCAAACGGTTGGTAGCGATCTGTATCCAAGTGTGAGATTAACTGACATAGACTTTCTTCCGCGCCGGAGAAAGCCGAAGGGTTAGAAACGTAGAGAACACGCAGTGGCGCAGTTTTTTTCTTAACATCATTTCCTATGTCAGCTACTCGTGTTAGCCCGCTGCGGAAATTCAGCCGTTCCTCTATCGCAGCTTGTTTCCAGTAACGAAGACTATCTGTGTCACCTTCCTCATCCAATGTTGATAAAGTAGCGATTGCGCGTCTTGCGACATCAATATCTCTAGATGAATCTAGCCGGATACATTCTGGCAGTTCAACCGGATCAATCTTGTATAATACTGCCGCATCAAGAGCCTGAGCTCTTATAGGTATAGGCGTCTCACCCGTAGAACTAGCAAGCTCCGAGAGGCGATCAATAATTACGACCGGATCAGATGGTAAAAACGGCAAATCAAGGTCTTGCAATGATAATAATAGGTCAGAGTTGTATATCTCGGGCGTAGTGCCGTTCGGTAGCCCTTTAATTGGAGTAAAGTTGTTGCCGAAAGATACGTGGTGTGAATAAACATATTCCAGCAAGCTTCTCGGGGCGAATCCGAAACCTAAGGTCAAGAGCGCTATATAAGGTTTAGATATTTCACGAGCTGCCTGCACAAGCGCCAACAGCTTTGTTTTGTGATCAGTCTTGAGTATGGAAGTACATTTATTATGTACCTTATCGCTTACGACCTGTAAATCAGCGTCTCCCTGAACCAGGATGTGCAAGCTAACAGTCGGGTTCGCAGAAAAAAATCTATCAACAAACCACTCAAGTAAATTTGTGGGACCCACAAAATCTAAATATGGTCTATAGTGTATTGAATCAGAGATGGAAGGTAGAAATAAGACTGCCGCTAGCTTTTCCATGTTTAGGGTCCTGTAAAAAAAATATTCAATGTTGATTCATGACAGCTTTGTTGCACGAGTCGAGGGCGTCAGAAAATTTGTGATATGTTCTGCAGAACACATCTGACACGCTCCGGCAACTACCAAAAAAACCAAATTCTTATTTATATTTTTGTATACTGTCATTATGATCCGCAATTGCGCCGTTTACAGGTATTGTTTGACCAGGGCTAACTCCTTTCAATCTATCTAGAATTTCCATCTCCTGAACAGAGGTCAGTTTCCCCCTCCAGACACCTGTTACGATACCGCTACCGTTAACAAGTACAACAGTTGGTGTGCCTGTAATCCCAAGTGATTTATGCCTCGCTTGTTTAACCTCATCAACCGATATGCCTAAGCTATTAACATATCTCTCTCCTTCATTAATCTCATCTGGCGTAATCACAATTGTTTTAGTCCTATTTTGGCTGTGCCATATCTCTGCCAATTTACGATAGAAGGGGGCGCTTTCTGTGCAAAAATGACATTTTTCCGCGATTGCGAGAAGTAACGTTTGGTCGCTTTGATCCCACTTTACTCCCTGCAGTGGAAATCTTGTTCCAATCTGAACTTTATTAGGCGCGACTTTTGTCTCGCGGAAGAACTGCCGTTTAACTAAAAGGGAAACCATTATCATTCCAACTATGATAATTGTAATGTTTGCGAGTATATTAAGCTTCTTGATAATACTTTGCATTCAATCTCCTTTCGATGACGAAACATCGTGTGTAAATGTCTATTCTTCCACAGCAGCGAAGCAATGGGTTTGAAAGAGTCTCAGGTCAAAGGGCGAAGCACGCAATGGCTCATTGCCAGGATAGTATTTGCTCAAGACTGATTCATAATCATACCGCCGAATCATTGATTACGATGTTGCGCAAGCTGCGATGCGAAAGCTGTTCAAGCCATCCGCATCGCAGGTCGCTGGAGAGTCTCAAAAAGCGTGTTCGTCCCTTTGAGACACTGATTGCATGTTAGTCTTCGCAGACGACCTGAAATTGCAATAGGCTTCGAGTTTGTTGCACGAATATAGCATCGCAAAGTTTTTTCGTTTTTGCCGAAGATTCTTCGGCGCACGCAAACTTACGTTCTTAGGCAAAGGGCCGCATCTACTTTGAAAAGTATATTCGTGCAACAAAGCTGCTTCGAGTTACAAATAGAACTATGGTTGCTATTGAAACAACATTAGTCGGCTGCGAATCGCGGAATCAGGCGCGCAGCGCCGCTCGCACTGGCTCAATCGACGGTGAGTGCCAGCGTCCCATGGCGCGAGATACTCCCATTACCGCAGGGCTATCTGTCAGAGAAACTTACTCAGGCAACGGGTCCCCCCAGCACTGCGATCCACTATACTGGCAACCACCTGAACCATTAGTCACGCATCCTGTAAAACCCATATCACCAGGACCTGGCTCCGAACAAACAGCGGGACAATCATCAATCCAACTGCAAGTATAACATGTGGCCGCCCTAGCTGGTTCGACAGTTAACCCGTGGACACCCCACATAAGCATGCCCATGGTAATTATCTTAATTGTAGGCATCGCCACAGAAAGAGCTACATCCTTCCTCATAGAAACCTCCGTTTTTGTTGTAATTATAAGAGTATAAGGGACAACAAAGTTTTAAAAGATAGACGTGCGACCGTGGACCTCTTAAAATTACAGCGCTATCCCTTACTATTGTTCACCAACTTCGGTGTCGAGAACGACTCGCCTGAAAATCTCCACTTCTTTAGTTTGTTATGCATCCTTAAACAACCTTCAATTCAACAGCTTCCCTCATACCATCACGACCACCGCCTGCCGCAATCCTCTATTATGCGGCTTCTTTCTTACCTCTTCGACAATCACGTTGGAAACCTGCTTGCCGAGCGTCCACGACACTGCCTACCCACGTCTTAAAAGCTCTTTTCCCGAAAAGGAATTGAACGCCATCTTTATAGCTGGATAGTGGCGGGCCGTCATTGTCCTAGATCAAGTATTTGGCCCATGAGAACGATTCGCACAATTTTCTCCACGTAATATGAAAGGACGCCCCGCTAGTAGTAGTCTTAAGTTGCGAAATTCAAGATTACCAATAGCAAGGAGGCGTCCTTTCATATTACATGGAGAATTCGGACCCGAATCGTTGCCATAACCCAATTATATGACCGGACGAGCCACGCCATCTCACTTGATGAGATTGGGCGCATCGTGTTGACCTCTTTAGCATTGGACTGCGCCCACGCGCGAGAGAATGACCCATTGCAACGAAGTTAACGGAACAGGCCATTTGATATTCACCTTTCGACGGCTCTCCTCCCATCCCGCAATTTATCGGAAGAGGGCAGGCAAAATCTCCAGATCGTAGTTAATTGGAGACGAAATGCGCTGCGGGTTCCATTCATAGACACCGAAACGATTGATATGTTCGGTGTGATAAGGGCTCAAATGACGCAGTGTTCCCTCTTTCACCACGGCTCCCTCCCGTAATAGGCCACGCAAAACTCCGGTCATACCGTAGACGTTGTGAAAGATCAGGCATTTGGCCACCAGATGATTATGCTTAATCCTCTTCCGCTGTTCGGCCCGGTCATTTTCCGTAATGATGCCTTTGCCGCCGAACCCGACCCACTGTGTGAACTGATTGAACTGTTCGCTTTTATTCATCGCCACCTGAATGACCCGGCGCAGATCGAGATCACTCAGATAGCGTAGCAGGAATTCCGTATGGCGCGCGCCGCCCGGCGTTTGAAAGAGGTCGGAGTCCACACCGCAATCGTTGACCTGACCGGCATCGGCGCGGGCGAGGGCGACGAAAACGAAAAAGCGTCGGCTGACAGGTGGTACAAAGGCGTGGCCCGCGCGATCGCGCGAGGCCTCAACCTCAAGGCCGAACTCAACGACTGGTGGCGCGAGCGTGAAGACCTGCCCGCTCTCCAACGCCTGACCGAATTCTTCGGCGACGTCGCCCTGGCCGAAACAGTTGGGCGCATAGTCATCTTCGTTGACGAGATCGACACGACCATCAAACTGCCTTTCGCCGACGATTTTTTCGCCGCCATCCGCGCCTGCTAAAACAAACGCGCCACCG
>Ga0209382_10006001_pt1 | contig 15688 bp, 15 predicted proteins | sample SoiMetdeltSBSDD5_FD_187599 | JGI IMG/M metagenome (GOLD analysis project Ga0209382, IMG submission 187599) | Bulk soil microbial communities from a Populus tree surrounding site in Tennessee, USA - Soil MetaG P. deltoides SBSDD5 (SPAdes) (version 2) | ecosystem: Environmental > Terrestrial >...
TTCCCGACCATGGCGGTGGTGCTGGGCTGGCCGGGCCGCATGACCGATCCGGCCTTCGGCATCGACGAGCGCCTCGTGGTCGCCGGCGATCTCAAGGTGGTGCTGCATCGGCCGCTGGCGTCGCAGGCGACGCTGGTGAGCCGGCCGCGCGTCAAGGAGGTGGTCGACAAGGGCCTGGGCAATGCCGCCATCATCCAGAACACGCGCGAATTGCTTGCCGAAGACGGCACGCCGGTTGCAACCGTCGACAGCAGCACGTTTGCGCGCAAGCACGGCGGCTTTGGCGGCAAGGCGCGAGAGACGCCGGCGCCGCACGCGGTGCCGCAGAGCGCGCCGGAGGCGATCTGCGATCTGCCGACGCCGCCCAATCTCGCGCTCCTGTACCGCCTCAACGGCGACGAGAATCCGCTGCACGCCGATCCGCAACGCGCCAAGGCGGCGGGTTTCGAGCGGCCCATTCTGCACGGCGCGGCGAGCTTCGGGATTGCGGCGCGCGCAATTCTGCGCACCTGCGCCGAGTACCGGCCGGAGCGATTGAAAAGCATCGAGGCGCGGTTCTCGCGCCCGGTCTTTCCCGGCGACACCATCCGCACCGAGATGTGGCGCGAGCGCGAGCGCATCTCGTTCCAGTGTCGTGTCATCTCGCGCAATGATCTCGTGCTAAGCAATGGGCTCGCGACGTTGCGGGATTGACCCTCAGCTCATTCCCCGCAAGCGGAGATCCAGGAGGAACCGGGCCCCCGCTTCCGCCTGTGCGCTTTCGCGGGGGCGAACGCATCTTGACCGCCGGCCATGACGCCCGACCTACTTCCCCAACCGCCGTGTCGCCTTCATCCGCTGCACGCTGTCGCCGGCGAGATGGCTCCAGATGATGGCGTCGCGCACGAGCTTGTCGGCGCGGCGATCGAGGATGCCGGCGCCGGCGTGCAGGTCGAGGTTGAGCTCGGTCACCTCTTGGATGACGTCGGTCGAGAAGTTCATGCATAGCCCGGCATTGGCCGAGCGCACCTTGTGGTCGTGCTCCCAAGCGACCCGCATCACGAACGACCGCAGCGCCTCGGTGAGAAGGTGCATTCTGTTGAGCTTGAGCTGGATCAGTTGTTGCTCGAAAAGCGGGCGGCCGCCCTGCGTCTTCGTGTGCGCCAGCGTGAGCGCCATGGCGCAGGCATCGTCGCAGACCCCGAGCGCGTTGGCCGCAAGCTCGAGGTCGCCGAACAAGTCTCCGCCGGTGCGGTCGCCGGCCGCATGGGTCTTCATGTCCGAGCCGTTCACCGCGCCGACGACATTGGCGTGCGGCACGCGCGCGTTCTCGAAAATCATCTCGCCGTTCTGGTAGAAGCGCCAGCCGCTCTTGTTGAACACCTTGCCGATGCGCAGGCCGGGCGTGTCGCGCGGCACCAGGAACATGGTGGTGCCTTGGCGCAGCGGCGCGTTGGGGTCGGTGCGCGCGTCGATGAAGAACAGCTTGCCGACGCTGGCATTGGCGATGAAGCACTTCTCGCCGTTGAGGACCCATTCGTGGCCGCGGCGCTCCGCCTTAAGCTTGAGCCCGGCTTTGGGATCGTCCGGCGGCAGCCGGTTGTCGGAGCCCGCGCTCGGCTCGCTGATGCCCTTGCCGAGCAGGAAGGTGTCGTCCTCCAGGAACGGATTGAGGAAGCGCCGCTTCTGCTCCTCGCTGCAGGCGGCGGCGATCAGGTGGCTCCACTTCCAGCATTGGCTGAAGGTCTTGGATATGGCGCTGTCGGCTTTCGCGAGTTCTGCCATCACCAGCGCTTGGGTCACGAAATCGGTGCCATGCCCGCCCCATTCCTTGGGAACGGCCAAGGTGCGAAAGCCGAGCTTCGAGCCTTTCTTGATGATCTCCCAGTCGAAGGTGTCGCGGGGGTCGTCGATCTCGTCGCGCTCGAGCGAGATCGGGCGGATTTCCTCTTCCGCGAATTTGCGCGCCGTCATCTGCCAGGCGCGCTGTTCGTTGCTTAAGGTAAAATCCATGGCGCTTGCCCTTTCTTCATTCCGCCGCGAGCGCGGCGGCGCCCGGCGGCCGCCGATAGCTCGCCAGCGCCTCGGCGATGCGCAACTTCGTCTCGCTGTTTCCCGCGCCCGAGTGGAGGCAGATGCGCGCATCGTGCACGTATTTCTGCAGCGGCATGTCCCGCATCACGCCCATGGCGCCGAAGCATTCCGCCGCATCCTTGACGGCGCGGTAGATCGCTTCCGAGGCGAAGACGGCGGCGATGGCGGTGAGCGGCAGATCGGACAGGCTACGGTCAGTGAAGGCGTCCGGATGGTCCGAGGCCCAAGCCGCCTGCCAAATGGCGGCGCGTGCGACTTCGATCCGGATCGCGATCTCAGCGAGCTTTGCGCCGATCGCCTGATGCTCGATGATGGGGCGTCCGCCCTGCACGCGCAGTTGCGCGTAGTCGAGGGCGGCCTCACAGGCGGCGCGGCCGATGCCAAGATTGAGGGCTTGATCGAGGGGGATGTTTCGGCCGGCGTCGGCGAAGAGCGCGGCGGTGAGGAGGTTCTCCGCCGGCACGCGGCAATCCTCGAACGTCAACGCGCCGCAGCCGCCGTGGTGCCAGCGCGCGCTCATGTCGGGATGCGTTATCGTCAGGCCGGGCGTATCGCGCGGGACAAGCAGCGTGCCGGCGCCGTTTTCGCCCACACTCGCGCGCACCGCGAATAGTGCCGCCAGCGAGGCGCCGACGACGCGGTCCTTGCGCCCGTTGATGATCCAGCTATCGCCGGAGCGTAGCGCGGCGGTCGCAAAGCGCGCATCGCTCGCCTGCGGCCTGTGATAGTTCATGCCGAGCGCGGTGTCGCGGTCCGGCTCGTGCTCGGCGAGCGCGAGGTGATAGCGTTGCTCGGCAAGGAACGCCGGCAGGAAGCGGGCGCGTTGCCCCTCAGTCATCAGCCGATCGAACAGTGCATGCGCAAGCGTCGAGGTCTGCGCCAGCACAGCCGCGATGTCGGGGTCGCCCACCGCGAGCTCTTCGGTGACGATGCAGCAGGTGAGGTTGTCGGCGCCGGCGCCGCCCCGTTCCTCGGGCAGGGCAAGCATGCGCAGCCCGATCTGCGAAGCCTTGTCGAGCGCTTCAACCAGCAGCGGTCGTGCCTGCGGCTCGAGGCGCTCCGCCCTGAGCGCCAGCGGCTTGATCTCCTGCGCGACGAACTCGCGCACGGTGTCGCGGATCTGCAGCTGCTCCGGGCTGAGATGAAGGTTGTACATCGCGCTCTCCGAAATCCTCGCGGCTGATCGCAGAATCGACGTATTGGCGAGTGCCGAAGCTTACTCTCGCTAGGACGCCAACTTAAGCTGCGTGTCCCGGGCGCAGCGCAGCATGAGCAAAGCGAATGGTGCGCTGCAGACCCGGGACCGTTTTGATCCGTGGCGGTCCCGGATCAGCGGTGCACCGCTGCGCAAGAGCTTCGCGCTGCACCGCATCCGGGACACGCGTGGATAGATCACTCCCCCTTGATACCGGCGGCCTTGATCACGCCCGCCCATTTGTCGAGGTCCTTGCGGATGAGTTCGCCGAGCTGATCGGGGGCCAGCGGAAACGGCGTCACCTGCTGCTCGGTGAGCTGCTTGACGACCTGCGGGTCGCGCATGATCGCGAGTGTCTCTTGCGAGAGGCGCTCTACGATCTCCTTCGGCGTGCGTGCCGGCGCGATGATGCCGACCCACGGCGCCATTTCGAATCCCGGCACGGTTTCGGCGACCGCCGGCAGGTCGGGCAGCGCCGGCATCCGCTTGGGTTCGGCGACCGCCAGCGCGACCAATTGCCCGGCCTGCACGGACTGCAGCAGCGTCTGAACGTTGTTGAAACCCATCTGCACCTCGCCGCCGATCAGCGCGAGCGATGCAGGCCCGGTGCCCTTGTACGGCACATGCAGAAGCTTCACCCCGGTGGCCTGGGAAAACAGCTCCATCGCCAGATGGCTGAAGTTGCCGACCCCGGCGGAGGCATAGGTCAGGGCAGCCGGCTTCGCCCTCGCCAGCGCGATCAAGTCCGCCACCGAACGCGCCGGCACGGATGGGTGCACGGCGAGCATTCCCGGAAACCGCACCATCGTCGCCACCGGGACGAAATCGCGCAACGAAGCGTAAGGGAGCTTCTCGTAGAGCGATGGGTTGACGACCAGCGGCGTGTCGGAGCAGGTCGAGATCGTATAGCCGTCGGGATCGGATTGCATGAGCGCCTGCAGGCCGATGGCACCGTTGGCGCCAGCGCGATTCTCCACGAACACCTGCTGACCGAGCCGGTCGGAGAGGTGCTTAGCGGCAACTCGCGCGATGAAATCGGTGCCGCCGCCCGCCGGGAACGGCACGATCATCTTGATTGCGCGCTGCGGCCATTGTTGCGCCGGCGTCTGCGCCGAAGCGGCTGCAGGAATGGCGCCGGCAAGCGCGACCGCTGCCGCGAGCTTGGCAAGATGAATGCGCATATTCGTCCTCCCTGGATTGGGTTTGTCATTGCCGGGCTTGACCCCGCAAGTCGGGTTTACCCGACTTGCGGCAAGCTAATGGTGCGGAACTCGGGCAAGCCCGAGTTCCGTTGCAATCCATCGTCTCGCAAAATTTTTTGCGAAGCGGATGGACCCCCGGGTCAAGCCCGGGGGTGACGACCGTGTGTGACCGCCGATTCGATCCAATCTGAAGTTTTACTCCAGCTCGCTCTCATCCTTGCACAACGGCGGCGATGGCGTCTCCCATTTCCGTGGTGCTGGCGTCTCCGCCGAGATCTCGGGTCAGGTGCTTGCGCCCGGCGATCACCGCCTTGACCGCCGCCTGGATGCGATCGGCGGCGGCGGTTGCCCCGGACTCGGTGCGTTTGCGGCCGAGCCAGGCGAGCAGCATCTGCCCCGACATGATCATGGCATAGGGATTGGCGATGTTGCGTCCGGCGATGTCGGGTGCCGAGCCGTGGGTCGCCTGCGCCATCGCCTGCCGCTCGCCGACGCAGAGGCCGGGTGCCAAGCCCAGCCCGCCCACCAAGCCCGCGCCGATATCGGTCAAGATGTCGCCGAACTGATTGGTCGTCACCACCACGTCGAACTGCTGCGGCGCGGTCACGAGCTTCATCGAAATCGAATCGATCATCATCTCTTCGAAGGTCACGTCCGGGTAGTCGCGCGCAACCTTGCGGCATTCCTCGGCGAACATGCCGCATGCGAGCCGGTAGACCGGCTCCTTGTGCGCGGCGGTGACCTTCTTGCGTGCGCGGGTGCGGGCGATTTCGAAGGCTTCGCGGGCGACGCGGTTCGATCCTTTGCGCGTGATCACGCGCATGGCGACGGTGATGTCGTCGTTGGGCCGAAACTCCGGCAAGCCGGCGACGACCGTTTCGGAATAGAGCAGGCCTTCGGTGAGCTCGCGCAGAAACACGATGTCTACGTTCTTGTGGATGGATGGAATCGCGGCGTGGGAGAGCGCCGGGCGCACCGCCGCAAACAGATCGAATTTCTTGCGCACCGGCGGCATCACCCAGGTCGGATCTCCGCGCGGATAGGCGGCGTGCCCGATCGGACCCATGATCCAGCCGTCGAGCTCGCGCAACGCCTGTTCGGTCAGCGCCGGAAGGGTATTGCCGTGCTCGTCATGTCCCTTTTTGCCGATGGGGAGCGGCCGCCAGTCGATATCGAGCCGCTCGCGCGCCGCGGCAGCCTTCATCACCTTGATGCATTCGGGAACGACTTCGAGGCCGATGTCATCGCCCGGCAGGATTCCGATCTTCAGGCTCATTCCTCTACGACGATCCCGGTGTCCTCGACATCGCGCTTCCAGCTCGACATTTCCTCGCGCAGCCAGGCCTTTGGATCGGCTAGCGCGGATGCCCGCGGCGCAAGCATTCCGCCGCGGGCGAAAGCCTCCTGCATCTCGGGTACGCTCATCGCGGCGACGAACGCCTTGTGCTGCGTCGCGATGATCTCGGCCGGGACCCCGGCTGATGCGAAGGCCGCGACCCACTGCGCGGCGCGGATGCCGGGAAATCCAACCTCGGCCAGCGTGGGGACGTCCGCATGCTGCGCCAGCCGCTGCGCCGCTGCTACCGCGAGTGCGCGCACGCGGCCCGCTTTCATCATTCCAACCGGGTTGGTGATGTTGAACCACGACACGTGGATATCGCCGTTGGCGAGATCGCGGAGGATTTCGGCGCCGCCGCCCTTGAAGGGAATGTGGACGAGATCGAGACCCGTGCGCTTGGCGAGGATTTCGGTATTGATCTGCTGGTAGCTGCCGACGCCGGCGCTGCCGTAACGGACCTTGCCGGGGTGGGCGCGGGCATAGGCGAGAAAGTCGGCAAACGTCTGAGGCGGAAAGCTCGTCGTCGTCGCGAGAAAGAAGACCGGGACATCCGCCAACGGGACGACGATCTGCACGTCGCGCTCGTAATCGATTTTCATTTTCTTCGCGAGCAGGACCGGCGTCAGCGCATTGGTCGAGATGTTGCCGATCATGAGGGTGTGGCCGTCCGGCCGCGCGCGGGCCATTTCCTCGATCGCGATGATGCCGGAGGCGCCCGGCTTGTTCTCCACGAACACGCTCCGGCCGAGGCTCTGCCGCAATTGTTCGGAATAAAGGCGCGCAACCACATCGGTCAAACCGCCGGGCGCGTAAGGGACGACGATGCGGATCGGCTTCGATGGATAGGTCTGCGCCCGCGCCCCTCCGGCGAGGACGGCGAGAGCACAAGCGCAGGTCAGGGCCCGCCCAAAGCGCCGCATTTGCTGGTCCTCCGCCGGCGCTCTCCGAGCGCGCGCTGCTTGCCGGCGGATTTTATGGACGCCCTACGCCATCACACAAGCGAAAGTCCCTCATCCCCGCGCGTGGCGTGTAGCCGGGGTAGCGAAGCGACACCCGGGGCCACCCGAGTTGGGGCGAACCCCGGGTTTCGCTCCGCTCAAGGCGGGCTACGTTCGCTCCGCCGCGGTCCGCAACCCTGGGTCCTGCATTTGGCGGCGACGAGTGGATCTTGAAGGCCAACGAGCCCCAAAAGCATGGGCCTGCTGCGGCTCGATAGTTTCGTCGAGCTTTGCGGCGCCGGCGGCGCAGTTGGCGCCCTCGTTGGCCGTTGTGGTGGCACTGCTCGCCCTGCGACCGCCGTGATCCTCGCGCAGAATTCGGCAGATGGCGGCGATGACCAGCACGTGCCCGAGCACGACGACGGCGGCAAAAGCAAGGATCAGCGTGGCGGCGATCAGGTCGATGGACACGGCGCCCTCCTCGCGTCTTGCTCGAGCGAGACAGACGTCGGTGGTCGCATGTCGGCCAGCGCCTGCGCGGCGCCACGCGCATGGTCTGCGTTCTCCGCGACGCGCTGGAGATAGGGGTGCACGGCGTGGCCGAGCACGGTCAGCGCGACTTCCGGCCTGCGTTGAAAAAGCGCGCCACCTAGCTCTCGCTCAAGTCCAATAATGGCATTGGTCAGTGAGGGCTGAGAGACGCCGCAGCGCCTTGCTGCCCGCGTGAAATTGCGCTCCTCGCACAGCGCCAGGAAATAGCGGATCTGCTGCATCTGCATGGCCCACCTCGCCAGTCGATTGCGCTCGCTTGGCAGGCTGCCATCTACCCGGAGTTTCGACGGTGAGGCAGTTCACAGAGCGATGATTTTTCCTCGCCGGCTTCCGGTACGATGGTGCTCCTGAATGCACTTCCCGCGTGCATCCATGAACTTCGCAGCTTTTGAGGAGCAGCGCGCGGGTTCGGCAAAACCGCAGCGCCAGAATCGATAGCAATGGGCTATACTACTCCTCCGACGAGCGCTCGCCGGGCGTGCTCCAGCGCACACTCGAGCTGCATCATCGTTGGGACGGGGGACTTCATGTCGACTCCAAGCGGCAGCCAGCCGGCGGCACGTCCGCGTGACAAGTTGTCCTTGCTGCGCAGCCATCCGCTGTTTCGCGATCTGCCTTCGGCAGTGATCGAGCGCCTCGGCTCGTACATGAAGACGCGGCGGGTGGCGCGGGGGACCACCATTTTCGCGAAAGGAGATCCCGGCACCGGCCTCATGGGCGTGCTTGCCGGGAGCGTCAAAGTCAGCGTCGCGTCCGCCGAGGGCAAGGACATCGTGCTCAACGTGTTTCGCGAGGGCGACGTGTTCGGCGAAATCGCCTTGCTCGACGGCCGCCCGCGCACCGCCGATGCCACCACCATGTCCGACTGCGAGCTCATCGTCATCGAGCGTCGCGATTTCGTTCCGTTTCTCAGCAGCCACCCGGACGTGATGCTCAAGTTCATCGAGATTCTCTGCTCGCGGCTGCGCCACACGAGCGACCAAGTCCAAGACATCACGTTCCTCAACCTGCCGACCCGCCTGGCGAAGACCCTGCTGCAGCTGACCGGGGGCGAAGAGGGGGCCACGCCACGGCGCAAGGCGGCGATCACGCAGCGCGAGATCAGCCAGATGATCGGGATGTCGCGCGAGAGCACCAACAAGCAGCTGCGGGCGTGGGAAAAACGCGGCTGGATAAAGCTCGAGCGCGGAGGCGTCGCGATACTCGCGCCGGACAAGCTCGCCATCATCGCCGCGGAGGGCTTCGACGCGTCGTGAGTTTAGCTTCGTAGCCCGCATGGGCGAAGTGAAATGCGGGGAGTTTCTCCACGCGGAGAGAATCCCCTGCGCTCGTCCGGGCTACGGCACTTGCGCGGGTGACTCGCTCAAACGGATCTTGTGCGTGCCCCCTCCCTGTCCCTTCCCCGCAAGCGGGGAGGGGACGCTGTGGCGCCAGCCATCTGCTGCGGGCAGATTTTGCGGTGAAGCTACGCCTGGGCGCCGATGACGCCTTGCGCGGCGAGCAGCTCGGAGAGCTTCTTGCGCGCGTGGAACATGCGCGTTTTCACGGTATTGCCGGGCACGCCGAGAATGTCGGCCGCCTCCTGCACCGACTTTTCGTGGTAGTAGACGAGGTCGATGATTTCGCGATGGCGCGGGGACAACCGGGTGAGGCAATTGCGCAGGATCTCGCCGCGATGCTTGATCTCGAAGCTCGCCTCCGGATCGTCGGCCGGATCGCTCACTTCCGCGCTCGCTTCCTCAGATGATGGCTGTGGCCGGCGCCGCAGTTCGGCGAGCGCCTTGTAGCGGGCGATCGCCAGCAGCCAAGTCGTGACCGAGGAGCGCGCCTCGAAGCGGTGCGCCTGCCGCCAGACGCTCAGGAATACGTCGCTGGTCAAATCCTCCGCGGCGGCCTCGCCGCCGATAAGGCGCAAGATGAAGCGGTAGACGCGCGCATGGTGCCGCGCATAGAGGACCTGCATCGCGAGCCTGTTGCCGGCTGCGATCTTTGCGATCAACGCCGCATCCGACTTGTCCTGGTCTTGCGCTTTGAGCGCTTGCCGAGCGGCGGCGATGCCCGGGACAAACCCGGCAAACCGATCTTGCATTGGTAGCTCCCCTGTTAGCCACCAATGTTCCTAGACGGCTTGCCGGAAACCTTTTGTTAACTAGGTCACAGACGCGATGCGGATTTGGGAGGGCGATCGGACCGCCTGAAACGGTTGAAGGGAAATTGAGCTCCGGTACTCTTTGACTTCTGAAGATGCTCCTTCCGCTCCTGCCCGCGAAAGCGGGACGGAAATGAGCAGAGTTTGCTGCGCCGCGTTCCACTCAAGAAGTGCGGGACGGACACTCGAGCATGCCAACCAAATACCCACCCCCGCGCGCGATCATCATCGGTGGCTCGATGTCGGGCCTCTTCAGCGCGACGTTCCTGCGGCAGATCGGATGGCAGGTCGATGTCTATGAGCGCTCGCCGGTCGACCTCGTCGGCCGCGGCGCGGGCATTACCACCCATCCCGAACTCCTGGAGGCGCTGGAAAAGAGTGGCGCTGGCACCCGCGATCTTGGCGTCGAGGTCAAGAAGCGCATCACGCTCGACCGCGATGGGCGCGTCATCGCGGAAAAGCACCTGCCGCAAATCCTCACCTCCTGGGACCGATTGCAGCGGCTCATGCGGGCGACCATCGACGAGGCGCATTACCACCTCGGGCACACCTTCGAGCGCGTGGAGCAGGACGGCTCCGGCGTCCTCGTGCACTTCACCGGCGGCAAGCGCGAGCGCGCCGATCTGCTCATCGGCGGCGACGGCATCCGCTCGAGCGTACGCGAGCAGGTTGCGCCCGCGGTGCAGCCGATCTATTCCGGCTATTACATCTGGCGCGGCGCGCCGAAGGAAGCCGATCTCGCGCAGGAGACGCGCGCGAGCATTTTCCCTTACTTCACGTTCTTCCTGCCCGAGCGGCAGCAGGTCATCGGTTATCCCATCGCCGGGCTCAACAACGACCTGCGGGTCGGCCACCGCCGCTACAACTTCATCTGGTATCGCGTCGGCGATGCGCAGCAGCTGCGGCGGATGTGCGTCGACGAGCGTGGGCAACAGCACGACTATTCGGTGCCGCCGCCGCTCATCCGCAAGGACCTGATCGCGCAAATGCGCGCGCAGGCACGAGAGATCATGCCGCCGCAGTTTCTCGATTGCCTCGCCAACATGCAGCCGTTCTTCACGCCGATCTACGATTTCTCCACCCCGCAATTGGTGTTCGGGCGCGTGGCGCTGGTGGGCGATGCCGCCTCTTCTGCCCGGCCGCATATGGGCTTCGGCATGGCCAAGGCCGGGGGCGACGCGCAAGCGCTCGCCGCGGCGCTCGCCAGCCACGACCGTATCGACACCGGGCTCGCGGCTTATAACCGCACGCGTCAGCCGATCGGCGAAGCCATCGTGTTGCACGGACGCAAGCTTGGCACCCATCTCGGCGTGAATCTGCAGACCGAGGAGGAGCGCGCAATGTGGAAGCTGTTGCAGGACCATCGCGCCATGATGGACTGGATCGCGGTGCCGAATTTTCTGGCCGCTCACCAATGAGTACCCACCTGCCGAAACCGGATTACGCGCGCAACATGCGCATCCTTGCCCATTGCGACCAGGGCGGCAGGCCCGACGGCGTGCAAATCATGGTGCATCGCGGCCACGCCTATGTCGGTCATATGTTTTCGAAAGGCTTCAGCGTGCTGGACGTGCGCGACGCCAAGCGCCCGCGCGCGGTGAACTACCTCGCCGCGCCGCCCGGGACCTGGAATATCCACCTACAGACCCATGACGATCTGCTGCTCGTCATCAACGCCAAGGACATGTTCGCGGCCGCGGAATTCGCCGACGAGAAAGCCTACTACAAGGGCCAGCTCGGCAAGGTGGTGGGTACGGCCGAGAAGAGCGGCGCCGCGCGCGACTGGACTGCGGGACTTGCCGTCTATGACATCTCCAAACCCGCAACGCCGCGGCGCATCGGCTTCATGCCCGTCGAGGGCGGCGGAATTCATCGCATCTGGTACACCGGCGGACGTTGGGCGTATGTGTCCGCGCTGCTCGACGGCTTCACCGACTATATTTTCATGACCGTGGATATGAGCGATCCGGCGCATCCGCGCGAGGCCGGGCGCTACTGGATCCCGGGCATGAACGCGGCTGCCGGCGAGACGCCATCGTGGCCCGCCACGAGCCGGTACGGATTGCATCATGCGATCGTTCATGGCGATACCGCTTACGCCGCCTGGCGCGACGCCGGCATGGTGGTGATTGATGTTTCCGACCGCGCCCGGCCCAAGCTGATCACCCACCGCAATTGGTCGCCGCCGTTCGGCGGCGGCACGCACAATTGCCTGCCGCTCGCAGACCACGATCTGCTCATCGTGCTCGACGAAGCGGTGCTCGATCATCAGGAAGACGGACTCAAGCTCATCTGGGTGTTCGACAACCGAACGAAGGAAAATCCGGTGAGCATTTCCACCTTCCCCACGCCCGCCGAAGCCGACTATGTGCGCAAGGGCGGCCACTTCGGCCCGCACAATCTGCACGAGAACCGGCCCGGCAGTTTCGTGAGCTCGGAGCTGATCTTCGCGACCTATCAGAACGCGGGCGTGCGCGCCTTCGACATTCGGGATCCGTACCGATCGAACGAAGTCGGTGCGCTGGTGCCGCCCCCTCCCGTGCGCATGATGGATCACCGGCCCAACCGCGCACGGGTGATCCAATCTGCCGACGTGTTCGTCGATGCCGCCGGCCTTCTCTACTGCACGGACTACAACGCCGGCCTCTATATCATCGAATTCGGCGGGTGAGGCGGGTGCCGCGCACGTGTGGCTTAAGGGACACGGTGCCGCGGAAAAAGCGCACGCGACGCGTCCGTGAGGCTGGGGCGACTAGAGCGCGTTACGGTGGAGTGGAATGACTAATCGCGCGAGTTCCAACTCCTTTCCACACGAAGCGCACAGAGCGCATGAGCCCCATCGTGCGTCACACCAAACCAACGCGCTCCAGCCTTGCAAGCCGCCCGCGGGTCTGCGCCCCAGCGCGCGCTCTCGCGTTCGCCGTTGTTCTCAGCGTTGTGACCGCCATGCCAGCGTTCGCGGCGAGGCTCGGCGGCGCGTACTACGTCGGTGACGCGGAGATCGGAAAGACAGGGTCCTGCGAGTTCGAGTCCTGGAGCTCGTTTGCCGCCAACGGCGATCGCATCGCCGTCTTCAGCCCGGCCTGCGTGGTCAAGCTCGGTCCGCCGGTCGAGCTGGGCACGAACCTGTTGAACGTGCGTTCCGACAGCCAGGAAGACTTTGTCGCCACGCTGACGGCGAAGACCGTGCCGATACCGATCGGCCGAAGAGGATTCGGGCTGGCGATTGCCGGCGCGATCGTCCTCGACCCGCTCAATCACACGGGCAACGGAATGATCGTCAACATTCCGGCCACGTTCGAGTTCAGCAAAGAGCTCCGCGTCAATCTCAATGCCGGCGCCCAGTATTACAGCGGCGGCGACACGCCCGGGCTGTTCGCCACCGCCGGCGGAGGCGTCTCCTGGAATTTCGCACCACAGTGGAGCACCATCTCCGAGGTGTTCGCGCTGATGGGCCCTGGCCAAACCAATCCGCGCTTCCAAAGCGGCGTGCGCTACAGCCCCACGAAGGACATCGACTGCGATCTGATCTACGGTCGCAACCTCACCGGCGAGGGCGCCAACTGGATCACCGTGGCGCTGACCGTGCGGATCGGCGACAACTAACGAGTGTGCTCGCTCGAGCGCAGTACGGCCTTTAATAGCCGTAATACCCGCGCCGCTGCTGGCGCGGCGGGCCGGATGACCAGGTGCCACCCGTCCCAAACGCCGTTCCAGGAAACGGATTCGGCCGGCACCAGCCGCCAAGCCCGAGCACCTGGGCCCGGCACTGCGCAAGCGTCGCATAACCGCAATTCTCGCTGATGCCGCCCTGCCTGGAATAAGTAGCACACCAGGCATTGCTGGCAGCAGCATCCGACTCGGTTGCCGCCAACGTATTGATTGCAAGACCAACTAGAACAAGAGCAATCACGCGCATGGTTGCTCTTCCCTTTTGCCGCGTGTCGCCAAGTATAAGCGAAAAGCCACGGGTCGTCGTGCGCGCCATGCGCGAGACTCCAACTGAAACGAAACCGGTCGCGCGCATGATCGCTCTCCTCAATTCCTCGTTCTCACCGCCAAGTCGCTGCCTTCGCGCCCTAGCGTGACGGGTCGGCGCCGCGCGCTAGCGTCCCCGTCCCATCCGGTAGGGCTTGAGGATTGCGTAGACCGCCTCCTGCGCGGGCGTTGGGACGCCGTACTTGCGTCCAAGGGCAACCACCTTACCGGCGAGCCAATCCAGTTCGAGACGGTTGCCCGCGTCGAGGTCGTTCGCCATCGACGCTTTCATTGTTGGCGGAAAGCCTGCCACCAAACGATCCAACTCTGCGGGAAAGTCCGGCGGGAACGTGACGCCGGACGCACGGCCGACAGCTATCGTCTCGTGCATCAGGTTATAGAACAACGCCCGCATGTCCTCGTCCTCGCGGATGACTCCCATGGGCTGGCGCATGCTCGCCGTGATGCCGGAGGTGCCTGAGAGCAACACGAACTTCTTCCAGAGGTCGACACGCATATGCTCCGTGAGCGTGATGTCGATGTCCGCGGCTTTCATTTGCTCCACGTAACCAGCAAGGACGGCATCGGGGCGCCCATCGAGGCGGCCACAGTGGACTTTCGCGATTGTCCCGGTGTGGCGGATGACACCCGGTCGTGCGATCGTCGTGACGACATAAGTCGCTCCGCCGATCGTGGCGTCGTCTCCCAGGATCGGAGCGAGCCGCTCGACGCTGTCGACGCCGTTCTGCAGCGTGATCACGCGGGTGTGGGAGCCGACGAGCGCGCGCGTCTGTTCGCCTGCCGTCTCGGTGTCCCAAAGCTTCACCGCGAATAGCACGACGTCGGCGGGCCCAGCCGCCTTCGGGTCATCGGTGACGTCGACGTCCTCGAGATGAAGGTCGCCAAGGGCGCTCTCGATCTTGAGACCGTCGCGGCGAATGGCATCACGATGTGCGCCGCGCGCAATGAACGTCACATCGTGTCCAGCCGCGGCCAGCCGGGCGCCGAAATAGCCCCCGACAGCACCCGCCGCCATGACCGCAATCCGCATGTCGCACCCTCAGCAAGGCAGGATCATTTCGTCTTGCCTGAAAACTAGCACGTGGAAAGGACTCGTGTGATGTCCGAGCAGGGTCATAGACTGAAACTTCATCGCTGAGACATATGCTGCCGGCTAATAGATGCCAGGAATCAGCCGCGACGTGCGGCTGCGGTAGGCGTCATATTCGTCGCCGAACTGCGTGCGCAGCAGCCGCTCTTCCGCGCCTATGCGCGCGACCAGCGGCGGGATGAGCAGCGCCGTAAGCAGCACGCCGAGCGCAGAACGAAAGGCGAGCGCCCATCCCAGCGAGCCGACCAGCAACCCCAGATAGCTGGGATGACGGATGACGCCATAGATGCCGCTTGTGACCAGCGTGTGCCCTGGTTGGATCGCGACCAGCCCGCTGAAGCGACGGCCGAGCACGAACACCGGCCAGATCCGCAGCGCACTGCCGGCGGCGAAGAGCACGACGCCGAGCCAGCGGACGGCGTCACCGTCGAGAGTCCAAAAGTCGGTGCGGTCGGTGTAGGCCGGCAGATAGGCCAGCAACAGCCCGATCAGCCCGAAAGCTGCAAGCACCCAGCGATTGCCACGGTCCTCGCGCTCGCCGGGACTGAGATTTCCGCCGCTGAATAGCGCGACACCGGTGAGAACGAAGAGCACGATCGCAAGCGCGATCAAGGCCGCATGCGAGAAGAATGCGGCAAAGCCGCCGCGGCCAAGGATGGCGAGGCCGAGATAGGCAAGGCTACCCGCGATGGCGAAAGCCGCTAATTTTGGCGTGGGCGTCATGGGGCCTCGCAAGCTCTCTGTTATACGAGCATCGGCTGGAGACGAGCATCAGCCGGTTTGCCGCTGAACATCGGCTGGTGCAAAGTGGCGGCCTAGGAGGAGGGCTCGCTCGGCTTTGCATCCTTCAAATCGGAGAGACCATGTCCGAGGCCAATCTCGTCGGCGGCTCCCAGCGCGACCGCGAACAGATCCTGAAATTGCACGCCGATTATATCGACGCCAATTCCCGGTTCGATTGGCAAAAGCTCGAGCCAATCTGGAGCGCAGCACGCGAGGCGCTGTTCTTCAATCTCAACGGTCACACCTACAGGGGCCGCGACCATTGGTTCCGACTGTGGAAATTCTACGGGCAAAACGTGGCGTCGAGCTACTGGACACCGTTCGATATCGGTGGCGTCGTCTCCGACGACGTGGCGGTCGTCTGGTGC
>Ga0209382_10006002_pt1 | contig 15687 bp, 11 predicted proteins | sample SoiMetdeltSBSDD5_FD_187599 | JGI IMG/M metagenome (GOLD analysis project Ga0209382, IMG submission 187599) | Bulk soil microbial communities from a Populus tree surrounding site in Tennessee, USA - Soil MetaG P. deltoides SBSDD5 (SPAdes) (version 2) | ecosystem: Environmental > Terrestrial >...
TCTGGTGACGGCTGGCGCGTCCCCAGCATTCACCGGCGCGGTAATCGTTGGCAAGTACGTAACCGCCGCCGCGTCCGCTTTGATTCCTTTCTTCTCAATTCGCTCGTGGACCGCTTCGAAGTCCGCCGGATCAGCCAGGATTTCGTACCCCTCCGGCTCCACGTTGAAGTCCTCCGCGCCGGCGTCGAGCGCCAGTTCCATCAACTGATCCTCATTCGCGGCTCCACGCGCGACGATGATCTGTCCCTTTCGTTGAAACAGCCGCGTCACCGCGCCAGAGGTTGCCATCGTCCCCCCGTTTTTCACGAGGAGGCTGCGGATTTCGGCAGCGGTGCGGTTTCGGTTGTCCGTGCTCAGTTCCACCAGCAACGCCGCGCCGCCTGGGCCAAAGATTTCGTAAGTCTGATCCTGGAAATTAACCGTGTCGCTGCTCCCGGTTCCCTTTTTGATCGCGCGCTCGACGTTGTCCGACGGCATGTTCGCGCTTCGGCATTTGAGCAGCACCATGCGCAGACGGGGGTTCAGGTCGGGATCACCGCCGCCAAGCCTGGCGGCGATGGTCAGTTCGCGCGACAATTTGGCGAAAATCCTCGCCCGCTTCGCGTCGATCGCCCCTTTGAAATGCTTGACCTTGGCCCACTTGCTGTGTCCTGCCATACATCAAAAACTCATTGCGGAGCCGCCGCTTCCACGAACACCGCTGTTCCATAGCACAAAACTTCCGTGATTCCGGCGCCAATTTCCGTTGCGTCATAGCGCACGCCGACGACTGCGTTGGCGCCCAGTTCACCGGCGTGTGCCAGCATCTGCCGGAATGCATCGTCGCGCGCCCGTTCGCACAGGCTGGTGTAAAGTGTGATGTTGCCGCCGAACAGGCTCTGGATGCTGGCGCCGATGTTGCCCACCACGGAGCGCGAACGAACGATGATTCCCCTGACAACGCCGAATGATCTGGCGACGCGATAGCCCGGAAGCTCGAAAGCGGTTGTCGTCAGCGGATGGGTCTGGCTCATAAAAGTCGGACCGATTGAACACAAAGAAGCCGTTGAGCTAAAGCGGATTTTTGGAACGCTGCCTCGCACGGAAAGCGGAAAACCTGTATCCCGGTGGCGTCGCAACGGAAATTCGCGGCGGGTTGGCAACGTCAGCAGCAGCGGCAAACGTCTTCGAACGGCCAAGACTCTTCTACAAAGCTGTTACTTCTTCAGCAATCCTTTGATTTCCTCCGGCACGTCGAATTCCTTTTCCGGAACCGAATTAGGTTCGACTGAAGAGATCGTCAAGACCTGCTCGAAACCTTCTCCTTTCACGACAAAACGGGACGATTGGAGGACGTCCCCCATTTTCTTGTAATCGTGGAACGTGATGGTCAGTTCGTTCGGTCCCTGGGGTGATTCGTGGACCGCCTTGGTGCCGATGAGCAGGCTGGTTTTGGCGTCGTAAAACTCCCGTATCTCACGGCCGGACTTCGACACCAGCTTCAGTTCAATCGCCTCTTTGCCGTCGAACTGGCTCGCGCCGGCCGTTTCCATCGATTTGAAGTTCTTTTCCTCGTGTAGAATACTGTAAAACTCGGCTTCCTCGGATGCCTGATCGAGCATCTTGCCTTCGAGGAGCATCGGTCCTGTAAACGGATTCAGCATCCAGCCAACCTTGCCGTCGTACCCGTTCACGATCTGACCCTGGTCGCCCAACCTCACGCGGAGGACCTGCTTGTTCGGTTTCGCGCGCAACAATTCGAAGTCGCCGCCCTGACCCACGCTGGCCATCTCCCATTTGCCCTTAATCCGCTGTGAGTTCTGCTTGAGAATGGCCTCCTTTCCCCCGATCGCCTGGACGAATTTCGCAATCACTTCCTTGGCTGGCGGCAGCTTGGCGCTTGCCTTGTCCTGTGCGACGGCTGCCGGAATAAAAGCAACAATGGCCAGCACCGCAACGAACGGGAGGATGGTTTCGTGGAGATTTTTCATGAATGATTTGTCGTTAGCGCCGATTGAAACTGATCTGGCCACAATAGAGAAGCAGGATCTTCACCGGGCGCCCGTGACAAAAATTGCCAATCAGGCAAACAATTCCATGATCGGTTTGCCTTCGCCGTCCCGCGTCACGTAGAACGGCCGTTTTTCGACCTCATACGCCAGCCTCGGTGAGATGCCCATCGCGCGGAACATCGACGCGTGCAGATCTTCGATAACGACACGCTTGTCGATGGTCTTGAACGGCCGTTCGTCGGCGGTGAGGCCATGGAGGTAACCCTTCTTCATGCCGCCTCCAAACATCAACACGCAACCCGCGTCGGTGAAATGCCGGTGCATGCCGTAGTGTTTCACGTCGTTGATCACGTCCGGCACCTCCACCTGGTCCTTCACTTTCTTGTCCGGCTTGCCCTCGATCAACGCATCGCGACTGAATTCGCTGGCGAGGACAATCATCGTGCGGTTCAGCAGCCCGCGCTCTTCCAGGTCGAGCACAAGTTGAGCGAGTGGCGCGTCGATCGCCTTCTTCATGTCGGTCAGTTTTTCGTGGCCGTGCTCGTGCGTGTCCCAATTGAGAAACGGGATGTATTCGGTCGTGACCTCAATATAGCGCGCTCCCACTTCCGCCAGCCGGCGCGCCAGGAGGCATCCCAGGCCGAAGCGGCCAATCGTCGATGCCTCGTAACTACCGGAGCGGTTCATGTCAGCCGTGAACCGCTTGCCGGGCTCGAAGTCCGGGAAATACTTGCGAACGTTTTCCACGGGTTCCAGCGCCAGGTCGAACGCCTTTGCGGCCGGCGAGCTGAGCAGCAGGTGCGCGCGATCCATCGATCGCAGCAGCGACTCCTTCTGGTAGTCGCTCCCGAATTCACCCACCGGAGTTTGCGCCAGGAGCTTCCGGTAAAACCGGTCGCGGTTCTCAAAGCGCGACGGGCTCATTCCCGCCGGTGGACGAACGCTGTCGGCGGCCGAGTCGGGGAAGGGAATGTTGAACGGCCCGTACTCGCTACCGAGAAAGCCGGCGGTGGTGAACGCTTTCAATTCCTCGCCCTCGCCCAGATCAAATCGCTGGCCGATGTTGATGAATGCCGGCACCGCCGGGTTCAACGGCCCGAGTGTGCGAGCGATGATCGCGCCAAGGTGCGGCGCGGCAGCGGTCTGAGGCGGCGCATAGCCGGTGTGCCACTGATACTGGTGGCGCGAATGCAGAATGAATCCGAGATCCCCCGCCGTGTAGCTGCGGATCAATGTGCCGCGATCCATGACGCTCGCTACTTTCTCCAGGCCGGCGGTGAACTTGATATTATCGACGGTCGTATCGATCGCAGGGAACGAGCTGCCAACTTCGTCCGGCTTGATACCCGGCTCAAACGGTTTGTAGTGCTTGGGATCAAACGTTTCGGTGTGCGCCATGCCGCCGGCCATCCAGAGCACGATCAACGTGTCCGCCGTCGGTTTGATCTTCTCCACCGCTTCGTTCGCGGACAACGCGCGCGGATAACCGCCGGCCAGCGCGCCGAGCGTCGCCGCGCTCGCGGTCTTTAAAAAGGCGCGCCGATTCCATGTTCCCTCACCCTCTCTTCTCGGATAGGAGAGGACTGGGTGAGGGGTGCCTTCAAAACATCGAGGTTTCACTGTCTTCATAGTCGTCGTCTTAATAAATCAACTGAAACTCGGGCAACATCGTCATCGCCCACAACAAATCTTCCACACCTTCCTTCTTCACGGGTGCGCCAACCAGTTCTTCCGCCAGCCGCAGTTCCTCAGTCGTCGGCCTTCGGGTCAGGGCTCGTTCATACAACGCAACGATCACATCGCGCCCCGACTTCGGCATCGTCTCAAGAACCTTGTCCGCCCCTTTCTTGAGAAGTTCAGCCAGCGTCGAACCGTTCGTCATCTCCAGCGCCTGCAACGTCGTAGCGGCGGACGACCGGCTTGTGATTACTTGCTCCCGGTTCGACCGCCCAAGCGCGGTCATTAAAGGGTCGTTCTTCACCAGCGCGGCGCGGGCGCGTCCGGTCATCGTTGCCGATGCGATCGCCGCGTTCAACTTCGTCCCCAGACCCCACGGCGAGATCGCCACATCGCCGAGTTCCGCGGCATGGGCCCAATCGTCCGCGGCAAACTCGGGCTTTGTCCATCCGTCAGTCTTTTCCTTCGACCAGACCCAGCTTTTGTCCGAAACCAAATCCATCACCTTTTCCGTCTCGACATCGTTCACCACCTGTTTGTTTCGCAGGAAGGCATACAGGATGAACCCGGCCGGGTTGGACTGGTCGGCCGACGCGTCGTCCGGCTTCCCTTTGCCGTTGACCGCCTCGACCGCAAAGAGATTCTCGCCCTTGACCAGGTGCTTGCGGATATCAACCAGTTTCGGCTTCGTGTGATCGTTGCCCGACGTTACTTCCTTGCCGTTGATGAAGAGTTTGAAACTGTTGTCGCACGTGGCAGTCAACGCGGCGTGCGTCGGCTCGATCGGCAGGTTCGCCGCCTTTCGCAGGTAAATCGTTTCCGCTTCGGCCTTCTCCGCGGCATTGGGAGTGTTCCAAATCCACTTCGGTTCGACCGGCCGGTCCAGCGGTGTCTGCTCCACGCCGATGTCAAAATTCGCCTGAGCAGCGGGCAATCCGAACCATACTCCCGTCACCGATGCCAACGCGTCGACGTATTGTTCACCGGACATCCGCCGTACCACTGGTCCGCGAAATACGAAACCCTTGCCCGCTTGCTCGGCCAAGGGTGTCGTTGGCAGTTGATACGCCTGCGACGTCAGAATGCGCTCGAGCGTCTTCTTCAAATCATAGCCGTTCTCCGCAAGATCGGCCGCCAGCCAGTCCAGGAGGTCCTGGTTCCACGCCGGATTGTCTATCTCGTCGGTCGGCTCGATCAAACCGCGCCCCATGAATTTGGCCCACAGCCGATTCACGATCGTACGCGTCAACCGGCCATTCTGCGCCGACGTGATGACATCGGCAAGCTGCCGCATCCGCTCTTCCTTTGGCGCCTTGGGATCGATGGTGCCCAGTTCAGGATAGATGAATTTGATCTTCGCGATCTCGCCAGTCGGTTTGTCGCAGTGGACCATCTCCAACGGTTCGTCCGCATAGACGCTCGCAAGGCCATAAGCGTCGGACAAGGCCCAGTCATTGATGAAGCTGTCGTGGCACGAGGCGCACTTAAGGTTCACGCCCATGAAGACCTGCGAGATGTTCTGCGCGGCCTGCATCTGCGGCGTCTGGCTCGCGTTCACCACCCCGCGCCAGATGATCCCTTTGGCGAATCCCTCCGATTCCGGCGTGGGATTGATCAGCTCACGGACAAATTCATCGAACGGCTTGTTCTTCGCCAGCGCCGCGTAAAGCCAACTGGTGATCTGCTTGCGGCCTTCGTCGATGTACCCCGTGCCGGAGTAATCGTTGCGCAGCGCGTCGTTCCAGAAGGTGAGCCAATGTTCGGCATAGCGCCGATTGTCCGCGAGCAGTCGTTTTACAAGGCGCTCGCGTTTATCGGGCCGCTTGTCTGCTTCGAGCTCCGCCACTTCTTCCGGCGTGGGTAGCAGGCCGATGGCGTCCAGGTAAGCCCGCCGCGCAAACACGCGGTCAGTGACCGCTTTCTGCGGCTGGATTCCGCACGCCTCGTAGTAAGGCCGAAGGATGCGGTCGATCGGGTTGGTCACGCCTCTCTTTTCTGCAGGAAGCTCCGGCTTACGGGGGTGAAGGTTGACCGGCGGCGTCTTGGCGAAATTCACGCCCGCTGCCCACGGCAGGCCCTGATCGATCCACGCGCGCAGCACGCCGACCTGTTCCGGTTTCAGCTTCGATCCCTTTTGCGGCATCACATTGTCCGGATCGACGCCCGCCACCAGTTCGATCAAATAACTGTCGGCGCTCTTGCCCGGAACGATGGCCGGTCCCGAATCGCCGCCGCTCAGCGCCGTGTCACGATTCTCGAGGTTGAATCCGCCTTTAGCCTTGCCGCGTCCGTGACACTTGACACAACTTGCCTCGAAGATTGGTTTGATTTCCTTTGTGAAATCGATCTTGTGGGTCGCCGGCGGCGGGAGGTTGGCGGCCTGCTCGGGCGTCATCTTCGCGAACACCGCTCCACAACTCGCCCAAAGAAAAGCGACGATCCAAATGGCTGAAACGTGGTTCATCTAGCTTGGAATCTAGTAGCCCGAAGCGGCAAAATGAAGCGGAAACTTTGCTCAAAACGGGGGCAACATCCTGGCTCATTCGTTGCCATGTCGTTGCCTCGATCCCTCGACGTGCCGATGAACCGTTGGCCAAGTCAGCGAAAACGAGCGGTTTTCACCGAATCGATTCGACTCGGGCATCAACGGCTGCAAACGCAGGAATGAAGATTGCCAGCGGCCCCAATTGTGGCTTTATTCTCCAGGGACCGATGCGCGCGGTGAACGGCGGAATTCCGTGCGGCAACCCAAAAGGAAACAAGACTATGAAACGGCTCATTCTGATCCCACTGACATTGGCAGGTTTGTTGAGTGTTAACCTCATTTCGCGCGCGGCTGAAGGCAAAGACGACAAGAAACCGTCCGCCCCCGAGAAGAAGGAAACGAAGCCGTTCAAGAACGCCGACGTTGTTGAGTTCGACAAACTTCGCACCGACAAAAAGAACGTCGTGCTGGATGTGCGAACCAAAAAAGAATTCGACAGCGGTCACATTCCCGGCGCTGTGAATATCGACGTGAATGCGCCAGACTTCGACGAAAACGTCGCCCGGCTGGACAAGAGCAAGACCTACCTCGTTCATTGCGGCGCGGGCGTGCGCAGTGTCAAGGCCTGTGAAAAGATGGGCAAGCTCGAGTTCCCCAAACTGGTCAACCTCGAGGGCGGATTCAAAGCCTGGGAAAAGGCGGGGAAGCCAGTTGAAAAATAGCTCCACGCCAGGATGACCCGGTGATGCGTCGCCTGGTGCGCGAGTTTTTCGACCGGCATCTGAAGAAAAGCGAAGCCGTGCTGAAATCTCCTTGGACCAGTCAATTGACCCACGCGCCGAACGCTTGCCACCTCTTGCGGGCGCGCCTAGCATCTGTCGCATCAAGCGTTATCGGCATAACCAACATACAAACACTATGAAGACACCAACTGCACTCGCGGCTCTCGTGGCCGTTTCAACCCTGGCTCTCTCCTCCCTCAATTCCGCGCGGGCCGCGGACAATGCCCACGGCGAAGGATGGGCCGCCATCAAACAGGCCGTTGCCGTCGTGCATTCGACCGCCGGCAACAAAGCCCACGGCACAGTGACCTTCACCCAGGACGGCGACAAAGTGAAGGTAGTCGCGCACATCGAAGGGCTGACGCCCGGCCAGAAACACGCCATGCACGTTCATCAGTTCGGCGATTGCTCGGCGCCGGACGCGATGAGCGCCGGTGGTCACTACAATCCCGAAGGCCACGAGCACGGTCTGCCCGAAAAGGGCAAGCGCCACGCCGGCGACCTCGGCAACCTCACGGCTGACAACGACGGCAAGGCGCACTACGAGATCACCGTCGATAATATCTCCATCGCCGGCGTGAAGAATCCAATTATCGGCCGCGCGGTGATCGTCCATGCGAAGCCGGACGACGGCGCACAACCGGTCGGCAACGCCGGCGCGCGCATTGGTTGCGGCGTTATCGGCGTCGCGAACACCGGCGACAAGAAATAACGCGGTGTCCTGATTCGGATGTAGTGTCGGCAATATGCGCCGATTGAGTCGAGTCCCGCGGTCGCAGGAGTCGACGCCACACGAATTTGGGACCCTGCCAGAATTCAGGTCTATCCCGCCTGCGCGGCTCCGCAATGCAAAACGGTTGCCGCGTGATGGGAAGAAATCGATGAACACAGCTTCACTCAGGTATTGGCCCACTGTGGGCGGCATTCTCCTCGCTGGAGTCTCCATCGCCTTGGTCGCCGCGCAGACCAACGGGAGCTTCGTCTCCATCTTCGACGGCAAGACGCTCAAAGGCTGGCACGTCAGCGCGAAAACCGGCCACAGCCGCGCGAGCAAAAACCAGACGGGCGGCAAGTGGGTCGTGGAGAATGGCGCAATTGTCGGAAGCCAGGACATCCCCGGCAACGGCGGCATCGTGATAACCGACGAACCGTTTGGCGACTTCGAAGTCGAGCTGGAGATGAACAACGACTTCGGTCCCGACAGCGGCCTGTTTCTCCGCAGCACCGAGGACGGCAAGGCGTGGCAGGCGATGATCGATTACCACTCGGGCGGCAACGTAATGGGCATCTACGGCGAAGGTTTGGGCGGCAAGCCCAGCGTGCGCAACTACAGCTTCCTGGATTCTCCGGACAGGATCAAAATCGTCACGAACTCGCCGGTGCCCTTGCCGGTGTCGCCGGAGCAGTGGCCGGCGTTCTGGAAGCACGGCCGGTGGAACAAATTTCGCGCCCGCATCGTTGGCAACCCGCCGCAGATCATCACCTGGATCAACGGCGTGAGGTTTATGGAATGGCAGGAGACGGAAATTCGGCACCCGGCGACAGGCGGAATCGCGTTGCAAGTCCACGGCGGCGGCGATCATACAAAGGAATTTGTTCGCTACCGAAACATCCGCGTGAAGCGGCTCGATGCTGGAAAGAGGAATTGATCGGCGAAATGATGGAATGTCGTGAAGGGTAGCGTGGCCGCCGCAGCCATATTGTCGATGCGGACGCCCGCGGAAGGGTGCTTCGGACGTCTCTGGACTTGGAGTCGAAACGCGGATCACTGCCGCAACCGATAAAAACGGTTGAAGCCATCGAGGCTGTTGGTCACGACGTACTCGAAGTTGGCGACCCCTCGTGTATTGGTAACGCTCGTCCAGGCCGGCGACGCAAGGGTTAGCGTGGATTCGAGTGTGTAGTCGAAAAGTGTCGGCCAGCTAATGATCAGTTGGCTGTCTTGCCGGACGACTTGGAGCGTGGCTGTGGGACTGCGCGCGTTGAACTCGTAAGCGCCGATATCGCTCTGGCCGGAGCGGGCCAGATGACGCTGGTCTGTCAGCGGACAAGCCGTGTCGTTTCCCTGGTCGATCGCAGGACTGTTCGGGGCCAGGGCCGCCGTCAGGTTCGTGCCACCGTTGTTGGCCAGCTGCAGCACCAACGGATCCGTGTTGACGCGGCTGGCAGGCGAGGTGAACACGGGTGTTGCGTCGGAACTAAGGTTGTTGCCGCCATCGAGAATCATGCCGGCGGCGTTAATACCGGGAGAGCCGTAGGCGAGGATCGTGTTCTTAAGCGTCACGGAACCACCGCCGTTGCCGATGGCGCCGCCGTTGTTTGCGCCCAGGCCGCCCGTTTGGCCGGGTCGTGTCACGGTGGAGCCTGCCGCGCCGCCGTTGCCACCGGTCCCGCCAGTGGACTGATTCAGTGAAAACGTGCAGTTGACCGCCAGCACGGCGCCGTTAGCGCTGTTGAAAAGTCCGCCGCCATTGCCGGGCCCGCCCGCGCCGCCGTTGCCGCCGTCGCCACCGAACCCCACGGTCCCGCCGTTCCCGCCATCGCCCCCATTGCCGCCCGTCACTAAATTTTCGGCGAAAGTGCAATTGGTCAGGGCGACGGTTCCGGCGTTGTTGAAAATGCCGCCGCCATGGGCGCTGCTGCCGGGCGTGCCGCCAATTCCTTCGGCATCGAAGGGACCGCTCGTTCCGTCGCCGCCCTCGGCGCCCGCTGCACTGTTGCCGTTGAAGGTGGTGAAGGCGACGGTGAGTGAACCGCCGTCATTATAAATGGCGCCACTATTCCCCGCGCCCGGCGCACCGTTGTTTCCGTCAAAGCCCAGCGCGCCGCTGCCGAAACCGCTGAGGCCGGCGACCGCACCAGCGACGCTGTTGCTGGTGAACGTGCAATCATAAACGACGACACTGCCGGTGGCGGAGTTGTAAATTGCGCCGCCGCCGCCGGTCCCTCCGTTGCCGCCATCGCCGCCGTTTCCGTTGCTTCCGGCGAGGGCATCGGCGCCGTCACCGCCCGTGCCGCCCGCGGCGCTGTTGGCGGTGAACACGCAGTTCGTCAGGAAGACCGATCCGCTATTATGGATGGCACCGCCGGTCGCGTGGCCACCGTGACCGCCATTTCCGCCGCGTCCGTTGAGCTGCGCCACGCCGTTTCCCGCGTTGCCGCCGGAGACGGCGTTGCTGGTGAACGAACAATGGGCGGCGACGACGGTTCCGGCGTTGTTGTAGATCGCGCCGCCCAGAAGTGAGTCACCCGAAGCGCCGTTGGTACGGCTGGCACCGGCGATTCTGCCGTTGGCCAGGGTCAGATTTTTCAGGGTGAGTATGACGCCCGGATTCACGGTAAACAGCCGCACGGCGCTTCCGCCCCTGATCGTTGCGCCGGTCACAGGACCCTCGATAGTCGTGTTCGTCGCGATCACTTTTGTGCTGGTGAAAGTGATTGGGCCGGCACAGGTGAGGGTGATCAGACCCCCGCCGGCCAGGGCGTTGGCAAGGCTGGCCTCGGTGCAGTTCGTAACCGTTCCGCTGGCGGACGCGCGCCAGGGTTGAAGCGCCAGCACCACGAGGAGGACAATGAATGCCGCCGACCTGTAACGCGGATGATTGTTGCGGGACGACTTAAACATGGCTCAGGCGCGGTTTCGTGCGGTCAAGGAGTATAAACTGGGGCAAACGAAAAGTTTCGTGGCAGTTCTCCAAACTGGCCACGGCGCAGTCCTTAAGGGCGGCGCAAGCGGAAGAATTGCTGTGCATGGGTGGCGCTGTTGGTGACCGTGTAGAGGTTGCCGACGACCGCGGGAGTATTGGTGGCTTGCTGCCAGACATTCGAGGACGAGAGCGAGTTCACAAACTGGAGGCTGAATGTTACGGCGGACGTTGGCCACGAGATCACAACATTGTCCCCGGGAAGCCGCCCGATCCTCAGAGTCCGCGTTGCGTTGGAGACGACCGTGGTGACGGCGGAAGCCGTGTTATTGGAGGTGTCGGGGTCAGGTTCAGCCGCCGTCACAGTGGCCGTGTTCACGAAAACGCCCTCGACCGGCGGGACAACGTCGATGGTGATTGTGACCCCGGCGGCGTTGGTCAGCGTGCCAATGGCGCAACTCACGACGCCGGCGTTGTGAATGCAGGTGCCGAGCGTGGAACTGGCCGACACAAAGTTCACACCGGCGGGCAGTGTGTTCGTGACGGCGACACCCGTCACGGCGGCCGAAACACCGGTGTTGGCGACCACGAGCGTGTAGGTGAGCGGCTGGCCCGGCAATAGCAGCGCGGCGGACGAAGTCATCGTCAACGCAACGTCGCTGGGAATCGTGGCGACAAAATTAGATGCGCTGACCGCCGTGCCGTCGGGTGTTCCGACCCGGATTGGCCCGGTGGTCGCGTTGAAGGGGACGGTCGCGCGGATCTCCGTGGACGAAACATTGGTGAACGCCGCACTCGTGTTGTTGAAGGCGACGTTCGTCACATTGAAGAAGCTGGTGCCATTGATGGTGACGAGGGTGCCTTCCGGACCGCCGGCGGGCGAGAAGCCGGTGATATTCGGCATCACCCGGAAATTGTTTGTGCTGATGACCACGCCGCCGGGAGTGCTGATGGTTAGCGGGCCGGTAGTCGCATTCGTGGGCACGACCGCCGTAAGCCGGTTCGAGGCGGTGACGGTGAACGTGGAAGCCGCAGTGTTGAAGAGGACCTCTGCAATGGCAAAAAAATTGGCCCCGGTGACGACAACGCTGCTGCCCACCACACCGTTGGTCGGGGTGAAGCTCGCGAGACGCGGTGGCACGTAAAAGATATTGGCGTTGGTGCTCGTACCGGCGCTTGTCGTGACCGTTATCGGACCGGTGGTGGCGTTTGTGGGCACGGTGGCTTGAATGAGGGTGAGCGCCGTCGCGGTTGCCGTGGGATCGGTCGCGCCGTTGAATTTTACGATCGCCCCCGACGTGAAGTTCTCGCCGATAATAGTCACACGGGCACCGCGCGGACCTCGTCCCGGGGAGAATTCCGTGATGTAGGGCGCCGAACCAGGGACCGAGAAATTGCTCGAAGTTGTGAACGATCCGAACGCGTTCGTCATGAAGATCGGGCCGGTCGTGGCCCCGTTGGGGACGGTCGAGTGGATCTGTATCCCGTTCTGGCCGGTCACGGTGAACGAGGCGTTGACACCGCCAATCTTCAGAACGGTGGGACCGTTGCTCAGGTTGGCACCCCTGATGATCACTGTGGCGCCCGCATTCCCCAGTTGTGGATCAAAACTCTCGATGATCGGAGCCCGGGTGACCACAAAGTCGTTTGAGCTGTATCCGACCCCGAAACTGTTGGTGATGCTGATCAACCCCGTCGTGGCGCCAACCGGCACTGTGACCGAGATCTGGTTGGGAGCGGGTGTGCCCGAACCCGACACGGATTTTCCGTTGAATCCAACCCCGGTAAAGCCGGCGAAATTGATCCCTTCAATCAGCACCGGCGTCCCGGCCACCCCGAACGTCGGGGAGAAATCCGTGATCACCGGCCGGAGAGTGACGGTGAAATCGTTTGTGCTGACAGCGATCCCGCCGGACGTCTGCACCGTGATCTTGCCGGTGGTTGCGGTGTTCGGAACCTGGGCGGTGACCAGGCTGGACGCGGGCGCGGAGAAAACAGTGGCGTTGCCGTTGCCGAACTTGACCTGAAGGAGGTTGGTGAAGTTGATCCCGCGTATCTGCACCTGCGCGCCGGGAGCACCCACGGCGGGAGAAAACGAGTCGATCACCGGTGCAGGACCCGTGACCACGAAGTCGTTGGTCGTTGTCGCGCTGCCGGCCGTCGTCACGACGGTGACCGGGCCGTTCGTCGCGCCGAACGGCACCCGGGCGCGGATCTGCGTCGCCGCCGTGACCGAAAATACCGAGGTCCGGTTGTTGCTGAAAAGCACCTGTGTAGCGTTCGTGAAATTGAAACCGCGGATCGTGACGAAGATGTTCGTGGCGCTGCGCGGCGGATCGACCTCCGTGACGCGCGGGGCCACGACGAAATTGGTGCTGCTTTCTCCAAAGACGGACGAGGAGACGGATACGCGGATTTTGCCTGTGGTCGCGTCCGGTGGCACGGTGGCCACGATGCGGTTCGCCGCCGTCACAATGAAATCCGCAACCATGGCGTCAAATTCGACTTTCGTCGTCGAAGCGAAATCTGCCCCGTTAATCACCACCTGCGTTCCGGGTCTGCCAAGAGCCGGCGAGAAGCTGCTGATGGACGGCGCGGCAAGGCTCGTTGCCGCCATCAGGCCGAACGTGAGGACCCCAATGCCGGTCCGGGCGAGTCTGATATTTTTCACGCGTATTGGTTTGATACCACTCCAGGGGATCCTATTGCTCCCGGGCAGTCTCCTCATTACGAGTCCGGTCACGAAACCAAAAAACCGGGCAAAAGTCAAATCGCCGGAACGACAACGGAAGCGAAAGGGATGCACGGCAACATCGGTTCACCAGAAAAGGGACGTGGTTGCCGATTGAATGGCGAGCCTCATTCAGTCACCGGGCCGAACGGCCAGCGCCGGGTGCGCCACGACCAGACCAGGAAGCAGATGATGCCCAGCAACAGCATGCTGATGCCGTAAAGAATCGTTCTCGGGCCCGCAGTCGAAAAGAGGAAGATCCAGCCGGCCAGAGCGACAATCGCCGGCAATGGATAGAACCAGATGCGAAACGGCCGCTTCATGTCCGGCGCCGTGCGCCGCAGCAGCAGCACGGCGCCGATCTGCCCGATGAACTGCACCAGAATACGCGTCGTCAACAGGGCATCGATCACGGTCGCCAGCGGCAGAAAACTGCAAACAATCGCGAGCAGACCGATCACTACCAGCGAGACGTGCGGAAAGTTCTTTCGCGGGTGCAAACGCGCGAAGGGTTTGAAAAAATAACCATCCCGCGCCGCCGCAAACGGGATGCGCGAATAGCCGAGCAACAGCGCAAATACCGAGCCGAACGCCGTCCAGAGAATCATGAGAGTGAATACCGACGCCACCTTGGACCCGTAGATTCTCTCCATCATCCAGGACACCACCGGCGCGGGGGGATCGCTCGCCGGGACAAACTCGCGCCAGGGCACGATGCCGATGATCGCAAAGTTGATCCCGACATAGATGAGTGCCACGGCGATGAGGCTGGTGATGATTGAACGCGGGATCACCTTGCCGGGGTCTTTGACCTCGTCGCCGATGTAGCAAATGTCGTAATAACCGAGATAGTCGTAAACGCCCCAGCGCGCAGCCGCACCCAGACCAAAGAGATACCCAATCGAAAAATTGAACGCCCCTGGCGGGAAGTCGAACGCGAGCCCGGGATTGAAGTTGGCCGCGCCGGTCACGATCACGACACCCACCGTCAGCAAGGTTCCGACCCACAAACTGACCGTGATTTTGCCGATCGACGTGATCTGCCGGTAAAGCATCAGGATGCACAGCAATCCGATGGCGATGATGATCAACGCGCCCTGAAGCCCTTTGCCGGACGTCAAGCCGGGGACGAGGTAGCTCAAATACTGCTTGAACCCGATGTAGCCCGAGGCGATTTCCAGCGGGCCGCTCAGGATGAATTGCCAGATGAACAGAAACGCCATGAGCCGGCCCCAGGTGCGAGGGCCGAAACCGTCGCGGAGGTAAACGTAGGAGCCGCCTGAACCGGGCATCGCGGCGCCGAGTTCGCTCCAGATCATGCCGTCTGCCAGCGCGATCACCAGGGCAACGGCCCAGCCCAGCATTGCCTGCGGTCCATGCAGCGCGGACATGAGCGCCGGGATGGTGATGAACGGTCCGATGCCGATCATGTTGGACATGTTCAACGCCGTGGCTTGCAGCAGACCAAAGCGCCGTTGGAGATGGGGATGCTCGTCTGAACCCGGTGTGGAAGCGCCGTTCATGACAGGTTGCCTTCCGCTTATCGGCTTTTTGCGGCGAAGGCAAACTTATTGATGCGAACGGCGGAAAAAGAAGGACGCCCCGCCAAAAGGCGTACGGAAATCGATCGGCGACCCCCGCCAATTGCAACGAATCACGATCCCGCGGCCGCAACGTTTCGGCTACGCGACCTTCAATTCAGACGTCGCTCTGGTCAGCGGAGGCCCATACGGCAAATTCTCCGGCACCTCGGCGAATTCGCGGATGGCGCTCCAAAGCGGGGTGAAATCCTTGTTTACATCGCCTGAAAGACAATCCGTCACCAGCCCGGCCGTGTCGGGATACTTGTCGGTCAAGGTGCGAAAGCTGAAGTTCGGATTGTAAAACGCGTAAACCAGCTTGCGCATATTCTCGACGCCTTCGCGCACGGTCCTCGCGTAACCGGCAAAACGCTCCGGTGAAGAGTCGCGCGTCACGAGCGCCTCATGGACCGCGTCCGCGGCGAGGCAACCGCTTTTCAACGCGAGCATCACACCGCTGCTAAACACCGGATCGAGAAAAGCGAAGGCGTCGCCCACGAGCAACAGGCCTTCGCACCCGCAGTACCGCGAATGGAAAGAGTATTCGCTGGTGATGAAATAGGATCCGACCTGTTGGCCACGGGCGAGGTGGTCCTTGATCCAGAGATTCTGCTCGATCTCGCGCTTGAAGATCTTCTCCGGGTCTTTGACTCCATCACGCGAGAGATACTTGCCCTCGGCCACGACGCCGACGCTGACCATGTCGTTGTGCTGAGGGATATACCAGAACCAGCCCTTCTCCGGCACAAACGCCACGGTGGTCGCGCCCTCGTCGATTCCGTCGTCGCGTTTGGCGC
>Ga0209382_10006003_pt1 | contig 15685 bp, 11 predicted proteins | sample SoiMetdeltSBSDD5_FD_187599 | JGI IMG/M metagenome (GOLD analysis project Ga0209382, IMG submission 187599) | Bulk soil microbial communities from a Populus tree surrounding site in Tennessee, USA - Soil MetaG P. deltoides SBSDD5 (SPAdes) (version 2) | ecosystem: Environmental > Terrestrial >...
AGGTCGCGAAGAAAGAGCAACACCATTAGGCCCGTCAGGATTGCGCCAAGCACGCCTTCCACCGCCAGGCCGCGCATCGCGTTCGTGACATACGTTGACTGATCGAATTCAAAGCTGACTTTGATGTCTTCAGGAACCAGCGCCTGAAAGTTCGGCAGTTCAGTCTTCACGCGATTGACGACCTCGAGCGTCGAGGCGTCGGAGCGTTTCGTCACCGGGATGTAGACCGTGCGCCGGCCGTTGACCAAAGCGTAGTCGGTGAGAATGTCGCTGCTGTTCTCGACCGTGCCGATATCGCGCACGTAGACGTTGGCGCCCGCGCCGGTGCGAATCGGCACGTCGTTCAGCTCCTGAATGTCCTGCACGACCGAATTGATCGGCGTGAGGCGGTTGAAATCGCCGGTGCGCAGGTTGCCTGCCGGCGTGATTGTGTTGCCTGCGGCAAGCGCTTGGACGACCTCTTCGGGCGACATGCCGTATTCGCGCAGCCGCTCCGGATCGGCGCGAATGATCACGGTGCGCTGGTTGCCGCCGAAGGGCGGCGGCGCAGAGACTCCGGGCAGCGTCGCGAACATCGGGCGCACGCGGAAGAGCGCCAGATCCTGAATCTCGCCGACGCTGCGAGTGTCACTGGAAAAGACGAGCTGTCCCACCGGCACACTGCCAGCATCGAAGCGCACGACGAAGGGTGACACGGTGCCGGGCGGCATGAAGGCGCGCGCGCGTTCGACGTAAGCGATGGTCTGCGCGAGCGCCTGGCTCATGTCAGTACCGGGGTGAAAGAAGAGCTTGACGAGGCCGACACTCTGGATGGACTTCGACTCGACGTGCTCGATGCCGGCGACGTACAGGAAGTGATATTCGTAGTACGAGACTAGATAGCTCTCCATCTGCGCCGGATCTAGCCCGCCGTAGGGTTGCGCGACGTAGATCACCGGCAGATTGAGATTCGGGAAGATGTCTATGGGCATTCGCGTCAGCGCAAGACCCGCGCAGAGCGCGATGGCGATGACCGCGACGAGAATCGTGAAGGGACGGATCAGCGCCGTATTGATCAGCCACATGTTTACGGCTTTCCTTTGATGGGTGTCGTCGCCACCAGCTCTAGAAATGGCTTGAGGTCGCCCTGCAGCTTTGCCGCAGCGAGCAAGGCGCGCCATACCGCCAGCCGCGCCACCGCATCGTCAATCTCAGCCTGCGCCAGCAGCCGGAGCGCTTCGGCAACCTCGATGATGTTCGTCAAGCCAGAGTCGTAGCGGGCCTTCGCGAGTGTCAACGTGTCCTGCGCGGCTGTGAGCTGGATAGGCGTGTTCTCCGCGATCTGGCCCGCGGAATCGATCAAGGTGCGCGTCCGCGCGTCTTGCGTTTTGAGCGCTTGAATGACCTGATCGTAGCGCGCCTGTTCTGCCTGCACGTTATTGGCTTCAGCCTTGCCCCGCGCGCGAAGCTCGAAGATGTCGAAGACCGAAAAAGTTATCGTCATGCCCGTCGCCCAATTGAAGGTGTCGGGATAGAAGCCTCTCCCTTCATCGAAAGTGCCATCGACCCTGGCGCCGGTGCCGCGTCCGAACGCAGCGATTTGCCAGTTGAATCGCGGATACCAGGAGCGATCTATAACGTTTTTGCGCGAGCGCCCGGTCTCAATCGTGGCTGTTTGCGCGAGCGCGAGCGGATGGGCGGGGAGATTGGGCGGCGGCGATGGCGGCGCCGGCGGAAGATCAAGCAGCGGGCCGGCATCAATGGTGATCGGAGCGCCGGCTTGGCCGATGGCCTGGGCCAAATCGGCCCGCGCGAGTTCGGCATTTTGCTGCGCCTGGATCAATTGAGTTCTCGCGGCGGCCAGCTCCGCATCCGCGCGCGAGGCATCGACACCAGGTCGCAGTTGATTGTCTACCAGCGTGTGGACGGCTTTGGCGAAGATGGCCATCCGCTCAACGTTGGCCTGCGCGGCGCGCACGGTCTGCTCATGTGCCAGCAAGATCAGAAAGGCATCGGCCGCCGCCACGCTCACATCGAGCCGCGTTACGGTCTCACTCGCCCGGGCCTGATTGGTCAGTGCGCGCGCCACATTGAGATGCGCTTTCCGCAAACCAAAATCGAACGGTTCCCACGAAAGCAGCATGCCGCCGGCGGTGCCCCAGGCACTCTGGTTGGTGGTGCTGCCAAGGACGGGGCCGGAAATTGACGGGATAGTCGATTGTGGCAGCAGCAGCCCGAAGACGTTATTGCGCGTGCCGCGGTTCTGCTGCCAGACCAGATCGGCGCGCGGCAAATAGGCGGTGCGCGCCAGCTCAACCCCGGCGCTCGCGGCTTGCGCTTGCGCTTGGACGACGCGAACCGCGGGATAGGCGCTCAAGGCTTGCTCGACCGCTGTGTTCAGGTTCAGTGGCGGCCGCGACGACTCTTGCGCCAGAGAAAGAGCCGGGTGAAAGAGCGGAAGGAGCCAGAAAACCAACTGCCCGATGATCCTCTTCTTCATAGGTGAGCCTCCTTCAGGGGCCTAGCCTTCAAGGTTGCGAGATAGATTGTTATCACTGTCGGCCGGCCTCAACGATCGGCAATCGCCCACCGCCATCGCATAACCCGGGCTTACGTGCCTCTCTCGACACTGCCCAGACACCCCATCGGCGCCCACCGGCCCCACCCCGTACCCCTCTGCCCGCTTCTTGACCCTTTAAGCCCCGAGCCCGCGCCTGGGGCAGATTGACTCAGGCCCGCGCGCAATCACGCTACCCATGCTCCCTCTCGCCCACCTGAAACGGACCCTCTCGCGTCTCGCTGCCGGCCTTCCCGGCGGCCTCCAGACCTCGCCGGACACCCGCGGCCCACGGAAGTCGCGGTAATCGTTCCTATGCGCCAGATAGGAGTAGTGGGGAGAGATCACGATGGTCATGTCGATCTTCTTGGCGGCCTCAAATAGCCTCCCGATGTTGACGACGGTGTCCCCTGCACCGCCAGCCTCAGGCGATGCCAGTCGCCGGAGGAGACCTGCACGTTCGCGCTGGTGCATTGTTCGCCTCACGCTCCCCCGGCAGCAGTAGCGCCTACGGCCTCTCACCCAGCACAAGGCATGACCGGCGCGTCAGCCGTCCTGCTGCCTGCCGGCGGCCTGCGGGGCTGGCCCGCCGCGCCAGCGGCGGGGGATAACTCCCGGTGGTGTGGGGAAAAAAGTGCGTTTAAACTTCTTTCTATGTTGCCGCTGTTGTCAAGCCCCCTCGAGTATTTTTCGCTCCCCCTCCATGCTTGAGGCGCTGTGGCACATGGCCCCGATCAGTCTGGCGGCTTCCTGTAGCGTTGGGACCTCTTGTCTCCAACGACCTTCTCTCCGTGCGGGTGCAAACCCCCGTCACCTGATTCTCTCTGCGTCTTTCGACGAGAGCCGGAAGGCCTGTCGGAGGCGACCCCATTTCTCCGACGGCTCCTGCATGGGCCCGGAAGTTTCACGGGCCGCCTCCACCAGCACCAAGGCCGAAGCCTGACTCAGCACCGACACACCGCTCACACCTCTTTGCGTGCTGCCCTCTCTGGTAAGACCCCAGTTTCCAGGAAGCGCCAAAGCGCCATCAGCAACGGACGCGCCACCGCCACCAAAGCGCTCTTGAAACCAGCAACTCAGCGTAGGTAGCAACTTGGGTTAGTATCTATACGTTGCATGTCCCATGCCAACGCGCAACCCGGCTTGGCGCCCTCCCCCCCATGGTGTGTGGCATCACGCCCTGCGGCGCCCTGCGATGTGCGCTGAGGGGAGCGGCTGCGCGGACCCCGCCGGAAGACCGTGCCAGCATGTCGACACGTGCCAACATGCCGGCATGACGGATGGGGCGCGAGGCCGTGTGACACACCTGGCAGTCTCTCAGGACCTGCACGCACGCGCGGGCCTCAAGGTTGGCACGGAAGTTGTAGAGCGCATATGGCGAGGCGGTGGTGTTTCAAACGTAGATAGAGATGAAATAACACCATGTAGATCAAAGACGTAGGAGTCCCCATCTCCACTTTTGAAACACTACCCTAGCGACGACCGGGACGGCCAGGACGCCCACCGGCGTTGCGCCGTGGGGTCGTCGAGCGCTGGCGTGCCTTCGTGGAGAGGCTGGCAGACGACGGCGGTCGATGGGAGGGCACAGCCATCGCGTTCAACCGGGCTTCGAGCGCTTCTACACGGGTGCTGAGGTGCCGCAGGTCGTGCTGCAACTGGACGATATACGCTTGGACCAATGGCGGTGTCTGTCCCCAGTCCTGCGCGGGGAAGGGAAACGGCCAGGCATTGTCTGGAGGAGGAGAAGCGGTTTCCATCGCGATACGCTCCACAGTCTGCACGTCCATGTGTGCATTTTTCTATCATAGTGGCAAGGTGTGTGGATGTCCAGACACGAATACCCCCTGATCTTCTTGACAGGGAGAGCGTCACACAGGTAGGCTTTATGATTATGCGCTTTGTCAGCCTGTGTCTCATGATTGCCTTTCTCTGGACGACGATGCATGTGGTCGTTGACCACGGTGTGAGCGGACAGGGCCATGGTGTGTTCTTCCCCCATGCCTCTCCATCCCACCTCCACGAGGACGACCACGCCGCAGACATGGATCATCAGCAGGATGACGGGGATGAGCACGCCAGCGAGCCGCATGCCGGTCATCACCATGCCGACACTCATAGCCACTTCACGTGGTTGACCTCCGCTGGTTTTCCAGACGTGAAGCGACTCATGCCTCTTGTGCACGAGGTCTCCCTCGGGCTCGCCGCGCACCCTGTCGCGCATCCATCTGTGCTGCGTGTCACCGCTTGTACTCCTCTTCTCTTACGTGTGTGTCTCCCTCTTTGGTGTCGAGTCCTCCTCATCTAACCGTGTCTCTCCATCTCTGACCCGCTGCAGTCCCTGTCGTTTCGATACGTTGGTTCCGTGTCTATATCCCTATGCTTCGACCGTTGTGCGCGGGTACCTGCGAGGCCCTGTGCCGCACCGTCGCGCAGGGTGACCGCATGACTATGCGCGTGTGCCAACAGCTCGGGACGATTGTCAATCCTGGATACCTCAGAAGGACATCGTGTGATGAGAGCCATCAGTGTAGGCGATGTGTGGCCATCTGGACGACGCAGGGCACACCTCAAGCGTTCTCTCTCTGTCCTGCTCGTCTCTTGCTGTGGGCTCGTGCCCCATGCGTGGGGGCAGGGCACCCCCGCTACCCCACCCCGGTTGTCCGTGACCGCATCCCAGGTCGACGTGCCGAGGCAGTTGACGTTAGAGGCGGCTGAGCAACTCCTGGTGCAGTACAACCTGGCCGTCATTGCCGCCCGCTCTGGGGTAGACAATGCGCGGGCACAGCGTCTCATCGCTGCTGTACGACCCAACCCGACGCTGACCCTGGGCGCCGAACAGTTCGACCTCGCGGCGCCAGGGCGCAACCTGTTTTCGAACAGCACTTCGGCGGCCAATCGAACCTATACCGCGCGTATCGACCAGATATTTGAACGCGGCAACAAACGCGCCCTGCGCACGGCAGCCGCGGAGCTCCAGGTCCAGGCCGCTGAGGCGCAGGTCCTCGACACCATACGGACGCAGGTGCTCCAGCTCCGGCAGGCGTTTTATACGGCGGTGCTGTCCCGCGACAATGTCCGGGTGGCGAGCGAGAATCTGGCGCTCACCCAGGAGACTGAGCGATTGATCAAAGCACGCGTGACTGCTGGCGATGCGCCGGAGTGGGACCTGATCAAATTCCAGGCCAACAAGGTACAGTTTGAGCGCGACCTGGTCACGGCCCGTCTGCTGTCGCAGCAGGCCGTGCGGGACGTCCTCACGTTCGTTGGTGCCGCGTTGCCAGCCGCAGATGCACGGCTTGAAGTGGTCGGCGAGCTGCGTGGCGAGCTGCATACCATGGCCGTATCGCTTGAGGAACTCCGGCAGGCGGCGCTCGACGCACGGCCAGACGTGCTGGCGGCGCAACGCACTGTGGAAGCGGCACGGCAGACCCTTGACCTGGCCTATGCCCAGCGCCATCGCGACATTGATGTGGCGCTGGCGTATCAACGCGTCGGGAGCGATAACACCGTCGGGGCGACGGTCTCATTCCCGCTGTTTCTGTCCCATAAATTTGAAGGCCAGATCAACCAGGGATTGGCCCAGGTCCAGCAGGCGAAAGTCGCCTTCGACCAGGCCAAATTACAGGCGATCACGGAGGTGGAGAAAGCCTACCAGGCCTATCAGGCGAGCCAGCAGGTGCTCCAGGTCTATTCCACGGAGGCCCTGGCAAAAGCCGAAGCCTCGTTTCGCATCGCGGGCGTGTCCTACCGCCAGGGCGCCACGAGTTTGCTGGAACTGCAGGAGGCCCAGCGCACCCTCAACCAGACACGTGTGGCGGCCAATCAAGCGGTCTTTGACTACCGCATGAGTCTGTATCAGTTAGAACAAGCGACTGGGAAAAGTCTAGTGCAACCCTAACGAGCGAGGGCGCATGGTCAACCCCGGCTCTCTCAGAAGGACACGTTGTGAACAGATCCGCTCTCCGTACGTTGCACCTCAGCGTCTGGCTCTGCATCGGGGCGCTCCTGGTGACCGCCTGCGACCGCCTGGGCCTTGGTACCCCTCGACAGGCGTCCAAACCTGCCTCCGGTCACCAGGAGGAGCCCGAGAAGACGGCCCAGCTCACGGTGTGGAGTGACTCCGTGGAAATTTTTCTCGAACACCGGATGCTCGTGGTGCACACGCCGACGACATTCACCACGCACGTCACTGACCTGACGACGCTGGAACCCCGGCGTGACGGACCGTTGATTTACCTCTTCCACCAGGGCACCAACCCGCCCTTCACGCACGTCGAGCCGGCGCCAGAACGCGATGGCATTTATAATCCCGCTCTCACCTTCCCCCAGCCCGGCGAGTGGAGTGTGACCCTCCAGATGCCCCTCGCCGGGCAGGACCATCGCATCGTGTTACCCCCGGTGATGGTCTTTGCCTCGCACGCGGAGGCAAGGCAAGCCCCGGAGCCGCCAGGGCTGGAAGGCATCACGTTTCTCAAAGAGCAGCAATGGAAAATCCTGACGCAAACCGCCCTCGTGCAGCAGCGCCAGGTGACCGAGCGGCTGCGCCTGGCTGGGGTGGTGGCCGTACGCTCGGGCCACAAAGCCGCCGTGACCCCACACATCGCGGGACACCTCGCTCCGCCTCCGGGTGCCTCACTGCCGGCCCTCGGGGCGCGCGTGAACGCCGGGCAGGTCCTCGCACTGGTGCAGCCGCATCTGGTCGGGACCGAACTCCTGACGTTCATGAACACGCAGCGCCAGATCCAGACCATGGAGGTGGAGTTGACCGTCAAAGCGGCCTAAGCGGAGGCGGAAACCATGAGAGCCCGCGCCGCCCTCACCCAGGCCGAGCAGGCCTTGCGTCGGGTGCGGGTGCTGCGCGAACACAACGCCAAATCCGCCCGCGACCTCGAAGAGGCGGAGTTGGCCCAGCGCAAGGCCGAGGCGGATGTCACCGCTGCCGAGATCCTCAAAAAAACCTACGACAGAGCCCGGAAGCAGCTCGCCGAGCGACCGCGCGCGGTGGAGCCCGGTAGCGAGCTCCCGGCCATCGAGCTGAAAGCCCCCATTGCCGGGGTCATCACGGCGGTGCACGCCACGGTCGGTGCGCATGTCCACACGACGGAGGCGCTGTTCACCCTGCTCAATACAGACACGGTGTTCATTGAAGCCCAGCTCCCGGAAGCCGACCTCGGCCGTCTCGGCCCGTCTCAGGGGGCCACCTACGAAACCCCGGCAGCCCCAGGCACGTTCGTGCCCATCCTGGGTGCGGGCGGCGGCCGTCTCGTCACCCTCGGGGCCACCGTCGATGCCAAAACCCGGACGGTACCCCTGGTGTATGAGGTCCCCAATCCCGAAGGACGCTTGCGGATCGGCATGGCGCTGAACGTGTATGTGGAGACCGCCCACAGTGCCGACGCGCTGGTGGTGCCGGTCGCGGCGCTGGTGGAGGAAGACGGCCGGACGATTGCCTTTGTCCAGGTCTCTGGCGAAACCTTTGACAAACGCGACCTGACCCTGGGCATGCGTGATGGGGCGTTTGTCCAGGTGCTCGCAGGGCTGACCGCTGGCGAACGCGTCGTCACGAAAGGGGCCTACGCCATGCGTCTGGCGTCAGTCTCCGCCACGATTCCCGCGCATGTCCATGCCCATTAGGAGGAGGGTCCCATGATTGATACCCTGATTCGCTGGTCCCTGCACCACCGCGCCGCGATTATCGCCATGGCCCTCGTCCTCACCGCCCTTGGCGTCTACACCGCGCGGCGTATGCCGGTGGACGTGTTTCCGGACCTGACAGCCCCCACCGTGACGGTCATCACCGAGGCCCATGGCATGGCGCCGACCGAGGTTGAAAGCCAGGTGACGTTTCCCATCGAAGCAGCGCTCAACGGCGCCTCGGGGGTGCGGCGGGTGCGGTCCTCGACCGCGGTGGGCATCTCTGTGGTCTGGGTTGAGTTCGCATGGGGGATGGATATCTATGCGGCCCGGCAGATCGTGAGTGAAAAGGTGGCACTGATTGCCGGGGATCTGCCACCCGAGACCTCGCGTCCGGTGCTGGCCCCCATCTCGTCGATCATGGGCGAGATCCTCTTCCTGGCGTTGACCTCCGCACACCAGAGTCCGATCGAGCTCCGCACCACGGCTGAAACCGTCCTGCGCCGCCGGCTCCTCGCCGTGCCAGGGGTGTCCCAGGTCATCCCCATCGGTGGCGGTGAGAAACAGTATCAGGTGCTCCTCTCTCCTGCGAAGCTGCGCACCTACGGTGTCACCCTGAAACAGGTCACGCAGGCGCTCGCGGCCTCCAACCAAAATGTCTCGGCCGGCTTCATGGTCGTCAGCGGTGCGGAATATCTGGTCACCGGCCTGGGCCGCATACGGACGCCTGAGGACATCGGGGCAGTGGTGGTCGCCGCTGAGGACGGCGTCCCGATCCGCGTCGCCGACCTCGGGCGTGTGCAGGTGGACGCGGCCCCCAAACGGGGTGAGGGCTCTGTGAACACGCAGCCGGCAGTCATTCTCGGGGTGCAGAAGCAACCCGGCGCCAACACGCTCACGCTCACCCGCACGCTCGAAGCGGTCCTCCATGACCTCCAGCCAAAACTGCCCGCAGGCATGCAGATGACCCCGGTGCTGCGGCAGGCCGATTTTATCGAAATCGCCGTCGAGAATGTCTTCCATGCCCTGCGTGACGGCGGTATCCTGGTCATGGCGATTGTGCTCCTCTTTCTGGCGAACCTCAGAGCGGCCTGCATTACACTGACGGCTATTCCTCTGTCTCTCCTCACCGCCGTGCTCGTGCTGAAGGCGTTGGGGGCGACGATCAATACGATGACCCTGGGTGGGATGGCCATCGCCATCGGCGCGCTCGTCGATGATGCCGTGATCGATGTGGAAAACGTCTTTCGGCGGCTGCGTGACAACGCCACGCTCCCCGCCGACCGGCGCCGCTCTGCCCTGCAGGTGGTCTATGCAGCGAGTGTCGAGATCCGCGCGTCGATCGTCTTTGCCACGCTCATCATCCTCCTGGTGTTTCTCCCTCTGTTCTTCCTCGCGGGGGTGGAAGGGCGGCTCCTGCAGCCACTCGGCGCCGCCTACGTCATCTCCCTGCTCGCCTCCCTGGCCGTGGCGGTGACCCTCACCCCGGTGCTCTGTCATCTCCTGCTCCCTGGCAGCCGTGCGGTACGCCGGGGCGCGAACCATACCTGGTCCATGTCCTCAAAGCGGGCTATGCCCACGTGCTGCGTCCCGCGCTGCGCGTGCCATGGCTGGTCACCCTCCCGTCGCTCGTGTGCCTCGGTGTGGCGCTCTACGCTGCCAGCTTCCTGGGACGCGCCTTTCTGCCCGACTTCAACGAAGGTGCCCTGACGATCAGTGCGGTCACCCTGCCCGGTACGTCGCTGGCAGAATCTGATACACTCGGACGCCTCGTGGAACAGACCTTGCTCGCGCATCCAGAAGTGGTGTCCGTGGCGCGGCGGACCGGACGTGCTGAACTCGACGAGCACGCGCAAGGGGTGGAAGCGGCCGAGCTCGATGTGGCGCTGGTCAGGCGCGACCGCAGCAAAGCCGCTTTCCTTGAGGCCCTCCGGCGTGATTTCTCACTCATTCCTGGCATGAACATCACCATCGGACAGCCGATTTCGCATCGCATTGATCACATGCTCTCCGGCACCAGGGCCAATGTCGCGGTGAAGATTTTCGGGGATGACCTCTCCACCCTGCGCACGCTGGGCGCCAAGGTCCGCCAGGCCATGGCCACGGTCCCTGGCGTGGTGGACTTATCGGTGGAGCAGCAGCTCGAGATCCCCACGCTCAGTGTGCGCTTTGACCGGCCAGCCCTGGCGCGCTACGGAGTCATGATCGAGGATATGGCGCACACGCTGGAAGCTGCGCTCCAGGGCGTCACGGTGTCGCGGGTGCTCGAAGGGCGCCACGCCGTCGCGCTGGTGGCGCGTCTGAGCGAAAGTGCGAGCTGGACCCCGGAGACCCTGGGCGAGCTGCTGGTAGATACGCCAGGGGGCGCGAAGATCCCGTTGCAGCGGCTCGCCCAGGTGACCAAAACCACCGGCCCCAATACGATCAGTCGGGAGCAAGTGGAGCGCAAAATCGTGGTGATGTGCAACGTGGCCGGACGCGACGTCGCCTCGGTGGTGCGGGATATCGCCCAACAGGTCGACCCGCTGATTACTGCCAAGCCCGGCTATACGGTGGCCTATGGGGGACAATTTGAAAGTGCCGAAGAGGCGGGGCGTCTCCTCAGTCTGTTGGGGGTGGCCGTGATCCTGGGCATGGCCTTCCTCCTGTCCCTGGCCTTTGGGTCGGCCCGCGATGCGGCCCTCGTGATGGTGAACCTGCCGCTGGCGCTGATGGGCGGCGTTGCCGGGGTCTTCCTGTCCGGTGGGGTGCTGTCGGTCGCGTCCTTGATCGGGTTCATTACCGTGTTTGGGATTGCCACCCGCAACGGCATCATGCTGGTGTCACATATCCGCCATCTCCAGGCGCACGAAGGCGTGACGGAGTTCTACGATGCCGTGTTCCGCGGCGCCATGGAACGGCTGGCGCCCATTCTCATGACCGCCCTGGCGGCGGGACTCGCCCTGATTCCCCTGGCCCTCAGCGGGGACAAGCCAGGCAATGAGATTCAAACACCCATGGCCATTGTCATCTTGTGTGGCCTGCTGACGTCGATGGTACTCAATATGCTGGTCGTGCCGGCGCTCTATCTCCGGTTCGGTCGGCCAGTGCCGATGCCTCACGTGCCCTCGCCCAGCGGGAAAGACATCGTGGACCAGACGGCGGCAGACCGCTGAGCGTGATGGGCTGACCTCCGCTGTTGTCGAGCTGGCCGTGGTCACCATGCTATCATCACAGGGGGACCCAGAAGAACACTCCGGACGAGGGCTCGTGGCAAACGTGGAAACGCCCGGCAGGCAGGGAAGACCAGCAGCACCAGCCTGCCTCTCGGGCAGGCACACGCACCGCATCCCACCAGGCGGAAGAGCGCCACCGCACGGTAGGCACGCCATGTCTCACGAAGAGAGGCGTTATGGAGAGGGTATTACCTATGGTATGGGGAGTGGGGATCGTCTGCGTGCTGGTGGTGGTGAATGCCTTTTTCGTCGCGGCGGAGTATGCCCTGGTGCGGGTGCGCCGCACCCGGATCGAGGCGTTGGCTGCCCAGGGGAGTGGCCTCGCCAAGGTGGTGCTGCATGGCTTGAACCATATCGACCAGTATATCGCCGGCGTGCAGGTCGGCATCACGCTCGCCGGGCTCGCGTCAGGGCGTTTTGGTGAGCCCGTGCTGGCCGCGATCTTTGACCCGCTGTTTGCCCGCATAGTGCCACCCTCACTCATCGGTGCAGAGGCCAGTACGGCCCTCGCGACAGGCTTCACCCTCCTTGTGATCTCGTACTTGCTGGTCGTGCTCGGCGAGTTAGTCCCCAAGGCCATTGCGCTGCAATACACCGACCAGGTCGCCCTCCTCGTGGCGAAGCCCATGCAACTGGCGGTGTGGGTGTTTACACCGTTTGTGTGGAGTATGAACGCGCTGGGGAATGGCGTCCTGCGCCTGCTGCGCCTTCCCCCACCAGCAGCAGGGGACGGGGCGTATTCGGTCGAGGAGTTGCACCTGCTCATTGTGCAGAGTCACCAGGCCGGGATTCTGGAGGACATCGAGCGCCACCTGATGCAGCGCAGCACGCAGTTCGCCGACTTGCGCGTGGCGGACGTCATGATTCCCCGCCTCGACATCGTCGCCCTGGATCTCGCACGGCCGCCTGACGACGTGCTCGACCAGGCGGCGCACACGATCCACGCGCGCTTGCCGGCGTACGAAGAGACCCTCGACCACATGGTGGGCATCCTGCACCTCCAAGACCTGTTCAAGCACCTCCGGCAACCGCAGGCAGGGCGGGACCTGCGCCAGTTGGTCCGTCCTGCGCTCTTTGTCCTAGAGACGATGCCCTTGGACGATTTGCTGCACACGTTTCAGCAACGTCACACCCAAATCGCCCTCGTGGTCGACGAGCATGGCAGCATCAAGGGTTTAGTCACGCTGGAAGATGTGGTGGAAGAAGTGTTTGGTGAAGTGCACGATGCGCTCGAAGCGGCGGAGCCCAGCATACAGTCCATGCCAGATGGCCGGGTGCTCGTGCGCGGGGAGGTACGGTTGTGCGAACTGAACGACCGCTTCGGATGGAGTTTGCAGGACGACGAGGTGGACACCATTGCAGGCTATATCATGAAACACCTGGGCCGCACCCCCCGGGTCGGGGACGCGATGGACACGCCCTATGGCACCCTACGGGTGGAGAATATGGCGCGGGTACGGATTACGCAGGTGGCCATGCTGCCTCCCCCCACGACCACAGCAGGGGAAAGCGCCGACGCGGTGTAGCGTGACGCGCATGAGGCGTGGGGAGGCACTGGTGAGGGAGCACGGGAAAGAACGTCCCTTCGAGGCCGGGTGTGGGGAGATCGACGCTTGACATATCCTCTCCCCGAGGATAGGATAGATGCATGGCATATGAAACTCTCCACGAAACACACCCAGACATCGTGAAGCGGCTGCGGCGCGCGGAAGGCCACCTCCGCAGCATCGTCGAGATGATCGAAGCCGGGCGCTCGTGTCTTGACCTCGCCCAGCAGTTGCATGCAGTTGAAAAGGCGATCGCCAATGCGAAGCGCACCCTCATTCACGACCACATCGACCATTGCCTCGAAGCGGCAGCCGGACCGATGACAGGTGACCAGCGCACCCAGTTCGGGGAGTTCAAGGAGATCACCAAGTATCTCTGAGCAGGGCCGTGATGCCCAAGGACGGCAGAGCATGTGGCACAAAGCTTTCGTCTGGCTTGGCTTCGATAGGCAAGGGCACGATCACGCGCATAATCACGGACAGCACGGCCACGGACATGGGGATCACGCGTCCGCCTACGGGCATGGCCACACGCATGGGGTCGTCGACCCGGTCCTCGCCACGACGGCGCGCGGTATCTGGGCCATCAAGTGGTCATTCGTGATCCTTGGGGTGACAGCCGCCCTGCAACTGGGTATTGTCGAGCTGTCGGGTAGCGTTGCGCTGCTCGCCGATACCATCCACAACGTCGGTGACGCGGTGACAGCGGTGCCTTTGTGGATTGCCTTCCTGTTCGCCCGGCGACGCGCCAGCGCCCGGTTCACTTATGGCTTCGGCCGGGTGGAAGACCTCGCGGGCGTCGTCATTGTGCTGATCATCGTGTGTAGTGCGGTCGTCGCGGGGTATGAGGCGGTGCACCGTTTGCTGCACCCGCAGCCCCTCGCCCTCCTTGGCTGGGTTGCCGCCGCTGGTCTCGTCGGCTTTGTGGGGAATGAGTGGGTCGCCGTGTTCCGCATCCGCGTGGGCCGCGAAATCGACAGTGCGGCCCTGATCGCGGACGGCTATCACGCGCGCACCGACGGGCTCACCAGCCTGGCCGTAGTGCTGGGCGCGCTGGGCGTGTGGCTGGGCTTTCCGGCGGCCGACCCGCTGATTGGCCTGGTGATCACGGCGATGATTGTCGGCATCGTCTGGCAGTCGGCGAAGGCGGTCTTCACACACCTGTTAGATGGAGTAGACCCTGCGGTCATCGAGGAGATCAAGCACGCGGTGCATCACACGCCCGAGGTACGGGAGGTGACCCAGGTGCGCGCCAGGTGGTTAGGGCATCGGCTGCATGCGGAACTGAATATCGCCGTGAGTCCCGATCTGTCGGTCGTCCACGGGCATGCCATTGCCACGGAAGTGCGCCATCAACTCTTGCATCACTTACCACAGCTCGCCAACGCCATCATCCACGTGGATCCTCTCAACGCCTTAGGCGAGGAACATCATCGGATTGCGGAACATCGGCATGGCGATTGGCTGGCGCATACCCATCCATAACGGTCACGGTGCCGGTTTGCCCCTGTTGCTCCGCCACCAGGTCTCGGTACATGAGACGATACATGGCCGGCAGGACAAGGAGGATGAGCACCGCAGAGGTGATCATACCTCCTACGACGACGCGCGCCAGGAGTTGTTGTGCGGGAGAGGTTTGCCATCATTGTGGCGCTCCTGCGGGTCATGGGCTTTCCGTTTTTTGCGCCGGCATCTCGGGAGCGTACCGCCCGGAGCCCCACCGCCACCCGCTGGCGACCACGCCTCGCTTGGGGTGTCTCCTGCGCACGCTCGCGCCAGGAGGTGCGGCCGCCTGGCGTGCATTGGAGCAAAGGCTGGAGCAGCGCCGCGCTGCTCGTGCTGGAGTTGGACAAGCACCTCAGGACGGAGATGGGCAGACCAGGAGGGGCGAAGCGGGCAGAGTGGCTCGGGGAAAGCTGCGGGAAACCTGACTCCTACCTGTGCACCGTGTCGACGGTAATGTGGTCGTCCCAGCTACCGTCACCGGTCACGGGCCTCTTCAGACACCTGGCTCTAGGGCGGATGCCACCCTGCTTCAACCCAATGGCGACGGGCTGGCACAATGAACTCATTGTTCATCTTGAGTGTCTCAACTGTGGCACGACCAATCATCGTCAGGCCAATGATATATATCCCATTGTCGCTCCAATGGAAATGCTCATACCATTGCTGAGTGCGAGGATGAAACAGCGGCACCTCGGCGTGGGTTTCCGGATCGAAACCCTGCGTTTGGACCCACTTATAGCTGTTACACCAGGCACACGCCAGGCATAGGTTGCTTTCGTCTGAGCGGCCACCGCGGGAGAGAGGGATGATATGCTCAATGTGCATCTGTGCTCCGCTGATTTCTCGGGCTGTCTGGCAATATTCACAGCGGTAATGCGCAGCAGAAGCGATCTTGTCGCGGATAGCTCGTGAGATAGACTCCATGCCTTGGCGCTAGACATGACTGAGGAGGGGTTCTCCCCCACGTAAACTGAGTAAAGCGTAGGCACGCGCTTTCAAGAGGGTCATACGACCATATTCCTGGCGCAAGGCGTCCAGTTGCACTTGCTCATCCGGGGTGAGAGGGCGTTGCCCTTGCAGATGTGTAAGCTGCTGTAACTGTGCTTGTGCTGCTGCGGACATTTGCTCGCGTGCAATACGCCATAATTCCTGGCTATCAAGCCACGTCATGCGCATCAGTTCTGCTCGCATATCGTTCGGGACATCATGCATGGTGGGGAGGACAGCCGCCAGGAGATCACGCAAGA
>Ga0209382_10006004_pt1 | contig 15684 bp, 11 predicted proteins | sample SoiMetdeltSBSDD5_FD_187599 | JGI IMG/M metagenome (GOLD analysis project Ga0209382, IMG submission 187599) | Bulk soil microbial communities from a Populus tree surrounding site in Tennessee, USA - Soil MetaG P. deltoides SBSDD5 (SPAdes) (version 2) | ecosystem: Environmental > Terrestrial >...
AGAGGCGTACCTCTTTCAAAAGCTCGTTCGCACCGGCTTCGGCTCCAACAACGTCGACCACTGCACGCGCCTGTGTCACGCGTCGAGCGTCGCCGCGCTGATGGAAGGGATCAACTCGGGCGCGGTGTCGAATCAGGTCCGCGACGTGGTGAATGCCGAAGTGATCTTCGTCATTGGCGCAAACCCGACGGTGAACCATCCCGTCGCGGCGACCTGGATCAAGAACGCGGCGAAGGCGGGGGTCAAGCTGATCGTAGCCGACCCTCGTCGCGGTGATCTCGCTCGACACGCAACCTACAACCTGCAGTTCAACGCCGACACCGACGTCGCGCTCCTCAACGCGATGCTCCACGTCATTGTCGAGGAGGGTCTGGTCGACGAGAAGTTCATCCAGGACCGCACGTCTGGCTACGCCGCGCTGGCGGAGAACGTGAAGAAGTTCTCGCCGGATGTGATGGCACCGATCTGCGGCATCGATGCACAGACGATCCGGGAGGTCGCGCGCCTCTATGCCACCTCCAAGGGATCGATGATCCTCTGGGGCATGGGCATCTCGCAGCATGTGCACGGGACGGACAACGCGCGCTGCCTCATCGCGCTGGCGCTGTCGACAGGGCAGATCGGCAAGCCGGGATCGGGGTTGCATCCGTTGCGCGGCCAGAACAACGTGCAGGGCGCGTCCGATTCGGGCCTGATTCCGATGTTCTATCCGGACTATCAGAGAGTGAACACGCCGGAGGCACGGGAGCGCTTCGAGAAGCTGTGGAAAACCGAACTCGATCCGAACCCTGGCCTCACGGTCGTCGAGATCATGCACGCGGCGAAGAAGCACGAGATCCGCGGGATGTACATCATGGGCGAGAATCCCGCGATGTCCGACCCGGACGTCGATCACGCGCGCGAAGCAATGGCCACACTCGATCACGTCGTCGTGCAGGACATCTTCCTCACCGAAACGGCGTATCTCGCTGACGTCGTCCTGCCGGCCACTGCATGGCCGGAGAAAGTCGGCACCGTCACCAATACCGATCGCATGGTGCAGCTCGGGCGCAAGGCGATCGAGCCGCCCGGCGATGCACGGGAAGATTTCTGGCTGATCGTGCAGCTCGCACGGCGCATCGGGCTCGACTGGCAGTACTCGCATCCGCGTGACGTCTTCAATGAGATGCGGTTGTGCATGGACTCGATCGCGGGCATCACGTGGGAGCGCCTCGAGCAGCAGTCGTCGGTCACCTATCCGTGCGTCAAGGAAGGCGACCCGGGTGACCCCGTAGTGTTCATCGACGCGTTCCCCACTCAGACAGGTCGCGCACAGTTCGTTCCGGCGGATCTCATCTCGGCCGCAGAGCGACCGGATGCCGACTACCCGATGGTCCTCATCACCGGCCGTCAACTCGAACACTGGCATACCGGCTCGATGACGCGCCGCTCCGGCGCGCTCGACTACATCGAGCCGGAACCGGTTGCATCCGTTCATCCGCTGGATCTCGAGAGTCTTGGCGTCGCGCCCGGCGGAACGCTGACGATCGCCTCACGCCGAGGCAGCATCTCGCTTTACGCGCGGGCCGACGATGGCACACCGCGCGGCGCAGTGTTCGTCCCGTTCTGCTTCTACGAAGCGGCGGCGAACATGCTGACCAACCCCGTGCTCGATCCATTTGGGAAGATTCCAGAGTTCAAGTACTGCGCGGTCAAGGTGACACCCGGTGGCGATGTGCCGGAGCGAATGAGTTTCGGAGGAGGAACAATCCTCGCAGAGACCATGACTGCTCGGCAGTAATTCTGAAGTCAGAATGCAGAATGCAGACACCGCATGGCTGCCAACTCTGCATTCTGACTTCTGCATTCTGAATTACACGTGACCAACAAACAGAGTCACGTCCCCCACGACGTCCGCATGCAGGGCTTCGCGCGCCGCCACACCGTACAGGCAGCGCTCGACTGGCTCGACGCGCAGTTGCATCAGCTCGACGCCGAAGACGTTCCATTGCGACAAGCCGCCGGCCGCGTCCTTGTCGGGCCAGTCGCCAGCAGCGTCGATATTCCCGGGTTCGACCGCGGCACCATGGATGGCTACGCGGTCGTCGCGGATTGCACCGAGGGCGCGACGCCGTACAACCGCATTCCGTTGAAGGTCGTCGGTAACGCGCTGCCCGGTTCACCTTTCACGGGAAGCGTGGCGCGCGGCGAAGCAGTCCGCATCATGACGGGCGCGCCAATGCCCGGCGGCAGCGATGCCGTGCTGCCAGCCGAGTTCGTGGAGGCTTGTACAGGCGACGCTACCGCGGCTGCTTCAAGCGCACCGGATAGCGTCGTTGCGCTGGCGACGGTCTCCCCCGGTAAGAACGTCGGCCCTCGCGGTGAGGACATCGTCGCCGGCACTACGGTGCTCGAGTCACAACGCCGGTTGCGTCCGCAGGATCTTGGTGTGATGAGCTCCATCGGGCTCAGCGCGGCTCGCGTCGTTCGTCGCCCGCGCGTCCGGCTCGTCATCACGGGCAACGAGCTCCTCCCATCCGGCTCGGCGCCGCATGGGTTTCAGATCACCGATGCAAATGGCCCCATGCTTGCCGCGCTCGCGGAGCGTGACGGCGGGATCGTCGACTTTCCCGGCCTGGTTCGTGACGAAGCTGACGCGATCCTCGCCGGACTCGAGGCCGATGCCGACGTCGTGATCGTGTCGGGGGGATCGAGTGTCGGGGTCGAGGACCTTGCGCCGATGCTCGTCGCGCGTCACGGTGAGCTCGTCGTCCATGGCATCGCCATGCGTCCCAGCAGCCCTACCGGCCTGGGCACGATTGGCGATCGGCTGATCTTCCTGCTGCCAGGTAATCCGGTGTCGGCGCTGTGCGCGTACGATTTTTTTGCCGGCCGCGCCATCCGCGTGCTCGGCGGGCGACCGGCGCAGTGGCCGTATCGCGCTGTCCGCGGGACGCTCACCCGCAAGATCAGCTCGCCAATCGGCCGCCTGGACTACGCGCGAGTGCGACTCGAAGACGGCCACGTTGAACCACTATCAGTCGGCGGCGCTTCCGTGCTGTCATCGACGACGAGAGCCGATGGCTTTGTGATTGTGGGTGACGACAGTGAAGGCTTCCCGGCGGGCGCCGGCGTTGACGTCTGGCTTTATGCGTGACCAGGAACAGTTCCTCAATGTCCTCGACCGCGACGAGGCCGAACGGCGTTTTCGGGCCGCCTTCGATGCGAGCCCGCGCGGAATCGATCGTGTCACGCTCGACGAGGCGCTCGGCCGCGACCTCGCCATCGACGTGCTCGCTCCGGTCGACGTCCCGTCATTCGATCGCTCGAACGTCGATGGCTTCGCGGTCATCGCGGAGGATACGTTCGGCGCATCTGAGGAAGTCCCGCGCTGCCTGCGACTCGCCGATGAAGTGATTCACACCGGTGTCGTGCCGGACACGGTCGTTCGCCACGGCGAGGCAGTCGCGATCGCCACGGGTGGCATGATGCCGCGTGGCGCTGACGCCGTCGTGATGGTCGAGCACGCCGATGTGATCCACCGTCCGGCTGAAGCCGGCCACCACGATCGCAGGCGGCCGGAAGATGTCATGTCCGGCTTTCTTGGACGCCGACCTGTCCGCCGTAGCGCCTCGCGCGAAGGTGGAAGCGCGGGGCACGAAGGCGGCAGCCAGACCACCGAATTGCGGATCGGACGCGCCGTCACCGCGGGCAGTGGCGTGTCGTTCGCTGGCACCGACATTACGAGAGACGAAACAGTGCTGCGGCGGGGGCTCACGCTGACCAGTCGTGATACGGGAGTCCTGGCCGCGATCGGCGTCGGCACCGTCGACGTCTTTCGCAAACCAATCGTGGCCATCCTGTCGACCGGCGACGAGATCATCGCGCCCGGCCAGCCGATGCAGCCCGCCCACATTTACGACTCGAACAGTCAAGTGCTCGCTGACGCCGTCCGCGAGCTCGGCGGCGAGCCGCGTCGTCTGGGCATCACGCCGGACGATGTGGATGCACTGCGGGCGAAGCTGCGTGAAGCGCTCGGGTTCGCGGACATCGTGCTGCTTTCGGGAGGCACGAGCAAAGGCGCAGGCGATGTCTCTTACCGGGTCGTCGCCGAACTCACCGATCCCGGCATCGTCGCCCACGGCGTTGCGCTCAAGCCCGGCAAACCGATTTGCCTTGCCGCGACGCGCGGACGTCCGGTCGTCGTCTTGCCCGGCTTCCCGACGTCCGCGATCTTCACGTTTCACGAATTCGTCGCGCCGGTGATCTCGGCGATGGCAGGACGCGGTCACGAGGAGCGCGGCATAGTGGAGGCGCGGCTGGCCGTACGCGTGAACAGCGAGATCGGTCGCACGGAGTATTTACTCGTTGGGCTGGTCAAAACTCCGGACTCGGGACCCACAGCTCCGGACTCGGCTGACGTACCGTCCGGCTTCCCTGCGCGCCGACCCCTTCACCGTAGCGCGGAGCGCGAAGGTGGAAGCGCCGAGCGCGAAGGCGACAGTCGAAGCGAGGGACCGATACTGGCGGCGTACCCGATGGGCCAGGGTTCCGGCAGCGTCACCACATTCAGCCGGGCGGACGGCTTCACCACGATCGATCGTCACGAGGAAATCGTTCCAGCGGGAACCATCGTCTCGGTGAGGCTGCTCGGTCGCAAGCTACAGCTCGCCGACCTCGTCGTGATTGGCAGTCACTGCATCGGACTCGACTACCTCCTTGGCGAGTTGGAACACTGCGGCATGCGCTCGAAGTTCCTCGCGGTCGGGAGTCTCGCCGGGCTCGACGCGGCCAAACGCGGAGAGTGCGATATCGCGGGCATTCACTTGTGGGATCCAACGACCGGCGAGTACAACCGCCCGTTTCTCACGCCGGAACTCGATCTGATTCCTGGTTACGGACGACTGCAGGGAATCGTCTTCAGAGTCGGCGACGAACACTTCGAGGGGCATTCTGTGGACGAGGCGATTCTCGCGGCGACGTCCGACGAGTCGTGCGTGATGGTCAACCGCAATCAGGGAAGCGGCACTCGCGTGTTGATCGATCGGCTGCTCGGGGCCGCCAGGCCGCATGGCTATGCCGTGCAGCCGCGCAATCACAACGCTGTCGCAGCCGCGGTGGTGCAACGGCGCGCCGACTGGGGCATGACTCTCGACACGATCGCTCGTTCCGCAGGACTTGGGTTCATCCCCGTTCAGCACGAGCAGTACGACTTCGTCACCCCAAAAGCGCGTGCCCAACGCCCCAGTGTCCGGGCGTTTCGCGGCTGGCTGGAGAAGCCCCAGACGCGCGACGCACTCGCGCGCCTGGGGATGAAGCCGTAGGGCGTGTGCGTCCTACTGCTTCGTGGGGGAGACTGTCAGCTGGTTGTTGATCGTGTAGCCCTCGGCTTTGTCTCGGGCAATCGCTTCAGCTGTGGCGCGCTGCTGCGCAGTCGGCACTGACCCCTTCAACACGACGGTTTTCGAGCTCGCAGAGGTGTCGACGTTGATGTTGCTGGCGTCGACACGACCGTCGGCAATCAGCGCAGATTTCACGTCAACCGTGTTGGTCGCCGCGGCCGTCTTTTCGACGACCTTCTCCGTATCCTTCTGCGCACCCTTCACCGTGTTGGCGCATGCACCGCTCAATGCTGCGACGACGAATAAAGCACACAGGCCCGTAAAGGTTCTACTCACGTTTCCTTCTCCTGCGCGGCGCGTCCTCTCGCCGCGAATGTGGCGGCGGGCTTCCAGACCCGCTGTCTCCAGGGATAGTGCATGGGCGATGCCACGTTTTCTGACCCACTCCGTGTCATTCCTTCCCTTCCGCGATGAGCCGCGCTGAAGCCGAGTTCTCGAAATTACAAGCGGCTGAGGCTGCTGTGACGCGGCAGAGGCCGTGAGACGATTGTGGAATGTCGAAACACGGTGGCATCGTCCTGTGCGGCGGGAAGTCGACACGCATGGGCACGTCGAAGGCACTGCTGCCCTTCGGCTCTGAGACGATGCTCCAGCGCGTGGTCCGCATCCTCAGCGGTGTCGTGGCCCCGATCGTGGTTGTGGCCGCTGTGAACCAGGAGTTGCCGGAGTTGCCGGCTGATGTGATCGTCACCCGCGACGAGAACGAGGGGCGCGGCCCGCTCGAGGCTCTACGCGCTGGTCTGAAGGCGTTGCCGGCCGATGTCGACGCCGCGTACGTGACGAGCTGCGATGTACCGCTGCTCGTGCCGGGCTTCGTCAGCCAGATGCTCGACCATGCAGGCGGCTACGACATCGCCGTGATGGAGATCGACGGCTTCACGCATCCGCTCTCGGCGGTGTACCGACGATCGACGCTGGAGTGCGTGGAGGATCTTCTCGCGAACAATCGCCTGCGGCCCGTGTTTCTCTTCGATGCCGTGAAGACGCGGCGCGTCCGTCCGGAGGACATGACGGCCGACCCCGACCTGCGCACGCTGCGCAATCTCAACACGCGCGAAGACTACGAGCAGGCGTTATCGGATGCGAAAGCGCAGCCCGACTCAACGGCGCCAACGACGCCGACCCGCCGTTGATCCGGGGCCGTTACTGATCGGATCGCTTGGTGCCGGGACCGTAGCGGTCGACGTGGGTATAGGTTCTTCCGACCGGCGCTCGACCGCGAAGCGCCGGCGCCACGACCCATCCGTTGTTCGAAGCGGGCACGTTCACGCTGGCCAGCACTGCCGCTCTTCGCGCGTGAAGATACGCGAGCCGGGCATGGTCAAAGACCGCCACGTAATCGTGGGCGACCAGGCTGGCCTTCGCCAGTCCCACCTCGACATCAGCGTCAGCCAGTTCCGCGAGTCCCAGGCTCGCATTCGGGCTCGCGAGAACATCCTCGGCGATGGCGTTGGCGTTGACGATATATCCGCCCGCCTCGAAACGATTGAAGTTGTCGCGATCGAACTGGCTGAAATCCCAGTTCAGGTCGACGTAGCTCATGATCGAATTCGACTCGTCTCCAGCCCATGCGAAGTAGAAGTCGCCTTCGGGCCCGTAGTCCATCTTCAACTCGGAGTCCCAGCCGTCGTGCGGATGACTCATCGCGATGTGGTGGCCGGTTTCGTGAATCTGGGTCGTCGTCAACCCATAGCCGAGCGCCGTGATGATCGGTGTCAGAAAGCTGAAGACGCCGCTCTGGGTGCCGTCGACCCAGTTGTCATCGGCAAACCCCAATATCCCTGAGTCGCGGTTGTCCTCCGTCACGTAGTTGAACAGCATGGCCTCGTAGTCCCCGCCTCCGTCGCGAGTCTCGCCAAGGGTGAAGGCGTTGTAGAGAAACAGGTTCGCACCTGCCGGATACGGACGATTGGGGTAGCACGCGTTGTCATTGAGCCAGAGCTGGTAGCAGTTCCTCGCCCCCTGCTTGAACGCCAGATCCTGTTGATCCACCGTGTACGGGACACGATGCAGATCGGTGAGCTCCTCGACCAGCAGCGCCGTCTTCTGGTACGTCTGCGATGCGTCGACGCCTTTCAAGCCTTCGTACGTATTGAGGTCCAGGTTGATCGATTCCGGGAGCCGCAGCGGCGTCAGGTACGGCGGATACAACGGTGACGACGTGAAGAGGAGGTTGATGGCGACGAAACGCGTCACGCGAGCGAGATCGGCGGTCACCGCGGCCGCGGCTCGATACCCTCCCGCTGTGAGGTACTCCCAGATCGGCGGCAAGCGATAGTCAGCAACGCCGTCACCGTCCACGTCGGCATCGTCCACGTTCCAGTTGTCGGTCCATGATTCCGGCCCGGCGGACAGGTCGTGGAACCACACGCGTCGTTCGCCACGGGCACCCAGACCGGTTTCCTCATCGTCGGCTGTCGTGCCGCCCCACGCGATGATCCCATACGGGAATCGGGATCGGACGATCGGCCGGTACGTGCCGGGCAATGCCGAGAGGAAGTTCGACTGATTGACGAGCGACGGTTCGTACCCCACGAAAACGATGTTCACAGGCACCGTTTCAGGGAGATCCGACAGCCCGCCCGGGTTGAGATGGAGGTACGACGCGGAATGTGCCTTCGTCAATGACGTGATCGCAATCGCGGACACACAGACGACGAAGACTGCTCGGCTACGCATGGTCCCTCCTGGTTCAACGGCCAAAGAACCTTACCCCCCGGATGCCGCCCGGTCAATCCATTGACATAGAATTCACTCGCGCGCATCAGACGACGTCCCGCATCACAGGAGTCGATCGATGGCTAATCCCAGGACCGTCGGGCAACGTTTCGCGGTAGTCATTGTCTTTCTGCTCTACGCCGCGGGAGGGGCCAAGGTCGCGCTGGCGCAAGCCTCGATCGCCGGCGTGGTCCGCGATGCGTCGGGCGCCGTGCTGCCGGGTGTCACTGTCGAGGCAGCCAGCCCGGTGCTGATCGAAAAAGTGCGGACCGTCGTGACTGACGGAGCCGGCCAGTACCGCATCGAGCCGCTCAGACCAGGCACGTACACCGTAACGTTTTCACTTACGGGATTCAGCACCGTGAAACGTGACGGAGTGGTGCTCACGGGTTCCTTCAGCGCCACCATCAGCCCCGAGTTGCGAGTCGGCACCGTCGAAGAGACGGTGACGGTCACCGGTGCATCGCCAATGGTGGACGTGCAGAGCGCGACCAGGCAGCGCGTCATCGGAGAAGACGTGCTCGCGGCGATTCCCAATGGGCGAACGCAGTTCACGGCGGCGACGCTCATCCCGGGAATGAACCTCAACAACCAGGACGTCGGAGGTACGAACATCATCAACACCACCGGCGGCAGCATGACGATCCACGGCAGCAACGGCAACGACCAGCGCGTGATGATCGACGGCTTGTCGACCGCCAATTCGGAACTGGCGGGCCAGGCCAGCAACTTCCTTCCCAACATGGGAAGCGCGCAGGAAGTTGCCGTGGACTTCTCGTCGGGTACGGCGGATCAGTCAACAGGCGGCGTGCGGATCAACATCATCCCGCGCGAGGGCGGTAACACGTTCACCGGCTCGTTTTTCGCCACGGGCGCGAATTCGCATTTCCAGAGCGACAACTACACGGACGAATTGCAGGAGCGGGGACTGCGGACACCGAACTCGGTCAAGATGAACTACGACATCAACCCCACGGTTGGCGGACCGCTCGCACGTGACAAGGTCTGGTTCTACGGCGCCGCACGCTGGACGAAGACGCAGAACTACGTAGGCGGCATGTTCCAGAACGTGAACGAGGGCCTGGAGAACATCTGGACGTACACCGCGGATCTCGACCGGCCCGCCTTCGCCAACTCCTTCCAGCGAAGCGTCAACCTGCGGCTGACCTGGCAAGCCGATCCCAGGAACAAGTTCAGCCTCTTCGTGGACGACCAGGGACGCTGCCAGTGCGCGATCGTCAATGCGACAACCGCGCCGGAAGCGGCCATCGAGATCAAGTACCCCATTCAGCGGATGTCAACGGTGGCATGGACATCACCACGCACCAACCGGCTCCTGCTGGAAGCCCGCGGTGGGATCCGCCACGAGAACTACAAGTACAACGCAATGGACGCGAGCGATCCACGGAAGCGGCTCATCACGGTGACCGAGCAGGCGTCGGTCGGCGGCGCGCCCGCCGGCCTGCAGTACCACGGCGGCGGCATCGGTGGTGCGACGGCGACACAACCGTATCAAAACACCGACGGCCGCAACTTCGATCTCCTGTTCGCTGCCTCGTACATCACCGGCACGCACGCGTTCAAGGTCGGCGTCAGTGACACGATCGTGCTCAGGGACGAGTCGCTCGACGACAACGTGTTTCACACCAGCTACCGCTTCAACAACACGATCCCCAACCAGATCACGCAGCGGTCGACTCCGTATACGAAGGCGCAGCGCCAACCGGCCGGCATCGGCTTCTACGCACAGGACAAATGGACGATCGATCGACTGACACTCAACCTCGGTGTGCGATTCGACTACCTCAAAATCCGGATCCCCGCTCAGCACCTCGATCCGGCGCCGCTCGTGCCCAACCGCAACCTCGATCTGCCTGAAACCGATCTGGTCAACTGGAAAGATCTGACGCCGCGCCTGGCCGCTGCCTACGATCTCTTTGGCAACGGCAAGACCGCGCTCAAGACCAGCATCAGCAAGTACGTGGTGGCCCAAGGAGTGCAGGGACCGTATGGCGACGCGATTGCGCCGGTGAACCGACTGGCGAACTTCGTGACCCGTACGTGGAACGACCTGATGTTCCCGGTCGGTGATCCCCGCCGTGGAAACTACTCCCCTGACTGTGACCTCACGAACGTGCTCGCCAATGGCGAGTGCGGAAACCTCTCAGACACCAACTTCGGTCAACCAACGCCCAGTACGACAGTCGATCCACGAGTGCTCGACGGGTTTGGCGTCCGTCCATACAACTGGGAGTATTCCGCGAGCATCCAGCATGAAGTGACACCACGCGTGTCGGTCGACATCGGCTACTTCCGCCGCTGGTTTGGCAACTTCGCCGTCACCGACAACCTCGCGTTGGCGTCCACCGACTTCACCGCCTTCGCGACGGTCGTGCCCCTCGACCCGCGGCTCCCCGACGGTGGCGGCAATACGATCAACGGGTTCGCCGATCGCAATCCGAACACAGCGACGCTCGCCCCCAACAACTTCTTCACCCTAGCCCGCGACTACGGCAACCAGATCCAGCAGTGGAACGGCTTCGATCTGACGATGAACGCGCGAATCCGTTCCGACCTCTACCTGCAGGGCGGCATGAGCTCGGGTCGCACGCTGACCGACAACTGCGAGATTCTCGAGAAGATTCCTGAATCGGGCCCCCTGAACATTCCCTACTGCCACCAGTTGACCAACTTCCTTACGCAAGTGAAGTTCCTTGGCTCGTACACCGTCCCACGGATCGCGCTCCAACTCAGTGGAGCGTTTCAAAGCCTGCCCGGTCCCGCGGTTGCGGCAAACAGGGTGGTCACGTCTGCGCAGACCACGCTGGGCCGGCCGTTCACCAACGCGGCGAACCTCACGCTCAACCTCGTCGACCCGGGCACGGTGTACGGAGAGCGGCTGAATCAGCTCGATTTCAGAATCGCGAAAGTGTTTCCGTGGAGTCGATCGCGCGCCACGGTGAATTTCGATCTCTACAACACGTTCAATACAAGCACTGTGCTGGCCGAGAACCCCGCGTACTCGGGGACCGGACTCAATCAGTGGCGTGTACCGACCACCATTGTGACCGCACGCTTTGCCAAGTTCAGCGTGCAGCTCGATTTTTGACGGCACTGACCCAGACGGGTACGGTGTGACGGAGCGATGGTGCGGAAGTGCGATGGTCACACCCTCGCACCGTACGAGGATGAAGGTCAGCCACGTGCCATGTTCGGCACGTTTTCGCCGAGCGCGGTGGCCAGGTCGATCTGATGCTCCTGTTCCTGACGCAGGATTTCGCGAATCTCTTCCGCGATCGCAAACTCCTGCAGCGCTTCACACTGAACGATTCGCTCACGATAGGCGCGAACGGTTGCATTCTCGTTGTCGAGGTCGGCGCGAAGGATCTCGCGCGCATCGTCGCTCTGCTTCACGGGCAAAGCCGTCGTCGTCGGCATTCCGCCGAGGTAGTCGATCTGCTTCGCGATCGTCAACGCGTGCTGCAGTTCCTGACCTGCGTGCACCTCCAACTCGGATGCGATGGCCATGTACTCCGCGCCCTTCAACACCTGCGAGTACGTGACATACGCGATGATGGCTTGATATTCGCGCGCCAGGTCTTCGTTGAGCTTCTCGATGAGCATCTCGCGCGTGATCTTGGTGGTTTCAGTGGCGGTGGGCATAGCTGTTGATCTCCGGTCGGTGAATGTCACTCACCAGTGCCGATTCCGTACGCAAAGCCCGTGCTAGGGTCGGCCGGCCCACGGCACTCTGTTCGTAGCTGGCGTGGACGGTGCATTCAGCGCAGCTATGAAGCTGTTCACGTGTTCGAGCTGCGGCCAGGTGCTGTACTTCGAGAACACACGATGCGAGCGATGCGGCCGTCGCCTCGCCTATCTGCCCGAACGGAATACGCTGAGCTCACTCGAGCCTGCAGACGGCGCGGCCTCCGGCGCCGCGTCCGAGTTCGTCGACGTAGCGCCGGACGCCAACGCGCAGCGGGTTCGTTTGTGTCGCAATTACGAGGAGCACGATGCGTGCAACTGGGCGGTCACCGCTGACAATGAGGCCGCGTATTGTCAGTCGTGCTCGCTGAATGACACGATCCCGAACCTCGAGAGCTCCGGGGCGCGGCAGGCGTGGGTACTGCTCGAAACAGCAAAACGCCGCCTCATCTACAGCCTCTTTGCACTGGGCCTTCCGGTCGAGCCGCGGTGTGGATCTGGCGGCCTGGCGTTTTCGTTCAAGGCGAGCACGCCTGACGAGCCGGTGTTCACGGGTCACAGCGACGGGCTGATCACCATCAACATCGCCGAGGCATCGGCCCCGTTTCGCGAGAAGACGCGCGAGCAACTGGGCGAGCCGTACCGAACCGTGCTCGGTCACTTCCGCCATGAGATCGGTCACTTCTACTGGAACCGATTGATCGAGGGCAGCCGCTGGCTCGAACCCTTCCGCGCGCTCTTCGGCGACGACGCGCTGGATTACGCGGAGGCGCAGGAGCGCCACTACGAGGAGGGCGCCCCGGCCGATTGGGCGGCGCGGTTTGTGAGCGCGTACGCCTCGATGCATCCCTGGGAAGACTGGGCCGAAACGTTTGCGCACTACCTGCACATGGTGGACACGCTGGAGACCTCGCGCGCGTACGGGCTCGCGCTGTCGCCGCGAGCCGTCTCCGGCGCGCCGATCCCGAGTGTGGCCACGCGCCGCCTTCAGTTCGACGACTTCGATGACCTCATCAGCGCATGGTTCCCCTTGACCAACGCACTGAACAGCATCAATCGGAGCATGGGTCTCGCCGACCTGTACCCGTTCGTGCTGAGCGATCCGGCGTTGACGAAACTGCGCTTCGTGCACGACGTGATCGCCGCGCATTCCGAGCCAGCCCTCGAGACAGAGAACGCGTCAGGCTGACTCAGCTTCCTGAACAGTCGATCGGGGAATGTCGTGTGTGGGTTCCAGTTGCGCAAAGATCGCGGCCGACGTGAGGGTGACGAGCCCAACGGAGACGAAGCTCCATCTGAAGGCCGAGAGAGTGCCAAGCTGCCCCGGATCGACCGAGCCACCGCCGAAGGCACTCAGCAACCCGCCAGCGGCCGCGACACCGAGACTCATCGCCAGCATCATCACCATCGAAAGAAGACTGTTGCCGCCGCTTGCCAGCTCCCCGTCGAGATCGCGCAGCGCGAGCGTGTTCATGGCCGTGAACTGTAACGAGTTGACGGCGCCGAAGCAGGCGAACTGCACGATGTGGACCCACAGCGGAAGACCTGGTTGCACGAGTGCGAAGCTCGCCATCGCGAGGCCCACCAGCACCGTGTTGCCAACCAGCACGCGCCGATATCCAATCGCCTGCACCAGCGGGACGACGATCCGCTTGGAGAACATGCCGGCAAGTGCCGCGGGAATCATCATCATGCCGGCGTGGACAGGGGAGTAGCCCAGCGCCACCTGCAGCATCAATGGAATCAGGTACGGCATACCGCCGCTTCCGACACGCGAGAACAGGTTGCCCAGTACTCCAACACTGAAGGTGTGCACCTTGAAAAGCGCCAGCGGAAACAGCGGACGTTCGGTGCGCGCGGCGTGCAGCCAATACGCGACGAGGCTCGCGAGTCCGGCGGCCGCCAGCACGACGACGAATCCGTGCTCCGGCTGACGATCGGACAGCGCGTCGAGTGCGATCGACACGGCCACCATGCCGAAGGCGAGCAGCACGTAACCGAGCATATCGAAGCGCGTGACCGGTTGCCGCAGGTCGGGCATGACGCGCAACGCGGCGACACCTCCCACAACGCCCAGCGGCAGGTTGATGAGAAAGATCCAATGCCACTGAGGCCACCTGGACGAGCCAGCCTCCGAGCGTCGGGCCCACGAGCGGCCCGATGAGGCCCGGTATCGTCACGAAGCTCATGGCCGCGAGGAAGTCCTGCCGCGGAACCACGCGGAGCACCGCGAGGCGGCCGACAGGAAGGAGCATGGCGCCGCCGACGCCCTGCAGCACACGCGCGGCCACGAGTTGCGCCAACGAACGGGACAACGCGCATGCCAGCGAGCCAAGGCTGAACAACACCACCGCGGCCAGGAACACGTATCGTGTCCCGAACCTATCCGACAGCCAACCCGATGCCGGGATCACCATCGCAACTGCGAGCGCGTACGACGCGACGACGGCTTGCATGCGCAGTGGCGATTCACCAAGACCGGTCGCCATCGACGGCAGCGCCGTGTTGACGATCGTCGTGTCGAGCATCTGCATGAATGCCGCGATCGCCACCAGCCAGAGCATCGGGCGGAGCGAGGGCAGGGACGACTCGTGTGTATCTGGGCCGCGGGCAGGAGAGTACATGTCGCTTGTCGGTGCGATCGAGATGCGTGTCGGTGCGATTCCTCTGACGTTCGCTGGTGCGATATGCCTCGTCGGTGCGACGTGCCCGTCATGAACGACGTGTCACTGACCGACCCCTGCGCTATTTTCGGAACGTCTTCCGATCCTTGAACTCGACGATGATGAACTCAGCCTCGCCCTCGAGGTTCTCTGCCGCGTGCACGTTGCCGTCTCCGCACCCCAGTGAGCCCCCTTCAACCGAGTCGCGCTCTGATGTCCCGTCCGGGATCGTGAAGTTGAAAGTCTGATCAGTCAGGTACACGACGCAGCCCGGGAGATGCCGATGCATCGGGGACTTCTCACCGGGGCCGTAGCGCACGCGGAGAAAGCGCGCGACGTCATTCTCGAACGACACGCTGTAGTGCTTCGGGTCTGCGGTCGGGGCGTCGGGATACGAGTCGGCGCTCCGCTGCGCGACCAACGTCGATGACGCGACACCGAGCACGACGCCGAGAACCAGTCCGATCATCAGATTACGCATGGGCATTCTCCCAGTCCCTACTCTACTGTCTTCGCCCGCGATGCGGGATGAGACGTGAGACGACCCCTACATCCGCAGGCTGATGACGCAGGCGATCAAAGAAACCGGCGCCGATCTGAAGACCGGCATCGTGGGTCGTGCTGAAGTCGACAATCGCTTCAGCTTCCCATCGTTGAAGCGCACTTCCTCACGGCCGCACCGACACACAGAGGCGGGGAAGCGAGCCTGCGTCCGCTTCTGACGAACATCTCACGCGATGCTCACGGAACGCTGAGGACTCCGGCGCCGCGAAGGACGATCCTGCAGAAGCTATGGAATTGCACATTCGCGAACCGGGAGGGCGAACGTTGCGGCACCTAACGAAGCGGCGCATGCTGATACTCGCCCTCGGACTGGCCGCTGTCGGCGCGGTGTTCCTCTTCAGGGCGTGGACAGCTGGCGGGAACGGCGGCGGGCAGCAGCCGGCCGAACCGTTCCGGATCGCCGGCAATTTCTATTACGTCGGCGCGAACGACGTCACTTCGTTCCTGATCACCGGGCCCGCGGGCCACGTCCTGATCGACGGGGGTTATTCCGCAACCCCGCCGCTGATCCTGGCGAGTATCGCGACGCTCGGCTTCGACATCAGGGACGTCAAAGTGATCCTGAACTCGGAGCCGCACATGGACCACGCGGGCGGCCTCTCGGCACTCCAGCAGGCGTCCGGGGCCGAGCTGTGGGCGAGCGAAGCCAGCGC
>Ga0209382_10006005_pt1 | contig 15682 bp, 11 predicted proteins | sample SoiMetdeltSBSDD5_FD_187599 | JGI IMG/M metagenome (GOLD analysis project Ga0209382, IMG submission 187599) | Bulk soil microbial communities from a Populus tree surrounding site in Tennessee, USA - Soil MetaG P. deltoides SBSDD5 (SPAdes) (version 2) | ecosystem: Environmental > Terrestrial >...
CACGGATGAACGCTCGCTTCGCCGCAGTGACCGCGTCGCTTTCGCCCTCCAGCACGTCGATGCGGTCGAGATGGTCGTAGAACGTCGGCTCGTGGGTGAGGACGAGGTTTGCCCCAGCGGCAGCGGCCCGCTGCAGCACGTCCAGTGTCGCCATCATTGTTACGGCGACGCCGGTTACAGGCGTCTCGGCGTCCCCATCCTTGAAGGTGTCGACCGTCTGCTCGGCCCACGGCACACCGATGTTCTGTTTGATGCGGTCGACGACTGCGCGAGCCGTTAGGCGCTGCTGGCCGAAACCCGTTCGGGGCACGGCGACGGCGGCGGCGGAGAGGACGAGCCAGACCAATGGGCGCATGGGGCTCCGGATAGGATCGGTCGGTGGCTAGGATGCTGGTGTAGATGGCCGACAACAACCATGCCGCTCCCCGCTGACGAGCTCCTCCAGGGCACGCTCGACCTCCTCATCCTTCGCACCCTGACGCGCGCGCCGATGCACGGCTGGGCCGTGTCGCACCGCATCCAGGAGATCTCGCGCGACGCGCTGCGCGTGAATCAGGGCTCGCTCTACCCGGCGCTCCACCGACTCGAGGACGAAGGGCTGGTTCGCTCCGAATGGGGGATCTCCGAGCTCGGGCGCCGCGCGAAGTTCTATGAGCTGACGGCAGCTGGCCGCCGGCAGCTCGCGCGCGAAATCGCGACCTGGCAACGTTTCGCCGAGGCGGTGCAGCTCGTGCTTCAGCTGGCCTGAGGGACCGATGCGACGCATCGCCAGAATCGTTCGCCGACTCCGCGTCTGGGCGCGTCCCCGCCAGTTCGAGCGAGAGCTGAACGAGGAGTTGAGTTTCCACCTCGAGATGCAGACGCGCTGGCACGAGTCGCAGGGACGCGACCGCGCGACCGCGCGCCGGCTCGCGGAGCGCGAGTTCGGTGGCGAGACGCGCATCAAGGAGGCCGTGCGCGACGCCCGCGGGGTGTCGTGGGCCTACGACCTCGTTCGGGATGCGCGTATTTCCGGGCGCTCGTACCGACGCAGCCCCGTCTACACGATGGTGGCGCTGCTGACATTTGCGCTCGGCATCGGGATCAGCACTGCCGCGTTCTCGATCATCGACGCCATTGTGCTGCGGCCGCTCCCGTACCCGGAGCCGGACCGGATCGTCACCATCTCGTCGCAGGACTCGCTAGGACGGGCCATCGCCGCCGTCTCGGCGCCGAACTTCTACGACTGGCGGGACCAGAACCGGAGCTTCGACGCGATGGCGCTCTACGAGACGCGCCGGCGCGCCGTGCTGCGCGGTGACGGAGCGGTATATGTCGAGGGGGCGACGGTGTCCGCGGACTTCTTCCGCGTCACGGGCGTGCGGCCGGTGCTCGGGCGAGCGTTGACTCCCGCCGACGCGGAGGCCGACGCGCGCGTCGCGGTTGTGAGCCATGGTTTCTGGCAACAGGCGTTAGGCGGCACGCGCAACCTCGAGGCGGCGACGCTCAGGATCGACAACGAGGCCTACGCCGTCGTCGGTGTTCTGCCGCCCGGGCGCGAATACCCGGCGGGTGTGGACGTGGTCGTCCCGGATGCGTTCGGCCTTCCGTGGCGCACCGCGAGCCGCAACAACATCAACTTCAACGTGATCGCCCGACTGAGGGACGGCGTATCGGTCCAGCGGTCTCGCGCCGACATGCGCGCCATCGCGGCGCGCCTGCACGCGGCGCACCCGGACGATCTCTACACGTACGGCGCGCCAGTCGATCTCCTCAAGGAGCACATCGTCGGTCCGGCAACGGGATACCTCAGGCTACTCGCCGGGGCGGTGGCGGCGGTTCTGCTCGTGGCGTGCGTCAACCTCGCGAACGCCAACCTCGCGCGCGGCACCGTGCGCGCACACGAGCTGGCGATACGGACGGCACTCGGGGCGGGCCGCCTGCGACTGGTACGACAACTCCTGGCGGAAAGCGTCGTCCTCGCAGTCGCGGGCGGGGCGTTGGGCGTCGCGCTTGCCTGGGCGCTCGTTAGGGCCGTCACGATGGCGGCAGCGATCGCATTGCCGCGCGCGAGCGAGATGGGCCTCCATTCCACGGCACTTGGCTTCGCGCTTCTCCTGTCCGTGTGCGTCGGTGTGGTCGTTGGGTTAGCGCCGGCGCTCTATGTTGGGCGCACGAGCCTCTACGCAACCATCGCCTCGAGAGGGCGGACAACGGCTGCACGGCAGAGGCTCGCCGGACGCGACATGCTCATCGGCGTCCAACTCGCGCTGGCGATCGTGCTGCTCGTGGGGGCGGGGCTTCTCGTCCGGAGCTTTCGCGCCGTGCTCTCGCGCGACCTCGGCTTCGATGTCGACGGTGCGGTCACGGCGGAGCTTTCGTTGTCTGCCGCGTACACCGATGGCAGGGCCGCAGCGTTCATCACCGAGGCACTGCCTGCACTTCGGGCCATCCCCGGCGTGACCGCCGTGGGCGCCACGAACGCGCTGCCTCTCGGGTTCAGTGTGACGGGGTTCATCGAGATCGAGGGACGGGAGGACAACGGTTCAGGTGCCGGCTACCGAGTCGTCGACGACGAATACTTCAAGGCAATGGGCATCCCGCTCGACCGCGGGCGAGTGTTCGACGCGAGCGATGATTCGGGGACGGTGCGCGTCACGATCGTGAATCGCCGCATGGCCGAGCAGTTCTGGCCGGGCCAGGACCCCATCGGCAAGCGCTTCAAGGCGAAGAGCATGGAATGGAAGAACACACCGTGGCTCACGGTCGTCGGCGTGGTCGGGGATGTGCGCCACTGGGGATTCGAGCGCGAGCCCCTGGCCGAGCATTACGTGCTGTATCGCCAGCGCCCGGAGTTCGCGCGCGAGATGGCAGTGATCATCCGCGGCGGCCCCGCCCCTCACATCATGCGCGCGGTCCGCGAGCGGTTGCGATCGATCGACCGCGACGTTCCGCTCGACACGGGAACGCTCGAGGCCCGTGTCGACGAGTCACTCGCTGAGCGGCGATTCATCATGACGGTGGTGGTGGCGTTCGGCGCGCTTGCCCTGGTGCTCGCCGCGGTGGGTGTGTACGGCGTGCTCTCGTTCACGGTGGCACAGCGCACGCGCGAGATCGCCGTGCGGATGGCGCTTGGCGCCGAGCGACGCCGTGTTCTCGTGCTGGTGGTGGGACAGGCATTTCGCGTCTGCGTCGCGGCGGTGGTCGGCGGCCTCCTGTCCGCGCGCGCGCTGTCGCAGGTGATCAGTGCCTTGCTTTTCGGTGTGAGTCCGGACGATCCGCGGACGTACGTCGCGGTGACGGTCGTGCTCATGGGCGTGGCGCTATTGGCGGCGTACGTGCCGGCGCGGAGGGCGGCGGGGGTTGATCCGATGCTGGCGCTGAAATCCGAGTAGATGACCGAAGCTCGCGGGATCACTACACTCAGGATCCGAATGATCCGAAGCAGCAGATCGACGCGCGCGTCCACCACAGCAGCGAGGAGGCAGTGGTGGGCCTTGAAGTACCAGTCGCGCGCCTCGCGCGCGCTCGAGGCTGCGTAATCGTAGTAGCGTGCCCGCTCGGGTCCGGTCGTGCGTCCGTGTCGGGGTATTTGGGCATGTGGTGAAAGTGCGTTGCGCTAGCACCTTTCCAGCTTCGAGCTGGCCTACCAGCCGGCAGCCCCGGGGCTAGCTTTGTACGTTTCTGTATACCATAATGGCACACAGAAAAATGCTCGTCCCGTTCCTCTAGGAGACCGTCATGACTTTAGCTCGCCGCCTCGCCCTCGCGCTTGCCGCAGGGTGTGTCGCGACCGCGCTACCCGCGCAAGCGACGCAACGCGAGCCGTTCCCAGGGTTCGATCAGTACGTCCGCACCGCCCTCACGACGTGGAAGGTGCCCGGCGCCTCCATCGCCATCATCCGCAACGACTCCATCATCTACGCGAAAGGCTACGGCGTCCGTGAAGTCGGAAAGCCCGCCGCCGTGGACGAACGTACCATCTTCGCCATCGGCTCGTCGTCGAAGGCGTTCACGGCCGCCACGGTGGCAATGCTCGTGGACAGCGGCAAGGTGAGCCTCGACGCCCCGGCCGCCGCGTACCTCCCGAACTTCCAGCTATTCGATCCGTACGCGACCAAGGAGATCACCGTTCGAGACCTCTTGAGCCACCGAAGCGGACTCGCGCGTGGGGAGCTGCTCTGGTACGGCTCGGAGTACGATCGTGAGGAAATCCTCAGGCGCGTGCGCTGGCTCCAGCCGTCGTGGAGCTTCCGGTCCCAGTTCGGCTATCAGAACATCATGTATCTCGCCGCCGGCCAGATCGTCGCGCGTACGGCGAACGTCACATGGGATGACTTCATTCGACAGCGGATCTTCCAACCGCTCGGAATGCGCGAGAGCAGCACGTCGGTCAAGGCGCTGAGCGGGCTGACGAACCTGGCCACGCCGCACGCGACGGTGAACGACACCGTCCGCGCCGTCGCCTGGCGGCAGATCGACAACATGGCGCCGGCGGGCTCCATCAACTCGAACGCCGTCGACATGGCACAGTGGGTCCGGCTCCACCTCAACGACGGCAAGTACGAGGGCAAGCAGGTCCTCAGCAAGCGATTGATCGACGAGATGCGCACCGCGCAGACGGTCATCCGCGTGGAGGGTGGGTCGCGCAATATGAACCCGGCGGCGCACCTCATGGCCTACGGCCTCGGCTGGTTCCTCAGTGACTACGAGGGGCGCTACGTCGTGCAGCACGGCGGGAACATTGACGGCATGACGGCGCTCGTGGGGATGCTCCCCGAGGAAAAGTTCGGCATCGTCATTCTCTCCAACATGAATGGGTCGACGTTCCCGACCACGGTCATGCTGCGCGCCTTCGACCACCAGCTCAAGCGCACGCCCAAGGACTGGAGCGGGCAGATGCGCGCGCGGGCCGACTCCCAGCAGACGCAGGCCCGCGCTGCCCAGGCGCGGCAGGAGGCACAGCGCGTACCTAACACGAAGCCCACGCTTCCGCTGTCGGCCTACGTCGGAACGTACGCGGACAGCATGTACGGCACGGTGAAAGTGACCGAGGAGAACGGGAAGCTGCACTTCGCGTTCGGGGCGACCTGGCGTGGGCCGCTGGAGCACTACCACTTCGACACGTTCCGGCTGCGTCTCGATACGCCGGTCCTCCCGACGGCGCCCGTGCACTTCCGGTTGAACCCTGAAGGGAAGGTCGAGGACGTGCAGGTGAATCTCGCAGGCATGGTGACGTTCAAGCGCGTCCCGGACCGTCCGGCGCGCGCAGCTACGGCCGGGCAGGGGAGCGAATCGCGATGACGCCACGCCCGAAGCCTAACGACGAGACGCGTCTCTCGCGCCGCGAGGTGCTCCGGCACGCGGCGGTGGTGTGCGCGGCGACCGTCGCCGCGCCGCTCGCGGCCCCGTTCGTCAATCGCGGCCGCTTCCGCCTCTTCGCGTACTCCGAAGCCGAGTATTCCGCCCGGACCATCGCGCTGATGCAGCGCTCCACGGTTGTGGACATGCTCTGCGTGCTGACGCTCAACTTTCCCCAGCAGGACAAGTGGTTTGCGAATCCCGAGTCGTTCACCGAGCGCGACTTCCAACGATGGAAGGACTCCGGGATCAATGTCATACACCCGGCGGTGGGATTGGGCGGCGTCAACGCCTATGAGTCCGGGTTGACGTTCTTCGCCGGGTGGAATTCCTTCATCGCCGGCGCGGACCGCTTCTTCACACGCATCGACAGCGCCGCCGATCTCAAACGGGTGAAAGGATCGGGGCGAGTCGGTGTCGTCCTCGGGCTACAGAACGCGCAGCACTTTCGACGGCCCGATGACGTCAATCAGTTTCACGGACTCGGCCAGCGAGTGGCGCAGCTCACGTACAACTCGCGCAACCTGATCGGCAACGGGTCCACGGAGCGACGCGACGAGGGCATCAGTGACTTCGGCGTGGCGATCATCGAGCGGATGAACACGGTCGGCATGGCGGTCGACGTGTCGCACTGTGGCGACCGCACGACGCTCGACGCGTTCGAGATCTCGAAGAAGCCCGTGCTGATCACACACTCGAACGCGCGCGCCCTGGCACCGGGTCATCCGCGGTGCAAGTCCGATGACGCCATTCGCGCCGTCGGCAAGGCCGAGAGCGTCATGGGCATCACCGGCGTGCGGATGTTCGTGAAGAACGATGAACCGACCACGATCGAGCACGCGCTCGACCACTACGACCACGTGCGGAAACTCATCGGACCCGAGCACCTCGGGATTGGCAGCGACATCGACCTCGACGGGTACGACGACATGCCGCCGGAGCTCAACAAGCAGCTCCGCGCGGGTTACAAGGGGAGCTACGGTTTCCGCGAGAAGATCGACATCGAGGGGATCGACCACCCGAAGCGAATGTTCGACCTCACCGAAGGCCTGATCCGGCGCAAGTACAGCGACGCCGAAATCGAAGGCATCCTCGGCGGGAACTTCATCCGGGTTCTGTCGCAGATCTGGGGGGTCTAAAGACAACTGCAAGCCGCGCTGTTTGCTGTGAGCTGGCACTGAATGCTGCAGGGTGAAACCAGAACACCCTCGGGAAGCGACTCTCGCGTGGAGAGGCCTCCCGAGGGTGTTCGCTTTCTTACTCTGCAGCGCAGTTGAACGCTGTTCGCGTCAACCAGTGCCAGCTCACAGCAAACAGCGCTGGTTGTAGCCGTTTGGTCAGACAACGGCGCTGGGCCGCTCGGCGGACGCGCCTAACGGGAGTTCGGCGGGCGGTGGCGTGAGGCCGACGCGAGCGAGCAGCGCCTCGAAGCGTGGGTTGCCGCGGAGTACCGCCCACATAGGCTCAACGGCGAGCGAGACCACCCAGCAGTCGCGCGCCTCGAAGGACCGTTCGGCGCACGCGATCGCATCCGCGTACCTGCCCAGCGCCAGGTAGACGACGCCGATCGTCAACGGCGAGATCCAGTCCTTGGTCGCCTTCTCCTCGAGCTCCGCCAGCAGGCGCTCGCCCTCGTCGATGTCGCCCACGTGTGCGTGCGCCGCAGCCAGATTCGCGACCGCCCACGCATAGGACGTGCCGAGCTTCACGGCCTGACGGAGCGCATCGAACGCCGCCTCGTGCTCGCCTAACGCCAGCAGGCACCAGCCGAGGCACCGGTATCCCTCGGCATAGGCCGGGTTGAGCGTCAGGACGCGGTTGGCGCACTCCACCGCCTCGCGGTAGCGCTGGGCGCTGTACAGCGCGAACAGCTCGCTGTAAGCCGCGGGTGCCGCGAGCGGATCGAGCTGGATCGCCCGGCGGGCCCACTCGAGCGCGGTATCCGGTTCGCCTCGCACCGCGTAATAGATCGTGAGCCACGTGTATGCCGTGACGTTGTTCGGATTCAGCGCGACGGCCCGCTCCAGCGACGCGCGCGCGGCCGCGAAGTCCCAATCGTGAAACAGGCTGATTGCGCCAAGGCCCGCGTGCGCCTCCGGCAGCGAGGGCTCGAGCGTGCGCGCGCGCTCCGCGGCGACGCGCGCGAGGGGGAATGCCTCCGCGGGCGGCATCGTCTCGAAGATCCCCGCGGCGATGAAAACGTCGGCGACGCCCGTATGCGCGAGCGCGAAATCCGGATCGAGCTGGAGCGCCTGCTCGAACAGGTCGAGCGCGTGCTCGAACCCGGCGCCCGTCTGGTTCCAGGAGAAGCGTCCACGCAAGTACAACTTGTACGCTTCGAGGTTGTTCGTCGGGGGTGGGGCGAGCGGCGCGGCGGCATCCTTCAGCAGCGTCACCTTCAGGGTCCCGACCACCGCCCCGGCGATCTTCTCCTCGATCTCGAAAACGTCATCGACCTCGCGGTCGTAGCGCTCGGACCAGAGTTGAAAGCCGCTCGCGACGTCCACGAGCTGGACGGTCACGCGGAACCGATTGCCGGACCGTCGCACGCTCCCTTCGAGCACCGATCGGACTCCGAGGCGTTCGCCGACCGCACGCAGGTCGACGCTCGGTCCACGGAAGGCGAACGACGAGCTTCGTGCGGCGACGTGCATCGTTCGCAGGCGCGCGAGGGCATTGAGAATCTCCTCGGCGATCCCGTCGCCGAGGTAGTCGTTGTCCGGAGTGCCGGTGAGGTTGACGAACGGCAGGACGGCGATCGATGGCAACGCCGCGCCGAATGCCTGCGGCCCCGTGATCGGCGTTGCGCTGCCAGTCGAGGTCCCCGTCGCCGTCCCCGTCGAGATCGCCGTATCGAGTATTTCCACGACCTCGGCGGCACCGAGTCGGTCGTCCGGCGCCTTGGCGAGGCATCGCATCACAAGTGACGCGAGTGGCGCCGGCAGGTCGGGGCGTCGGTCGGCGACGGGCGACGGGACCTTCGTGATGTGCGCGACGAGCAGCTCCTGGGCTGATTTCCCGGCGAACGGCCGCTGGCCGGTGAACAGCTCGTATGCCATCACGCCTAACGCGTAGACGTCGACGCGATGGTCGGCGGCGGGGTCGGCCGTTGCCTGCTCCGGGGCCATGTAGGCGGGCGTCCCGACCGTCATCCCGCGCGACGTGAGCTCGAGATCGTCGACGCTTCGCGCCGACGACACCGCCTTCGCCACACCGAAGTCGGTGACGACGGCGTACCCTGACGAGAGCAAGACGTTGTCCGGCTTCAGGTCCCGGTGCGCAACGCCGTGCTCGTGCGCGTGCGCCATGGCTGACGCGACATCCCGCAGGATCCGGACGGCGCGGCTCAGCGGTATGAGTTGTCCACTGCGCAACTTCGTCCGCAGTGACTCGCCTGCGACGAATGGCATCGTGTAGTACGGGACGCCCTCCATGAGCCCGGTCGTGAGCACCGGCACGATGCACGGGTGCTGCAGCCCGGCCGCGATCTGGATCTCGCGGCGAAACCGATCGGCATTGACCTTTCCGCCGAGGTCTGGTGGAAGGATCTTGACGACGATGCGACGCGCGAGGGCGGCGTCGGCGACGAGAAACACGCGCGACATGCCTCCGCCGCCGAGCTCACGCTCGATGGCGAACGAGGGACCGAGTGTCGCCTGCAATTGCGCTGCGAGATTCTCCACGATGAGCGCCTATGATTGATCCCTAGGGCTGGGCGCGGCGTGGAGTGGTGACCGAGAGGCCAAGACCCATGGGTACCTGGGTGTGGGGGTGGCTACGCCAAATATTACCGCAGTCCCGGCACGGACGCCCGTTCGCCCTCCGTGTCGAGGCCGGTGTGTCGGTGCTGGTGTGGATCAAGGGGTCAGAGTTGTGGAAACCGAGTGCCCCCGGTTTCAACAACTCTGACCCCTTGATCTAAATAGGTCCGCGGAATGATCGCTTGATCCGCTACAGGCGGCGGAGGAACTCGAAGTTCCGACGGGCACTCGCCACCGATTCAGCCGAGCCCTCCTGTTCCACGTAGCATGGTTTTCGGTCGATGTCCTGAATGCCCGCGAGGATCCGGCGGAGGTCGAGAACGCCGGTGCCGGGCTCGGTATCCCGCGAGCGGTCCGCGACCACGTCCTTGAGGTGAAAGCTCCAGTAGCGATCCCGGAATCGCTCGAGGTACTGCATCGGGTCCCCGCCCCCCATGGCCATGTTGCCGACGTCGAGCTGGTGGCGCACCACCGACGGATCCGTCCGTTCGACGAAGACATCGTACGGCACCTGGCCACCGATCGGCCTCATGTGGTCCGGCTCGTTATGAAATGCGAGCCAGACCCCCATCCGTCGGGCGGCGGCACCGGCGGCGTTGAACTTGTCCGCCCATTCCTTCCAGTCGTCGAGTGTGCGCGTCGTGTCCGTCGTGAAGCTCGGCACGATGAGGTATTTGTGCCGGCGCGGCGTTAGGCATGGCGTGCGTCCCGGTGGGGCTCACGGCGAGGCCGGCCACCGCTCCGCCAGCGGTGCGGAGAAAGCTGCGGCGATCGATCGTCACGGTGCCCTCCGGTCGATTTACGGGACAGGGTTCTCCTTCCACTCGTGGCCCACGCGCGCCATCACCGCCGCGAAGAGCTCGATCCCGTCCCACAGGTTCTGCAGGCGGAGGTTCTCGTTCGCGGCGTGCTGGTTGTTGTCGTAGTTGGCGATCGGAAGAATCACGAGCGGTACGCCGAGGACTTGCTCGAACGTTGCCGTGGGCAGGCTACCGCCGAGCGTAGGCACGGCGAGCGGCGGTGTCTCCGCACCACCAGATGCTGCGGCGAGCAGTGCGCGCGAAAACGGAATGTCCATGGATGCACGCGTCGCCGGATACCCTCCCTCCCACTCGACCCTGACGATCTTCGAGTACCGCATCCGAAGCGCCGAATCGGGGCTCTCGTGCACGACGTGGTATCCACGAGCGCGCAGATGTGTCTCCACCAGCTGGCGCACGCGTTCGGGCCGTTGGTTCGGCACGAGCCGGAAGTCGATCGAGGCATGGGCTTGCGTCGGGATCGCGTTGGCGGCGAGCTCGCGCACACCACCGACCCGGATACCCCGGACGTTGAGCGCCGGCTGCATGATCCGTTCGGCCAGGGGCGCATCGTTGGCCTCGCTGCGGGCGATGCCTAACGCGCTCCGCAGCGTCGAGTCGATGGCTGGCAGGGTGGCGAGCGCCCGACGCTCTGCCGCCGAGATGGGACGCACGTCGTCGGTGAACCCGGCGATGGTAATGCGGCCATCGTCGTCCCGCATGCTCGCGATGATTGACGCCATCAGCACGGCCGGATTCGGGGCCCAGTTGCCATAGTGCCCACTGTGGAGCGCGCGCGACGGACCATACGTCGTGAGCTCCACCCCCATCACTCCGCGTGCGCCGAACACGACTTGCTGGCGCCCGCTCTGATGCACGGGACCGTCACAGAAAATCCAGGCGTCGGCGCGAAGCAGATCGCGGTGCGTCTCCAGCATGCGCTGGAGGTTCGATGACCCCGCTTCCTCCTCGCCTTCGAAGAAGAACTTCAGGTTTACCGACGGCGCGATGTTCGCGGCGCGCAGTGCGTCCAGCGCGGCGAGCATGGCGATGATGGCGCCTTTGTCATCGCTCGCGGAGCGGGCATAGATCCGCGCCTCGCCGCTCATACGCTGACCGGCTGGCGGGATCGGGATCGGCTGTCCGCCTGCGTGAAGCGCGCGGGTGCGAAGCACCGGTGACCACGGTGATCCGGTCCACTGCGATGTGTCGACCGGCTGACCGTCGTAGTGCGCGTAGAAGACGACCGTCCGTACCGCCCCGGGGGTGCGGAGCTCCGCGTAGACCGCTGGCGGCCCCGCGGCTTCGAGCGTCCGCGCGGTCACACCGCGGCGACTCAACATCTCGATGAGGGCCGCGGCGTTCCGGCGAATGTTCACGCTGTCCGACGCCACGTTCGGGATCGCCAGCAGCGTCGCGAACTCGCGCGCGATCGCTGCCTCGTGCGCCTCGCGATGGCGTCGGGCGGCGGCGCGCACCTGCGCGCCCGAGATCGCGCTCCCCGAGGACCTCGCCGCTTGCGCGGTGACCGGGTGAGCCCAGGCGAGGAGCAAGACGGCCCAACCCAGTCGGCGGGCGAACGAGATGCGGGACGGGCGCACCGAGCCTCCAAGGGCGTTGCGGGAATCACCGGGACGAATCGATACGCGCTTTGTCCCTGTTGGCGTGTGACCTAGCGGACGCAGTCAGGGTAAGGCTACGTAAAGATCTCGCGTCGCGCGACCGCAGGCCACACGGTCGCGTCCGGGCGCGATCCAGGATCGAGGAGCGGAACGTATGACGCTGGGACCAGGCCCACGCGCTCTCCAATCCGCGACGGCGCGAGCGATCTCGCTGTCGCGATCTGTCGCGCGCCCCGTGAGATCGTGCTCCTCCGCGCCCCGTTGTTCCCGCGCGCGGTCGCCGCACGCTGCACTGGCGGCGCCGATCCTCATGACCGCGAGCCTGGTCTTCTCGAGTGTCGCCGCAGCGCAGCGGCCGATTGTCGCTGAAGGCGCGCTCGATCTCGTGTTACCTACCGGTGCCCGCGCGGTCGCACTCGGTCAGGCGGCGATGGCGCTGGATGGGACGACCGAGTCGGTGTGGTGGAACCCATCGGCCCTCGCCGGCATGCGGGGGACGACGGCGGCCATCCACCATTCTCAGAGTCTTGGCGGAAAGGCGGACGCCATCTCGGTCGTCGCGAACTCACGCCTGCTCGGGTCGTTCGGCGTGTCGGCCAGCTTGCGTGACTTCGGGGCCACGACCGGCGCCGACGACTCGGGCACCGAAGGGGGGACGATTCTCCCGCGCAGCCTGATCTATGCGGCGACATACGCCGCGGCGCTCGATCGTCTGAGCGTGGGGCTGAGCTACAAGCTCGTGCAGTGGCGGGTCGACTGCACCGGACCGTGCGCGGGCGAAACCGGGATCCTCTCATCCACGAGCGCGCTGGATGCCGGAGCACAGCTCTCGCTCGACCCGGTACTGCCCGTCAAGATCGGCGCGAGCGTGCGGAACGTCGGCCTGCGGGTTCAGGTCAATGACGAACAACAAGCGGATCCGCTCCCGTCGCGCCTGCAAGCGGGGTTGGAGTGGCGCGTCTCGGCGCTGAACACGCTCGCCGCTGGTACCGAGCTTCGCCTGACCGCTGACATGGTGAGTGATATGCGCCGCATCGACCCGTCGCCGCGCCTCGGCGCGGAGGTTGCCTGGCAACGGCGCATCCACTTCCGGGGCGGCTACGCGTCCCGGGACGGCGGGTTTGGTGGCCCGTCGTTAGGCGTGGGCTACGATACGGGCAACCTCGCCATCGACTTCGCGCGGCTGTTCGACGAAGTGTCCTCGGCGACGGGAGCGGAACCGACCTACCTGTCGGTGCGGTATCGGTTCTAGCGGCGACAGCCGCTACTTCAAGAGACCTAACGCCGCTTCCGTCATCGCCCGCTGCGCCGCGCGGGCACCCGGCGTGCTCCGCCCCATGGCCGTGTTGAATGCCACCAGCACCGCTGTCCGCTTCACCGGATCGAAGTACATGAACGCGCGGAAGCCGGCCTGACTGCCCGTGTGGCCCATGATCGTCACGCCCTCCTCGCGCGTGCCGAAGAAAGAAAGCCCCATCCAGGCTGATTCGATGCCGCCCGACCCGGTCGCCACGACGGGCCGCCACATCTCCTCCAGCGACGCGCGACGAAGCACCACCGCATACCGGTCTCTCGGCAGCCGTGCGACGGGCGCATCGGTCAGAAACGCGAGGTAGGTCGCGAGATCATCGAGCGGGGCGTTCCACCCACCGTTCGGAATGGTGATCCCGGGGTCGAAGTCGGCCCCGTTGTCGATGACGCTGTCTCGTCGCGTCACCGAGTCGCGGCGGACGTAATAGTTGTGCGAGCGGTGGGCGGCCAGATGGTACGGCGTGGTGCCGAAGTAGCTGCGGTCGAGCCCCAACGGTGAAAGCAGGTTCTTCTGAACGTACGTCGCCCACGGATCGCCGGTCACCTTCTCGATGATGCGCGCCAGGTACACGAAGCCGGGGTTCGAGTAGCTGTACTTCGATCCCGGCCTGAACAGCAGTCGCTGATACGGCATCATCGCGACGAGCTGCTCCCATGTCGTTGGCTCGAACGGCTCCCACGGCTCACCGGCAGTCCACGGCCACGTCGGCGCCTGGAAGCCGGCCGAATGGGACATCAGCATCCGGATCGTGATGCTGTCGATCATCCCGTACGGATCGCTCACCTGGCGGAGCTCCGGCACCCAGCGCGTGGCCTTGTCATCGAGCGACAACTTGCCGCGGTCTCGCAGCTGCATGATCGCGATCGCGGTCAGCGTCTTCGTGATCGATCCCCAATGGAAGATCGAGCGGTCATCGACCCGCTTACCGGCGGCCTTATCAGCGAATCCGTAGTGGTGCCGGGCGAGCACTTGCCCGTCGCGCAAGACGACTGCGCTCGCCCCGACCACACGGTCGCTGTCTGCGTATGCCTCGAGGAGGCGAGTGAAACTCTGCCAACCATCCGGCCGCGCGGGCGCCTGCGCGCCGGCCGCGTTCTCGAGGGGAGGGCGTGCGGCACCGCACAGCAGCGACATGAAACTCAGCACGGCAGCGCGGCGAATCGAACGGTTCAGGTCGAACACGGCTGCTCCAATGACAAAGGGCCGCGCGATGATGGCGCGGCCCCGGCTCCCATGCCAGAGACGGTGTGCGTCGAGGACGCGTCGCCTCGCGCGGGCTACTATCGTCCGCTGACGGCCCGTTGCCGCGGTACGTCGCTCAGGTGCGACGGAGGCGACCACTCGGAGGTGGCGCTGGCCGGGAACCGACCGATGTCGGCCGGTCCGGAACGTGACGCGATTGCGGAAGCCGCCACGTCGATCGCGGGCTCGCTCTCCGCCTGCTCGCGCGACCGACGCACGGCAGCCTCGAGCACCCATTCCCACCCTGCACGCTCCCGGAATTCGTCTTCGCTCGCGCCGAGCAACTCTTCCATGGCGCGAACCGCCTGGGCGCCGGCGGGATTGCGCCGTACGAGCAGCCGTCCCATTGCCTCGCGGTTCGCGGCGAGGTCCGCGAGGCGGGCCACCTCCTGCCATGCGTTCCCGGGCAATGCGCCAAGCGCTGTGACGGGAGGATCCGTCCACGTCGCGCCGAGTCCCGGCCGAGTCCCGGCCGAGAGTGCCCGGCCGAGCAGCGTCGCCAGTGGCGCGCGGAGCCCCGGCATGCGGACGCGTTCGGCGAGCCACTCCGCGAGCTCAATAGGCGCCGGTCGCGGTCGCTCACGCACCGCGGCCAGAATGGATCCGGCGCCACCGCCGTCGAGCGAGCTGACGGAGCACATCCGGGGCGATCGGGGGAGGCGACGGCGCTCACCGGACGAGCGAAGCAACACACAGATCGGACACCACGGGGCCAGGTTGAACAGGGCTCTCAGCTCTTCACTCGTCGCGGGGCGATCGGCCAGATCCGCAAGCAGGATAGCTCCGAGAGGCGGACGGGCGTCCCCCAGGCGAGCCACATGCATGAACGGCGGAGCGGTCAAGTAAAGCGAGAGCCGGTTCATAACTGCCTCGTTACCGCGGGTCCAAACGCCTGTTCCGACCAATGTGCGACGTTCAGCGGTTGTAAACAACCGTCCATCTTCAGTAGACGGACCAACCGCGCGAAATTCCTCATTGCTCGGGGTGGCGCTAGTCACGGGTATCCGGCTCAGGGGTTGCAGACGCCGCCGTCGCTGTACAGGTTCGCGGCCGGCGGGATCGCGACTGGGAAATCGGCGGGGGAGCGGGCGCGGGAATTGGAAGTCGGACGGTGACTGGCACGAACCGAGCACAGAAACAGGCCGCGTGGTGTTAGACTCCCCCATGCTTCGCACGTTAGCGTGCATTGTTTCAACAATGGCCGTCGCAACCCCGTCACTTGCCGCACAGACGGGGTCGGAGCCGCCACCGGCGCGCCAGCCGACGCTGCCGCCCGTCGAAGTCTCGGTCACGCGCGACGCCGCCCGGCCAATGCTCGAGCTTCCCTACGCGATTGCTCGGGTCGCGCCGGATAGCATGCGTCCTGCGTTGCGCCATGTCTCCTTCGACGAAATGCTACTTGCGCTACCGGGCGTGGCCGTTTCGAATCGAAACAACCCCACGCAGGACCCCCGGATTTCCATTCGTGGCTTCGGGGCTCGGTCCGCGTTCGGTGTCCGAGGGGTACGCGTGGTGCGCGACGGGGTGCCACTGACACTGCCCGACGGCCAAACGCCGATCGACTACCTCGATCTCGAATCCGTTGGGCGCATCGAGGTCATTCGC
>Ga0209382_10006006_pt1 | contig 15681 bp, 11 predicted proteins | sample SoiMetdeltSBSDD5_FD_187599 | JGI IMG/M metagenome (GOLD analysis project Ga0209382, IMG submission 187599) | Bulk soil microbial communities from a Populus tree surrounding site in Tennessee, USA - Soil MetaG P. deltoides SBSDD5 (SPAdes) (version 2) | ecosystem: Environmental > Terrestrial >...
CTTCGCCACCTCCACCGCCGAGGTGGGCCGGCTGCCCTCCTTGGCCACGAAGCAGTTGAGGCCCTTCACGTGCAGCCGCAGCGTCTGGGAGGGGCCGGGGACGAAGGTGAAGCGCGCGCGGGCGGGCGACGGCACCGGCGGGCCCTCCCCGCCCAGGTCCACCGTCCCGGTGGAGGGCACCAGCGCCACCCGCCGTCCGGCGGCGAGGATCTGCGGCTCGGAGACGTTGGACACGCGCAGCACCGCGCCCCCCTGGGCGGGCGCCTTGGCCGGCAGCGGCGGGGGGAGCGGGGAATCGTCCTGGGTCGCCTCCCCCAGCAGCGCCTCCCTGGCGGCGCGGAGGAAGTCGGGCGCGGTCTGGTAGCGCTCGGCGGGGTCGACGCGGCAGGCGCGGGCGATCACCGCGCGGATCGGCCCCGGCAGCTCCATCTTCTGGAGCGAGTCGGCGACGAAGTCGTTCCCCTCGATGCGGTGGGCGAGCGTCCGGACGATGTTGTCGTCGTCGGGGAACACCTTCTTGCCGGTGAGCGCGAACGCCAGCAACAGGCCCAGCGAGAAGACGTCCGCGGGGGGCCCCACCGGCTTCTTGCGCATCTGCTCCGGCGCCGCCCAGCCGGCGGAGTAGAGGGAGATGGGCGGCCCGGAGCTGCCCTTGGTCTCCGCGGCCTTCCCCGGCCCGCTCCGCATCTTGGCGATCCCGAAGTCGGCCAGCTTGGGGATCCGCTGCGCGCCCACCTGGGCGAAGAGGATGTTGGAGGGCTTGATGTCGCGGTGGATGATCCCGCGCGCGTGGGCCTCGGCCAGCGCGTAGACGATGGGCTCGATCACCTCCAGCGACTCCGCCAGGGTGAGCTGGCCGGAGCGCTTCACCAGCTGGAGCAGGGTGCCGCCGGTGGTCAGCTCGGTGACGAAGAAGGGCGTCTTGGGCGCCTGGTCCAGGTAGCCGAAGTCGTATATCCGCAGGGTGTTGGGGTGCTGGAGCTGGGAGAGGGCGAACGCCTCCTGGACGAAGTGCTCGTAGATGGTCTGGTACTCGGCCGAGGAGGTGACGCCCACCAGCACCTTCACGCACACCCGGCGCTGGAGGCGCTGGTCCTGGCCGGCGTAGACGACGCTCATCCCCCCGGCCGCGAGCCGCTCCTCCAGCGCATAGCGCCCGAGCAGCGTCCGGCCGATGAGGTCATCCGCCATCGACGGTCACCAGGAGATCACCAGGTCGAACCCCTGGGTGGTGACGCGCTCGATCTCCACCTTCGTGTTGCCGCCCATGGTGGTGCGGCGGGAGGCGCCCTCCACGATGCCCGCGACGAAGCCGGGGACGGAGTGGTCGTCGTGGAAGTGCACCCGCCAGCGCTGGGGACCTTCCTTCATCGGCGGGTCGACGTTGACGTCCGGGCGCGCCGCCTTCCACGTCTTCGGCAGCCGCTGGATCACCCGGTCCGCGGACACCAGCGCCAGCGGGATGGAGAGGATCTTGCCGATGATGGTCTCGAAGTAGCCCTCCACGAAGCGGTTCCCCAGCGCGCGGTAGCCCGCGTCCTCGGGCAGCTCGCCGTAGAGGCGGCGGCGGGCGATCTGGAGCGCCTTGACCCAGACCGTGGCCGGATAGCGCGGCTGGATCTTGGCGAGGTTGAAGCCGGCCTCGCGCAACTCCGCGGCGAAGTCCGGGTCCGGCTGCACGGCGCGGACGAACATTCCCTCGAATACGGCGGCGTCGACAAGGGCGGGATCCATAGGCGGGGCAGTGACGGGGCCCGCGCGAACGCTAGTCGAAGTTCGCGGGGGCCGTTAAGTTCTGACCGTGACCTCGCCGTCGGTAAAGCGGGAGATCAAGCAGGAGCGCGCCGCCCGGACCCGCGAGGAGATCCTGGAAGCCGCCATCCGCGAGTTCTCCTCCCGGAGCTTCGAGGCCACTTCCATGGCGCAGCTCGCCAAGACCATCCGGATGACGCCGGGCGCCCTCTACTGGCACTTCCCCACCAAGGAGGATCTCCTCCTGGGCGCCCTGGAGGAGCTCCACCGGCGCTTCCTCCGCGAGTTCGACTTCCTGGTGAAGGAGGGGCGCGGCCTCACCGCGCTGCAGCAGCTCAAGGGCTTCTTCGACCGCACCCAGAACTTCTTCCGCTACCACCGTCACTACGGGAGGTTCTTCGGGATGCTCACCGCGCTCTCCGCCGACGCCAACGAGCGCGTCGCCTCCGCCACCCGCGCCGTGCTCGCCCAGTACGCGGGGGCGGTGGGCGGCATCGTCCGCTACGGCCAGGAGAAGACCGGCGAGATCCGCAGGGACGTGGACCCGGACGCGGTGGGCCACACCATCGTCAGCGCCTTCTGCGGGATGATCGTCCACCAGGCCCTCTTCCAGGCCACCCTGGAGTACGACCCGCTGGCCGCCGTGATCGAGAAGGTCGCCGTCGCCGGACTCTCAGCTGGAGCGCCCGCGCCGCAGGGCCGGTAAGCGCACTCACATTCAGATCCAAATGTTCCTGATTTCGGGCCGAAGAGCCCTGATTATGGGTAGTTGTGTGTCAAAGAAACACATCCAGGTTCAAAACGAAAATGGGGCAAACGGTTTCTCTCTCCCACGGAGCCTCCCCCATGAACGCCCCCTCCCGCATCTCGAAGCCCGACCTCTCCGCCGTCCGCGCCGCCAAGGTCGGCGAGGAAGTTCCCGCGCTGTCCCGGACGGAGAAGGCCCGGGAACCGGCGCCGCCGGGGTCGTCCTTCGACCGGCGTCCGGCGGTCCGGGACGCGCGGGGCGGCGGCGAGCAGCACGTGGCGCTGCCCAGCCTCCAGCTCGGCCGCGAGGTGGGGCCCGTCGCGCTGGAGAGCGCCGAGGGGCAGCGGATGGCGAGGCGGGCGCAGGAGGTCATCTCGCGGGAGCAGGGCGCGGCGGCCGGCGCCAGGGCCGGCGAGGGGCGGGGCGCCTTCACCGCGCGCTCGGTGGAGCAGGACGAGCTGGGCATGACGCACGTCCGGATGGACCGGACGGAGAACGGGCTCCCGGTGTTCGGCCAGCAGGTGATCGTCCACTTCGGCAAGGACGGGAAGCCCCGGGACACCACCGGCGACACCGCGCCGCTGCCGATGGCGAAGGGCGCCGCCGGGCCGGCCCGGCTCACCGCGGACCAGGCGCTGGAGACGGCGCGCGGCGCGTTCGGCCGGGAGCTCGGTGGCATCGCGCCGCAGCAGTCCTCGGCGCGCGAGGTGTACTACCAGGCGCCGGACGGGCAGTACCACCGCGCGTACCAGGTGCAGCTCACCAACGTCACCGACGGCGACGTCCCGGTGAAGATGAATTACTTCGTGGACGCGCAGAGCGGGGAGGTGCTGCGCCAGTTCAACCAGCTGGGCGGCTTCGTGGACCGGGACGGCCAGGGGGCGCGGCCCGCGGGCGAGGGCGCGGCCCCGGAGCGGGCGGCGGCGGCAGGGGCCGCGGCGGCGGGCGAGCCGGCGCTGGGCAAGGGGCGCTCGCTGTATTCGGGGCAGGTGCGGCTGGGGACGACGAAGAACGCGGACGGGAGCTACTCGCTCAAGGACCTCAAGCGCGGCGGCGGCCAGACCTGGGACGCGCGCAACCAGGACCCGGCGTCGGGGAAGAAGGGGTTCAAGGACGCCAACAACATCTGGGGCGAGGCGGCGGATCCGAAGCGGCAGCGGGCGGCGATCGACGCGCACTACGGGATGGAGCGGACGTGGGACTTCCTCAAGGGCGTGCTGGGGCGCGACTCCATCGACGGGAAGGGCGAGGCGCTCAACTCCTACGTGCACGTGGGGTCGCAGTACGTCAACGCGTACTGGGACGGCGAGAAGATGAACTACGGCGACGGGGACGGGCGCGACGCCTCGGCGCTGGTGTCGCTGGACGTGGCGGGCCACGAGATCGTCCACGGCCTCACCGAGCGCACCGCCGGGCTGATCTACGACGGCGAGTCGGGCGGCCTGAACGAGGCGATGAGCGACATCCTGGGGGGCGTGGGGGTGGAGTGGTACGCGGCGAAGCGGAACCAGAACGTGAAGTGGGACTACCTGATCGGCGAGGACGTGTGGACGCCGGGGAAGAAGGGCGACGCGCTCCGGTACATGAACGACCCGAAGAAGGACAACTACTCCATCGACAACTACCGGGACTACCCGAAGCAGACGGAGGTGCACGGGTCGTCGGGCATCGCCAACAACGCCTTCTACCTGCTGTCCCACGGCGGGAAGAACCGCACCAGCGGGATCGAGGTGAAGGGCGCCATCGGCGTGGAGAAGTCGCTCAAGATCTTCGGCCGGGCGCTGACCACGTACATGACGCCCAGCACCACCTTCAAGCAAGCCCGGCAGGCGTGCCTGAAGGCGGCCGCCGACCTGTACGGCCAGGGCTCGCCCGAGGTGAAGAAGGTGGCCGAGGCGTGGACCGCGGTGGGCGTGAAGTAAACGCCGTGTAAAACAGGGTGGCGGCCCGCTGCTTCGTGGTCACGATTCTCTTCGGGGTGCTCTACCGGTCGCGCGCACGAAGGGTGTGCGCGACGCGAGAGGAGAGGATCATGAAAAGGATGCTTCTGGGGTGCGCGCTGGTCGCGGTGGCCGCCGGCTGCGCCACCAGCACGGCCGCGGCGCCGCAATCGAAGAAGGTGGTGCGGGTGGTGGAGATGAGCCAGCTGCGCGAGACCAACCTGTCCCCGGACAAGACGTACATCTGCGAGGAGGGCCTGAAGACCGGCTCCAACGTGCGCGGCGCCATCTGCCAGACCGTGCGCGAGCGCGACCTCCAGCGCGAATCCGCCCAGGACGAGATCCGCCGGATGCAGCAGGCCCCCGCCAACAACCGGAGGTAGCGCCCGGCGGGCCGCCGTCACGCCGAGGCGGAGCTGTGGACCGGATCGTCCACTCGCCGCCCGACGCGCGCCCGGCGCGCCTTCTTCAGCACGTGACGGAGGTAGCGCCCGGTGTGGCTCTGATCCACCTGGGCCACCTCCTCCGGCGTGCCCACGGCCAGCACCTTCCCGCCGGCCGCCCCGCCTTCCGGCCCGAGGTCGATCACCCAGTCCGCGCTCTTGATCACGTCCAGGTTGTGCTCGATCACCACCACCGTGTTCCCCGCCTCCACCAGCCGGCTGAGCACCAGCAAGAGCTTGCGGATGTCGTCGAAGTGCAGGCCGGTGGTCGGCTCGTCCAGGATGTAGAGCGTCCGCCCGGTGGCCACCTTGCACAGCTCGCGCGAGAGCTTGATCCGCTGCGCCTCGCCGCCGGAGAGCGTGGGTGAGCTCTGCCCCAGCTTGATGTACCCCAGCCCCACGTCGTCCAGCGTCTGCAGCACCCGCATGATGTCCCGGTGCACGGCGAAGTGCCCCATCGCCTCGCGCACGCTCATCTCCAGCACCTCGGCGATGTTCTTCCCCTTGTAGCGGACCCGCAGGGTGGCGTCGTTGAACCGCTTCCCCTGGCAGACCTCGCACGGCACGTACACGTCCGCCAGGAAGTGCATCTCCACCAGCTTCACCCCGTCCCCCTCGCACGACTCGCAGCGCCCGCCCTTGACGTTGAAGGAGAAGCGGCTGGCCGTGTACCCGAACGCGCGCGCCTCCGGCGTGAGCGCGAACACGTTGCGGATGGAGTCGAACACCTTGGTGTACGTGGACGGGTTGGACCGCGGCGTCCGGCCGATGGGCCGCTGGTCGATGTCGATCACCTTGTCCAGGTTCTCCGTCCCCCGCACCGCGTGGTGCCTCCCGGGCACGTCACGCGTGCCGTACAGCTCCCGCGCCAGCACCGGGTAGAGGATCTCGTTCACCAGCGTGGACTTCCCCGCCCCGGAGACGCCGGTCACCGCCACCAGCAGCCCCAGCGGGAACTCCACCGTGATGTCCTTGAGGTTGTTCTCCTTCGCCCCCTCCACCACCAGCTTCTCCTTCCGCCGCTTCCGCCGCTCGGGGGGCACCTCGATCTCCTGCCGCCCGGAGAGGTACGCCCCGGTGAGGCTGCCCTGGTCCTTCATCACCTGCCCGGGCGTGCCCTGGGAGACGATCTGCCCGCCCAGCTCGCCCGCGCCGGGGCCGAAGTCCACCAGCCAGTCGGCCTCCTCCATCGTCTCCTCGTCGTGCTCGACGACGATCACCGAGTTCCCCAGGTCCCGCAGCCGCTTCAGCGTCCCCAGCAGCTTCCCGTTGTCGCGCTGGTGCAGGCCGATGGACGGTTCGTCCAGGATGTAGATGACGCCGGTCAGCTCCGAGCCCATCTGCGACGCCAGCCGGATGCGCTGGCTCTCCCCGCCGGAGAGGGTGGAGGCGGTGCGGTCCAGGGTGAGGTACGTCAACCCCACGTCCACCAGGAACCCCAGCCGGCTGCGGATCTCCTTCAACAGCTCGGTGGCGATCTTCGCCTCGGTGGTGGAGAGCGGCATCTCCTTGAGGAACGTGGACGCCTCGCCGATGGTCAGGCGCGACAGGTCCACGATCGACTTGCCGTGCACCTTCACCGCCCGCGACTCGGGGCGGAGCCGTTCCCCCTGGCACACCGGGCACGGCTTGTCGGAGAAGAACTTCAGGTAGTACTGCCGCATCGACTCCGACTGGGTGGACTTGAAGCTCCGCATCAGCTTGCTGGCCAGCCCCTCCCACTCCATCCGCCAGCGGCCGACGCTGAACTCGCGCCCGCCGGAGCCGTTCATCAGCAGATCCTTCTCCCGCTTGGACAGCTTCTCGTAGGGCGAGTCGAGGTCGATGTCGAAGGCCCGCGCCAGCTCCTCCACGAAGTCCGCCGTCCAGCCCTCGCCGCGCGTCATCCCGGTGGCCCACGGCTCGACCGCGCCCTCGCGGATGCTGCGCGTCTGGTCCGGGACGATCAGGTCCGGGTCCATCTCCGGCCGCGTCCCCAGGCCGTTGCACTCCTGGCACATCCCCAGCGGGTTGTTGAACGAGAACGAGGCCGGGGCCAGCTCGGAGAACGAGAGCCCGCAGTGGTGGCAGGCGTTCAGCTCGCTCATCGTCCGGTCCGCGGGCTTGTTGCAGTGCTCGTCGGCCACGATCAGGATGCCCTTGCCCTCCCGCAGCGACGTCTCCACCGAGTCCGTCAGCCGCGGCCGCACGTCCGGCTTGAGCACCAGCCGGTCGATCACCAGCTCGATGTCGTGCTTGGACTTCTTGTCCAGCTCGATCTTCTCCTCCAGCCCCTTCACCTTCCCGTCCACCCGCGCCCGCGCGAAGCCCCGCTTCTGCGCGTCCACCAGCAGGTCCTTGTGCTCGCCCTTGCGGTTCTGGACCAGCGGCGCCAGCAGCACCACCTTGGACCCGGCCGGCGCCTTGAGGATCTCCTCCACGATCTGCTGGGCGCTCTGCTTGCCGACCTTGCGGCCGCAGTTGTAGCAGTGCTGCACCCCGATGGAGGCGTAGAGCACGCGCAGGTAGTCGTGCACCTCCGTCACCGTGCCCACCGTGGAGCGCGGGTTGTTGGAGGCCGCCTTCTGCTCGATGGAGATGGTGGGGGACAGCCCGCGGAGCGTGTCGTACCGCGGCTTCTCCATCTGCCCCAGGAACTGCCGCGCGTAGGCAGAGAGCGACTCCACGTACCGCCGCTGCCCCTCCGCGTAGAGCGTGTCGAACGCCAGCGAGCTCTTGCCGGACCCGGAGACGCCGGTGAACACCACCAGCTTCTTCTTCGGGATGTCCAGCGAGATGTCCTTGAGGTTGTGCTCCTTCGCGCCTCGGATGGAGATGGAGTCGGGCTCGGACATGGCGAATTGGGGGCCAGCCCATACCACTGAAAGAACGCTCAGTGCTACGGTCTTGAGATCCGGATGACTAACGGCCGGCCGGTCTGCCCGCCCGTCCGGCGAAGCGGGCGCACGGGTCGGCTATGGTGCTCCCGCCCGCATGGCCGTCCTCCACAACGACGCACGCAACCTGCGCCTGTTCGTCGAGCTGGTGGACCGCGAGGTCCCTCCGGTGGTGCCCGGCCAGCCGCCGCCGCCCGCCGAGGCGGTGCGCGTGCTGGGCACCGGGGGCGTGGAGTTCTACGACCGCCGGGACAAGAGCTTCTGGCCGTTCATCCGCCTGCCGGTCATCTACTTCGGCGGGCGGGACGGCCCGGAGCTGGTGGAGAGCATCCGGTCGCTCTGCGCGGGGGCGCGCGAGGGCTTCGCCTTCCGCTCCGGCGCGCAGGACGAGCTCACCTTCCAGATCGGCCGGCAGCAGGGCGGGGGCTACGTGGTGGAGGTGGGGATCGACCTGGCGCCCTACCTGTACGAGACCTCCGGGCTGCAGGGCGAGCCGGGGCGCGAGCTGGCGCTCTACCGCTTCACCACCTCCACCGCGGAGCTGGTGCGCTTCGCCGACCAGGTGAAGCAGGAGCTGGAGAAGCTCCCGCCGCTGCGGAAGGCATGAGCGACGGCACCCCCCAGTCCCGGCGCGACGCCCGGCTCCGCGGCGTCCCCGCCATCGCCGCCGCCTGCCTCGCCATCGCCGGGATGGCGACCCTGGCGCGGGCGATGTCCGGCCGGCTGCCGGTGGGACAGCTGATCTTCCTCCGCTTCTTCGTGAGCCTGGTCCCGGTGACCGCCGCCTTCGCCGTCCAGCGGCGCCTGCCCGCCTTCCGGCGCCCCCGCCTGCTCGCCCTGCGCGGGCTGCTGGGCGGGCTGGGCGTCACCGGCTACTTCCTCTCGCTGGAGCACCTCCCGGTGGGGCCGGCCACCCTGCTCAACAACACCTCGCCCGCCTTCGCCACCTTGATGGCGGGCTGGTTCCTCCGCGAGCGCCTCCGCGCCCGCGGGCTCTGGGGGCTCGCGCTGGCCATGAGCGGCGCGGCGGTGGTGGCCTGGGACGCCGCCGCCGGCCAGCAGTGGGGCGCCGGCGTCGGCGTCGCCGCGGGGCTGTTCTCCGCGGTGGTGGCCGGCGGCGCGCTCACCTCGATGCGCGCCCTGCGCGCGGCGGACACCGACTCGCTCACCGTGCTGTTCTCCTTCTGCGTGATCGGCGTGGCGCTCAGCGCGCCCATGGCCGCGCTGGACTGGCGCCCCCTGAGCGGCCCGGTGCTCTGGGCCTCGCTGGGCGTGGGGCTGCTCTCCGCGGCGGGCCAGTTCCTCCTCTCGTACGGCTACAAGTTCGTCCCCGTCTCCGTGGGGAGCACCACCGGCCTGCTCACCACCGTGTTCTCCTGGTCGCTGGGCGCCGCGCTCCTGGGCGAGGGCCTCACCCTGCGCGCGCTCCTGGGCGCCACCATCTGCGCGGCCGGCGTGGCGCTCACCGCCCGGGCGGCGTAGCCCTCGCCCTCCCCACGCCTCCGTCGATCTCCTACCTGGACCTCCCTCGCATCGTTTGCGAAGCATCGTTTGCGAGGTCGGGCCCGGGGAGGAGGCGGCGGCGCCCGAAGCTTCCGGATTCCGGAGGGCGGCGGGAGGAATGCTTCTTGCTCTGGCGGTGCCAGCCATGTCCAGGTCTACCCCCAGACGCGGCTTCACCCTCATCGAGCTGGCCGTCGTCGCAGCCATCATCGCCCTGCTGGCGGCGCTGGCGCTGGCGGCCGTGAACCAGGTGTCCCGGCGCGGGACGCTCGCGGTGGCGCACAAGACCATCGCCGGCGCGTACGAACAGGCCAAGTCGTACGCCATCGGCCACGCGACCGACGTGATCTTCGTGATCGTCGGCAACGCCAGCCCGGCGGACGCGGCCGCCTGCGGCGGCGGCTTCTTCTCCTCCGTCGAGTCCCGCGACCTGGACGTGCGCTGCGTCCGCTACTTCCTGCTGGAGGATTCCAACACCGGGCTCCTCAACCAGGACGCCCGCTTCACCGCCGCGACGCTGGGCAACTTCGACCCCCAGATCCGCATCCCGCTCGCCGGCGGGCTGGTGCAGACGAACACCGGGGACACCCTGCTGGCCAGCGGCTCGCTGGGGCGCGGGGTGATGATCGGCACCGCGCCGGGCTACGTCCCGGTCCAGCCGGTGGCGAGCTCCATCTACGAGGGGATGATCATCAACGCCGCCCAGCCCTGCAGCTTCTGCGTCGGCCTGCCGCCGGTGCGCGGCTGGATCCGCTTCGGGGCGGACGGCAAGGTGGCCGTCGGCGGCAACGCCGCCAACCTGGGCGGCTTCCTGTCCTTCACCGGCGTGGGGACGGACGGGGTCAGCATCCCCAGCACCCACTACGTCCTCATCAGCGCGCCCGGCGGGCTGGTGAGCGAGCGCCTCTCCAAGACAGGAAAGTGACCGGCATGAGGAACGCAAGCAGGCACGTCCGGGGAACCACGCTGATCGAGGCGATGATCGCCGTGGTGGTGCTGGCGGTGGGCGTGGCCGGCGTGGCGACGGCGATGATCGCCACCGCGGGCCAGGACCGGCGCAACAGCTCCCGCTCGGCCGCGATCACGGTGGCCAACGACCTGGCGCTGACGCTGAGCCGGCTGCACTGGAACGATCCGAGGGTGGCGCCCTCGGTCTACCTGGGCACGGCGTTCAGCGCGCCCCGGGTGACCGGCGCCACCCAGGGACCGGGAGTGCCGCCGCCGGTCACCGACACCTGGGGCGCTGGCCAGGCGCCCACCTACGGCGAGGTGAACATGGGGATACCGCCGCCGCTGCCGCCGCCGCCGCCGCCGGCGGCGTCCTGGCCGCCGCTCGGCGAGCGCACCCTGGCCGAGCTCAACACCACCTACCCCGGCCGGCTGCTGCTGATGAACCGCTACTGGAACGTGACGCTCGATCCGACCAACCCCAACCTCAAGCTGGTCGCCGTTCACGTCACCTACTACTCGGGCAGGCGCCAGCGCGCGGTGGCCACCGTGTTCACCTCCATCCTCAACGAGCAGGCCCTGGCCAATGCGTTCTCGTTCTGACAGGCGTGGAATGACGCTGGTGGAGCTGATGGTGACGGTCGCCGTCCTGGCGCTCGTCGCCACCGCGGCCGCCCAGGTGTCCATCGGCTTTCAGCAGCAGTACGCCGCGGAGAACCTCAAGCGGCAGTCGGCGGACGCGGCCCGCACCGCGCTGCTCTGGATCGAGCGCGACCTCCGGCTGGCCGGGTACGGGATGGATCCGTCGCTGGCCTTCGACTTCAACATCTTCTCGAGGACCACCTCCGCCGGGGCCACCCGGTGCGCCACCGTGGGCGACTCCGCCCCCCAGAACCCCACCTGCGTGCGCGACCACAGCGTCGACGGGCAGCCGGACGAGCTGGTGTTCTACGCGCGCGACCCCATCTACTGGGGCGCGGACCTGGCCACCAACCCCGAGGGGAGAGCGTGGCCGGTGCTCGCCGGGTCCAACAGCGACGTCACCTTGGGGAACGTGTCGCCGCTCACCGTGTTCCCCGAGAACCAGATCCTGCAGCTGGTCTGCCCCGGCGCGGCGCAGGTCCTGTACGCGAGCGTGGCGGCCACCAGGCCCCCCGGCACCGCCGTGATCCCCACCAAGAACGCGGACGCCAAGGACCCGTTCCAGCAGGCGCCCAGCGGGCTGTCCTGCGTCAACGCCGGCGGCGGTCGCGCCTTCCTGGTCAACCGCTACCGCTACGCGATCGAGAACCTGTTCCTGGGCGACAACACCACGCAGATCCCCACGCTGGTGCTGGACACGGGCACGGACCGGAACCTGGACGGCATCATCGACACCAGGGACGTGATCCGGGTCTCGGTCGGCGTGCTCGACCTCCAGGTGGCGTACGTGCGGTTGAACCCGCCGCCCGCCGGCTCTCTGCCCCTCACGCCGGGGACGCCGGCGCGGGTGGGCGGGACGCCCACGGTCCCCCTCGCCTTCTGCAACACCGGGGTAGGCCTCACTCCCCAGTGGCCGCTCAACCAGTGGATCCCGTGCAACAACGGGCTGATCGTGCAGCGGTTCGGCGTCACCGCCGCCACCAACGCCAACAAGTACCCGACCTTCACCGGCTTCGGCTTCGTGGACATGCCGCTGCTGGACGAGGCCCGGCAGTCGCCCACCTTCGCGTCCATCTCGGAGATCCAGGTCGCCGCGGTGGGCCGCTCCCTCCCGCGCTGGAAGGCGCCGGGCACGCCCCTGTTCGTCGGCAACCTCCCGGCGTTGATGAACCGGCCCGCCGGCGGGCCGCAGCAGTTCGAGATGCACGTGGCCGACATCGCCGTCCCCATCCGCAACACGCGCACCCGGGCGCTCTCCTTCTACTGATGATGCCGAGGCCACTCCCCATGCGCACCAGAGGCAGCGCGCTGATCGTCACCATGATCATCCTGGCGGTGCTCACCCTGGTGGGCATGTCGTCGCTCCAGCTCGCGCAGGCGGACGCCGTCTCCGTCAACCGGCAGCTCACCTACCGCACCCTGGTGGCCTGCGCCGAGGCGGCGGAGAAGAAGCTGTGGGCGGAGTACGCGGTGCAGGGCGGGTCGCTGCAGCAGGTGATGCCGCTGGTCATCCCGGGGACGCAGCTGCCGAATGGGAGGGGGACCACCCTCGCCATCGCCCACTACGACTCCGACAGCGCCGGCCCCAACGTGGCGGTCAGCTTCAACGAGGACTCCTTCAAGGCGCTCCCGGCCTCGGCCATGTCCGGCGGCATCCAGGAGCTGGACCAGTCCAACACCTTCCGCTCCAGCCTGCTCGGCCAGCCGTACCTGGTGGTGGCGCACTGCCGTGACGCCAGGGACCGCCAGTACGAGATCGAGCTGGTGGTGCGCTTTGGCCTGTAACTCCGGAGGACACGCGATGACGCGCTCCACGTCCCGAATCGCCCTGCCGCTGTGCGGCGCGCTCTGCCTGCTGGGCGCCGCGCTCCCGGCCCCCGCGCGCGCGCAGTCGCCGGTGAACAACAGCACCTGTTCGCTGCCGGCCCAGAGCCGCAAGGAGGGGTTGATCAACCTCCCCACCGGCGAGGACGAAGGCTTCTTCGGAGGCAAGTCCATCGGCCAGCCGTCCATCGCCTTCGTGATGGACAGCTCGGAGCACATGCGCAAGCTGATCCTGGACGTGACGGATCCGCTGGTGGTGGGGGCGGCGCTGGTGCCTGGCAACCCCGCCTCGCCCACCGCGCGCGGCTGCAACAACATCAAGCTCAACACCCTGGTCTACGCCGCCAACCCCTGCCGGACCGACCACGACGCCCCCACCAACCAGGGGGCGTGCAACGCCGGGCTGCCGCAGAAGCCGCTGGGCACGGTCTACGACCCGGCCTACCAGTACGAGCCCTACGCCGACGACAACGGGGTGATCTTCCAGGACAGCCTCTACTACCTGCACGACGACGGCTGGGGCACCGACATGAACAACCCCATCTCGAAGCCGGACGCCACCACCGCCTGCACCGCTGCGGGGGTGACCGACCCGGTCGAGAACCCGGCGTGCGCCACGTGCCTGGACACCAAGGGCTACTACGTCCCGCTCAACATCTCCGTCTCGCCCTTCTACAAGCCGGAGGTGCCGCCCAAGCCGGTGTTCAAGGGCCGGTGGCTGAACTTCTACCCGCCGCGCCACGTGGTGGGCCGCCACGTCTTCCTCCAGCTGTTCGGTTACTTCCAGAGCCAGAACAGCGCGCGCCAGGCGCAGTTCCGGACCATCAGCGCCGCCGACAACGCGGTCTCCTGCTACAGCAACAACACGGGCCTGGCGTTCGACATCACCAAGGACGGCCTGACCAACATGGGCCCCGGCGCCGGCACCACCAAGTACCGCGGCCTCTGCCAGGGCGGTCCCGCGCAGTCGTACTGGAACGCCGTCTACGGCGTGCAGAACATGTTCGGCGGCCCGACGCCCTGCCCGGCGCCGCTGGTCGCGCCCAACATCCCGGCCGACGCCCCGGTGGGCACCACGCAGATCGTGTTCAACCAGGACCCGGTGAACCTGCAGTGCCACGGCTACTTCGCGGACGGGGTGGGCACCCTGCTGGGGCGGGCGATCTGCGCGCCCTACGCGGAGGCGCTGCTCCAGGCCGGCTCCACGCTCGCCAACAGCCTGAGCATCTACAACAACTACTTCACCACCGCTCCGCTCAACACCTGGGTCCCCATCGCCGGCACCGCGGACCTGGGCATCTGCGGCCCCACCTATCCCTGCGCCAAGGGCGTGATCATCCTGGTGGCCGGCGGAAAGCCCAGCTTCGACGACAACATCCCGTGCGAGATCAAGGGCAACGGCATCCCGCTGGGCTGCCCCAACCTGGTGGTGAACACCACCGCCTGCGGCGTCGCCGGGCCGGGCATCACCGGGAACCTGCCGCGCACCGCCAACTTCCTGGCCAACAACGACTTCATGCCGGGCTCCGGCTTCCCGGCTCCGGTGACCATCAACACCTACGTGATCGGCTTCGGCGCCGCGGACCAGGCGCTGCTGGCCGCCGCGGACGAGGGCAAGGGCAAGTTCATCGCCGCCAACTCCGCGGACGGCCTCAAGGCGGGCATCCTGGAGGCGGTCCGCCTGGCGAGCACCGCGCAGATCACCTTCTCCAGCGCGTCCTTCAGCGCGGTGCAGTCCAAGACCGCGTCGCAGCTGCTGGTGCCGCGCTTCACCCCCAAGGTGAACAAGGCGCTCTGGCCCGGCCGGTTCTACGCGTTCCGGGTGGTGAGCGAGGACGCCTGCGGCTGCAAGCCCGGCGTGGCGGCGTCCGCGCCGGGGGCGGACCCGTGTGACTACAACAAGGACCAGGTCTGCGGCGGGGTGTTCTTCCAGGACAACTCCGGCCCTCCGGCCACGGCCTCGTTCATCGCCGCCAACGCGCAGGGCGTGTTCGAGAAGGCGACCCTGGTGGCGGGCATCTTCCAGCCCAACGGGACCCCGGCGGTGCCGTTCTGGGAGGCGGGCGCGATGCTGACCGCGCAGACCGCGGCCAACCGGAGGATCTTCACCGTCATCGACGAGAGCGCCGCCGGGGGCACCGACGGGGTGTTCGACTACCGGGACAAGGTGATCGAGTTCAACGCCGCCAACGCGGCCCGGCTGGCGCCCTACCTGATCTCCGGGCCGGGCGGGGTGTGTACGGTCCTGGGGAACCGGCTCAACACCTGCCTGGACACGGTGGCGTGCGCGGCCCGCATCATCGACTACGTGCGCGGCAAGGACCTCTTCGACGAGGACTGCAACAACGCCACCACCGACCGCGCGACGATGCTGGGAGACATCTACCACTCGCCGCCGGTGGTGGTGGACCCGCCGCTGGGCTCGAAGAGCCCGGTGTGCGGGCTGGGGCTGGTCAACCAGTGCCTGGTCTCCGCCTTCCGCACCGACACCCAGAAGTTGCCCCTCACCGCGTACGACGACTGGGTCAACCTCAACAAGCAGCGGAAGAAGATCGCCATCGTGGGGACCAACGACGGCCTGCTGCACGCCTTCCACACCGGCACCTGGTACGACTGCGCGGGGGGACCCACCCCCAACCCCCCCGGCTGCGTGCCCGGGATCGGCTACTACGACTACGGCACCGGCGCGGAGCTGTGGGCCTTCATCCCGCCGGACCTGCTGCCCAAGCTGGAGCGCCTGGTGGAGAACGAGCGCGAGCTGTACGTGGACGGCTCGCCCATGGTGCGCGACGTCTGGGCGGACGGGAGCGACGGCTCCCAGCCGGACGGGAAGAAGGAGACCGGCGAGTTCCACACCGTGGCGGTGCTGGCCGAGCGGCGTGGCGGCAACCACTACTTCGCGCTCGACGTCACCAACCCGGACGGTCCGCTCCCGGAGAGCACCGGGTTCTTCCGCTGGCTCTGGCCGCAGCCGAACACCGCCGCCGCGCGCCTGGCGGGCCAGA
>Ga0209382_10006007_pt1 | contig 15680 bp, 14 predicted proteins | sample SoiMetdeltSBSDD5_FD_187599 | JGI IMG/M metagenome (GOLD analysis project Ga0209382, IMG submission 187599) | Bulk soil microbial communities from a Populus tree surrounding site in Tennessee, USA - Soil MetaG P. deltoides SBSDD5 (SPAdes) (version 2) | ecosystem: Environmental > Terrestrial >...
GCGTACGACGACGCGGCCGGCGTGACGGCCGACTTCAACCGCAACCTGCTGCACGTCCTCAACCGCGAGCTGCGGGCCAACTTCGAGCCGGAGCGCTTCGATCATGTGGCGGTCTGGAACCCGCGCAGCAGCTGCATCGAGATGCAGTTGCGGGCCCAGGAAGCCATGACGGTCGACGTGCCGATCCTCGACGTCGGCGTGCGGTTCGCGGCCGGCGAGGAGATGCGCACGGAGATCAGCACCAAGTTCACGCCCCGCCGGGTGCGCGACGAGCTGGCCGCAGCGGGTCTGGAGGTCGTCTCCACCTGGAGCGACCCCGCCGGCGACTACCTCCTCACCCTGGCCCGGCTGGCCGGATAGCCGGGCCAGCCGGGGGCGCCAGGGGGATCAAGGGGTCAGGCGACCAGCTCCGAGAGGCGGGCCTCGGCCCGGCTGCGGCGCTGGTAGGCGGCCGTGGTGCTGAGGCCGAGCTCGGTGGCGACCGGTTGGACCTGGTGGCCACCGATGCGGGTATGGAGGATCAGGCTGGCGTCGGTCCGGTTGAGGACGCCGTCGCGGTGCGCCTGGCAGACCAGCTGGACCACCCGCTGCGCGGCGGGCCGGGCCTCCTGGGGATCGCCCGCTTCGCCCGTCCGCTCCCGGCGGGTGGTCGCGAGCGCCGCTTCGTCGAGCGGGCAGTTCCGCCGCTGCCGGCTCCGGCTGCGGTGCACGCGGTTGCGGGCGTCCAGCAGCAACCCCGCAGCGACGCGGCTGCGCCGCGCGACCGGGAAGTCGAGGATCCCCAGCGCGATCTCCGACACGGCCTCGTCACAGGTGATCGACGACCGGGCGGCGAGGCTGCGGATGCCCGGACCGAGGCACACGATGGCCTCCAGCAGAGCGACCGGATCGCCGGCGAGGCCGACGGCGAGCGGCCGGGGGCCGGCCTCCAGGGCGGGCCGTCCCGATCCTTGAGCCGCGGTCACCAGGAACCGCAGGATCCGGTCGGCCGGCTCGCTCGGCAGGTGGTGGACCCAAGCCCTGAGCTCCCCCAGGCTCCGGATGTCGGCCGCCGCCACCTCGGGGCATTGCCGTCGCCACCGCTCCAGGATCTGCCGTTCCTGGCCGCGGCTCAGCATCGTCAGGTGCGCTTGGGTGCGACTGAGCGCATCGGGCACTGACCGGTCCATGCTCGCCCTCCTCGCGTCGTGGACGCTCCCGACGATGCGGGAGGGCAGTGCTACGAATCGGCCTGGGGGTGAGCTACCAATATGACGATCAGGTGACGATTCTGCGGCAGCTCTTGATCGGCCCGGGAGCGGCCCGGAAGCGGATCAGGGATCGAGGCGGAAGATCGGCCCCTCCAGCGATACGGCGTAGACCTCGCCGTCGTCGTCGACGCCGAAGGACACCAGGCTCGGGACCTCCACGTCGAAGGTCCGCTGGTCGACCACGCTGCCGCCGCTCTGGCGCACCGCCCGGAGCTGCGGCTCGCAGAAGTCCCCGTACAGGTAGGCGCCCGCCAGGCCGGGGTTCACCGTGCCCCGGTAGACCACCCCACCCGTGATCGCGCAGCCGCCGTCGGGGTTCGGGTACTCGAAGATCGGCAGCACACCGTCTTGCGGGTTGGAGCCGCCCTCGAAGGAGTGGGCACCCTCCATCTCGCTCCAGCCCAGGTTGGCGCCCCGCCCCATCCCGTCGCCGGCGGGGAGGTAGTCGATCTCCTCCCAGGCCGACTGGCCGACGTCGCCGATCCACAGGTCGTCGTTGTCCGGATCGAAGGCGAACCGCCACGGGTTGCGGACGCCGTACAGCCAGATCTCCGGCCGGCCACCGGACCCGTCGGCGAAGGGGTTGTCGGGCGGGATCGCGTAGGCCTCGCCGGCTGCCGCCCCGACCGGATCGATGCGCATGAGCTTGCCCAGCAGCTGGTCGGTGTTCTGGGCGGTCCGCTCGGGATCGCCCCCGCCGCCACCGTCGCCCATGGCGAAGTACAGGTAGCCGCCGGGCCCGAACTCGATGTCGCCGCCGTTGTGGTTGGGGGCGAAGTCCTCGATGCTCAGGATCTCGCGCCGCGAGTCCAGGTCGATGCTGGTGCCGTTGGTGAAGTTGAACGCGATGATGCGGCTGGTGCCCTCGGGTGCGTGGCTGTAGCTCAGGTAGAGCCACGACCCGTCGGGCGAGAACGCGATGTCGAGCAGCCCCCGCTCGCCGTCGGTGGTCACCTCGTCGCTGATGTCGATGATCGGGTCCTCGTCAGGCGTGTAGGTCTTGTCGCTGCCGATGCCGTGGGTGCGGACCCGGATGACCCGCCCGGCCCGCTCGGCGACGTAGAGGTCGCGGTCGTTGGTCCGCTGCACGATCGCGATCGGTGCCTCGAACTCGCCGATCTCGCTGGCGGTCAGCGTGACGTCGGCCAGCGGCGCCGCCGCCGCCTCGGCGGTGGTCGTGGTGGACTGGTCGCCGGTGCCGCTGGTGGTGGACTGCTCGACCGGCTGCCCGGCGTCGATCTGGCCTCCGTCGCCATCGTCCCGCAGGACCAGGTAGGCGACCCCGCCGACCACGACGACCGCGGCCGCTGCCACCGCGGCGAGCTTCCTGCGGTCCTTCATCCAGGTCATGTCCATGACGTCGCTACCCCGATCGTCCCGGTCCTCGGTACGGCCCTCGAAGGTCGAAGACGCTAATGGCTGGTGGGGTGTCTCGTGACACCCCCACTAGCGTCATCGGCTGTGACCGGCAACGACGTGTCCTTCCCCGACGGCTTCCTGTGGGGGACGGCGACGGCCGCCCACCAGATCGAGGGCGGTAACTGGAACAACGACTGGTGGGCCTGGGAGCACACCGAGGGCAGCCCGTGCGTCGAACCCTCCGGTGACGCCTGCGACTCGTGGCACCGCTGGCTCGAGGACGTCGAGCTGGTCGCCGACCTGGGGCTCGGCACCTACCGCTTCTCGATCGAGTGGAGCCGGATCGAGCCCGAGGAGGGCGAGTGGTCCGCCGCGACGATCGCCCACTACCGGGCCATCTGCGAAGCGCTGCTGGCCCGGGGCATCGAGCCGACCGTCACCTTCCACCACTTCACCAACCCCCGCTGGGTCGCGGCCGAGGGCGGCTGGGAGGACCCCGCCACCGCCGACCGGTTCGCCGCCTTCTGCGGCCGTGCTGCCGGCGAGCTGGGCGACGTGATCCGGCGGGCGTGCACGCTGAACGAACCGAACGTCGTGGCCACCATCGGCTGGCTGCTCGGCACCTTCCCGCCCGGCAAGCGGGACCGCGAGCTCCGCCACCGGGTCAACGCGCAGCTGGTGGATGCCCACCGCAAGGCGGTGGACGCCATCCGGGCCGCCGCCCCCGGGGTGCCGGTCGGCCTGACCCTGTCCATGTCCGACTTCCAGGCCGTCGACGGCGGCGAGGAGCGCAGGGATCACTACCGGCGAGGCATGGAGGACGTGTTCCTCGACGCCGTGGCCGGGGACGACTTCGTCGGCATCCAGACCTACAGCCGCCAGCGCATCGGTCCGGACGGCTCGCTCGGGCCGGAGGCCGGGGTGCCGGTGCTGCCGATGGGCTACGAGTACTGGCCCGACGCGCTGGAGGCCACCATCCGGCGAGCGTGGGACTACACCGGCGGTGCGGTCCCGCTGCTGGTCACCGAGAACGGCATCGGCACCGACGACGACCCGCAGCGCATCAGCTACGTGCGGACCGCGCTCGAGGGGGTGGGTCGCTGCCTGGCCGACGGGATCGAGGTGCGGGGCTACACCTACTGGTCGCTGCTCGACAACTTCGAGTGGGCCCTCGGCTACGGCCCCCACTTCGGCCTGGTCGCGGTGGACCGCCAGAGCTTCGTGCGGGCACCCAAGCCCAGCGCCAAGTGGTTCGGCGACGTGGTGCGGGCCAACGCCCTGGTGTGATGGACGGACCAGACGGGCCCGCCGCCATGGACGACGGTCTCCGCAAGGCGGCCGAGGCCGCGCGGGGGTTCATGCCGCCCGACGAGGGCCTGGCGCTGTGGGAGGCCGGGCGGTCGGTGGAGGTCGAGGGGCCGTTCCTGGAGGTGGGCAGCTACTGCGGCAAGTCGGCGCTCTACCTGGGGGGTGCGGCTCGGGACCGGGGCCGGATCCTGTTCGCCGTCGACCACCACCGGGGGTCCGAGGAGAACCAGCCCGGCTGGGAGTGGCACGAGCCCGATCTGGTCGACCCGGCCGTCGGGCTGATGGACACCCTGCCGACCTTCCGGCGGACGGTGTACGAGGCCGGCCTGGAGGCCCACGTGGTCGCAGTGGTGGGCAGTTCGCCGGCCGTCGCCGCCAACTGGGGGACGCCACTCGCGCTGCTGTTCATCGACGGCGGCCACGGCGTGGAGCCGGCCCGCCGGGACTACGAGGGTTGGACGCCCCATGTCGCCCCCGGTGGGCTGCTGGCCATCCACGACGTGTTCCCGGATCCTGCCGACGGCGGGCGTCCGCCCTACGAGCAGATCTACCGGCCGGCGCTGGCCTCGGGCCGGTTCGTCGAGCGGCGCGCGGTCGGCTCGCTCCGCCTCCTCCAACGTCTCCCGTGACCGACCCGAGGCTCCGGGGCGTCAGGGGGCGGGAACGGGTTGGGGCGGTGGAGGGCCGACGTAGCGGGCGGAGGGGCGGATGATCCGGTTGTCGGCCGCCTGCTCGAGCAGGTTGGCGCACCAGCCGATCACCCGGCTCGAGGCGAAGGTCGGCGTGAACAGCTCGCGGGGCAGCCCGCAGTGGTCCATGACGACCCCCGCGTAGAACTCGACGTTCGCGTACAGGTTCCGGCCCGGCTTCAGCTCGGCCAGGACCTCGACCACCGTCCGCTCCACCTGCTTGGCGAACTCGACCTTGTCCGCTTGGATCCGCTCGGCCACGCCCCGCAGGAAGACCGACCGGGGATCGTCGGTCACGTACACCGGATGCCCGAAGCCCATGATCCGCTCGCCCCGCTCGACCGCCCGCACCAGGTAGGGCCGGGCGTTCTCGGGTGTGCCGATGGCGTCGAGCAGGTCCAGCGCCCGCGACGGCGCGCCCCCGTGCAGCGGTCCCGACAGCGCAGCGATCGCCGCGGTCACCGAGCCGGCGACGTCCGCGCCGGTCGACACCACCACCCGGGCGGTGAAGGTCGACGCGTTGAAGCCGTGGTCGATGGTCGAGATCTGGTACTGCTCGACGGCCCGGGCCACCTCGGGGTCCGGCTCGACGCCGCGCAGCATCCACAGGTAGTTGCCGCCGTAGCCCAGCTCGGGATGAGGCTCGATCGGCTCGTCCCCCGAGCGGAGCCGGTGCAACGCCATGATGAGCGTCGGAACCACCGCACCGATCCGCAGCGCGTTCGCCCGCCGCTCGACGGCCGACAGGTCGAAGGTCGGCCGGAAGCCCTCGGCGTGCCCGACGAGCGACACGGCGCTGCGCAGCTGGTCCATGGGCGAGCCGCCGGAACGGCTGATGGGGGGCAGCAGGGCCTGCACGGCGTCGGGCACCTGGCGCAAGGAAGCGAGCTCGGCCAGGAACCCTGCCCGCTCCTCGGCCGAGGGAAGGTGCCCCTCGAAGAGCAGGAACCACACGTCCTCGAACGACCGCTGCTCGGCCAGCTCGACGGCCGAGTACTGGCGGTAGTGGTAGAAGCCCTCCTGGCCCCGGACGTCGCCCACCTGGGTCTCGGCGGCGATGACACCCTTCAGCCCCCGCGGCACCTCGATCTGGCCCGGGGGGACCACCGGCTGGATCGACGCCACCCGCATCAGGTCCCGCATCGACACCACGCCGACCAGGCGCGGACCGCCGTCCCCGGGATCCCCGCCGGTCCCGTCGGCCCGGTCGGGCCGGTCGACCACGGGGAAGTGCCGGTAGCCGTGCTCGGCCAGGCTGGCGAAGGCGTCGTGGACGCTGACCGACGGCTCGACGCAATCGGGGTCGGCGGTCATCCACTCGGCCACCTTGGTGCCCGTGACCGAGGCGCCCGCTGCCGCCAGGCGGACGATGTCCCGCTCGGTGAGGATGCCGATCGGCCGTTCGCCGTCGACCACCACCACCGACCCCACCCGGCGCTCCCCCATCCGGCCCGCCGCCTCGGCCACCGTCTCGTCCGGTGATGCCGTGACGACCGGAGCGCTCATGACCTCGGCCACCGTCCGCACAGTCACTCCTGCCATGCAGCTCAGGCTAAGACCGGGTACCGGTATCCGCATTCGGGCGAGGCCCGGAGTCAGGACGTGCCCGGCGCCCGACGGTCATAGCATGGTGCAGTGGAGCACATCCGGTGGATGCGACGACCGGTGCTACAGGACCCTGTGCTGGTGGCGGCCTTCGCTGGGTGGAACGATGCCGGCGACGCCGCGACCGGCGCCGTCCGCTACCTGGTCGACCACTACGACGCCGAGCTCTTCGCACAGGTCGACGCCGAGGAGTTCTTCGACTTCACCGCCACCCGCCCCCACGTCGGCCTGGACGACGACGGGAAGCGGTCGATCACCTGGCCGACCACCGACTTCCACACAGCGACCCTCCCGGGCGGCCACGACGTGGTGCTGGCCATCGGCACCGAGCCCCACCTGCGGTGGCGCACCTTCTGCCGCGAGGTGGTCGACGTCGCCAAGGCCGTGAACTGCCGGCAGATCGTGACCCTGGGAGCGCTGGTGGCCGAGGTGCCGCACAGCCGGCCGGTCCGGGTGGTCGGGACGGCCTCCGACAGCGCGCTCCAGGTCGAGCTGGATCTCCAACCCTCGACCTACGAGGGACCAACCGGCATCGTCGGGGCCCTGACCTCGTCGTGCGCCGAGGCCGGTCTCCCGGTCGTATCCCTGTGGGCGGCCGTGCCCACCTATGTGCCGACCGCACCGTCGCCCAAGGCCGCTCTGGCGCTGGTCGAGCACACCGCCATGGTGCTGGGGCTGTGGCTGCCGACCTCCGACCTCGAGATCGCCGCCGCGTCCTACGAGCGCCAGGTCAGCGAGCTGGTGGCCGAGGACGAGGAGACGGCCGACTACGTGAGCAACCTCGAGACCAACCACGACCAGGACGAGGACCAGCCCGGCCGCGCCCTGGTGGAAGAGGTCGAGCGCTACCTGCGCGGTGATTGAGCCCAGGCTGACCTAGCCGACTAGACAATCGTCCAATGGGGGGTCGGACGCGGAAGCTGCTCGAGGACCCGATGTGGGTGCTCGGGCTGGTCGTCCTGGTCGACGAGATCGACAAGAACATCGTCCGGGGGCTGATCGACCCGCTCAAGGAGCACTTCGGGGTCGGCGACCTCGCCATCGGGGTCCTCCTGTCCCTCCAGCTGCTGTTCAACGGGGTGATCACCGTGCCCGCCGGCTACCTCGCCGACCGGTGGAACCGGTCCCGAGCCATCGGCACGACGGTGATCGCGTGGTCGGCCGTCACCGCAGCCGGAGCGCTCTCCACGACCTTCGCCATGCTGGTGGGCTTCCGGTCGCTGCTCGGGTTCGGCCAGGCGGTGACCGAGCCCTCGGCGGCCAGCCTGATCGGCGACTACTACCCGCCCCAGCGACGAGGCACGGCGTTCTCCATCCAGATGGCGATGCTCTTCGTGGGGAGCGGCGTCGGCGTCGCCCTCGGCGGGACGCTGGGGCTGACCATCGGCTGGCGTTGGGCCCTGGTGGTGGTCGGCCTGCCCGGCCTGCTCGTCGCCGCACTGGTGTTCCGGCTGCGGGAGCCCCGACGCGGCACGGCCGACCTCATGGCGGCCCTGGGCGCGGGCGAGATCCAGCACCTCGACGGATCCGACGACAGCTCGGTGACCCAGGGCCTGTTCCGGGAGGGCTTCGGCGCCTTCCTGCGCAACATGGTGACCGGGCTGGCCGAGGACATGCGGACCGTCCTGCGGATCCGCACCATGCGCTACGCCCTGGTCGGGGTGGCCGCCCTGTTGTTCACCGTCACCGCCATCGCCGCGTGGATGGCCCAGTACTACAGCCGCCACCTCCACGTCTCGGAGGGTGCGAGCGAGATCTGGTTCATGGGCCTCGCCGTCCTGGGCGGGGTCCCGGGCATCATCGCCGGGGGCCGGGTGGCCGACCGGTGGGCGCCGAGGATCACCGGCGGACGGCTGGCGCTGCCGGCCATCTTCCTGTTCGTGGGGAGCGGCTTCTTCACCGCCTCGTACCTGATCCGGCCGTCGAGCTACACGCTGGCTGCCGTGCTGCCAGTGTTCGGCCTGCAGGTGGCGGGGATGTTCGTCGTCTCGATGGCGGTGCCCGGGTTGCGGGCCGGCCTGACCGACGCCCTGCCCGCTCACCTGCGTGGCACCGGGTTCGGGGCCTTCAACCTGGTCGCCGTGCTCTGCGGCCAGGCGGCGGCGCCGTTCGTGGTCTCGGCCATCTCCAGCGCGTACGACGAGAACCTGCGGGTGGCCTTCCTCGTCATCCAGCCCCTGGCCTTCGTCGGGGCCGCCCTGCTGTTCCGGGCCCGGAGGTTCCTGGACGAGGACATGCAGCAGATCATGGTGGCGGTGCTCACCGCGGTGCAGGAGGAGCGCGACCGCCTGCTGGCCGAGTCCACGGGAGCGGACGGATCGGAGGGGCCGGCGGAGGCGGGCGTGGCCGTCGAAGCCGGCGAGGCCGCGGAACCTGCCGAGAACTGAGGGCGTACGGTTGGTCCGTGACCGAGGCCGGACCTGCCGGGGAGCACGAGCAAGGCGGTAGCGGCGGGACGAACGGGCGAGGCACCCGCACCCGGGTGACCCTGACCGAGATCAGCTCCCGCGCCTGGGAGCACCCGGCCGACCGGGGCGCGCTGACGGCGCTGCGGCAGCTCCGCGGCTTCGACTACCTCCTGCGCAAGCTGGCCGGGCTGTGGAACGAGCGGGCCCTCCGCCTCGTCTACATCGGCTCGTCGGTGCGGGTCGACCACCGTCAGTTCGCCCGGCTCCACCTCCTGTACACCGAGGCCGCGACCAGTCTCGACGTCCGCCGCCTGCCGGACCTGTACGTGATCGCCGATCCCGTCCCCCAGGCGGTGACCTTGGGCATCGACCAGCCCTTCGTGGTCCTGACCAGCGGGATGGTCGACCTGCTCGACGATGACGACGAGCTGCGGTTCGTCCTCGGGCACGAGCTCGGGCACGTGCTGTCGGGTCACGCGGTCTACACGACGATGCTCATCCAGCTGCTGCGGGTCTCGTTGACCCTGTCGTGGCTGCCCTTCGGCACGCTCGGGATGCGGGCCATCATCGCGGCGCTCTACGAGTGGCGGCGCAAGGCCGAGCTGTCGTCGGATCGGGCTGGGCTGCTGGCATCGCAGGATCCGCCCGGGGCCCTCCGGGTCCACATGAAGCTGGCCGGGGGCGGGAAGATCGACGATCTGGACATCGCGGCCTTCCGGGCCCAGGGCGAGGAGTACCTCGCGTCGCCGGACGTCCGGGACAGCGTCCTGCGCCTGCTGCTGCTGGAAGCCCGGTCCCATCCCTTCGCTGTGGTGCGGGCGGCCGAGCTGCAGCGCTGGGTGGACGACGGGAGCTACACCCGCATCCTGCGAGGCAACTACCCCCGCCGGAGCGAGGACGCCAACGCCACGGTCCAGGAGGACACCAAGGAGGCGACCCGGCACTATCGCCAGGCCTTCGAGCGGTCGCAGGATCCGCTGGTGTCGCTGGTGCGGGACGTCGGCGGCGGGCTCGCGAACGTGCGGGACTGGGCCACCGGCTGGCTGCGCGGCGGCCCCCGGGATCGGGACGCGGACGGTGGCGGCAACGGCGATGGCGACGGCGAGGCCGGCGGCGGGGAGCCTCGGGACGCCGACCCCGATCGCGACCCCGACCCCCGCGCCTGACCCTCACTCCTCCTGGCTCCGGGCGACCGTACTTACACCCATAGCGGCTACGCGAGCCGGGCCACGATCAGCCCGGCGAAGGCATCGCCCCCGCCGACGAACCACCAGCCCAGGTGGGTGCCGCACTCGCTGCAGTGGGCGAAGCGCCAGGCGTACCCCGCGAACCAGGTGTGCGCGTAGGTCTCGGCTCCGGAAGGTGCCGCGCCGGGGGCGTCGGCGAAGCAGCCGAGCCGGAAGGACCAGCCGGCCGGGTTGCGGAAGGTGTGGGAGTGGGCGCCCTCGACCTCGATCGCGTACCGGCCCGCGGTGACCTCGTAGCGGCAGCGGCCGCAGCGGATGGTGTCGTCGAGCTGCTCCTGGGTCTCGTCATGCGTCTCGACCCGGAGCTGCTCGTCGACCTCCGGCACCGGCACCGCCATGGCCACCCCACCGACCGTACCGTGCGGTCCGATGCCGGGCTCACGCACCGAGGCATAGCCACCACACACCAGTAGCCTGGCTCGTTACATGCCTGCACCTGGAGTCTCGATCGCCACGCCCCCGTCCGGCCCGTCCGACCCGCGCACGGCGGCCATCATCCCGGCCTGGAACGAGGCCGCGACCGTCGGCGCCGTCGTCTACACCGCCCTCGACGCAGCGCTGGTGGACGAGGTGATCGTGGTCGACAACGCCTCCACCGACGGGACCGGCCGGGTCGCCGCGGCGCACGGTGCCCGGGTGGTGTTCGAGCCGTTGGCGGGCAAGGGCCAGGCGTTGCAGGCCGGCGTCGCCGCGACCGACGCCGAGCTCGTGGTGTTCCTCGACGCCGATCTGGTGGGGCTCCACCCGGCACATGTGGACCATCTGGTGCGTCTGGTCCGCGACCGCGAGGCCGACATGGCCTGTGGCCTGTTCGACCGGGGCCCGGTGGCCAACCCGATCTTCCTGGAGGGGCTGCCCATCCTGACCGGCCAGCGGGCGCTGCGGCGTGACCTGTTCGAGCAGCTGGCCCACGACGACATCCGCGGCTACCGGGTCGAAGCGGCGCTCAACAGCATCGTGGCCCGCCACGATCTGGTCCGGGTCGACCAGGTCCTCCCTGGCCTGTGGCACCGGACGAAGGAGGAGAAGCTGTCGAGCCCCACCGTCGGCTTCCTCACCAAGCTGGCCATGCTCACCAGCGCGTGCTGGAGCTACCTCCGCTTCGCGATGGCCCGCCGGGCGCCCGAGCCCGCCCGCTGAGCCAGCCCGGCTAGCCCGGTAGGAAGCTCAGGCGCACCGAGCGCTCGGGGTTGTCGACGTTGGTGTCGACCAGCACCACCGACTGCCAGGTGCCGAAGTCCGGCCGGCCGTCCAGCACCGGGATCGTGAGGCTCGGCCCGATGAACGCGGGGAGGACGTGATCCGCCCCGTGGCCCGGCGACCCGTGGCGGTGGCGCCAGCGGCCGTCCCGGGGCAGCACGGCCTCCAGGGCCGCCAGCAGGTCGGCATCCGTGCCCGCTCCGGTCTCGATCACGGCGAGGCCTGCGGTCGCGTGGGGCACGAACACCGAGACCAGGCCGTCGCCGCGGGACCGGCAGAACGCCGCGACCTCGTCGGTCAGATCGACCACCGCCGGCCGGGAACCGGTCCGCACGGAGATGACGGTGCTGTCCATCACCCGCCCGTCCAGGGGCGGTTGCGCGGCTCGTCGTACAGGACCCCGACGTCGTCACCCCGGATCGCGGCGAACGCCTGCTTCCCCCATTGGTCCACCCCCGCGAGCGGGCTGGGCAGCGCATCCTCGGGGAACCAGCCGACGTTGCGGGTCTCCAGGGGGTGCGCTTCCAGCGAGCCGCCCACCGCCCGGCACAGGAACACCAGGCTGTACATGGGCACCCGCGTGAACCCCAGCCGCAACCCGTCGAGCAGGGCGATCAGGCGCACCGGCTCGCAGATGATGCCGGTCTCCTCGTGCACCTCCTTGACGGCGATCTCGCTGGCCGAGTAGCCGACGTCCGCCCAACCCGTCGGGTAGAGCCAGATCCCCGAGTCGGCCCGCTGCACCAGCAGGATCTCGCCTTCGGCGTTGTGGACCACGGCGCCGACGCCGATCTTCGGCGTCACGTAGCCGGCGACGCCCTTGCCCACACCTTTCATCCACTCCTCGACGAAGTCCTCGGCGTCGAACTCGCCCTCGCTGTCGGCCGCGGCCCGGATGTCGCCCGCCACCGCGAGCACCTCCTCGAACCGCTCCCGTTCGTAGAGGTTGTCGCTGAAGCCCAGGCCCGTCCGCGCGATGCCGGACAGCGCCTCGGCCCAACGGATCAGGTCCTGACGGGTCGGCGGGGACCGGCGGCTCACCGCACGGACCCTACCGGCTCGCCTCATGGGGCCGATCGTCCGCTCAGCGCCGGCGGATGTGCGGCGGCCGGATCAGCGCCAGGCCGCGGGGCAGGTCGCGCACGGCGACGGCATCGCCGTCGACCTCGATCGTCACCCGGCTACCGCCGATCGGCATCTCCTCCAGCAGCAGCCACCGCGCGCCCTCGGGCAGGATCGGGTCGAGCAGGACCCGGCCCTTGGGGATGTTCGGCTCCAGCCCGAGCAGCGCCCGGACCACCAGCAGCGGTGCCCCCGAGGCCCAGGCCTGGGGTGAGCAGGACGCGGGATACGGCACCGGGGTGGGCATGTCCTCGGCGGTGAGCCCCGAGAACAGCTCCGGGAGCCGCCCGCCGGTGGCTTCGGCCGCGGCCAGGAGGCCGGACGCCGCCTTCAGCGCCTCGGTGACGAACCCGGCACGGCGCAGCCCGGCGATGCAGATCGCCGTGTCGTGGGGCCACACCGAGCCGTTGTGGTAGCTGATGGGGTTGTAGCGGCCCATGGAGGTGGCCAGCGTGCGGATGCCCCATCCGCTGAACAGCTCCGCCGACACCAGCCACCGGGCCACGGCGGCCGCCTTGTCCGGGTCGGCGATGATGCCGGTCCACAGGCAGTGGCCCATGTTCGACCCGATCGCGTCGATGGGCTTCTTGTCCCGGTCGAGCCCCAGGGCGAAGGCCTGGGGCTCGTCGAGCCAGAAGTCCTCCTCGAACTGCTTCTGCAGGGCGTAGGCCCGGGCCCGGCGGGCCGCCCCGGTCTCGGCGTCGCCGCGGACCTCGGCCAGCGCAGCGCCCGCCCGCCAGGCGGCGTAGGCGTAGGCCTGCACCTCGGCGGCGGCGATCGGGGCCTCCGGCAACCGCCCGTCGACGAAGGACAGACCGTCGAAGGAGTCCTTCCAGGCCTGGTTGGACAGCGACTGCTCGGTGCGGCGGGCGTACTCGATGTAGCCGTCGCCGTCCGGGTCGCCCGGCCCAGCCATCCAGTCCAGTGCCGCGTCGACCGCCGGCAGCAGAGGTTCGAGCTCGGTGAGCGGCGCACCCCACCGCCAGAGCTCGTGCACCAGCATGACGAACAGCGGCGTCGCGTCGGCCGTCCCGTAGTAGGCGTGCCCGTCGGCCAGAGCCAACGAGGCGCCCTGCGAGAACCGCACCTCGTGGAGGATCCGGCCCGGCTCCTCCTCGGTCTCCTTGACCTCCTGGGTGCCTTGCAGGCGGGCCAGGGCTCGAGCCGTCGCGAGCGCGATGGCCGGATCCACGAGCAACGCCATCCACGACGTGAGCAGGGAATCCCGGCCGAACAGCGTCATGTACCACGGCGCGCCCGCCGCGATCAGCGGGTCATCGGGGTGGTCGGGGTCGAACAGCCGCAGCGCCCCCAGGTCCTGCCCGGTGCGAGTCACAGCCTCGGCCAAGGCCGCGATGTCGCTGTAGAGACCGGGGAGCTGGCCCTCCCAGCGGGCCTGGCGGCTCATGGCCAGCGCCTGCTCGGGCGGCTGGCCGCAGCGGTGGGTGGGCACGACCTCCTCGCCCCCGCGGACCGCCGCCAGCTCGACGCAGGTCGTCCATTCGGAGCGGGGGCCGATGGTCAGATCCCACGAGAGCGTCCGGCCGTCGGCTCCCAGCACGGCGTCGGCCGACCGCACCACCAGCCCTTGGCACCCGTCGGCGCCGGCGAAGCGGACCTCGCCGGACCGGCTGGTGGCGGAAGCGGGTGGAGGCGCCTGGCGACCCTCCTTCACCGCGAAGAGGTCCGCCAGGTCGGCGGCCACCTCCAGCTGCACGCCGACCGCCCGGGGCGACTGGGAGAGGTTGCGCATCCGCAGATCGAGCCGCATGCCCTGGCTGACCCAGACGTCGCGGAACACCAGCAGCGAACCGTCCCCCGCCCGGCCGGCGAAGGACGCGGCGAACGGTGAGCGGGTCGACGCCGTGAGCGCCTCGACCGGCTCGCCGTCGACGGTGAGCCGCAGGCCGGAGCAGACCCGGGTGTCCGCCACGAACAGCCCCTGCACCCCCCGGGACGAGATGTCACCACCGGGGTCGCAGATCACGAACGTGGCGCCCTCGACCAAGGTGACCGTCGACGAGTGGACGGCCTCGCTCTCCTCGGCGTAGGTCCATTGCTTCATGGCGCAGCCCCGACCCGGTCCGGATGGCGTGCCCGGTGCGGCTCGAGGACCTGGTCAGGCCGCGCGCGGAGGGCGGCGGCCGGCGACCAGGCGCCGGTAGAGCTGGATGTGATCGGCGGCCATGCGCTCGCTCGAGAACCTCCGGGCCGTGACATCGCGGCATAGTTGCCGATCCAGGGTCCCGACGTCGAGAACCGCCGCGGCCAGCCCCGTCTCCGTCTCGCGGGTGAAGCCGGTGATCCCGTCGTCCACGATCTCGGGGACCGCACCGCACGGGGTGGCGACGACCGGCGTGCCGCACGCCAGGGCCTCGATCATCACCATCCCGAAGGGCTCGGGCCAGGCGATGGGGTTGAGGAGGCATCGTGCGTTGGCGAGCAGGTCCAGCTTCTGCCGGCCGCCGACCTCGCCGACGTACTCCACGCACTCGTTCAGCAGCGGCGCGACGGCCCGGTCGAAGTAGGCCTGCTCGGCCGGCTCGCGCAGCTTGGCCGCGATCTTCAGTGGCACCCGGGCCAGCCGGGCGATGCGGATGGCGGTGTGCACGCCCTTGTCGGCGCTCATCCGGCCGAGGAACAGCGCGTAGCCGCCCTTGCCCCGACCCATCGGGAAGCGGTCGACGTCGAGCCCGTGGTGGATGACCGCGGCGATGGGGATATCGCCAGCGGCGGCGGCCTGCCGATGGGAGATGGCGATGATCGACACCGACGACCCCATGGCCCGGTAGCAGTCGTCGAGGTCGCTCTGAAACGGCCCGTGGTTGGTGGTGACGACCGGGACGCCGAACCGCTCGGCGTACACCGGGCCGACCAGCGTGTGGTCGTGGACCACGTCAGCCTGCCACGCCGTCACCGCCTCGTAGGCGTTGACCACGTGCCGCATCTCGATCAGCGTGCCCATCCCGACCGTCCCCGCCGCGGCCGGGTGGATCCAGGCCCTGGGGACGGAGCAGGTGCTGTCGCCCGTGGTGTAGAGGAGGACCTGGTGGCCGGCGGTGTGCAAGGCACGCGCCAGGTTGTCGAGGACGGCTTCGGTGCCCCCGTATGCGGGCGGCGGCACCGGCACCCAGGGCGGGGTGATGATCGCGATTCGCACTCGGTTTCGGCTCCTCGTCGAGACCGCCGCCCGTGAGGATCGGGCATGCCGTACCCCGGTGACGGGTGGACGGAAACCGAGGGTGGCCCTCAACCCTCCTCGAGCGCGTGGAGCACCGCGCGCTCGATCTCGGCCAGAACGGCCTGGTCCGCGATCTTCTCGCCGGCCGCGTCGCGCAGGTAGAAGCTGTCGACGACGGCCGGGCCCAGGGTCTGCACCTTGGCCGAGACGATGTCGAGGTCGAGGTCGGTGAACGCCCTGGTGATGCGGTACAGCACCCCCACGGCGTCCGGGGCGTGGACCTCGACCACCGTCGCCTCTTCGGACGCCCT
>Ga0209382_10006008_pt1 | contig 15676 bp, 11 predicted proteins | sample SoiMetdeltSBSDD5_FD_187599 | JGI IMG/M metagenome (GOLD analysis project Ga0209382, IMG submission 187599) | Bulk soil microbial communities from a Populus tree surrounding site in Tennessee, USA - Soil MetaG P. deltoides SBSDD5 (SPAdes) (version 2) | ecosystem: Environmental > Terrestrial >...
TCCCACCGTAATCGTTCTCGCTCGCCGTCCGGCAATCGTAGAGCGAGACAACGTCATCTTCCTTGATCGGATTCGACCCGCCGACATGATGTGTCCGCCGATGCTTGGGATTGGGAATCTCAGTCCAGGCTTCCAAATTCCCGGCCAAAGCAATGGCCATTCTGGCATTGTTCGGCCACTTAATTTTGATCTTCTTCGCCTTCGAATAAACGTCATAAAAATTATCATGCGTCGGCATCATGCTTCCAAACCTCCTTCGAAGTTTCCGCTTACCGCTAGCCTATATGGAAACCATGCGATAGTGTCAAACAATCGAATATCAAGATGGCGTCAAAACGACATCACTACGTTCCGAGGTTCTACCTAAACTACTTTGTCACCAACTCCGTAGAACGATCTCCTCGATTCTGGGTCTATGACAAGGCTGGGGGGCCTCCTCGCATCCAGACCCCTATCAATACCGCCGTCGAAGGGTATCTATATTCCTTTGAGGCTCCTTTAGGAACAAAAAACGATTCACTCGAACAAGCGCTTTCAACACTCGAAACCAAAGCTAAGCCCGTACTTGATCGTTGGCAACGCCGCGGCGTGACAGCTACGCAAGAGGAACAAAAGCTAATAGCCGAATTTCTTGCTGTAATGTACAGCCGTTCGCCCAAAACCATCCAGGGCATAACGGAGGCCAGCGGAATAATGGGGATTGAACTTGCTCGATTTCTCGCCGATCAACCAGATATGATTCGGGAATTCCTCGATCGCGAACGGACTCGGGGCAGGCCTAATGTCCCGAGCGTCGAAGAAATGGTCGATAACCTACGGAACGTGGAGGAACGATTCGAAATAGAGGTGAACCGTGAAAGCTCACTAATTGATAGCTTTCGGCTAGCCGAAAGGATCGCTGCTGAATTATTCTACATGAACTGGTGTCTCTGCTACGCTCCAACTAGAACTTTCTTCGTGACAAGTGACACACCGTTGTGCATTTTCGCACGAACGAGTCGCGACAAGGCGCTCTTGGGGGCAGGAGTTGGTCTACCTAACGCCATAGTGACATTTCCAATTTCCCCGAATGTTTGTCTTTTGCTCGATCGCCGTCACACCAACGCAAGAATGGCTGTAGGAAAACAATTCGTTCGAGCAGCAAACCATCGTATGGTGGCAAACGCCGAGCGCCTCATAATTTCAGCGTATACAAGTGAAACGATTGCGAACCTCGTTCACAAATACTCGTTTACACGACAGCTTCCGAAAATAGATCGGTCCACGTTTGGGACGATCTATCAGCAGCGCTTGAGAGCACGAAGCTCTAACACCGCTCGAAAAATCGTAACGCCAAAGTGACTTTTGTGAATGAAGCAACTGGATAGATCGCTCAAGCGCAGGTCACAGCAAAAGCGCTGTCCCTAATACTTAACTTCCATCAAAAATAATCCATGTGCTGGCGCCGTCGGACCCGCCTTGGTTCGGTCTCGAGCTTCGAGTAATTCGGCAAAGGAATGAGGGTTGCGTTGCCCGCTCCCCACCTCGACTAACGTTCCCACGATATTGCGCGCCATGTGGCGCAAGAACGCCGTCGCCTCAATCGTAAAGACCAGCAAATCCCCTGATTGCTCCAGCGAGGATCGATAAACCGTTCTCACCGGATGCGGCGCGTCACAACCCGAGGCGCGAAAACAGGAAAAATCATGCTCACCCTCCAGAAAACGGACGGCTTTCTGCATGCGCCGCGCATCCAAGGCATCGTGCAGGTGCCAGGCGTAGTTCAAATGAAATGGTGAAGGACTGGGACGGTTCAAGATGCGGTACTCATAAGTTCGACTACTCGCTTGACGACGCGCGTTGAAGGACTCGGGTACGATCTCCACGTCTTTGATGTTGATATCGTCCGGAGTCAGGGCGTTGAGACCGCGCCGCAAGCGGTGGAGATCCGGTTCTCGATCGCAGAAAAAATTGACCACCTGCCCCAGCGCATGAACGCCGGCATCGGTTCGCCCAGAACCGGTCACACGTGTCGGTGCGCCGAAAAACGTCGACACCGCCTGCTCCAGCACAGATTGAATCGTCGGCCCATTCGGTTGCATCTGCCAGCCAAGGTAATTCGTGCCGTCATACTCAACAGTGAGTTTGATGTTCATGAAAAACCCGTTTCAAGTGCGTCGTCTTTTCAGACTAGAACCGGCCGCTGAAAATCAGCATTCATCCTTCGACGAGCTGAGACTCTGACCTTAGGGCGAACTGAGGAGCGAGAAACCAATAGGAGTTCTTCCGTTCAAGATGGTTTAACTGGATTAGATATAGTCGCGAATCAGAATCTCGGCAATCTGGACGGCATTGAGAGCGGCACCTTTGCGCAAATTGTCGGCCACGACCCAGATATTGAGACCGTTAGTCACCGAATCGTCCTCGCGGATTCGCCCGACGTAGGTGGCATCCTTGCCAGTCGCCTCGATGGCCATGGGGTAAACGTTATTCTCCGGCTCATCGGCAACAATGACTCCGGGGGCTTCGCGCAATATCGCTTTGACATCCGCGGCGGTGAGTTTTTTCTCCGTCTCGATGTTGACGGACTCCGAGTGGCCGCAAAAAACCGGGACACGAACAGTGGTCGCAGTGACGCGCAGCGAGGGTTCGCCGAAAATCTTGCGGGTCTCGTTGATCATCTTCAACTCTTCTTTAGTGTAACCGCCGTCCACAAAGGCGTCGATGTGCGGAATACAGTTGAAGGCAATCTGGTGTGAAAACTTCTCCATCTCCAGTTCCTGCCCGTTATAAAGGGCGGTGACTTGCTGGCTCAGCTCCTCCATCGCCTTTCGGCCGGCGCCGGACACCGACTGATAAGTCGACACCACGACCCGCTTGATGCGCGCCGCATCGTGAATCGGCTTTAGCGCCACGACCATTTGAATGGTCGAGCAGTTGGGATTGGCAACGATGCCGCGATTTTTGTAATGTGCGATGTCCTTCGCGTTGACTTCGGGTACCACCAACGGGATGTCGGGCTCCATACGGAAACAGGTCGTGTTATCGACGACCACCGCACCGGCATTTACCGCTACCGGAGCGAACTTGGCGCTCACGCTACCGCCTGCGGAGAAGAGCCCGATATCGATCCCTGTGAAAGAATCCTCTGTCAGAACGTCGACCCTGATCTCTTTCGCCTTAAATCGAAGGAATTGTCCGGCCGATCTTTCGGAGGCCAAAAGACGCAGTTCGCCCACCGGAAATTCGCGCTCCTCCAGCACCTCGCGCATCTGCTCGCCCACGGCGCCGGTGGCACCCACGACTGCAACATTGTAGTTCTCTTTTTTCACTGACTTATCCCTTCAACGCCTCAATCTTTTCTCGGATTAGCCTCCCCATCTCTTTGCACCCCACAGGGCGGCAATCTTTCTCTTGAATATCAAGCGTGCGGTAGCCGCCGTTCAAAACGGCTTCGACGGCGCGCTCAATCCGATCCGCCGCTTCATTCTGGTCCAACGAATGGCGCAACAGCATCGCAACCGTCAAAATCGTCGCCAGCGGATTGGCTTTATCCTGGCCTGCTATATCCGGCGCGGTCCCATGAACCGGTTCATACATCCCGACTTTTCCACCCAGGCTGGCCGAAGGCAACATCCCGATGGAGCCCGTCAACATCGCCGCTTCGTCGCTCAAAATATCTCCGAACATATTCGTCGTTACCATCACATCGAACTGCTTTGGGTCGCGAATCAACTGCATCGCACAGTTGTCGACGAGTACATGTTCGAGCTGGATATCGTCGTAGCCTTTTTCCTTGTGCACCCGGGTCACAACTTTGCGCCAGAGCTCCGTAACCTCGAGCACATTGGCCTTGTCCACCGAAGTGACTTTACGACGCCGCTTGCGCGCGGCTTCGAACGCGGCAACAGCGATACGTTCGATCTCCGGCGTGGTGTAAACTTCGGTATTCACCCCCCGCTCAGTCCCGTCCGGCAGTTTCGTCACACCCTTGGGCTGTCCGAAATAGATTCCCCCTGTGAGTTCACGCACGACAAGAAGATCGGTTCCTTCCACGACCTCTTTCTTCAGGGTCGAAGCCGACGCCAAAGCCGAGAACAACTTCACGGGACGTAAATTGGCGAACAGTCCAAGCTCTTGGCGCAAGGCGAGGAGCGCCCGCTCCGGCCGAATGGAATAATCCAAGCTATCCCACTTCGGCCCTCCCATTGCGCCAAGCAGCACCGCGTTGCTCTCTTTAGCAAGTTTCAAAACGGAATCCGTGAGCGGTTTGCCGTGGGCGTCGATAGACGCGCCTCCCACCACGCCTTCTTCCAGCTCAACGCTGAAACCATGCAACTTTGCCGCTTGGTTCAGAACCTGTGTCCCTTCTCGCATCACCTCGGGTCCGATTCCGTCGCCCGGTAGAACTGCAATTTTATAGCTCATGGCCCCTCTCTCTCCACCAACTGCCGATAATGTTTCCGCCCTTCCAATTTATTGAGCGCGTTGATGTACGCCAGCGCGCTGGCCATGATGATGTCCGTATGCGCGCCCTGCCCCGAAACTCGAAAACCGCCATCCTCAATGATGCACGAAACTTCACCCTGGGCATCGGTTCCGCCCGTGATGGCGCTCACCGTATAACGAACCAGTTGGGACTGAGAGCCGGTGATCTTGGTGATCACTTTGTAACAAGCGTCCACGGCGCCGTCGCCCGAGGCGTAATCCATCCTTTCTTGACCGTTGACGCGCATCTTGATCGTTGCTGCAGGGATGCCGTCCGAGCTGGAATTGACGTTGAGATACAACAGCTCGTAGCGGTCAGGTTGCCCGGGCACCCGGAGAATTTCTTCCCCGACGATCGCTTCGATATCCTCGTCATAAACGTTCTTTTTCTTGTCCGCCAACTCCTTAAAGCGCAGGAACGCCCGGTTCATGTCTTCCTTGCTCAAGTTAAAGCCCAGGTGCTTCAGCCGCTCATCGAAGGCGTGGCGCCCCGAGTGCTTGCCCATCACCAGACGATTACCGGTGATGCCGACGGACTCGGGCGTCATGATTTCATAAGTCTGCTTATGCTTGAGCACTCCGTCTTGATGAATCCCGGCCTCATGCGCGAAGGCATTATCTCCGACGATAGGTTTGTTGATCGGCACGGGAATTCCGGTTACCTGCGACACCAAACGCGAAGTCGGATAGATCTGTTCCGTTGTGATGCCGGTATCCAAATCGAGGTAGTTCTTCCTGGTTCGGAGTGCCATCACAACCTCTTCCAAAGAGGTATTACCCGCCCGCTCGCCGATCCCGTTGATGGTGCATTCGATTTGCCTGGCGCCGTTGTGAACCGCGGCCAAGGAATTGGCGACAGCAAGCCCCAAGTCATTGTGACAGTGGGCGCTCCACGTCACCCGATCCCCTCCCGCGGTCCGTTCGATGAGGTTGGCCATCAAGGCGCCGAACTCCGACGGGATCGCGTAGCCGGTCGTGTCCGGTACGTTGATCGTGTTGGCGCCCGCTCGAATCACTTCCTTGAAAACCTGAATGAGAAAATCCGGGTCGCTACGCGAGGCATCTTCGGCTGAGAATTCTATGTAGTCGATGTGCTTCTTGGCAAAGCTGACCGCCTTCACGGCCGCCTCCAGGACCTGTTCCCGCGACATCCTGAGTTTGTGCTTCAGGTGAATATCAGAGGTTGCGATGAACACATGGATGCCGGGATTTTTGGCATGTTCGACCGCCTTCAGCGCTCGGATGATATCTCCTTCCTGGGATCGGGCGAGGCTGAGCACACGGGGCCGCTTCACTTCCTTACACACCCGTGCCACCGACTCGAAATCACCCTCAGATGACGCCGCGAAGCCGGCCTCAATCACATCGACACCGAGCTTCTCTAGCTGGCGCGCGATGACTACTTTTTGTTCGACCGTCATGCTGGCGCCGGGCGACTGTTCGCCGTCGCGCAAGGTCGTATCGAAAATTCTCACGATATTATCTGCTACTGTTTCTGACATGGACGTCCTCCAATCATTCCTTATAGGCCCTAGCTAAAAAAAAACTCCCGCGGCATGGCCAACGGGAGTGTCGGTTGCGAGTCCAGATGTTGAATCAGGGCTTAGCTTCAGCCATCTGCCCTCGTATCTCCCGTCGGCGTTTGTTCGTCGTCAAACACCATAACAGGGGGCCCGATAAGGTGTATAACAGGAATATCATAAAGAACATAATCTGCGGCTCTGCAATTATCAGTGTAATCAAAATAAAACCGGAAACCAACATCCAGAAGGGATGTTTTTTCCGCAACGCCGAATTTTTCAAGCTAAAATACGGAAAGCTGCTCACCATCAACCCCGCCAATCCATAAATCACCAACAGCAAAGTGACATGCTTGTTGGGCGCCCCTTCTCCGCCCAAAAAGTAATACATAAGCACGATAGACGCGATCATCTCCGCAGCGGCAGGTATGGGCAGCCCGACAAAATGACCTTTGGCAGGGCCTGTACTCTGGACATTGAAGCGAGAGAGACGCAGCGCGCCACACACAACAAATGTACAAGCCGCCAACCAGCCCCAAGTTCCCCAAGGAACCAGCGCCCAAAAGTAAACGAGAATTGCCGGGGCCACGCCGAACGAAACGATATCGGCCAAAGAGTCGAACTCAACACCGAATTGACTGGTGGATCGCGTCAAACGCGCCGCGTAGCCATCCAGTCCGTCGAGAATGTTGGCCAGGATGATGAAAAGCGTCGCCGGCACATAGTCCCCGTTGAAAGTTGAAATGATGGAAAAAAAGCCGCAAATCAAATTGCCCGCCGTAAAGAGACTGGGAATCAGATAGACTCCCTTTCTTAGCTTTACAGCGGCTACTCTGTTACGAAGCGGTACCCGCGGTCGTACCCGCCGGCGCAGCAATCGAACATTCCTTACGGCCGGGAACTGTTCCGGTTCTGGTGGATTGACTCCACTCATACAAACCTCGCTAATACGGTCTCTCCGCCCTTAACCCTTTGCCCTTCGGTGACCTCGACCTGGCAACCCTCCGGTAGATAGGTGTCCGTTCTGGAGCCGAACATGATCAGTCCAAATCTTTCACCGCGAGCCAATCTATCGCCCGGTTTTGCACGACAAATAATTCGTCGCGCCACCACACCGGCAATCTGCACTACCCCCAATGTTCTCCCCTTGCTGTCGACGATGCTGAGAGCATTTTGTTCGTTTCGTTGTGAAGCTTCTTCTTTGTAAGCTGCCAAAAACTTCCCCTGCTGATACATTACCTTCGCGATCCTACCCTCTACCGGTGTTCGATTGATGTGCACGTCAAGTGGCGAAAGAAAGATGCTAACTCTGGTCGCGCTGCCAAGAAAAGGCGAATCGCCTTTGACCCCTGCGACACTGACGACTTTACCATCCGCCGGCGAGACCACCAAATCTTCACCCGCAGGCGGCTGGCGTTCGGGATCACGAAAAAATCCAGCCATAGCTAGACCGATCAACCCCAGGATAATTCCAAGCAGCACCCAGCCCGCCAGAAACGCCAGCAGCGTAAGGATGACCGCAGTGAAAATGAGCGGATACCCTTCCCTCGCTATCCTCATGGGGTCTATCAGCCTTCCGTCCGACGGTGAAGTAAACGTTCAAGCTGTTCCAATCGTTCAAAACGCTGGCTGCGATAATTTTGGCCGACTCGCAAACAGGAATCTTTCAGTGACTATCAGTTCTTACTCTTATCGACCAGTCGATTCTGCGCCAGCCACGGCATCATGTCACGAAGCCCTGCGCCAACCTTTTCCAACGGATTGTTCGCCGCTTCTTTTCTCAGCTCCGTGAAGTGGGGCATGCCGCAGCGGTATTCGTTGATCCACTCTTCAGCGAACTTCCCGCTCTGGATGTCTTTGAGTATACCTTGCATCCTTTCCCGAACTTCAGGTCCGATGAGCTTTTTCCCCCGAGTCAGGTCCCCATACTCAGCGGTATTGCTGATCGAATAGCGCATGTTGGTTAACCCACCCTCGTAGATCAGATCCACGATCAACTTTACCTCATGAACACACTCAAAGTAGGCCATCTCCGGCGGATAGCCGGCATCCACCAGGGTTTCGTAGCCGGCTTGAATCAAAGCCGTCAGCCCGCCGCACAGAACTGACTGTTCACCGAACAGGTCTGTTTCGGTTTCATCCTTGAACGTAGTTTCGATAACGGCTGCCCGCGCCCCGCCGATAGCGCTGGCATAGGCCAAGCCGACTTTCTTCGTGTCGCCGGAAGGATCTTGATGGAGAGCTAGAAGGCAAGGAACCCCGCGACCCTTTTCAAACTCGCTGCGCACCAGATGTCCCGGCCCCTTGGGCGCCACCATAAAAACGTTGACCCCGGCCGGAGGAACAATTCGCTTGAAATGAATGTTAAAGCCGTGTCCGAATGCGAGATAGTTGCCGTTTTTAAGTCCCGGTTTGATCTCTTTCTCGTAGGCCTCCCCTTGAAGTTCGTCGGGCAATAGAATCATGACGATCTCGGCGGACCCCACAGCCTCAGCCGTTTCCGCGACTTTGAGTCCGGCGTTTTCGGCCTTTGCCCAGGATTTACTTTCACGTCTTAAGCCAACGACGACGTCAATTCCTGAGTCGCGCAGGTTATTCGCATGCGCATGACCTTGGCTGCCGTAGCCAAGAATCGCAACCTTTTTTCCCCTAAGAACGCCTAAATCGGCGTCGCGATCATAATAAACTTGCATCGCACCTCTCCTGTAAAATCCGGTCTTATATACTAGTTTACTATGCCGTCTGAGCTAGGGTAAGTCAACCGCAAGTCGGCGTAAGACAACGATTTTTGTCGGAAATCAATACCGTTTTTGCCAGATGAGATCGGCGCCGTCCGGTCCCACGGTGCTCGCCGAAACGCTGAACCTCCAATCGGACGTGATCCGATATTCCGCCGATACTTCCCGTCCGTACTTGCCCGAAACATCTTGAGAGAACGAAATGTTTGTGATATCAACCCCAAGCTCCTGCAATCCCAAGGCTTGCGAAACCGTTTGTCCGATCTGAGCGGCCGCGAAACCGCTGGTGATGCTAACGGCATTTTGCTGAAGAGATGCCCGTTCGCTCTTTTCGAGACTCGCGATAGGCTTGTTAAAAAGCAAGACCGAGAGAATGTCGCCTTGGTCCAACTGCGGGTCGCTCGTCAGAGTTAGCGTCGGCTTTTCTGCAGTGCCCTTGACCACGGCACTGATCAAATAGTTGCCGGCCCGATACTCGGCTACGATGTCGAAGGATGGGTCGATTTTCTCGCTCCCATGGAACTCTAACTTCCCGCGGGTCAGGGTGAAGCGCCTACCTTGAAAGCCGACCCAGCCGCGTACAGTTTCGATCAAGCCCGCCACGGTGAGATTACCCCCGCTGGCCTTGGTCACCCGCAGGTTACCGGAAAGCTCGACGTTGCCGTTCCGATGTCTGACCCAAAGGTTATTCGGTATGCGAATTTGAATGTCTAGACTGGCATTCCGCCATATCTCACTGTCGGCTTGACCGTTGCTCTGCTGCTTGGCTGCGGAGCTCCCGGTAGCTGTTGTCGACACTACCGTAATGGTCGGGTCCCGCTTGACTGGCGTGTTGCCGCGATCGAGAAAGCTCAGATCCGGACGCAGCTCGCCTCTCGGAACTTCGAATTTGCCGGTGATCCGCGGAGCCGACAAGGTGCCGTCAATTTTAGCGGCGCCGTCCACTTCAATCTGATATTGGTGCGTGTTGATCGCCGGCCATTGCTTCGCGGCGATGGAAAGATCAATCCCCTGCGGCACGAATTTTTGCAACGCGATGAAACCATTGCCGTTGAGCTCGCCCTTATTAGTGCGGGCCGATATTTGGCTAACTCTTATCCCGCTGGGCTCGAGCCGCCCTTCCGCCGTGACGGAAGAGATCTGGACACCGAGAGCCGTGGGCGTGAGCTTGCCATCTCGCAGGCGTACGAATCCATTGGCCAAGGGTTGGTTCAGTGAACCGCGAACTTGTAGGTCCACCTCGACTTCGCCGCCGATCCCCTGGATGGCTTTGCCGCTGAACGCATTCAGAAAGGCCAGGCTCAAGCCCGAAGACTGGATGCGAGCGTCGATGTTGTCCGCGGCCTCGGCGCGCCAGCCATTGTTCCAGCTGAGTGTCATCGGCAATGTTGCGGTTGCGCTCAGCGTATGGCTTTGATCCTGCTGCAGGGTTGCTTTCACGTCGGCCCTTTGATCTCTGTAACTACCCGATGCAACCAAACCGGCGTAGCTATAGCCGGCGATCTTGGAATTTTCCAATCTTAAGGCCGCGACGACCTGAGGCGCAGCCGCGGTGCCTGAAAGCTGGACCTGCGCTGAAAGGATTCCGGTGACATCCGGTGCTTCAGAAAAGAAAGCGCGCAATGCTTCGATGGGCAATTTTTCAACGTTCAATCGCAGCGCCTGACTTCCGGTCAATGAGAATTGCCCATCCAAAAAAAGCTCACGACCATTATTGCGCATCAATAAGCGATCTACGAGAAAGTCCTGGTCCCGCTGCTCGACTACGGCCGGCTGGGCGAGTCTCCATGTCCCATCCGGCAAATCGAGAGTTAATCGCGTCAGCCGGGCTACAAGATGGGCCGGTTCATACTCCAGATGAGCCGCCATCGTGTGGGTTCGGCTCTGAGCGTCTCGCGCTTTGGCATCCAGTTCTAGTGTGGTAGGCGTTTGCGGTAGAATCCTAACGATCCCATCCACGGTCTGCAGCCGATAACCGCTTTGAACATCGGACAGACTAACCGTGAGCGTTCCGTGTGGAAGGGCCCGCGCGCTTGAATAACCCAAATCGTAATCGATAGAGCCACGCTGGACGGCAGTTCCTTCAAAGCTTAGTGAACTCACCGTCATTTTACCTTGTGCTTTCAGATCGGTGAAATTGCCTTGCGCGCCGCCGGTGAGATTCACGGTCCCCGAACCCTTGCGCTCCATAAGCGCAAGCCAGGGCGACAAGGTTCCAATGTGCAGCTGGTAATCAAGCTTTCCTTGTTGTTTGAGATCGGTGCCGATATCGCCCTTGACGGTCAAGGTCGCATCTGTGGCCTTAAGCGATCCCTCCAAGACACGAATTCGCTGGTCCGCCAGGGTTGCCACTAACCTGCCCTGATCCAGGTTCACCTCCCCTACCGTGGATTTTAGCAAATCGATTTTCGCCTGTGCGTTTATCGCCGCCAGCGTCAACCCGGATCCTTTGACGAGTCCTTCTAGATTTAATCTACCTTTGATCGGATTGCCCGTCGCCGAAAATTTCTCAATATCGAGCTGGTTTGCCGAAAAGCTAAGTTCATATCGGGGAATATCTGTGAAAGCGATCTGTCCTTGCCAATCGGCGCGCCCAAGCTCACTCTTCAAATGACCGGTGATTTTGGCTTCGTTGCGCGCCAGACTCCCCTTGAGAGAAACGTCACCCAGATTCCACATGGCAACTTCAGTAGATCGAATATTGGCCTCGCCCTGCCCGGAAATATTCGCCAGGGCGAATCCACTTCCGTTGATTGCAACCAGCCCGCTTACAATCCCCCGGAGCTCTTTTCGTTCGAGCAATTTGGCCAAGTTGACTTGGGTGATTTTTACGCTGCCTTGATATAAGGGCGAATCACGGGTGACGTCCGTCTGAAAGTTACCTGATAAAGATCCATCCGCCAGGGAGAGAGAAAATTCGCCTTTCAGAGCGGTCAACGGTCCGCGTAGATCGGCCGTCCCCGAAACGGTTGCTCTGACCGGCCACTGCGGAACAAACCCAGCTATATCTGCAGGCGCCAGTTTATCGATAGACACCTTGGCTTCCATCTCAAAGGTTTTCAGATCGTCGATTTTTCCGGTTAATCTCAGGCCGGAGCTGCCGCTCTCGATGAAGAAGTCGCTGAACTTTAGACTCTCCCGCCCGCCACTATCCTGATAAGCGAGGGCGCCCTTCACCCGCGCCTCGGGCATACCTTGCGTCAGCACACGAGAGGAAACCTGCCGTAGGTTGACAGTGACAGCATCCGAGCGAATTCCAGCCGTGCCTTGAAGATCCAAGCCCGTCAGACGATAGGACCTCTCGGAAAAGCTGACATCGACATCCGCCTTTTGTAACTCGACAGAGCTGATCGAGACGACCAGGCTCGGGGTCTCCGGCTGCGGCTCAACCGGTGATAACGCCTCCACGATGTTCCAGACTCCGTTTGGTCCTTCGCTTAACCTGAGGAACGGCTGCGTGACCTCCAGTCTGAAGACTTGAATGCGTCCCCAAATCAGAGGAAGCAAAGCATAGTTGACCTTGAGCCGCGGAATCCGAGCGATTTCGATCTCGTTATCAACCAGCCGCACGTCAAGCAAGGTCAGACTTCCCCATACCGAGCCATCCAATCTTGCAACACTGATCTTTCCTCGCACCGAGTCGTTGATCGCTGCCAACAGTTTCTGCCGCACAAAGTCGCGAAAACCATCGGTATGGGTGTAAAACGCTAACCCAGCGATTCCCAGCATGAGTAAGAACACAACCCCCAGCGTCACCCAACGTAAAATTTGCCAGACTTTTTTCATCGCCTTAGCCCGGACTATTCATGGACCGATGGAAACTTACGACATACTGTAGACCGAGAAGTGAGCCTCGAAGGGCGCGGGCACAAGAGCACAAAGCTGCGCTGATCTCTACGGTATTTGGCCATAAGCTTGCGTTTCTTTCTTGAGGTACGCTCCACCACTTCAATTTGCAGGCCTCCTCAGGGCAGAGGCCCATTGCCCGTAACCGTAGAGGCTCGCTTCTCGCGCGCTGTTCAACGGCTCTAGAAGTATGCTCCCACACTAAAATAAACTTGCCAAGATGATTCGCCGCGGGGCGGCTTAAAGGGAAACCCTAGGTACAACGAAAGCGGCCCTACGGGAGTCTGATAGTTGAGACCGAATCCGGAAGCAAACTTAAGATCGTTCACCGGCAGATCAAACGATCGGGTCGACACCTGACCGAAGTCGACAAATAGCGCTCCACCCAGCGGGCCCCAAATAGGGCGCCGCAGCTCCAAGGACCCTTCAATCAAACTTAGACCTCCAATGGGATCGCCGTTTGCGTTTAATGGGCCAAGCTTTCTCCGGGCGTATCCCCGCACGCTCTTTTCTCCGCCGGCATACAAGCGCTCGAAAATCGGCAGATTCTCCTCGGGGCCCAACGGTTCAGCGAAGCCGATTTTCAGCCGGCCCGCCAGAATGGTTTCCCAGCCGATCAGCAAATACTTCTTCGCCTCCGTCGTAACCTTGTAGAAACTGTACTGCCCGCCCCAAATTTTTCCGGCCTGGCCGAAGGTTAAGGTCGCGACCTCGCCCTTGGTTGGATTGAGTGGCCCATCCGAGGTGTTCCATACTACGCCCAAGGTCGGTCCCGACATCAACCCCCGCTCCCGCACGGGCCCCAGCGCCGCTATCGTCGCCTGACTGATCCTTTCGAGACGGTCATACTCCAGCCGATAGCCGATAAACCCAGTAAGATTTGGCGAGAACACATGCTCGAGCCGAGGATTAAACCGCGACGCGTTATTCAAATACGTGTCCTCATCATCCCTGTCTTGCCGCAGACTGACTATCGCTCGGGTACGCGGGGAAAAGAAGTGTGGCTGGACAAGTGTAATCGCTCCCGTGGTAAAGATGGAAGAATATTTGGCTTCGATGGATAAACGTCTCCCGCCGCCGAGCCAGTTGTTGTGCTGCCAGCGTAACTGAGCGCGAAATTGGTCCTCGGTGCCGTATCCGACCCCGACCCTAATCTCGCGCGGTTCTTTTTCTGAAACCTCCACCTCCATGGGGACGACGCTCGGTTTGCCTGGGACCTCCTTGGGAGCAATCCGCACCAAGCCGAACAGATCCAGAGCCAAGATCTTCGCCTGGGATTCGGCAATTTTCGCTGGCGAGAAGATTTCCCCCGGTTGATAAGTCAGCTCCCGCAGTACGATTTCAGGATCCACCTCTTTCGTTCCTTGAACGGTTGTTTCTCCGAAGACACAGAGCGGTCCGGGGTCGGCTTGATACCAAACCGTTGCCTTATCCTGATCGAGGTTTACCTCCGAGCGTCTTGCCGTCGTCACATGTGCATAGCCGCGCTCCAAAAAAAAATTCCGCAGCACCTCCTCCCCTTTGCGGTAGGATTCCTCGACAAAAATCTCGCCTTGCTTGAGGGGAAGCTCCGGCGCCGACAACGAGCTGTCGGAAATTTCGACATTAACTTGAGACACGGTCACCGGCGGGCCTTCGAAGACTTCGATCTTTACTTCCAGCCGGCCGCTCTCCGAATCTGCGATCAAGTCATAGGTCACGCGAGCTCGGTAGTACCCCTTGGCCTCATAAAAACGTCTGATGCGTTCCAGGTCCTCGCGAAAAGTAATTGGATCAAAAACGTCTTCCGTTTCCCAGAACAGATACCAGGGCCGAACTTTGGTGAGCAGCTCCTTTAGGATCTCACCGGCAGAGAATTTTGTATTTCCGGAGATCTCGATTTTTTCTACCCGCCATTGTCGTGCGGCATCCAGCTCCTCGAGCTGAATGCCCAAAACGGGCCGGGCGAAAAGTATTCCACCAGCCACAAACAAGGACAAGAAAAGCCTGTTAAATATTCGTGCTAGAGACGTGGTCACGCGTGTCGGGATCTCCGCTGCGAGCGGCAGATCTAAATCTAGGGTGCAACCGACACGTCTTCAAGAGCCGGCGAGAACAAATTTTGGATGGATCGTGACAGGAACTCCTATCGACTGGCGGTTAACTTCGCGGTTGGGACAGTTGCCTGTGATAATTTTGGCCTCGTTCGAAACCCCGTCGAAAGCTCTGTTTTCGGTAAGCATCCGGATAGTTCAACTTCAAGTCCTCGATCGCTGCATCAAACGATCGACCGCGCATTTTTGGCTCTAATGCCGCCGAAAAACCGCAGCGAAAACTATCTTCCTCCTGGGCAAAATCTTCCGACCCAGAATAGACAGCTGCTTCGGCATCTCTCAGCCCGATCCACCATTTTTCCCGCGCGGCATCAAGAGTCTCCGCCCCGGCCTTGTTCAATGCACTTCGTCCCGCTTCGATTTGCTCGTCGCGCTCGGACAGGCCGACCACGACGGACCGCCCCTGTCGAAGCGCATCTTCATAAAAGAACACCTCGTCCTTTGGCACGCCGAGGGATAAAACGTTTTCCAGCGCGTCACCCGCCACGGCTCCGGCTGCGGCACCACCCAATCCGCCAGCCGCGGCCCCGAATGTCACCGCCAAGACCGGACCTATCCCAGGCAAAAGAAGATTAGCGATCAGAGCTCCCGCGCCGAGACCGACCGCTCCCCCAATAACGCTGCCTATGGCCTTTCCCATGCCCGGCTGTTCTGCGTCTTCTGTTGGCACTGTCGCCGCAACCTCGGTATCAGAGGTACCGGGCGACAAAATGATCACATTGTTTCCTTCGAAGCCCACCGCCCTCAATAGATTCGCGGCCTTAGTCGCTTCCTGCCGGCTTTGAAAGATACCGACGACCGTTTTCACAAATTATTACTCCTTTCTGTCGTTTAATCGGATCAGGTCCGCGAATTGCTCACCCCGGGGAGTTTTCGCTACCCGAACTAGAATCAGATCGCGTGGACGTAACGCTTCGATGCCAACTTCGCGCTCGCGGCTGTAGACGCGAGTAGCTTGATCATATTTGATGACGATGACTTTGGCTTCCGTCGTCCGCAGCCGAATTTCATT
>Ga0209382_10006010_pt1 | contig 15674 bp, 18 predicted proteins | sample SoiMetdeltSBSDD5_FD_187599 | JGI IMG/M metagenome (GOLD analysis project Ga0209382, IMG submission 187599) | Bulk soil microbial communities from a Populus tree surrounding site in Tennessee, USA - Soil MetaG P. deltoides SBSDD5 (SPAdes) (version 2) | ecosystem: Environmental > Terrestrial >...
GTAAAACGGTCATTTTTCATTGAGTAGCCTCTCGATTTCCTCGCTGACGTCGGCCTGCATCCCAGGCAAAACGTGCGCGTAGACCCCCAGCGTGGTCGTGATCTTCGAGTGTCCGAGCCGTTCCTGTACCGCCTTCGGATTCGTCCCGCCGGCGATCAACAAAGTCGCCATGGTATGCCTGGCCACCTTCGGCGATAGCGACCTCGGGAGTCCCGCCGCCCTCAGTATCCGGTTGCAGTCGTTTCGCAGCGTCCACTGCGCATAAGGTTCGCCGGTAGTGTCAGCGAAAATGAAGCCGTGATCCGTCCACAGCTTCCCCGCTCTGAGGCGCATTTCAAGCTGGCTTTTCCGCTGCGCCTTCAATACCGCGACGGTCACCGGCTGAAGCGGCAAGGTTCGCCGGCTGGATTTCGTCTTCGGCGGTTTGAGATACCACGGCGCGAGCTTCGGATCCGCCTTTAACTCGTACGGCGTCCGCCACACGATATTCTGATCGACGCGCAACGTTCGCGCCTCTTCGTCGAAGTCTTCCCACTTCAACGCGAGCAGTTCGCCAGGACGAAAGCCGACGTGGAAGGCCAGTTTGAATAGATTCTCAAACCGGCCCCCTTCCGCCGCCTTCAAAAACACCCCCACCTGGTCGGCGTCCATTGCGCGTTGGCCGTCGTCTTCCCTGCCCCACTCCTTCGGGATCTCGACGCCCGCCATAGGGCTGCCGTTGAGCTTCTTTCTCTTTACCGCCAGTTTAAACACCATCCCGAGCATCGCATGGACATTGCGAATATAGGCGCGGCTTGCGTTGCCTTCGTGCAGCGCCACATAGAGGCGTTGAATATCATCGGCGGTGACTGTAGCGAGCAGCTTCTTGCCTAGACTTGGCCTGATCGTGTGGTCGACAACCTGCCTGTAGGTTTCAAGCGACGACTCGGCGACGCTGAGTTTCTTCGACGCCAGAAATTCATCTAAGAACGTCCCGAACGTATCAGCATTAGCCTTGATCGGCTCCCCTGCTCTGTGGCGTCGAATGATCTCTCTTATCCGGTCCTCGGCCTGGCCTGCGGTACCGTGGAAGGTCTCAGAGTGATAATGCCGCTTGCCTACGGCGTCTTTTCCCCAAAACACCCTTAACACGTACTTCTTCCCCGCCACGATCGTCTCACGCTGGCCCACGCGGCGCGGTTTCGGCGGCTTTTTCGGCTTGTTGTCGGCTTCGTCGGTCATATCACTTAGTGGTTTTCTTCTTTGCGGCCTTCTTCGCCGGCTCGAATTCAGAAGTCATTGTCGGAGTCGGAGCCGTCAGGGCAATCAACACCGCCAAATAAGTAGGCGGGGACAATGCTGCGCCGCATCCCATAAGCAACAGGCCAAAGACCAATGCGGCCCATTTCTTCAACTTGCCTGCCTTGTTGTCGGCTTCGTCGGTCATTACTTCGCCTTTTTCCGCACCACATTAAAATATATACCTATGGCAAAAACGATCAGCGTTAATTCAGCTACTCCGATTCCCATAATTTCCTTTCTTGTTTTTCGGCTTCAGAAAGGCCGGGCGCACAACCACAGTAGCAGTAAGAGCAGGTCCATGATTACGACAGCGGTGTATATTCGCCTCATTTCGCGCTTCCCTTCTTCGCCTCGTTGTCGGCTTCGTCGGCCATCCGCTTGGCTAGACTTCTAAGCATTTCGCTGAGGCCGCATGCGACCTCAAGCCGGTATTCAGGCTTGATCGCGTCTAAACTAAATTCCACCCGCCGCAACTCTGGCGGATCTTCCGATGTTGCGAGTAAGACCATGCCTGGAAACTTCGCGCGTATGGCCGGCGGCATACAGTCGTCCCTGTCGCAGCAGCCTCCAATCACTGGACCATCGAACGGCCGCTCGCAAGTAGGGCAAAGCCCCTCCGCGTCGGCGGCTTGATTTGGCGTCCGCCTCTTACTCACTTTATTCGGCCCGCGCTTCGTCTTGCCGCCAGGTCGCCGGGGTTCGGGCTTCTTCAGTTTGTTGTCGGCTTCGTCGGTCATAGATTTACACAGAAGCTCAAGACCTGTTTCGTCTCCGAATCCACAAGAAAAACACTGGGAAGAGAATGACGGCTAGTATCCCTAAAAACCAGATGAACGAGTAATCAGGCGGCTCTGGTTTATATTCAAACACCACCTCTTTCGACTCTTGGTATAGCAATATCAAAAAGACAGCTAAAGTCATTTCGCGACCCCCTCTCTTATTCACCGTTGTCTTCGTCGGTCATTTCGCGCTTCCCTTCTTGACGAGCCGAGCTGCGGGCTTCTTCGTGGCTTTCTTCGGCCGTCCAGCGCGCGATTTCGGCCTCGGCGCGTCCTCCGGCAGTTCCCAGTAGTAGCCGAATGGCGTGGTGTGTTTTACGGCCCCCTCTACTCTGCCGTTGTTGAGCCAGTAAAGAACGGTGGTATAAGCCACCCCGTTTATTTCCGCGTATTGCCTTGGTGTCACAAGCTTTGCCTTTCTGCTCATATGAGCGTGGATTGTAGCCCCCACAAAATTACAGTCAAGCCGCGCCAGAGTCAAGAAATATTTTTGTCTACCCCTCTAAAGATATTCTTGACGTATTGTTTGTTGGGGTGTACAATCATTTTGTCAATTGATAATTCTTCAAGGAGACTACCAATGCCCAAAACCTACACCATCAAAGCCAACCGCACCGCCGCCGACGTGATCAGCGGGAACGACATCACCCTAGAATCTGGCCTCACGATCGAAGAAGCCCAAGCCGCCAGCCTCGAATATCAGCGCCAGGGCAATCACATCTGTGTGTGGATCGAAGAGGAAGAGGCGAAGAAAGCGCCGCGCGTCGTCCGCAGCATCGAGCGCGACTTCCGCGGCAACCGCTATGAGATCGTCCGCTGCGACGGGTGGCAAATATAAGCCACCCCCTAACCGACGAGAGGAGACACACCATGAACGGACAACTCAACGTCACACCGATAACCGACAAGCAACCGCAGCCCGCCTGCAAGTTCACGATCACCGCAATGGTCTCCGGCTTCCCCGTTGAGATATCCGGTGAAGGCCGCGCCGGCGACCTGAAGTTGATCATCGACCGCCTGCTGAGCATTGGAGCCGAACCGCCGCAATCGTCGCAGCCTGCGATCATAGCGCCGACGAAAGCCGCGCCTCTCTGCCCTGCCCACGGCATGCCTATGAAAGCGTCGAGGAAGCCTGGCAGTTGGTTCTGCCCGCGGCAGACCGACGAGGGCGGATACTGCCCGCACAAGGCATAACGAGTTTCGCCGCGGTCTCGGGGGAGCTGCGGCGACCACTGAGAGGGGCGGGGCGCAAGGTGAGGCGCCATCTGGGCCGCCCCTCTCTTTAACCACAAAGGAGAATTTATGGATTTCACCGAACTGCTACAACTGGCCGCCGACGCCAGCGACATTGACCGTAAGGAAATCACCGCGCGGATCACTGAGATGAGTTCCGATGAGCGCATCGCGCTGATTCAAGCTATGCAAACCCTCGGCGACTGCTACGACGCGGCGGTTTTCGACCTGCATCTTCGACGCGACTAACCCGGGGCGCTCCCCACAAGCGCTCCTTAACCCTCACAAGGAGACATATGGACAGTAAAACAGCGCTGGAGAAGGCCCTCGCATTCGAACGCGAGTTTGACGAGGCGCGGAACAAGAGAGTCAGGGAGTTTACTAGGTTAATCAGCGAGGTCCTCGAAAGGCCGGACGCGAAGCGGCGGCTCAACTTCATCGCGGGGCTGCTTCGGGACCCCGAGGCCCTCGACCGCGCCTACCGGATCGTCGCATAAACGAAAGGCCCGGGTAGACCGCCGCACGGTCGCCCAGGCCAAACCAATCAACCTACCGCTAGACTGATAGGCCGACTAGCAAGGCGATTATCAGTCTAGCTTTTCCCTTTTGGAATAGGAGAAGCGATATGTTTGACTCAATTCGCAATTGGCTGTCCCGTACCGACAGACACGAAGCCGACAGGCGCGCATTGGAAGCGGAGGCCCGGCAGTTCCGCCTGCCGAGTGAAACCCTGCCGCAGATATTCAAGTATCTGTTCTTCGTCGGTCTGGCTTTTCTCAACTACCGCTTGTTCGCGCACGCCGTCCCCGGCGCCTGGGGCCAGGCTACCGGCTGCGTCGCCGTGATGGCCGAAGCGATAGCTCTCTACAGCACGCACAACTACAGCCGCAGTTCCGGCTTGTTCCGCCTGTCCCTGGGGGTTGCTGGCGTCCTCCTCATGGCGTTCAGCTTGATTCACGGGACGTTCAGCATCTTGGACTTGATAGGCGTCGCGGACATATCGGACGCCGTCCGCTACTACTCGCGCGTCGTGGCCTTCCCTCTTCTCGCGGGACTGCTCGGCCTGGCCGTCGTGGCCATCACGATGGCGCACCCTAAGAACATAGTCCGCCTACGTCAGGCATGGGCGCATACGACCATTGCCATAGGACGCGCTGAAGCGGCGTCAGAACTTCAGCTAATGCGCGCTCAATCCGTGGTCGAACAAGCGCGGCTCGACAGACAGTGGGAGCGGACGCGTCGAGAGTCCGAATACCTGGCAGAGGTCGAGAAGTTAATCGCCGTCGAGGAGCGCAAGCGGCAAATGATTGGCGCGATATCGGACGCCGGATTACGCGAAGCCCTGGCAAGAGACATGGGGGTTGATTCGACGCCTAACCAACCGCCACGTCGGCCCGGATTCGTGAGCCAGGGCGACGCCCCAAAAAAGACGCGCAACTGGATATAAGCGCCGGGCTGGTTGCGCAGTTTCAGGCGTCGAGTTTGAGTAGCACGCCGTCACTCAAAACCCCTGACGCCGTGTCAGGGGTTTTGCCGTCACGTGGCACCGGTACCACCAAGCCCGCAAAGTCTTCAAAACATGAGACTAAGCCAGCGCCGAAAAAGACACGCGCGCCGAAGTCGAGAAAGACCGCCAGACCGCCAACTGTGGCCGGTTATTCCTGGCGCAAAGACGGCGCCGGATGGCAGCTCCGCAAGACGACTTATGAGTCGGATGGTACCGGTACCGCGAAGCGCCGGAGACCATACGTCGCGCATTTGTCGAAGTCGGCTTTCGGGGAACTGAAGCGGAAGCATCGAGGCGCAGCATTGGAGCGGGCGCTCGCGGCATGGATTCAGGAGCATGACAAGCCGTAAAATATACAAGCCGGGTTCGCGCCCGGCTTTTCATTCATCGGAGGCGATATATGCAACACTACCTACAAGTCGGCGGCGGCAAAGACGGCCTGAGTTATCCGGCGGCTGACGACGCGGAGACTGTGGAATGGCCGGTCGCCATCACGGACAAAGAGACGTACACACGTTCAACATTCAGCGTCGGCGACGTGTCCACCTACATTTTCATTCACGAGTCATTGACGCAGGAGCAGGCTTTCAAGCGCATCATCGAACATTACAAAGCATGGTGCGTGAATATGCCCAGCGGACGCCTGTGAGCGGGAACAGCAAAGCCGGGTGAGGAGCAGATACAACTCACCCGGCTAAGCCCAATTCTGCATCTCTGTTGAGCTTCGTTTCCTTAGCCCGTCGGCGACCATCTTCAATCGATAAAATGAGACACTTCTAGGTCGCCAGTTGCGCGAACTATGCGTTCAAAAGTCCAGCGTGTCGAGGTATTCGAAGCGTGGGCGTTTAGTGCCATCAACACGGAGCCGGGTCCGAAAGCCCGGCTTTTCTTGCCCGCGTTGAGGAACTTCCAGCGCCACCTATATAGCAGGAGCGCATTCGGCGCAGTCCACACCAAGAGGACGATACAAGCCCGTGCGAACACGTAGCCCAGGTTCCTCCCCGCCGCCATGTCGTGGGAGCCGACGAACAGAACCGCGCCAACGAACTCCAGCAGGAGCAGCCACCACACCAGCCGGAAAGCCCCGCGCCTGCGCCGAACGAGTCTTCTCGTAGTGACCGCCGAGAAAACGAGCAGCCCCACGACGACCATAAAGCCGAAGAAACCCATGCCCGGTTCCTGCCACACGTTCAACAGGCCGAATCCGCACAGACAATGAACGGACACAGGCAGACGGAGCAAAACAAACGCCTTGTAATACATACTGGAACCTTCAGTGGGGCGAAAGAAATGTCCCATGCATCATGCGCCTCAGCCGTAAAATTCGTGTAACAGGGAAATCATAGTGCTGCAAAAAGCAGAACGGGCTGAGATTGGCGCGGAGCCGGAGAGCTTGCAGGTCGTCACACTGCCGCAAACACGAAAACCGGGAGAGCAATCAAATCCTCCCGGCTTTTCGTCGGGCGCTCTCTGCCGCATCCCACGCTCCAGTGGGAACGCCCCGAACAAAAGCGACGTTACAACAGTTTATGCCCGCCCACCGTGCCCTTTTTTGCCGTCCCGCCCGTGCTGATAGTTGCAGGTCGTCACACAGAGAAAAAGCCGGGCATGAACCCGGCTTTCGCTTTGGCTTAGGTTTATTGAACCCTTTTAGGGCTTAGACGTTAGGACCTGGAGTGGGAGTTGGGCCACCGCTAATTGCCCCCGCCCCCGCTTTGACGCCGGTCTTGACCTTTAGACCCCGCGCCATGGTCTGGTTGTGTTGCGGAGTCATGACGCCAGCCTTCACATTCGTTTTGACCTTAAGACCATGTGCCACCGTCTGGTTATGGTTAGGTTTCCAAATGCCCGCTTTGACATCGGTCTTGACCTTTAGACCCCGCGCCACAGTTTGGTTGTGTTGCACTGTAGAATTACCAGCTTTCACGCTGCTCTTAACTTTCAGTCCCCGCGCCACGGTCTGGTTATGGTTCGGAGGCAAAGTACCAGCTTTCACATGCGTTTTGACTTTCATATTTGTGTTTTCCTTTCTTGAAATTTTGAGTTTAATTGCGGCGATGGCAGTCGCTCCCTTAGTCAAGTGGCTGAATCGCGCTGGATATTACCGGCGAATATTTTTCAGCGCATGGAGTTCCTATTGGCGCGGAGTCGGAGAGATAGCAGATAGTCGCACTGGCGCAAACACAGAGCCGGGTTCACGCCCGGCTTTTGCTTTTTTAGCTCAGCACTACATGCCCCGGCGCTTTTCAGCCAGAATGCGCCCGCCAAAATTGCCCAACAATCCAAAGGAGATATCCAAATAAAACGAATCCTCATAGCCATTCTGTTGTTCGTCCCTATCGTCTTTGCTCAAGAAGCGCCAAAGACCAAGCTTTCGGATGCCGAGCTTACGGCTAGAGCCGATAAGCGCAGAGCCATGCAATGGTACGTCATTGAACCTATGGCACCCTGCATAGCGGGGTCTGCTAAAAGAATCAGAGAGCAGGGCGAAGACCCTCTCGATGTCCGTCATGGGCGTTATAAGTTCAGGCTCGAAGCCGCCACATTCGAGGAGCTGACCGGCTTGGACTCAAAACTCACGAACGACCTCGACCCGCTCTTAAAGGAGTATCTGAAGCGGCAAATCGCTGCCGACATCATGCAGATGTGCCTGCTTGCGACCTGTCCGTAGGTTTGAGCGTTGGTGCGGTTCCCTAACATCTCGGTCGCTACATTTACATCACAAAGCATATTGATACTCCCGAAACCCGTACGAACCATTCGTACGGGGTAGACGGGTTATACAAATACCTTTGCGGACGCGCATCAAAAGCGACGGTCATAAAAACAAACATTTATTTTTAAAACCGTCATCGCAGCGCCTCGTTTACCAGGTCGTCCCACTCTTCCCCGATCTCTGTCACCCAATCCCTTAGAGTCGCCGCTCGTACGCCGATCGCGCGCGCCACGTCTTTTCGGTAAACAGGCTCTCGGCCTATTTTGCGGATCGCGACCAGGATCTCTTGCCTGTGTCGCGCGGTGTCTGTGGTTTCGCGTCTCCATCTCGGCTTCACGTCCTTTTGTCCGGCCCGCCTGCCGCGCGTTTCCCCGTCGCGCATAACCAGCTTGAAGAAGTCCGCGAACGCTTCAGCGTCGTTCGGCTTCGTCGCGGCCCCCTTCGCCCGAAAAATAATCCCGCCCTTTTTAAAGCATGGATGGACTGCGACTTGCCAACCGTTCTTGATATGCGTGTACAGAACGCATTGCGCCGCAGTGAAGCCTGTTACATTGCCATCCGAATCACGCCCGACGACGGATGGCCCGGCCACTTGTTCGAAACTCTCTTCGTAGTCGAACATCAAGAACTCCGCTTGAATACCATCAAGCGCCTTGCGTAACGACTGAACCTTTTTCACGTAGTCCGGCTTTTGGAGCGGTCGCGCGCAGTAGCGGCATCGCATAGGGTTCCTGCTTCCCTATTCCTGATTGGTGATCGGCTCGCACTGGCTCAGGAATGCCAGCCGGAACAGATGATCAGTCCGCCCGTCGCGAGCCGAACTTGTGCGTATATAGTGCGCTGAGCAGATATACGGGTCAGAAGTCTAAGACGCAATCGAACAGTTTAATAAGCCAAACCCAGGCGTCTTAGACTGTAAATACTGGTCAGACTGACCAAATGTGCAGGTGCGCCAAGTCAATCTTGCCAAGCGAATCCATCTCACTTATCGTTTCCCCCGACCCAATTGTTTGTCTGGGGAGTCGTTCATTAGGCAGTGAGTGGCTCCTTGAAACAATGAAAATAGACAGGATTTACAGGATTACTCAGGATTGAACCCAATTCACAAAATCCTGAGCAATCCTGTAAATCCTGTCTATTCCTAGGAGAAAAGCATGCGCCCGAAGAACATCTTCACCCTGTTATTACTATCACTGGTCTGTTTTGGAATTACCGCTATGGCTCAAGAGAATCCGTTTTTAGGCAAATGGGACATCACCGGCGTCGGCCAGCACAGCAATCACGTTTACTGGCTCGAAGTGAAAGAAGAGGACGGCAAGCTCACGGGCAGTTTCCTCAATCGCAGCGGGAGCGTGCTGCCGCTGGAAGAGATCAAGATCGAGGGCGGCGATCTCATCTTCTCACCTAAGGCGCCGAGGGCCGACTCGCCGAAGGCGACGCACCGCGCGAAGGTCGAGGATGGGCGATTACTTGGGATGATAACCGTCGGAGATCAGGAAGTGGCCTGGATCGGCGTGCGCCCGCCTAAATGGGGAGGAGATTTCAACGCGAACAAAAGATACCGAATGGGATCTCCCGTCGTCTTGTTCGACGGAAAGACTATAGAAAATATGTGGGACGTACAGCGTAAAGACCAGCCTTCCGGCTGGACGGTCATCGACGGCGTGATGACCAACGAGCCGAAGGCCAACAACCTGGTCACGCGCCACCGCTTCGGTGATTTCAAGATTCAATGCGAATACAAGCTCGAAGAGAAGAGCAACAGTGGCATCTACCTGCGCGGGCGTTACGAGTTGCAGGTGCTGGATGACGCAGGCAAACCGCCCGACATTCACGGCCACATGGCTCTCTATAGCCGAGTCAAGCCGGCGGTCAACGCCGGCCTCCCGGTCGGCCAGTGGCAGACAATGGAAGCGACCATTGTCGGCAATCGCTTGACAGTCGTCCTCAACGGCAAGAAGGTTCACGACAATATCGTAATTGATGGCATCACCGGCGGCGCGCTCGACAGCGACGAAGGCTCGCCGGGGCCAATCATGATCCAGGGAGATCACGGCAAAGTCTCGTTCCGCAAAGTTGTGGTAACCCCGATTCTCAACTCAAGGTGAAAGCGCGGGGAGTGGGGAATGGGGAGTGGGGAGTGGGGACAAGGAACTTCCTTCCCCACTCCCCACTCCCCATTCCCCACTCCCCATTCCCAATGCCTCTGCGAAGATTCATTTATCCATTAGCCGCAGTCCTCGCCACGGTTTTCTTCGGCACGGTCGGTTACCGCGCGCTCGAAGGCTGGTCGTGGTTCGACGGTTTATATATGACGGTGATTACGCTGGCCACCATAGGTTACGGCGAGGTGCGCCCGTTGACGTCCGCGGGCCGAGTCTTCACGATCATTCTGATAGTGGTGGGCGTAACCGTCTTCGGTTTTCTGATTTCGATTTTGACGCAGGCCGTAGTCGAAACCGAGATCGCGTCAGTTCTTGGGAGGCGCAGGTTGTTCAAAGACATCAGTCAGTTGAAAGATCACTACATTCTGTGCGGCGCGGGCCGCGTCGGGGCGCGCGTCGTCGACGAGTTGAAGATAAAGGGCGTCGATTATGTCGTAATCGAGCGCGACGAGGCGGTCGCCGAAAAGCTTTTGACCAAAGGCCACCTGGTTCTGATCGGCGACGCGACTGACGAGACCGTGCTCGAAGGCGCGCGGGTGCGCGCGGCGAAAGCGCTGGTCACGGCGGCCTCGACCGACGCCGAAAACGTCTACATCGTGCTCACCGCGCGCGGATTGAACCCCGACATCTACATCGTCACGCGCGCCAACGATCAGGCCGCCGAACGACAACTCTTGCGCGCGGGGGCGAACAAGGTGGTCTCGCCCGTCCTGATCGGCAGCCATCGCATGGCCCAGGCCGCGCTGACCCCCGCCGTGGCCGATTTCCTTGAACTGACGACCATGACCGAATCGCTCGACCTCTATTTCGAACAGGTCCGCGTCGCCGGAGGCTCGGCGCTCGACGGCAAACAGATCAAGGACTCCCGCATCCGCTCGGAACATAACGCGATGATTGTCGCCATCACTCAGCCCGAAGGAGAAATGGTCTTCAACCCCAACGGCGAACAGATGCTGCGCGCCGGAGACCTGCTCATAGCCATCGGAACGCGCGCCGGCCTACAGAAACTATCCGAGATTGCGAGCGGCCGGTAGTGGATTGCGGTTAGCCACAGAGACACCGCAGACACAGAGCAGAAAGAGAAAAGAGGCTTTCTCGCCAATATCTTTTTCTCTCCTTCTCCGTGTCTGCGGTGGCTCTGTGGCTAACCGCAATCCGCAACGATTTTCCTGCAGCCGTCTTTGCGATATTATTTCAGCCGTCGCAACTTCGATTTCAACAACGTGGACTCAATTCGAGATCGGGCAACTGTCTTATGATTAATCGGGCACGCGCCAGGCGCGCATTCGTCGTGACGCTATTCCTTCTTCTGGTTTTGACATCTTCATTCGGGCAGGTTCTTCTCAAGACGCGGCAGGAACGATCGCGCGTAAATTCCGATGCGGCGGAGCAGGCGGGGACGCCAGCGCTCCCAGCCGTTCAGAAAGTGGCGCCGGCGCTCCCTGAGGTCTATTCCATTGCGGCGCAGGGGGGGGCGCCTGGGCTCCAGGACGTTGGTCAGCAGGCTCGGCGCAACGTCGGAGTTTTTTTCGACAAGTTGCGCGCGGGCGCTCCAGTGACCATCGCTTATATGGGCGGGCCGATAACGGCGGGCGCGGGCGCAAGCGCCCCTGATAAGACTTCATTCCGCGCGCTCGTGACCGAGTGGCTCCGCAAACACTATCCCAAGTCTGAGATTACCGAGCTTAACGCCGCGATCAACAACACCGGCGTGAGCGGCGGATCGCTCTACGGCGCGATGCGGGCGCGCCGCGACGTGATCGCGTATAAACCGGACCTGATCTTCGTCGAGTTCGCCGTCAACGACACGAACGAGAACGAGACCACGGCTAAAAAAGCCATCGAAGGATTGCTGAGACAGTTGCTTGTGGTCGCCCAGCCTCCGGAAGTCGTAATGCTCTATGCGACAAGCGCCAAACGCGGCGTCCACGCCGATTGGCACGACGACATCGCCTCGCACTACCAGGTCCCGGCAATCAATTTACAAGACCGGGTGTGGGCGATGGTCGACGGGGGCAAAATAAAACTCGCCGAATTCTGGCCCGGCGCCTCACGTCCCGCCGCGTCATGGAAGGACAACCTAACTCCGTCAGACTCCGGCCACAAACTTTACGCCGACTTCATCACCTCCTTCCTGGCCGAGCAGGAGAAGCTCAAAGCGTCGCCGATCATGCGCAACCTTCCGCCGCCTCTCGTCAGCGATGAGATGAATTACGGGGAATTCAAAGCCATTGTCGAAATCAAACCTCAGAGAGGATCCGCAAGGGAGCGCGGCGCGAACTGGCGTACGGAAGCCAACAACGACCGCGCGTTGCCCTCCGAACTGCTCGTGAGCGAACGCCCCGGGGCGCAGGTCGAATACTATTTCGACGGCGCGGTCATAGGCGTCTCGTACCGCACGGGACCCGATAGCGGAATCATCGAATGCCTGATCGACGGCAAGCCCGCCCCTCCGCCGCTCAGCCGCATCGATACTTATAGCCGCGCCACACAACTCGGCGCACGCATCATCGCCGGCGGGATAGGCCCAGGCGAACACAAATTGACGATTCGCGTGCTAGGCGAAAAGAATTCGAAGAGTTCGGGGAATATTGTCCGGCTCGGATATTTGCTGATCGGCGGGACGAGGCCCGAAAAACTCTAAATCGGGACAGCCAATCTTGGAGCATTAAACCGCCGCAGGGACGCAGAGAAAGGCCAATCCCGATCATTCGCTGCGAGCCCTTGCGTCCTTTGCGGTTTAATTATCTGTATTAATTCCCTGGGAGATTAAATGGCGACAATTCAATTTCTGGGCGCGACCCGTACCGTCACCGGGTCAAAACACCTGGTCGAAGTTGACGGATACCGCGCGCTGGTTGATTGCGGGCTGTTTCAAGGCCTGAAGGAACTGCGGTTGCTGAACTGGGAGCCGTTTCCTCTCGATCCGGCGTCGATCAACTCGGTGATCCTGACTCATGCGCACATTGACCACACAGGCTATCTGCCTAGATTCACGCGCGACGGATTCGACGGGCCGGTCTACGCCACTCCGGCGACAGTCGAATTGGCGCGCATCCTGCTCCCCGATTCGGCGCGGCTGCAGGAAGAGGACGCCGCTTACGCAAACAAGTCCGGAGCGTCGAAACATAAACCGGCGCTGCCGCTCTACACCGAAAGAGACGCCAGCGAAGCCCTCCGGCGCCTGGAGTCGGTCAATTACCACAAAAGGGTCCAACTGACGAAGAAACTCTCGTTCGAGTTCGTGACCGCCGGCCACATCATCGGCTCGAGTTTTGTCCTTTTCAATTTTGAATCGCAGGACGGGCGGCGGAAACGAATGATAATGACAGGCGACCTCGGGCGTTACAACGAACCGATCATTCCCGACCCGTCCAATGTCGACGAGGGCGATTACATTGTAGTCGAATCAACTTACGGCGACCGCGACCACCCCGATTTCGACGTCAAAGCGAAGCTGGCCGAGATCATCAACGAAACTGCCCGGCGCGGCGGACACATTTTGATCCCTGCCTTCGCCATCGGGCGCACACAGCAGTTGCTCTATCTCATCCGCGAACTCGAAGAAGAGAATCGCATTCCGATCCTGCCCGTATTCGTCGACAGCCCGATGGCCGCAGCCGCGACCAAACTATACCTGCGCCATACGGAAGACCATGATCTGGAGATGAAAGATTTGCTGGACGAGCGCAGGAACCCGCTGGCGACCAAAAGGTTCAACCTGACGCGCACGATTCGGGAATCGAAGAACGTCTCCGCCGAAGAGGAATCAACCATCGTCATTTCGGCCAGCGGCATGGCCACCGGAGGGCGCATCTTGCATCATTTGCGCAAACGATTGCCGGACGAACGCAACACGGTGATCTTCGTCGGCTTTCAGGCCATGGGAACGCGCGGACGTCGTCTGGTTGACGGCGAAGAAGAAGTCAAAATTTTCGGCGAGTTCGTTCCCGTTCGCGCGCGTATCGAAAGGCTGGAAAACCTCTCGGCGCACGCCGACTCGCGCGAAATCCTGCGCTGGCTGAGCGGGTTCAAACGCGCGCCCGAAAAAGTCTTCCTGGTTCACGGCGAACCCGGCGCGCAGGAGGCGTTGAAAGATAAGATCGTCGAAAAATTCGACTGGCGGGTGGAGATACCGGAGTATCTGGAGAAATTCGAGTTGTAATAATTCGCGCCAGAGCGAAAAGATTTGCGGCTTCGACTATCCGTGAAGTTTGGGATATATTATTTGTCCGACGCTCTTATACTAGTATGAGCTGCTCCCGTATCAGAATGAAATCGGCTTCAATATCACAACGTGAGAATTGGATATTGCGAGGGCGCATAGGCGGCTGAAGTGTGGCCAGACGCAATTAGGAAGCAATGACAAAACACGCAACGAGGGATTAAGAAAAATAATGCAAGCAAAAGCTCAACTCGAACAACAGATCATCGCCAAACAGGCCCCATTACACTCTTCGGACAGCGACCCGCAGGAGACCGCCGAATGGCTTGAAGCCTGGGATCGGATTCTCGACGAAGAAAGCCCGCAGCGCGCGGCTTATCTGCTCACCGCCTTGACAGAGCGGGCGCGCTCGGCCGGTTTGGAGCTTCCTCCGCCTTCATTCAATACGCCTTATTGGAACACGATCCGCGTCGAAGACGAGCTGCCTTATCCGGGCGACCTCGAAATCGAGCGCCGCATCAAGAGCGTCATCCGCTGGAACGCGATGGCGATGGTCGTGCAGCAGAACAAGAAAGACTCCGGCATCGGCGGCCACATCGCGACCTACGCCTCGATCGCCACGCTGATGGAGGTCGGCTTCAACCACTTCTTCCGCGCGACTATCAAGGATCAGGCAGGCGCCAACCAGCCGGGCGATTTCGTCTATTTCCAGGGGCACGCCTCGCCGGGCATCTATTCGCGCGCTTTCCTGGAAGGGCGTTTGTCGCTCAAGCAGGTCGAAAATTTCCGCCACGAATTGCGCGAAGAGCCCGGGCTGTCTTCGTATCCACACCCATGGCTGATGCCTGATTTCTGGCGCTTCCCGACGGTGTCGATGGGACTGGCCTCGCTCAACGCGATCTATCAAGCGCGTTTTATGCGCTACATGGAGAATCGCGAGCTGGTCGCGCCCACGGATCGCAAGGTCTGGGCCTTCCTGGGCGACGGCGAGATGGACGAGCCTGAATCGATGGGCTCGATCACGCTGGCCTCGCGCGAAAGGCTCGACAACCTGATCTTCGTCATCAACTGCAACCTGCAGCGGCTCGACGGCCCGGTGCGCGGCAACGGCAAGGTCATCCAGGAACTCGAAGCCGCGTTCCGAGGCGCCGGCTGGAACGTGCTCAAAGTCCTGTGGGGTCGCGGATGGGACCCGCTCTTCGCCAAAGACCGAGCAGGCATCCTGCTCAAGCGAATGGAAGAGTGCGTGGACGGCGAATATCAATCGTTCCGCGCCAAAGAGGCGAAATTCCTGCGCGAGCAATTCTTCGGCAAATACCCGGAACTGGCCGAGATGGTCGCCGACATGAGCGACGAGGAGATATGGGACTTGCGGCGCGGCGGCCACGATTCGATCAAGGTCTACAACGCCTACAGGCGCGCCTTCGAGCACAAGGGCCAGCCGACAGTCATCCTTGCAAAAACGATCAAAGGTTACGGCCTCGGCCCTTCGGGTGGTGAAGGGCGCAACCTGGCCCACCAATCGAAGAAGCTCGACGAGAACGACCTGGTCAACTTTACGCAGCGCTTCAACCTGCCGATATCCGAGGAGGACGCCAAGGCCGCGAAATTCTACCTCCCGCCGGAAAACAGCCCAGAGGTGATCTACCTGCACGAGCGCCGCAGGGAGCTCGGGGGTTATTACCCGACGCGCGAAACGAAATCCGACCTGGTAGAAACGCCGCCGCTCGAATTCTTCAAGGAGCAACTCTCCGGCTCCGACGGGCGCGAGGTCTCGACGACTATGGCGTTCGTCCGCGTGCTGACGAACCTGCTGAAAGACAAGACC
>Ga0209382_10006014_pt1 | contig 15666 bp, 8 predicted proteins | sample SoiMetdeltSBSDD5_FD_187599 | JGI IMG/M metagenome (GOLD analysis project Ga0209382, IMG submission 187599) | Bulk soil microbial communities from a Populus tree surrounding site in Tennessee, USA - Soil MetaG P. deltoides SBSDD5 (SPAdes) (version 2) | ecosystem: Environmental > Terrestrial >...
AAGCTCATCGAGACCTTCGCCGACCAGGCCGTGATCGCCATCGAGAACGCCCGGCTGTTCGAGGAGCTGGAGCGGCGGAACCATGAGCTGGGCGAAGCGCTGGAGCAGCAGACCGCCACCAGCGAGATCCTGCGGGTGATCGCCTCGTCTCCGACCGACGTGCAGCCGGTCCTGGACGCCGTCGCCGAGCGGGCCGCCCGCCTCTGCGACACCTACTTCGCCACCGTCGCGCTGGTCGAAGGCGATCATCTGCGAGTGGTTGCGCGCTACCTCGTCGTCCCTGAAGGAGCCGGCGATGTCCCGCCGTCGACCTTCCTCATGCATGCCGTAGGGGGCGGACTGCCTGGTGCCCCAATCAACGGGTCGGTTGGTGGGCGTGCGGTGACCGAGCGACGGACGATCCACGTCCGCGACGCCTCGGAGCTTTCCGACGAGGAGTATCCGTTCACCCGCGCAAGCTCCGCCTCCGGCATCCGGACGGTGCTCGCCACGCCGCTCATCCGCGAGGGAGCTGCAATCGGCACGATCAACCTGCGGCGGATGGAGGTGCGGCCGTTCTCGGAGCAGCAGATCAGCCTGCTGGAGACGTTCGCGGACCAGGCCGTCATCGCCATCGAGAACGCCCGGCTGTTCCAGGAACTCGAAGATCGTGTGAACGAACTGCGGGCACTTGGTGAAGTGGGGCAAGCGCTCTCCTCCTCGCTTGACCTCCAGGAGGTGCTGACCACCATCGTCGGGAACGCGACCCGCCTCGCCGATGCCGATGGCGGGAGCGTCTACGAGTACGACGAAGCCGAGGGTGTCTTCGAGGTCCGCGCCGCCGAGGGTACGACTGTGGCGATGGTGGATGCCCTCCAGGCTGCCCAGATGCGTCTCGGCGAGGGCGCCGTGGGCCGGGCGGGAGCGACCCGTGCGCCGGTCCAGGTCGAGGACGTCGAGACGTCGGACGTGCTGCCGCCTGACATCCGTGAGCGGACGCTCGCCCGAGGCATGCGCTCGGTCCTGGCGGTGCCGCTGCTGCGCCAGGGCGACGTCCTCGGCGGCCTGGTGATGGCCCGGAAGGCGGCGGGGCCGTTCCCGTCCGAGGTGGTCGCCCTCCTGGAGACGTTCGCGATGCAGTCGGCGCTGGCGATCCACAACGGGCGACTGTACAAGGCGCTCCAGGAAGTATCGCAGCACAAGTCCAACTTCCTGGCGAACATGTCCCACGAGCTACGCACGCCGCTCAACGCGATCATTGGGTACAGCGAGATGCTCCAGGAGGAGGCCGAAGAAACGGACGCCGAGGCGTTCCTGCCCGATCTTCAGCGGATCAACGCGGCCGGCAAGCACCTGCTGGGGCTGATCAACGACATACTCGACCTCTCCAAGATCGAGGCGGGCCGCATGGACCTGTTCCTGGAGACGTTCGAGGTCGGCCGGCTCGTCCAAGACGTCGAGTCCATCGTCCAACCGCTCATGGAGAAGAACGGCAACAGCCTGATCGTCACCTGCCCCGGCGATCTCGGCACCATGCACGCCGACCAGACCAAGCTCCGGCAGGCGCTGTTCAACCTGCTCTCGAACGCCGCCAAGTTCACCGAGCGCGGCTCCATCAGCCTGACCGTCGAGCGAGAGGCCGACGATTGGCTCACCTTCTCGGTCTCGGACACCGGGATCGGGATGACCGAGGAGCAGCTCGGGCGGCTCTTCGAGGCATTCTCCCAGGCCGAGGCCAGCACACGCAGCAAGTACGGCGGGACCGGGCTGGGACTGGCGATCAGCCGCCATTTCTGCCGGCTGATGGGCGGCGACCTGACCGTCTCCAGCATCTACGGCCAGGGCTCCACCTTCACGGTGCGGCTGCCGGCCGTGGTGTCGGAGCCACACATGGCAGCACCCTGACATGTGCGTCTCGGTGCGTTGGGATGGTGGAGGGGCGACGATGGCCAAGATCCTGCTGGTCGAGGACAACGAGATGAATCGGGACATGTTGTCCCGCCGCCTCCAGCGCCGAGGCCACGAGGTTGTGTGCGCTGTCGACGGGGCCGCAGGGCTGGAGATCGCTCGGCGGGAGGAGCCGGCCCTGATCCTGATGGACATGGCCCTGCCGGTCCTGGACGGCTGGGAAGCGTCCCGTCGACTCAAGGCCGACCCGGCGACGCGTGCGATCCCGATCCTGGCCCTTACCGCCCACGCCACCAGCAGCGATCGCGAGCGGGCGCTCGAAGCTGGCTGCGACGACTACGACACCAAACCGATCGAGTTCCCGCGCCTGATCGGCAAGGTCGACGCCCTGCTCGGCGCGTCATCGTCCGCGCCGGGCCCCGAACGGGACCGCGCATGAGCGGCCCGCCCGACGAGTCGCGCCGCCGCCCACGGCGTGAGGCTGGTGCCATGTCCGACAATCTGAACGCGACGATCGAGGCCCTGCGCGCAGAGGTCGCCGTCCTGCGCTCCGAGAACCGCGTCTTGCACGAGCGCGAGGCCACGTTCGTGGCCGAACGGGCGCGGCTCGTTCAGGAGGCGGCGCTGCGTGACGTCCAGCTTCAGGAGAGCAATCGCCAGGTGACCGAGGCGCTGGAGCAGCAGACCGCCACCGCCGACGTGCTGCGGGCCATTGCCTCCTCCCCGGACAACCTGCAGCCGGTGCTCGACGCCATCGCCGCGACTGCGAGCCGACTCTGCGACGCCGACACTGCGGTGGTGCAGCAGCGCATCGGCGACTACATTGTCCCCCTGGCTATGTACGGGCGCTCCCCAGAGTCCGCATCGATCATGGAGGAGGGTCTGGCGAGGTTTCGGGCTGGCACCTTCCTCGGGACACCCTGTACCCGAGACGCGGCGTCTGGTGCCGCGCTGTTGGACCGTCGGACCATCCACGTACCAGATACGTCGGCGGCTCAGGAGACGTATCCGTCCGTCTATGCAGCGTCGTTGTACTTCGGGACCGGCACCCAGGCTTCGACCCCGCTTTTGCACGGCGATGAGGCGATCGGCGTCCTGGTAATCTCCAATATGGGTGCGCCACGTCCCTTCACGGACAAGCAGCTCAGCCTGCTGGAGACGTTCGCCAGTCAGGCCGCCATCGCCATCGCGAACGCCCGGCTGTTCGAGGAGTTGGAGCGGCGTAACCGCGAACTGAGCGAGGCGCTCGATCGACAGACGGCGACGGCGGAGATTCAGCGCGTGATGGCCACGTCGCCCACCAACCTGCAACTCGTGCTCGATACGATCGCGGACAGCGCCATGCGGCTGTGCGAGGCCGACAATGCGCAGATCTTGGGAGTAGTAGACGGCGACGTGATGCCCGCTATCGCCGTGGTGGGTGCGTATCCCGGACTGACGCCCGTCGTCGGCAGAGGACTCCCGAGGCGCGGTAGCGTCGCTGGACAGTCGATAGCGGAGCGCAGCACGATCCACATCGCAGACATCCTCGAAGCGGATGCGGCAACGTACGAACCGGTGATCGAGGCTCAGCCGCGCTTCGGCTATCGCTCGATGCTCGCGACTCCACTGCTCAGCGAGGGTGAGGCGGTAGGAGCGATCCTGCTGCGTCGCAACGCGGTACGCCCGTTCACGGCGGATCAGATTCGCCTCCTAGAGATGTTCGCGGACCAGGCCGTGATCGCCATGGAGAACGCCCGGCTGTTCGAAGAGCTAGAGCAGCGGAACGCCGATCTTAAGGAGAGCAACCGCCAGGTCACCGAGGCCCTGGAGCAGCAGACCGCGACGGCGGAGATCCTCCGGGTGATTGCCTCCTCGCCGACTGAGGTGCAGCCGGTTCTGGATGCCATTGTGGCCAGCGCAATACGCGTCACCGACGCGGCTGGAGCGACCGTCTGGCGTGTCCAAGACGGTGTCCTCCGTGGTGCAGCGATCAGTTCCCTGGGTGGCTCCGGCTCCCACTTCCACTCGCAAGAACGTCCGATCGACTCATCCAGCCCTGTCGGTCAGGCGGCCTTCCAGAGACAGACGATTCGGGTCGCTGATGCGGCGGCGGTTGAGTCGGGCCTGCATCCAGGGGCAAGCGCCGAGCGGAGGCGGAGGGGAATTCGATCACTGGTGGCGACGCCGCTCATCCGGGAGGGCGATGTCATCGGCGTCCTGGCCGTCAGTCGAATGCAAGCTCGTCCTTTCAGCGACGAGCATGTAGCTCTGCTGGAGACCTTCGCGGACCAGGCCGTCATCGCCATCGAGAACGCCCGGCTCTTCGAGGAGCTGGAGCAGCGTAATCGCGACCTGAGCGAGGCGCTGGAGGAGCAGACCGTCACCGCTGAGGTGTTGCGCGTCATCGCGTCAGCGCCGACTCAGCTTCAGGCTGTCGTCGACACCGTCTTGGAAAGCGCGCTACGCCTGAGCGGTAGCACCGGGGGATTCATCTGCGTCCGCGATGACGAGACGCTACGGGTCATCTCAACCAGAGAGGTTGTGGACCGTATCGTTCTGGAGGTAGGGCTCGCAACGCCGTTGGCGCTCCGCCGAGCGTACACTCGGGCCGTGCTCGAACGCCGAACGATCCATGTGAGTGACCACGCTGATCCGTCGTTCCACGCTGAGTTTCCAGACGCGGTCGAACGCAGAGCCGTAACATCGCTCGCCGTGCCGCTGATACACGACTCGGAGGCGATCGGTGTCTTCGTGGTCGCTCGCGATCATGCCCGACCGTACGACTCGCATCAGATTGCCCTGATCGAGATGTTCGCGAGCCAGGCCGCCATCGCCGTCCAGAACACCCGGCTGTTCGAGGAGCTGGAGCGGCGCACGGCTGAGCTTGCACAGGCCGTAGAGCAACAGCGCGCGCTCGGCGAGGTCGGCCAGGCGGTCTCGTCGTCGCTCGACCTGGAGCGGGTGCTGGCAACGATCGTGACCAACGCCGTCCGCCTCAGCGGCGCCGGCGGCGGCGTGATCTATGAGTACGACGACGTGGCCGGCGAGCTGCAGGTTCGCGCCACCACGACCCTGGACCCGGACGTGGAGGCCGCCCTGCGGAGCGACCCGCCCCGCATCGGTGTCGGACTGACCGGGCGGGCGGCGGCGGTACGCGGCCCGGTCCAGCGCGAAGACCTGCTGGACGGCGAGATGGTGCCGACGGCGGTTGGGCGGCTGCTGATGGAGCGCGGCTATCGCTCGCTGCTGTCCGTGCCGATCCTCCGCGACGACCAGGCGCTCGGTGCGGTCACCGTCGCCCGGACCGTCCCCGGCGCCTTCCCGCCTGAGACCGTCGCGCTGCTCCAGACGTTCGCGACCCAGTCGGCACTGGCCATCGACAACGCCCGGCTGTACCGCGCCGTCGAAGAGGCCACCAGGCACAAGTCGCAGTTCCTGGCGAACATGTCCCACGAGCTGCGGACGCCGCTCAACGCCATCATCGGCTACTCCGAGATGCTCCAGGAGGAGGCCGAAGACCTCGACGCCGATGCCTTCCTGCCAGATCTCCAGCGGATCAACGCGGCCGGGAAGCACTTGCTGGGGCTAATCAACGACATCCTGGACCTCTCCAAGATCGAGGCCGGCCGCATGGACCTGTACGTCGAGTCGTTCGATCTGCGCCGGCTCGTGGACGATGTCGAGGCGGTGGTCCGTCCTCTCGCGGAAAAGAACGGCAACACCCTCATAGTCGACTGCTCCGATGATATCGGCACCATGCATGCGGATCAGACGAAGGTCCGGCAGGCGCTGTTCAACCTCCTCTCCAACGCTGCCAAGTTCACCGACCACGGCACCATCAGCCTGACCATCGAGCGGGAGACCGACGACTGGGTCAGGTTCGCCGTTACAGACACCGGGATCGGGATGACCGAGGAGCAGCTTGGCCGGCTCTTCGAGGCGTTCTCGCAGGCCGAGGCGTCCACCCGGAGCCGCTACGGCGGGACGGGGCTGGGACTGGCGATCAGCCGCCACTTCTGCCGGCTGATGGGCGGCGACCTCACCGTCGAGAGTACGTACGGCGAGGGGTCGACGTTCACGGTCCGGCTGCCGGCCGTCGTGGAGGCGCCAGCGATGGCGACGAGCTGACATGCGCGCCGCGGTGCGCGGGGTGACGGAGGCACGACGATGGCGAAGATCCTGTTAGTGGAGGACAATGAGATGAGTCGGGACATGCTGTCCCGACGGCTCCAGCGCCGAGGCCACCAGATCGTGTGTGCTGGCGATGGGGCCGAAGGGCTGGCAGTCGCTCGACGCGAAGAACCAGGGTTGATCTTGATGGACATGACCCTGCCGGTCCTCGACGGCTGGGAGGCATCTCGTCAACTCAAGGCCGACCCGGCGACGAGTGTGATCCCGATCATCGCCCTGACCGCCCACGTCGCCAGCGATGACCGCCAGCGGGCAATCGACGCCGGCTGCGACGACTACGACACCAAGCCGGTCGAGTTTCCGCGCCTGGTCGCCAAGATCGACGCGCTGCTTGGCAACTCGTCATGACGCCGCGTGCCTTGACGTTCTCGGGAAGGCAGGTCGGGGCTTCAATTAACGGCTGCATCAGCAGATGAGGCGAATCTGATGGCGGATGACCGGTCCCTCACGATTGAGGCGCTTCGGGCGGAGAACGAGCGCCTGCGGGCCGACGTGATTGCGCGTGACGCGGCGCTAGCCCATCGGGATCGCGAACTGACCGAGGCGCTGGAGCAGCAGACGGCCACCGCCGAGGTGCTGCGTGTCATCGCCTCGTCACCGACCGACCTGCAGGCCGTATTGGACGCGATCGCAGAACATGCCGCTCGGGTCTGCGGTGCGAACGATGCGATCATTCATCAGGTTGATGACGGGGGATTGCTCCGTCGCGTCACACACGTCGGCCCCGTCCACCTCGGCAGCGGCCTCAAGCGGATGCCGAGCGGATCGCCGATCAGCCGCGACTGGCCACCAGGTCGGGCCATCATCGAGCGTCGGACGATCCATGTCGAGGACCTCGCCAGCGCCGCCGAGACCGAGTTTCCCGGTATCAGGGAGACGCAGCAGCGCGACGGTGTGCGGACCGTGCTGGTCACGCCGCTGCTGCGCGACGGCGTGCCGATCGGCGACATCCTCATTCGTCGTGCCGAGGTGAAGCCGTTCACCAGGCGCCAAATCCAGCTTCTGGAGACGTTCGCGGACCAGGCGGTGATCGCGATCGAGAACGCCCGGTTGTTCGAGGAGCGGGAGCGGCGCAACGCCGAGCTTCAGGAGAGCAACCGCCAGGTCACGGAGGCGCTGGAGCAGCAGACGGCGACTGCCGAGGTCCTGAGGGTCATCGCGTCGTCGCCGACGGATCTGCAATCCGTGCTGGACGCAATCACCGAAAGCGCGGCACGGCTGTGTGGCACCGAGATCGCCCTGCTCTTCCGGATTGAGGGCGAGGCGATGCGCGTGGCGGCAACCTTTGGCACACCGGTCCCCGGGCTAGAACGTGGTACCAGGACTCCGATGGATCGCACGTCAGGTACGGGTCGGGCAATTCTGGAGCGACGTACAGTCCACATCACTGATGCTGCCACCCTACCCGACGACGAGTTTCTGATTACCCGGCAGTTTCAGCGGACCGGAGGGTATCGGACCTACGTGGCCACGCCGCTCATGCGCGAAGGGGTCCCCATCGGGACTCTCAACGTCGCGCGCATGGAGATCCGGCCGTTGACGGACAGGCAGGTCGAGTTGCTTCGTACCTTCGCCGATCAAGCCGTCATCGCTATCGAGAACGCGCGGCTGTTCGAGGAGCTGGACCAGCGCAATCGCGAACTATCAGAGGCGCTGGAGCAGCAGACGGCGACCGCTGAGGTGCTCAAGGTCATCAGCCGCTCGACCTTCGACCTGCAGCCGGTTCTCGAGACGCTGGTCGAGAACGCCGCCACGCTCTGCGGCGCCGAGGGCGGCGCGATGTTCACGTTCGACGCCGAGGTGTTTCGACCCGCCGTCACGTACCGTGGTGACCCCGCCCTCTGGGACTATGTCGCGAAGAATCCTATGCATCCCGGGAGGGGCTCGCTCACGGGTCGGGTTGCGCTTGACAAGCAGACGGTTCACGTGGTGGACGTGCTCGATGACCCCGAGTATCGACGCCAGGATCTGCAGCGGGTGGGCGGCTTTCGGACCGTGCTCGGAGTGCCGCTCCTTCGGGGTGGTGCTCTGGTCGGCGCCTTCCTGCTGTTCCGGTACCAGGTCAAGGCATTCACCGAGCGGCAGATCGAACTCGCAGAGACGTTCGCGGACCAGGCGGTCATCGCGGTCGAGAACACGCGGCTGTTACGGGAGTTGCAGGACCGCAACGGCGACCTGGCGGAGGCACTGGAGCAGCAGACCGCGACGGCCGAGGTGCTGCGCGTCATCGCCTCGTCGCCAACCGACCTGCAGCCCGTACTTGACGCCATCGCCGAGAGCGCGGCAAAGCTGTGCGAGGCGAACGATTCGATGATCCATCGAGTCGAGGGCAACGCCGTGCTGGGTGTGGCTCATCATGGACCGCTACCGGAGGGGCCGCGACTCCCTGGCATTAGCCGCAACACGATCCCGGGCGTGGCCGTACTCGACCGGCAGACCATTCACATCCATGACCTGGCAGCCGTCCCTACAGATGAGCTGCCGGCACCGGTCTCCCGAAACCTCGGTATTCGCACGGTGCTCACCACGCCGTTGCTGCGTGAGGGCGTCCCAATCGGGACGATCATGCTTCGTCGGACGGAGGTCCGCCCCTTCACGGACCAGCAGATCGCTTTGCTGAAGACCTTCGCGGACCAGGCGGCCATCGCGATCGAGAACGCCCGGCTGTTCGAGGAACTCCAGGATCGTGTGGATGAATTGCGAGCGCTCGGTGAGGTTGGGCAGGCGGTGTCGTCCTCGCTGGACATCCACGAGGTCCTTGCGACCATCATCGCGAACGCGACCCGTCTCGCTGGCGCTGACGGAGGTTCGCTCTACGACTACGACGAGGCGACCGAGACGCTGGCGCCCTCGGGGCCGTTGCCGACCCTCGTGCCGGAGGATGTTGCAGAGGAACTGACGCGCACGATTCGCAGCGGGCGCATCCGACTTGGCGAGGGTGCAGTGGGGCGTGCCGTCGCCAGCCGAGGGCCGGTCGAGATCCCGGATATTCTGGTGCCGGGGAGCTACAGCAGCCCGATTCGCGACTCGGTCATCGAGGCCGGCTTCCGCTCTCTGCTGGCCATGCCTCTGTTGCACCAGGATCGGCCACTCGGCGCGCTCGTCGTCGTCAGGCGCACACCCGGCACGTTCTCACCAGAGGTCGTGGCGTTGCTGCAGACATTCGCGGGACAGTGTGCCCTCGCGATCCACAACGCTCGTCTCTTCCAGCAGGTGCAGGAGACCAGCCGCGCGCTCGATGTGGCTTCACAGCACAAGTCACAGTTCCTGGCCAACATGTCCCACGAGCTCCGGACGCCGCTGAACGCGATCATCGGGTACTCCGAGATGCTCCAGGAAGAGGCCGAGGAGATCGGGGAGGAGGCGTTCATCCCGGATCTCCAGAAGGTCAACGCCGCTGGCAAGCACCTGTCGGGGCTCATCAACGACATCCTGGATCTGTCGAAGATCGAGGCCGGCAAGATGGACCTGTTCCTGGAGACCTTCGAGGTCGGACAACTGACCCGCGATGTTCAGGCCATCGTCCGTCCGCTGATGGACAAGAACGCCAACACACTCGTGGTCGCCTGCCCTGAGGACGTCGGTTCGATGCACGCCGACCAGACCAAGATCCGCCAGACCCTCTTCAACCTGATGAGCAACGCCGCCAAGTTCACCGACCACGGCACCATCAGCCTGACGGTCGAGCGCGCCCCAGACGACGGGATCACGTTCGCCATCACTGACACGGGGATCGGGATGACGGAGGAGCAGCTTGCCCGACTGTTCGAGGCGTTCTCCCAGGCAGAGGCTTCCACCCGGAGCAGGTACGGCGGGACCGGCCTGGGCCTGGCCATCTCCCGCCACTTCTGCCGATTGATGGGCGGCGACCTCACCGTCACCAGCGTCCACGGTCAAGGCTCGACGTTCACCGTCACCCTGCCGGCAGCCGTGACGGAGCCGACGTCGTAGGACCCCGGGCACCACGGGCGGGCTATCATGTCGCAATCTCTGGATTGGGGACGAGGATCGTGGCCTTCGACGGACCCCGGTCGTACCGACCGGTCATCATGGGGCGCCGCGGCGCCGTCGCATCGAACCATCCGCTAGCAACCCAGGCTGGCCTCTTGACCCTCCAGGCCGGCGGTGACGCCGTCGACGCGGCCGTCGCCATCGGCGCCACCCTCGGCGTCGTCGAGCCGTTCATGTCCGGCCTCGGCGGCGACGGCTTCTACCACGTCTACCGCAAGGCGACCGGCGAGGCGGTCGTCTTCAACGGCACCGGCGCCGCTCCCCGCGCCGCCACCCCGGAGCGGTACTCGGGCGGCATTCCGATGTCCGGCCCGCTCGCCTTCTCCGCGCCGGGCTCTGTCGGCGCCTGGGGCGCCATGCACGCCCGCTACGGCCGCCGATCGTGGCCCGGACTCTTCGAGAGCGCCCTCTACTACGCCCGCGAGGGATTCGGCGCCACCCCCACCTACGTCAACTACGCCGGCGAGGCCGCGAAGGTCCTGAACGCCGACGCCCGCAGCGCCCGCACGTTCCTGCGGGACGGCAAGGCGCCCGCCCTCGGCGCGGCGATCGCCCAGCCAGAGCTCGCCCGGACCCTCCAGCAGCTCGCCGACGAGGGCGCCGATAGCTTCTACCGAGGATCCGTCGCGAAGCGGTTTGCAGAGGGCCTCGCCCAGGTCGGCGCGCTCGTCGCCGCCGAGGACCTCGCCGAGTGCTACCCGGAGGAGCAGGCCCCGATCTCGATCCAGTATCGCGGCTACACCGTGACCGAGGCACCGCCTAACTCGATGGGGTGGGTGCTGCTCCAGCAGCTGAAGCTGGTCGAGCCGTTCGATCTCACGTCGATGGGCGCCCTCTCGGCAGACGCCGTCCATACTCTGGTGGAGGCGAAGAAGCTCGCCTTCGAAGACCGCGAGCGCTGGGCCGGCGACCCCCGCTTCATCACCGCGCCACTGGATGAGCTGCTCTCGGACGCCTACGCCGCGCAGCGCGCCACGCTGATCGACCGGCGCCGGGCCGGCCCCAGCGTGCGCGTCCCGGCGATGGCCGGCGGCAGCAACACCACCTACTACTGCGTGGTGGACGGCGAGGGGAACGCCGTCTCGGCGATCCAGAGCATCAACAGCCTCTTTGGCTCCGGCGTCACGGCCGGCGACACCGGCATCGTCCTGAACAACCGGCTGACGCCGTTCCACCTGGAGCCCGGCCACCCCAACCGTCTCCAGCCCGGCAAGCGCGTGCGCCACACCATGAACCCGCCGATGGTCTTCAAGGACGGCGAGCTCTGGGCCGTTTTCGGCACGCCCGGTGGTGATAACCAGGTCCAGGTCAACTTCCAGATCCTGACCTCGATGATCGACTTTGGCTACAACGCCCAGCAGGCCGCCGAGATGCCGCGCTGGAAGAGCGAGGCGCCCGGTCAGGAAGCGAACTACCCGCACGACGCGCCGGACGCCCTCACCCTCGAAGGCCGCTTCGCGGCAGGCGTCCGCGAGGAGCTGGCCGGGCGCGGCCACAACGTCGTGACGGTCGGCGATCTCGAAGGGCCGTGCTCGATCGAGATCATCCGCCGCGATCCGTCCAACGGAATGCTGATGGCGGGATCTGACCCGCGCCGCGACGGCTGGGCGCTCGCCTACTGACGAGGAGACAGGAGTCAGGAGTCAGGAGAGGGCGCCCGGGGATCAGATGTGATGCCATTGCGACGAATTCGCTTGACCGGCTCCTCCTGACTCCTGTCTACTAAGTTCCTTCGTTCCTCAGGACAAGCCTGACTACTCGATTGAGGAGACTGCGCTCATGGCACTCGACGACGAGTCCCGGGTTCCATCGCGGACGACGCTGTCGCGTCGACGTTTCCTGGTAAATGCCGCGAGCGGTGCCAGCATGCTGCTCCTGACAGCGTGCGGCGGCGCCACCGCGCCGGCCGCACCCGCTAAGCCGGCTGAGCCTGCCAAGCCCACCGAGGCGCCGAAGCCGGCCGCCGCTGCCAGTCCAGCGACCGCTGCGAGCCCCGCGGCTGCCGCCAGCCCCGCCGCCGCCGCCAGCCCCGCCGCGAGCCCCGCCGCCAAGCCAGCCGCCGCCGCGCCGGCCCAGGCCGCGTCCGGGCCGCCCAACCTGAAGGGCACGACGCTTTCCGTCCTCCAGTGGTCGAACTTCGTGCCCAGCACCGACGTGCTCCTCAAGAAGATGATCGAAGACGACTTCATGAAGAACACCGGTGCCGTGGTGAACATCGAGTTCATCGATCAGAACACGATCGCGCCGAAGATCGCCGCCGCGATCCAGAGCGGCAGCGGCCCGGACATCATCCAGTTCGCGCACAACTGGCCGCACCAGTACCAGGAGAGCCTGGTCGACGTCTCGGACGTTGCCCAGGAGGTCCAGGGATGGACCGGGCCGTTCTACCCCGGCTTCGACGTCTACTCGAAGGTCGGCGGCAAGTACCTGGCGGTCCCAACCGAGTTCATCGGCACCGTCGTCCACTGGCGAAAGTCGTGGTTCAAGGAGGTCGGCGTCGAGAAGTTCCCGGCCACCTGGGAGGAGTACTTCGAGGTCGGCAAGAAGCTGAAGGCGAAGGGGCATCCCCTTGGCGAGTCGCTCGGCCACAGCATCGGCGACCCCGTTTTCTTCACCAACCCGCTGATGTGGTCGTACGGCGGCTCGGAGATCGACGCCAGCGGCAAGACCGCCGTCAACTCGCCGGCGACCATCGAGGCCGTCAAGCTGGTGAAGAACTACTGGACCGACTCGTTCGACGAGACCGGCCTGGCCTGGGACGATTCGTCGAACAACCGGGCCTTCCTGGCGGAGACAATCGCCGCGACCCAGAATGGCGCCAGCATCTGGTGGACCGCGCGCAAGGACAACGTGCCGTTCTTCGACGACATCGGGCTCGACTTCTTGCCGGCCGGCCCGAAGGGCCGCTTCTGGATGGGCCAGCTCTGGACGATGGGCATCATGAAGTACAGCAAGAACGTCGAGGCGGCCAAGGCGTTCATGCGCTGGCGGATGTCTGATCCCGTCTGGATGCCGATGTTCGAGGAGTACAGCAGCTTCATCTGTGGCATCGGGCCGAAGCAGAACGCCACCCCGATCTGGGACAAGTTCCCGCCGGTGACCCAGGTCTTCAAGACGGCGCCGGAGGGGTTCCGCACCCTCGGCTCGCCGGGCCAGCCGGACCAGAAGGTCGGCCTCTCGGTGTCGAAGTACATCATCGTCGACATGTTCGCCAAGGCGGTCCAGGGAGACTCGCCGGAAGCGGCGGTCGCCTGGGCGGAGACTGAGCTGAAACAGATCTACGGCGGTTGACCCCTCCTGGGAGCGCGGCCATCCTGGCCGCACCCGGGTGCGGCCAGGATGGCCGCGCTCCCAGCCGGTCGGCAATCATCTCCGCGTGCACCCGAGCGCTCAGGCACCACCCGTCGCGCCCTCCCGCGCCCCAACGCTCTCTCACCGCGCCACCTGGGCGCTTCGGCTCGGGCTGATCCTCGCCGCGTTCCTGCTGCCGGTGCTCGCGCTGGAGATCCTCTTCCGGGTGGCCGGGCCGTTCCTGCCGGGCAACTACGACACCGGTATCCGCCTCGTCCGGCACCCGGTCTACGGACACTACCACCCGCCGGATCATCGACTCTGGATCCAGCGCGACGAGTTCACCACCCACATCCAGACCAACGCTGCCGGCCAGCGCGGCCGATCCCTCCCGCTGTCAAAGCCGGCCGGGACGTTCCGGATCCTGGTCCTCGGCGATTCGTTCGTCGAGGCCGAGCAGGTCCACGATCACGAGCGGTTCATCATGCGGCTCGAGGCGCTGCTGAACGAGGGCGGCGGCCCGATCCGCTACGAGGTGATCGACGGCGGCTGCGGCGGCTGGGGGACGGCTCAGCAGTTGCTCTACCTCCGCGAGCAAGGACTCGCCTACCAGCCGGACCTGGTCCTGCTGGCGTTCTTCGTCGGCAACGACGTCGGCGACAACAGCATCGAGCTGGCGCTCGACGGGAAGCGCGAGCTGGCGATCAAGCCGTACTACGTCCAGCATGAGGACGGCACACTGGAGCTGCTGGCGCCGAACCCGCCGGCCCCGGGCGTCCTGGGCCAAGTCGCCAACGTCTTCCGGCTCCACTCCACGGTCTACAATTTCCTGGAGAGCGGCGTCCTGCGCAAGCTCGGACGAGACGACCTGCTGAGCGCCTGGCGTACCCTTGACGCGTTGGAGCGCCCCCGCTACCAGGGCAACGAGGTGTACCGTACCCGCCTGACGGACGACTGGCGCACCGGGTGGGAGATCACCGGCGCCCTCATCGGGCTGGTGCGAGACGAGGCCGTCCAGCACGGCAGCCGCTTCGGACTGGTGCTCGTGCCGACCCGAGGGCAGGTCTCGGACCAGGCCTGGCGTGGCGTCGCCGGCGGCCCCGAGGATCAGCGTCGAGGGCTGGACCGCTACTTCCCGAACAGCCAGCTGCGGAAGATCGCCACGCAGGTCGAGGCGCCGTTCCTCGACCTCGTCCCGCCGCTCCGCGCGGCCCTCAGCCAGGACCAGGGAGGACCGTTCTACTACGAGCGCGACCAGCACTGGACCGCTGCCGGCCACGACGTCGCCGCCCGGGCGATCGCTGCGTTCCTGCGCGACCACTACGGCGTCGGCCTCGGCCGGTAGGCGCGTCGATAGAGTTCTGCGTTGGATGAAGCTCACCTGCTAGCCGAGGCCATCGCGAAGGCCGAGACAATGGTCGCTGCTGCGCCGGCCGAAGCCATCATCATTCTCGATGGCAATGGGCACACTCTTTACACTGGGGCAGGCGAGCGTGATCGTGTTTCGGCCCCGGTCAGTGTGCTCGAGGACAGCATCGTCATCCACAACCATCCGGGCGGCGGCTCACTCTCCCAGCAGGACGTACGCCTGATGCTGGAGCACGAGATTGCCCAGGTTCGCGCGGTGACCCTCGACGCCGTCTTTGTGCTCGACTTGCCGAATGCGGTGATCTGGGACGACGTCGCGGAGCTCATCACGGTCCTGATGGACGAGATACGAGAACACCATCGAGATCTGATTCTCGATGGTAAGATGACCTATGAGGAGTCGGAGCAACGACGATGGCACGAGATCTGGACGGGAGTCGCAGAGATTCGGGGATGGGCGTATCGAATGGAGCCGCGCCTGAGACGGTGATGTTCGACGGCTCCGAGATCCCGCTGCTCAGCCGAATCTGCACGCCGTGTCGCCACTTTCGTCCTCGAGCCGGTCGAAGCTGCGACGCGTTCCCAGAGCGCGACAGCATCCCGCTGGCGATCTGGCTCGGCGAGCACGACCACCGCTCGCCGTACCCAGGCGATCACGGTATCACGTTCGAGCCCGTGACGGAACGCGCCTCGACAGGACGCTGAGCCTGCTGCTTTCGCGGCCTCCGTCGGTGGCTCCCCTGAGATACCTCTGATGGCGATGGGGCCTTTCGCCGTGAGGGCACGATCTGGAAACCTCCAGGAAAAGGTGTTGGCCGCTGGCGTGCCCGGCAGGGGATACTGCCGGGCGACAATCTGGAGACTATCCGCCACGCCCTCGTGGGCCACAATGGGAGGAGACAAGCATGGCCAACGGTCCTATCGGGTTCATCGGCC
>Ga0209382_10006015_pt1 | contig 15666 bp, 16 predicted proteins | sample SoiMetdeltSBSDD5_FD_187599 | JGI IMG/M metagenome (GOLD analysis project Ga0209382, IMG submission 187599) | Bulk soil microbial communities from a Populus tree surrounding site in Tennessee, USA - Soil MetaG P. deltoides SBSDD5 (SPAdes) (version 2) | ecosystem: Environmental > Terrestrial >...
GATGGTCCTGCTGCGCCGACCTGATGTCATGCAGGCGGAATATCAGCTGCGCGCGGCCAATGCCGAGATCGGGGCGGCGCGCGCAGCCCTATTCCCGCGCATTACGCTGACCGGGCTGTTGGGATTTGCGAGCAGTTCGCTCTCGGGCCTGTTTAGCGGCGGATCGTTCGGCTGGAACGCATCGGCGGATGCAAACTATCCGATCTTCCGTGCGGGCGCGGGAGTCGGCAATGTGCGGCTGAACGAGGCCGAGCGGGACGCGGCGGTGGCCAATTACCAAAAGGCAATTCAGACCGCGTTTCGCGAGGTGAGCGATGCGCTGGCGCGGCAGGGGACAGCTGGGGACGAGCTGCGCTCCAGAGAGGCGCAACGGGCTTCGGCAGCGGATAATTACCGGCTGTCTGAAGCTCGCTACCGGGCCGGCATCGACAACTTCCTGCTGACGCTGGATTCCCAGCGGACCTATTTCGCAGCCCAGCAAGCGTTGGTCCAGATGCGGCTGGAATCGGCTTCCAACCTGGTCGACCTCTACCGCACGCTGGGCGGGGACAGCCTCTATGCGGCGGAAGAGCCCCGTCTCGCGACCCAGTAAGCCTCGACCGCGCAGTCCTTCGCTTGCTATCGGCGACCAATGGGGGCGCACGGCGATCTGCAACAACAACGTGAGCGCAATGCAGGCTTGCTGCTGATCGCGGCCGCTGCCGCCGCTCTGCTGGCGGCCAATTCGGCCTTCGCCGAGGATTATCAGAACTTACTGCACTGGAAGATGGGCCCGCCCATGCCGCGGCATGGGCAGATGGACCTTCATCACTGGACCGCAGACGGGTTGATGGCCTTCTTCTTCTTGCTCGTCGGGCTGGAGGTGAAGCGCGAATGGTATGTCGGGAACCTCGCCACGTCCGCCGAGCGGCGCTTGCCGATCCTGGCCGCGGCAGCCGGAATGGCCTTGCCCGCGCTCGCCTATCTCGCGGTCATCAGCGGCGACCGCGGCCTACTAAGCGGTTGGGCGATCCCGGCCGCGACCGACATTGCCTTTGCGATCGGGGTGCTGGCGATCCTCGGCCGCCGCGTGCCGGCCTCGATCAAGCTGCTGCTCGTGACCATCGCGGTGGTCGACGACATCGGTGCGGTGCTGGTCATTGCGCTCTTCTACACGGCCGACCTCAACGTCCCGGCGCTGGCGGGCGCGCTGGCGCTGACTGGAGCCATGGCCGCCATGGGGCAGTTCGGCGTGCGCCGGCTGTGGCCGTATATGGCAGGCTTCGCAGCGCTTTGGCTGCTGGTGCTGGCGAGCGGCGTGCACGCCACTATCGCCGGGGTCCTCGCCGCACTGACCGTGCCGTTGGGCAGCGGCGAGGCAGGCTCCCCGCTCAAGCAGCTCGAACATTCCATCCATCCCTGGGTGATGTTCGGCGTGGTACCCCTGTTCGGGCTGGTGTCGGCCGGGGTTCCGCTTGATGGAGGGCTGGGCGTCGTCGCCGAGCCGCTGCCGCTGGCGGTCATTGCCGGCCTGTTCCTGGGCAAGCAGGCCGGGATCCTCGGCGCCGTCTGGCTGGCGGTCCGCAGCGGCCTCGCCCCGCAGCCGCGCCAGGCCAGCTGGCAACAGCTTTATGGCGCCGCCTTGCTGTGCGGCATCGGTTTCACCATGAGCCTGTTCATCGGCGCACTGGCATTTCCCGGTGACCTGCTTCGAATCGATGAGGCCAAGATTGGAACGCTCGCCGGATCGCTGATGTCGGCCGTTGCTGGTTTCCTCGTGCTTCGCCTTGCCCCGCCGGGTTCAAGCAGCAGCGAAGACCTGGAAGATGCGGAGGAGCTGTTCGGGGCCGACCAGCCGGACTAAGCGTTCGCGCGCCATGGATCATTTCAACCTGAAGGACGGCCACCTCCACTGCGAGGATGTGCCTCTCGAACTGATCGCCGACGATGTCGGGACGCCGGTCTATGTCTATTCCGCCGCGACGCTGCGCCGTCATGCTCGGGTGCTTAGGCAAGCACTGGAGGGTCTCAACGACCCGCTGATCGCCTATGCGGTCAAGGCCAACCCCAACCCCGCGGTGCTGTCAGTACTGGCCCGCGAGGGGCTGGGAGGGGATATCGTCTCGATCGGCGAGTATCGCGCAGCCCGGGCCGCAGGGATGAAACCCGACACCATCCTGTTTTCGGGCGTCGGCAAGACCGCCGATGAGATGGCCGAGGCGCTGGCCGGGGGCCTTCTGCAATTCAACCTGGAATCGGTCGAAGAGGCGCACACGCTGTCGATTGTTGCCAGCGCGATGGGGCTCGAGGCCAGGGTCGGGCTGCGCATAAACCCGGACGTCGAGGCCGGCACCCATGCGAAGATCACGACCGGTACCTCCGACAACAAGTTCGGCATTCCGGCCGCGGAGGCAGTAGGTGCGTTCAAGGCTGTCCGCGATCTTCCTGGCCTTAGGGTGACCGGCGTGACGGTCCACATCGGCAGCCAGCTGACCAGCCTGGTGCCGCTTGAATCCGCTTTCCAACGTCTTGGAAAGCTGATCGCTGACCTCCGCACCGAAGGATTTGCGCTGGAGATCGCCGATCTTGGGGGCGGACTTGGCATTCCCTACGGGCCCGGCCAGCCGCAACCGCCCACACCTGCCGACTATGGCGCGATGGTACGCCGCGTTACCAAGAATTGGGGGATCCGCCTCGCCTTCGAACCTGGGCGGCTGATCAGCGGCAATGCCGGTGTGCTTTTGACCCGGGTTGTCAGGGTGAAGCCGGGCGAGACCCATCCCTGGCTGATCGTCGATGCTGCGATGAACGACTTGATGCGCCCCGCGCTGTACGACGCCTATCACCATGTCGAGGCGGTGCGTCCGCCCGGCGACAAAATGACGGCGCATGTGGTCGGACCGGTATGCGAGAGCGGCGACACCTTCGCCATGGCCCGCGAGCTGGACGCGGTGAAGGAAGGCGACCTCATCATCTTCCGCACGGCCGGAGCCTATGGGGCGGCCATGTCGAGCGGTTACAACAGCCGCCCGATCACGCCCGAAGTGTTGGTGGATGGGGACCGCTGGGCACTGGTCAGGCAGCGGCTGGACCTTGCCGATGCGGCGTCGCTGCCGTTGCCGGAGTGGCTGCGCTAGCGCCAGCCACCATCCCGTGCTGCCTTCTCCTGCGCCGCATCGAGCGGATCGCCGCTGATCGTCTGGTCGATGAGCGCTGCCAGGCGCGGGTCCTCGCCCGCCGCCATTCGATAGTCGCCGCGCTGCCCTTCAGCCGCCGGGAATAGTCCCGTTACCCGCCAGCCATTGCCCTCGCGACAGGCAAGTCCACTCGCGGAAGCATCGCTGAAGCTGCGGCAAATCCGGCCCGAAGGTTCGCGGAAGGTTAGGCCAACACGGGTACCATCATCCACCGGCGCGCTGGCCAACCTTGTGTCGAGGGCTTCATTGAGCGACCCCGCAGCAACCAGATGCCCGCCTTCAACGGCAACCGGCGAAACGGCGCGGCCCATGAACTGGGTGCCGATCAACAGGCCGATCGCCAGCGAAGCCGCCATCGCCGCCCATTGCGGCGCGGCCAGCCAGCTCCGCCGGCGGTCGCGCTCGGCCGCCCTCGCACCAAAATCGATCACCTCTGTTGGCTCGAAGCGCGGCGCAGCGCAGCTGCCATTCGCCACCGGATCGAACGCACCCTTAAGGCCCGCCGCCAGCCGCTTGTGTTGCTCGGCGCGGGCGGTCAGCTCGGGGGAAGCGGCGACCGCAGCGGCTACTTGGCCGGCGGCCACTTCGTCCAGTTCACCATCGAGCCAAGCAAAGAATAGTTCGTCCTCGATCATTTCATTGCCCCTCGCCCAGCATGGTGAGCAGCGCCTGCCGACCTCGAGCCAGCCGGCTCGACACCGTGCCAATCGGCTGCCCCAATATCTCGGCGGCTTCGCGATAGCCGAACCCTTCGATCAGGATCAGCGCAACGACTTCCCGCTGCTCTTCGGGCAGTCGCTGCATCGCCGCCTGGGCCCTCGCCAGGTCGATCGCCGCTTCGGTCGCCGGAATGGGATCGTAACCAAGCGTTTCCGCCAAATCCGCAGGGGCCTCGTGGGCCGCCCGCCGGCTCCGCGAGCGAACTGTATCGATCCAGGACGTTCTGCAAATCCGGAACAACCAGCTGTCGAATCTCGTTCCGGGCTGGAACTGACTGAAGGATTTGAAGGCTTTTTCGGCGGCCATCTGGGCCAGGTCGTCCGCATCGGCCGGATTTCGAGCGAGCGCATGGGCGAAGCGCCGCAGGCGTGGCCAGACGGCAGCTAGCTCGGAATCGAACGTCGGAGTGGACGGCATTGTGCTCCATGTGGATGAAACGGCGGCTATTCGACGTTTCTTCCGCAAGGCATAAGAAAAGGTGCGACAATGTCCAAGCGTCCAATCCTGATCGCAATCATTGCGGCGACCTTCGCCGCCGGGACCGCCTCTGCGCAATTGCTCGGCGGTAGCGGCCCATTGGGTGGTGGCGCCCTGGGCGGCGGCGGGCCCGTCGGCGGCATTTCGGAAACAATCGGCGGCGTCGGCGGGACGCTAGGGCAGGTCGGCCAAAGCGTCGGCACCCTCGGCAATCCGGCCGGCGGTCTTGGCGGCGGTTTGGGAGGGCTCGGCAACAATGTCGAGCAAGGGGCGGCCGGTGCGCTCGGCAATCTGAACGGTTTCGCCGGCAGCGGCCTTAGCGACAGCGATTTGATCAGGTCTGTCAACCCGGCCTTGATCCTGGACGACGTCTATCCACCGCAGATTGGGCAGTCCGACGCCGAAGTCCTCGCCCGCATTCGCAAGCTGCGTCATGAAATGCTGATCCGCGCCAACAAGAATGTCCTCGACCGCGATCCGGCGGGGCAGCCGGTACGGAGGAGCGAGCTGGTAGCGATTGACCCGGATCCGGCATCGCTGAGCGCGGCCATACAGGCGGGATTTCGGATCGTTAGCGATGAGCGGCCGGAAGGCCTCGGGATGCGCATCCTAACGCTGGCCTGCCCTAAGGGAGTCAATGTGCGCGACGGCCTCAAGCTGCTGCGCAAGACCGCCCCTGGACTACAGGCGGAATTTAATCACGTCTTCGAGCCTGCGGGCAGCGCACTCCTTCCGGTGATGGGAGTTAGCCTGGCGACTACCGCTGCGGTCCAACCGGGCACGCGGATCGCCATGATTGACGGCGGAGTCGCGTCGCATCCGTCCCTCGCGCGTGCCAGTGTCGAGCAGCGCGGTTTCGCCGGACCGGCGCAGCCGACGGGCCACGGAACGGCTGTCGGTTCGCTGCTGGTCGGGACGCAGGGCCCGTTCAACGGAGCGGCACGCGGGGCACAGCTGTTCGTCGGCGACGTCTACGGCGGCGATCCGGCGGCCGGTTCCGCAACGATCATCGTCCGCGCGTTGGCCTGGGCCGCATCAAAGCAGCCGAAGGTGATCAATATCAGCTTGGTCGGCCCGGAAAACCGGGTGCTGGAGCGTGCTGTCGCATCGCTTCGCGCACGCGGGATCGGGATCGTCGCGGCAGTCGGCAATGACGGCCCCGCAGCGCCAAACCAATATCCTGCATCCTACCCCGGCGTGATCGCCGTCACCGGCGTCGACGGTCAGGATCGCGCCTTGCGAGAAGCGGGACCCTCCACTCACCTCGATTTCGCCGCTCCGGGCGCGGACCTGGTCGCGGCCTTGCCTGGCAACGGCTATACTCCGGTTCGGGGCACCAGCTTTGCCGCTCCGTTCGTCGCCGCGCGCCTTGCCGCGACCGGATCGACGGCCCTGCTGGCGGCGGAAGCCGTTCCAGGCAAGGGCAAGGTGGGGCGCGGCATCGTCTGCAAAAACTGCCGGATCCTGCCGAAAATGGTCGGATTGAAATAGAGTTTTTGCGCAAGTCCGGGATGAATGCCCGAAGTCGCGTCGTTCTCCCTTCCAGATGGGCAGCCCGCTGCCCCTCAAGCAAAGGGAGAAGTTTCATGTATCGCTCCAAGCTCATCCTACTTGCGCTTGCCGGCACAGCGTTCGGCGCGGCGCCGGCCAACGCCGGCGGCTTGCTCGGCGGCAGCGCTGGTAATTGCCTCTGCCAGGCTGTCGGTGGACTTCTCGGGGGAGGTCAAATCCCCAACATTCCGAGTGGAAGTTCGGCAGGCAATGGATCGATCGTCGGCAGTGTAACGGGCAGCGTCAGCAAGTCGCTCGACGTGACGGCCAACCGGTCGATCGATAGGCGGAGCGGCAACTACAGCGCCGGAGCCGGCCTTGCCGGTACGGTCAACAGCGTTGCCGGCGCAGCCGTCAACATCAACGGAATCAGCAAGAGCATCGGCCTTGCCGGCACCGCTTCGACCGATAACCAAGCCGCGTTGAGCGTCCAGGGCATTGGCACCAACCATGTCCGGTCGGTTGCCGGTACGGTCATGGCTACCAAGCGGGCGCTGCTCAGCCATGGCAATGGCGACGGAGGCGGCAACGGCAACAGCAGCGACAATCTGGGCCTGGCCGGAACGGTGACAGGCACTGCCAATGCCCTCCTGAGCACATCGCACGGCGGCGGAAGCAGCGGCCAGGGAAGTTCGCTGACAACGGTCGCAAACGCGGCGACGGCGAACACCTTGGCAATCGCCAAGAGTCACGGCCAGGGAACCACGTCGATCGCCGGCACCCTAGACTCGGCCACCAGCGGCGCGGTCGGGCTCGCGAGCAGCCATGGCGCTGGCCAGGGCGGCAAGTCGCTGACGGCAACGGCGAACCATGCGACCAATGGCGCATTGGCGCTGACCAAGACTCATGGAGGCGGCAGTGGCACCGGTGCCAACAAGTCGCTCACCAGTTCATTGAGTTCGGCGACGAATGGTGCACTGGATCTGACCAAGACCAATGGCAACGGGCAAGGCAGCAAGTCGCTGTCCGGCTCGCTTGCCAATACGACGAATGGCGCCGTCAATCTGACGAAAAGCCACGGGGCCAATGGCCAAGGCAGCAAGTCTTTGACCGGAACACTCAACTCGACGAGTGGAGGCGCCCTGGCCCTGACCAAGTCCAGCGGCGGCGGAAGCTCCGGCGGCGGAAGCGGCGGGAGCCAGAGTGGATCCGGCACCGGCAGCAGTGCCAGCAATGGCGGCCAGTCCATGGCCGGCGCCGGTTCCCAGCCTGCTTCATCCGGTCGAGGCCGAAATTCGGGCAACTATCCGCGCGAGGATTATCGATCGCCCGACAAGTTCTAGGACAATTGGATAACCGCAGCCCCCGCGGTCGGGCCCGTTCCTGCCTCCTTGGGAACGGGCCCGATTTTTGGGGCGGACTAAAGCTTTTCCGTCAGTTCCGGGACAATTTTGAACAGGTCACCGACCAGGCCGACATCTGCCACCTGGAAGATCGGGGCTTCCTCATCCTTGTTGATGGCGATGATTGTCTTCGAATCCTTCATGCCGGCGAGATGCTGGATCGCGCCGGAAATGCCGATCGCGATGTAGACTTCCGGAGCGACAATCTTGCCGGTCTGGCCGACCTGGTAGTCGTTGGGCGCATAGCCGGCGTCGACCGCGGCGCGGCTGGCGCCGACCGCGGCGCCGAGCTTGTCAGCGAGCGGATCCAGGAGCCCGTGGAACTGGTCGTTCGAACCGAATGCGCGGCCGCCGGAGACGATCACCTTGGCGCTGGTCAGTTCGGGGCGTTCGGACTTCGACAGCTCGGCACCGACGAACGACGATTTGCCCGATGCGCCGCCGGCGTCGACCGCCTCAACCGCGCCCGATCCGCCGCTTGTCGCGGCCTTTTCAAAGGCGGTGCCGCGGACGGTGAGCACCTTCTTCGCATCCTTCGAACGAACGGTAGCGATGGCGTTGCCGGCATAAATCGGACGGACGAAGGTATTCTCGTCCTCGATGCCGATGACGTCGGACAGCTGCATCACGTCGAGCAAGGCGGCGACCCGAGGGGCGACATTCTTGCCGGTGGTGGTGGCGGGCGCGAGAAAGGCGTCGTGGCTAGCCATCAGCGCCACGGCAACCGGCGCGACATCCTCGGCCAGTTGATGCTCGAGGTGCGCACCGTCGGCGACATGGACCTTGCCCACGCCAGCGATCTTCGCAGCAGCATCGGCAATGCCGCCAACACTCTTGCCGGCGACCAGCAGGTGCACTTCGCCAAGCTGCGAGGCGGCGGTGACGGTGGCGAGGGTCGCATCCTTGATGTGCGACCCGTCATGTTCGACCAGAACCAGCGTCTTCATTTGGCAACTCCCAGCGCCTTCAGCTTGCCCACCAGCTCGTCGACCGAGCCGACCTTGATGCCTGCGCTCCGCTTCGGCGGCTCGTTGACCTTGAGCGTTTCAATGCGCGGCGCGACATCGACGCCATAGTCGCCCGGCGACTTGGTCGCGAGCGGCTTCGACTTGGCCTTCATGATGTTGGGCAGCGATGCGTAGCGCGGCTCATTCAAGCGCAGGTCGGTGGTCACGACCGCCGGGGTCGCCAGCTTGACCGTCTCCAAGCCACCGTCGACTTCGCGGGTAACGTTGAGATCGCTACCGGCGACCTCGACTTTGGAAGCGAAGGTGCCCTGGGGCCAATTGAGCAGCGCGGCCAGCATCTGGCCGGTCTGGTTGCTGTCGTCGTCGATCGCCTGTTTGCCGAGGATGATGAGGTCGGGATTTTCCTCGCCCGCGATCCCCTTGAGGATCTTGGCGACCGCCAGCGGCTCGACCTCTTCCTCCGTCTGGACGAGGATGGCGCGGTCGGCGCCCATGGCGAGCGCGGTGCGGAGCGTCTCCTGCGCCTTGGCCGGGCCGATGGATACAGCGACGATCTCGGTCGCCACGCCCTTTTCCTTGAGGCGGATTGCCTCCTCAACCGCGATCTCGTCAAACGGGTTCATCGACATTTTGACATTGGCGAGGTCGACACCAGAACCGTCCATCTTGACGCGCGGCTTGACGTTGAAATCGATCACTCGCTTGACGGCGACGAGCAGCTTCATGCCTCTCTCCTAAACTCAGGCGAATTCTTTGACCTGGGCGACAATCTTGCGGGCAGCATCGCCGAGGTCGTCTGCGGCGACAATCGGCAGGCCGCTCATTGCCAAAATATCCTTGCCCTGCTGGACGTTGGTGCCTTCGAGACGCACCACCAGCGGCACGGACAAGGACACTTCCTTGGCCGCCTCGACAATGCCCTCGGCAATGATGTCGCAGCGCATGATCCCGCCGAAGATGTTGACCAGGATGCCCTTCACCGACGGGTCCGACAGAATGATCTTGAAGGCTGCGGTCACCTTTTCCTTCGAAGCCCCGCCGCCAACGTCGAGGAAGTTGGCCGGCTCGGCGCCATTCAGCTTGATGATGTCCATCGTCGCCATGGCGAGGCCGGCGCCATTGACCATGCAGCCGATGTTGCCGTCCAGCTTGATGTAGGCGAGGTCGTGCTTCGAGGCCTCGACCTCCATCGGATCTTCCTCGCTGATGTCGCGCAGCTGCTCGAGATCCGGATGCCGGAACTCGGCATTGTTGTCGAAGCCGACCTTGGCGTCCAAAACCATCAGCTTGCCCTGATCGGTGATCGCAAGCGGGTTGATCTCAATCTGCGACGCGTCGGTGCCGAGAAAGGCATCGTAGAGCTTTGCGGTGACATTGGCCGCCTGCTTGGCGAGGTCGCCGGTCAGCTCCAGCGCCGCCGCGACCGCGCGGCCATGGTGCGGCATCAGCCCGGTCGCCGGGTCGATAGTGATAGTCTCGATCTTCTCCGGCGTGTCGTGGGCGACCGCCTCGATGTCCATGCCGCCCTCGGTCGAGGCGACGATGGCAATCCGTCCGGTCCCGCGGTCGACCAGCAGCGCCAGGTAGAATTCCTTGGCGATGTCGACGCCGTCGGTGATGTAGAGGCGCTGGACCTGCTTGCCCTCCGGCCCGGTCTGGACGGTGACGAGAGTCTTGCCCAGCATCTCCTCGGCGTGATCGCGGACTTCGTCGATCGACTTGGCGAGGCGGACGCCGCCCTTTGCTTCAGGACCAAGTTCCTTGAACTTGCCCTTGCCGCGTCCACCGGCATGGATTTGCGATTTCACCACCCACAGCGGGCCGGGCAGCTTCTTGGCGGCCTCGACCGCCTCTTCGACGCTCATCGCGGCATGGCCGGCGGGGACCGGTACGCCGAACGTCGCGAGCAGTTCCTTGGCCTGATATTCGTGGATGTTCATGTGAGTCCCTTAATGCTTTGCGGCGCCCTTAATCAGATTGGCGTTCCATGCAAAGCGCTTGGGCCGCGCGAAAAGTCACAAAAGTCGCCACCGGAATGCGCGCGACACTCGTGCTCGCTTGTCCCCCCGACAAGCTGCGCGCGACATTCGTGCTCGCTCGTCCCCCGGACAAGCTGCGCGCGACACTCGTGCTCGCTTGTCCCCCGGACAAGCTGCGCGCGAATGTTCACAATGCTCACAGTAACGTGCCGTTTCGCGCAGCGGTCACTTTTCCGAACGCGGTCCATTGATGCGACGCTAGACACAAAGCGGCCGTGTAGGACAGTGTTTTCAGCGCGTGACTGACCAACCTTCCACTCGCAAGATCATCCATATCGACATGGACGCCTTCTATGCGTCGGTCGAGCAGCGGGATAATCCGGACCTCAAGGGCAAGCCGGTCGCAGTGGGCGGCGGGCATCGCGGGGTGGTGGCGGCGGCCAGCTACGAAGCGCGCAAATTCGGTGTGAAATCGGCGATGCCGGCGGTTACCGCCAAGCGGCGCTGCCCTGATCTTGTTTTCGTCAAGCCGCGGTTCGATGTCTATCACGCGGTGTCGCGGCAGATCCGCGCAATCTTCGCCGACTATACCGACCTGATCGAGCCGTTGAGCCTCGATGAAGCCTATCTCGACGTGACCGAAGACCGGCGCGGACTGGGTAGCGCGAAGGCGATTGCCGAAGAAATCCGCGCCCGAATCAAGACCGAGACCGGGCTCACCGCGTCCGCCGGCGTCAGCTACTGCAAGTTCATTGCGAAGCTCGCCAGCGACCACAACAAGCCCGACGGCCTGTGCGTCATCCCGCCGCACAAGGGCGCTGCCTTTGTCGCCACCTTGCCGGTCAAGCGCTTCCACGGCGTCGGCCCGGTGACCGCGGCCAAGATGGAGAAGCTCGGCATCCATACCGGCGCCGACCTCGCCCAATGGCCGATCGAGCAGCTCGAGGCGCATTTCGGCTCGTCGGGCCGCTGGTACTGGCGAATCGCCCGGGGGATCGACGAGCGCGAGGTGAAGCCCGACCGGCCCTACAAGTCGGTAAGCGCCGAGCGAACCTTCGACGTTGATTATGTCGAGCCGGACGATCTGCGCCGCGAGCTACGCCGCGTCGCCGGCTATGCCTGGCAGCGGATCGAGCGGTCCGAAGTCCAGGGACGGACCGTGACGCTCAAGGTCAAATTTAGCGATTTTTCGCAGATCACGAGGTCCAAGAGCTTCGCGTCAGCGGTCCCCGACTACGCCGCGTTCGAAGCGGCCGGCCTGTCGCTGCTCGATGCGCTGATGCCGGTGCCGAAGGGCATAAGGCTGCTCGGCCTGGGCCTTCATTCGATCATTGAGGAGCAGGAGTCGGCGCCACAGCAGCTGGGACTCGAAATCTGATTTCTTTTCTGTTATATAATAGTCATCGGCCGTCGCGACCTGCGGCGGTCGTTTCATACAGGTTTCACAATCCACGGAGTCATGTGCCTGACCGGGGGGTCGCTTATTGGGGGGCGATACGGTGCGCAATGGCATGTCTCAAGTGGACAATTGATGAGGTGACGGAATGGCTGTGAAGGCCCTTAGCTTCGATGTTGGCGATTATGTGGTGTACCCCAAGCATGGCGTTGGCCGGGTGGTCGAGCTGCAAAGCACCGAAATCGCGGGAACCCGTCTCGATCTTTACGTCCTTCGCTTCGAGAAGGAGAAGATGACGCTTCGCGTTCCGGTTGCGAAGGCGGACTCGGTCGGCATGCGCAAGCTCAGCAGCGACAAGACAATGAAGGACGCGCTGGAGACCTTGAAGGGCAAGCCCAAGGTCAAGCGCACCATGTGGTCGCGCCGCGCCCAGGAATATGAGGCGAAGATCAACTCGGGCGACCTGACCTCGATCGCCGAGGTGGTCCGCGACCTGTTCCGCCCGGACGATGCGCCGGAGCAGAGCTATTCCGAGCGGCAGATCTTCGAAGCGGCCTCGTCGCGCCTGGCGCGCGAGCTGGCGGCGATGGAGCAGACCGACGAGAAGGCCGCACTGGCCAAGATCCTCGAGGTCTTGAACAAGGCCGCGCTGATCCATCACAAGGCCAAGGAAGCCGCGTAAGCTTCCGCAACCTTGAACAGTTAAGGGCGCCCCTCACCGGGCGCCCTTTTTGTTTGGGCAAGTGACCAGAGTCCGCAATGGGACGAATGTGGACATTCGGCACATCCGCACATGGAATGTTCAGGTCATCTGTCTAGATTACTTGGAGAGCGGCCGCTTTCCGGACTACTGACGAGCGGTGACTTTGGGGGAGAGGAAGCGATTGCGTAGGCCTCGCTGGAGTTTAGTCCTGGCATTGGCGCTGACATTGTCGGCGATTGCCGGCGATGTCGCCGGCGCGGTGGACACGCCCAAGATTCGTAAGCCCGCCCCCGCCCCGACCGCGCCGGGAAAAGTGCTGCCGCTCCCGCCCGCAATAATCGACGATGCGCTCGCCATCGGTGGAGAAGACATCAGCGCCCGCAAGATCAACACGCGCATGACCGTCGAAGTGAAGGTGAATGGCCGCGGCCCCTACCGCTTCCTGGTTGATAGCGGGGCCGACACATCGGTGGTCGGCCTCCGCATCGCGCGCGACCTGCAACTGCCGCTGGGAACGCCCGTCACCCTGCACGGCATGACCGCCAGCGCCGTCGTCGATCGCGTCCTGGTCGACGAGCTGACGCTCGGAGCAGCAACGATCAACACGTTGGAGATTCCGGCGCTCAAGGAAGCGGACCTGGGCGGCGACGGCATGGTCGGGATCGACGCGCTGGTCGAGCAGCGGTTGATGATGGATTTCGAGAAGCGGGTAATCAAAGCCGAAGATGCGCGCCTGCCGGCGATACGGCTGGACGGCGAAATCGTGGTGAGGGCAAATCGCCGGCGCGGCCAGCTGATCCTGACCCAAGTCAAGGCCGCCGGCCTGCCGGTCGATGCGGTGATCGATACCGGATCGGAGATCACGATCGGCAACCTCGCCCTTCGCGACAGGCTGATCAAACATCACCGCGACAAGTTCGTCACGGTTGCCGCGACCGGCGTCACCGGCGTTACCATCAACCTGCAGCTGGCGCGCATTGCCGAGCTTCGGCTTGGCTCGGTGACCTTGAAGAATGTGCCGATCGCCTTCGCCGACGCACCGCCGTTCGCGCTGTTCGGCATGTCCGAAAAGCCGTCCCTCTTACTCGGGACCGACCTGTTGGAGACGTTCCGCCGCGTGTCGCTCGACTTTCGGGCACGCAAGGTTCGCTTCCAGCTGCGGCGTTGCGGGTCGACCGGGATCACCATCAGCACCGCGCCAATGTCCCTCACGCGCCTGTCGTCCGGTGACAATCGCGAGGTGTGCAAGAGGTAGTCGCAACGCATTCGCTTTTTTACGGTTGCGACTCCTGCCTGCCTTGGTGTATTACATCTGCAATACGCTAAAGGGAGATTGATAGATGTCGATCCGCATTGCTTCTGTCGCCGCCGTTGCCCTGCTGGCCGGCGCCTGCCACGTCGGCGCCGACGCCGAGGACCGTGATCCCGGCAACGAGGTCACCCGCCAGTACCAGGTTGGTGCGTTCGACAAGATCGCCGTCGCCGGGCCCTATGAGGTCAATGTGATGACTGGTGGACAGGGTGGAGTTAGCGCCAAGGGCGGCGAGAATCTGCTCGAGGAGACCGAAGTCGTCGTCGAGGACGGCACGCTCAAGATCAAGCCCAAGAAGCGCAAGGGAATCCACTGGAACTGGCACGGCGGCAAGGCAGTGTTCACGGTCAATGCGGCCGCGATCCATGGTGCCGCGATCGCCGGTTCGGGCGGTATCAACGTCGACAAGGTCGCCGGCGACTTCGACGGCGACGTCGCGGGATCGGGCGACCTGAAACTTGGCTCGGTTGCCGGCGGCAAGGTGAAACTGGCGATCGCCGGTTCGGGCGGAGTCGACGCGACCGGCAAGGCCGACAGCGTCGACATTTCGATCGCGGGCTCAGGCGACGTGCGCGCGGGCGGGCTTGCCAGCCGCACGGCCGACGTCTCGATCGCCGGATCGGGCAATGTCGAAGCCAACGCCAGCGAGACCGCCGACGTGTCGATCATGGGATCGGGCGATGTCCGAATCCAGGGCGGCGCCAAGTGCAGCATCTCCAAGGCCGGGTCGGGCAACGTTGTCTGCGGCTGATCCGCGTTTGACGCTTCGTTAACCATGTGAGACGAGGATGGGCGGATGATCGACCGCCTGCCCATCCTCGCCCTGCTGGCGCTGGCCAGCCTGCCGGCAACAGCTGCCGCACCCGCCACACAGCGCAACTTCTCCATCACCGGCTTCGACCGGATCCGTGTCGACGGGCCGTATAAGGTAACCTTGAAGACCAATGTCGCGCCGTTCGCGCGGGCAACCGGCACTGCCGCCTCACTGGACGGCGTGTCGGTCAAGGTCGAGGGCCGGACCCTGGTCATCCGGGAAGGCACCGGAAGCTGGGGCGGCTATCCGGGCGAAGGCCATGGGCCGGTGACGATCGACGTCGGTACCCACGACCTCAGCGCCATCTATATCAACGGGCCGGGTGCGCTGGATGTCGACCGGGTGAAGGGCCTCTCGTTTGAAATTTCGATCCAGGGATCAGGCATGGCGCGTATCGATGCCGTCGATGTCGATCAGATGAAGGTCGGTGTGGCCGGGGCCGGTACGACCCGGCTGGCGGGCCGCGCGGCCAAGTTGACCGCAACAGTCCGCGGCACCTCGGCATTCGAAGGCGATGGCCTCCGGGTCAGTGACGCGGTCATCGGGGCGGAAGGCCCCTCGACGGTCCGCGCCCAGGTGACCAACAGCGCCAAGGTCGATGCCAACGGCCTGGTTTCGGTGACATTGACCGGCAACCCCGCCTGCACCGTCAAGGCGCGCGGATCCGCCAGCGTCACCGGGTGCAGGGAAGCGCGCTACTAGACCAGCGCCAGGGCGGCCAGCTTGCCGTAGAGCCTGGGCGGGAGTTCGCTGAGGCCGGTACCGTCGTCTTCGCCGGTTGGCGCATCTTTTTCCTCGAGGTATCGCCAGCCCTGGTGGGCCCGCCGCGGCTTGGCCGGAACGAGCACCAGCTCGGCCGAGCAAACGATGTCGATGCGCCCGTCGGCACGGTCGTCGAAGCGCAGTATCTGCTGACGGGCGATGATGCGGTGCTTGACGATCCAGTGCAGCGAGCCGCCGACCAATTCCTCCATCCGCTTTGGCCGCATCCGCGTCGGAACGCGCACCACCCCGTCGCTCACGCGGCGGGCGATGCGGTTCTGCAATGCCTCGAGGCTGGCGCAGCCCACGGCGACCTTGGACAAATGGAGTTTCGGCACCCTTACCAATTGGCGGGAAGGCTAAGGCTTTTCAACCGGCGAGGCCGGCCGCGGAAGCGAGTCCCAAGAACACCAGGAAGCCCATTGAGTCGGTGACCATGGTCACGAATACGGATGACGCAACCGC
>Ga0209382_10006016_pt1 | contig 15665 bp, 14 predicted proteins | sample SoiMetdeltSBSDD5_FD_187599 | JGI IMG/M metagenome (GOLD analysis project Ga0209382, IMG submission 187599) | Bulk soil microbial communities from a Populus tree surrounding site in Tennessee, USA - Soil MetaG P. deltoides SBSDD5 (SPAdes) (version 2) | ecosystem: Environmental > Terrestrial >...
CTTCATTCGGCCTGCGGTTACCGACCGCCGGCCGAGTACGAGGCCATCCACTATGATCAGCACAACGCCTCGGTCGCCCCGGCCGGAGCGCAGTGATCCGAGCCTCCAAGATCACCGGGGCGGTTCAGGCGGCGCGGTAATGCGCCAGCAGCAGGTGCACACTACGCATGAAGTGCAATGCGACAGCGTCCGTGATCACGTCCATGTGCTCGGCGCTGCCGAACACCGTCCCGGCCTCTGCCGCATCGATCGCGGCGCCGAGCCGGTTCTCGACCTGCTGCCAGAGCCGCTCGGCGGACGCTGACGCGGCCGGAACGAAGTCATCGATCGCGCCGCAGCCCTTGACCCCCCGGGGCTTTGAGCGGCCGAACTCCAGCGCCACCGCCCGCAGCTCGCAGCCGTTGTTGCGATCGGCGGTGCCGAAGCGCCGCAACACCACCTGCGACACGACGTGCTGGTGACGTACCCGTGCCGGCATCTCAGCGCGCAGGGACGCCATGTGCCGCAAGAAGTCCTCCGGGCCAAGCCCGGCGGGAAAGGGCTGCGACAACATGCGACCAGTATCCGACCGCCGAACCCGCACCCACCACCGGGTTTCACTCAGCCTGGTCGCCCCCTGCGGCACAAATGCGATTGCCGCACCAGCAACAATTAGTCCGTGAAGGAGGGCCGGTTCGGAGCAGACTTCGTCGCCGCGCACCAGGCCGCACACAGCGGGCGCCGGCGGGAGCAGCGGCAGTTGACCTACGACATCGCCGTCGACCCGGCTTTCGCCCACTGGCGCACCTGGTATGACGAACAGTTCGCCCTGTTGCCGCCAGCGCAAGGCGACGCGTTAGCCCGACGCCTGTGGCTGGACGAACACTTCTGGCCGGTCACCTTCGAACTTGCCGCCGGCGCCGCGATCCGGGCCGGCGGCTACGCCGCGATCTACGAGCAGGACCACGGTGGACTCACTCCTGACTGGACCGCTCTCACCCCCGACGGCCCGGTGGCGTTCCTGCTCGAGGTGCACACCGACCAGCCGACGAAGGAGACGTTCGGCCGCATCCGTGGGTGGCAGGCGCTCGAGCGCCGCATCGCGGAGATCCCGGTCGGCGTGGTTCTGATCCTGCAGGGGAGCCGGCACGTGGCGCTGCGGCCACCCGACTCCGGAACTGCGAAGAAGATCGCTCGTGAACTGCGCTCAAGGCTTCTCGGATCGCCGGGCATCGTCAGGATCCACTCGCATGGCTACACCTTTCTTGTGATGGCCAACAGGTTCGGTCCACTCGCGTCGGCGAAGGGCCTCTATGCCCAGTTCGCAGCACCCAGCGGCGTTGCCGGGCCTGTCGACACCAGCCGCCTCACCCGCGCTGTCGAGGAGAAGGTGAACAAGTACGCCGCGCTGGCCGACCGGCACGACGTGCCGCTCGTCGTCGCCGTCGGATCCCATCGCTTCACCAGCGTCGACCTCGACGACCTCGACGCCTTGCTTAACGGCGACCCCACGATCAGCTTCCACTTCAACATCGGCGACGGGTACATCGGCAGCACATCTGTCAACCCGGCGCGTCCAGCACAGTGGTCCATGCCACCCAACCTCGCCGGCCTGGTCTGGCTCCACAATCAACCGCCGTTCGGCGCCACCGCACGACCCAATCCCAACGGGACTCGCAGCATGCCCGCGGGCCTGCACGAACTGGCCGGTACCGTCGAAAGGCACGGGTAAAAGATCCGCGCCGCTGGTGGCATCGACCTAGGCAGGCCGAATGTCCCGCCCCGGGGTATACCGGATGCGACGATGGACGTCGCGTCGGGCGGACCCTCCGGCGAAGTGCTTCGGCTGGCGTGGGAGGTGTGGTGACGACGTACGCGCTCGACCCGCAGGCGGGATCGTTCCTCACAGTCTGGGCCGCCGGGGTGGGTCATCACGCCACGGTGGTATGTCGGCTCGGTGCGGAGGCGCCGGAGCAGGCGGCGGGGTTGTGTGGGGCGTTGACCCGGCTCTCCGCTGAGCTGTGGGACACCTACCAGCGGCCCGGCCCGCACGACGAGGACGACGCCGACAAGCGTGCCCTGCTCGAACGTGAACGCGGCGACGGCTTCGCCGGGGTCCTCGCCGCGATCACCTCGCCGCACCTGCCGGACCGGCACGGGCTGCTGATGGTCTCCTACGACCCGCTGTTGGAGTACGCGCACACCGCCGGCCGCGCCCTGCATGCGATCGCTGATGCCGAGGCGACTGCGGCGGTGGTCGCCGACGTGCGGGCCGAGATCGACGCGGTCGCCCGCGCCGCCCTCGGGGACCTGTCCGGCCGCGCGGTCCAGGCCGTTGCGCTGGACCGGCTCGACCCGTCACCGGTGCAGGTGGCTGCCTGCTGCCGGATGTCGTCGACGAGGTGCTGCACCGCTTCGGGCACCCGTGCCGGGCCTTCGCCCGGGCGTTGAATGTTTGCGACGACGTTGTCGGTCGTCGCAGCACTACGTCGCCGTGGCGCTCAAGCTCGCCGCCGAGGCCGATGAGCCACCGATGGCGGGCCACATCTTGCGGGCAATGGCCCACCAGGCCGTCGATCTCGGTCACCACGCGCAGGCGCGGTCGCGACTGGTGGGTGCCGCTTGGCGGGTCAGTGCGGCGGCTGGAGCGCGGTCCGGCACAGCTCAAGGACGTGGGGCCACGCTGATTGGCTGCCGATCACACGTTGGTGGCGGGCCACCGCGTTGGTGAACGCCGCGCGCAGTCGCCCGCCGGGGTCGTCGACATCGTTGATCACTGTGTCGAGGTGTTTCTCAGCGGCGGTGCCGCGCGATTGGATGCTGACTTCCATCGCCTGGGTGAAGATGTTTAGTTCTGCGCCGGCGAGGTTGGCGATGGTCGTCTTCCAGTCCGACCAGTCGTGTGCGGCGAGGATGTCGGCGATGGCGGCGCGCCATCGGTGGGCGCGGCGGCGTTTCCATGTGGTCTCCGAGCCCTGCCAGGCGGCGATGAGGTGGCTGGCCTCGAGCAGGGTGGCAGCCGCGGCGGCCGGATCGACGGCGGACAGCCGGGACATGAAGTAGCCCAGAGGTGCTAGGTGTTCGTGGTTGGTTGCCTGCAGCACCGTGGACCTGACTACGTCGGTCGTGGCGGAGCGGGCGTCCGGGTCGGCGACCGGTCCGCACCGGCAGTGCAGCTGTCGCAGGCATTTCGCTGCACGTTCGGCTAGTTCCGACCGCGGTGCCCTCTTCGGATTGGGATGCTTCGGTACGGCGGCAGGCTCGTGGTCCGGTGGTGTGCCTCGGTCGCGTATCTGTTGGAGGGCATCGACGAGACCGGCGTAGTGGGCCGGCGCGGACAGCCGGGACGCGTCGTTGTCCAGGGTCGCTTCGATCAGATTGATGATCGAATTTAGCGTGCCCTGGTGGCGTGTGCCATTGAGCTCGTCGACGAGCAGTGACGCGTCGACCGTGTAGGCGGCGCCAGCCTTGCGCAGCAGCTCGAACGCGTCGCGCTTGGTCTGCGGCGTGTTGGACGCGAGCAAGAGCGGTGTGATCGCGACGATCCGCGGTGGGACATCGGCGGGGATGGGCGCGGTGCGGGCTTCGGGACTGTCGAGCGCGCCGAGCAGGAACTGGCCGTCGGTTTCGATAGCGGCATCAGCGAGTAGGTGCGGGTACGCCGCGGGATATCGGTGGGCCAGTTTCCGCAGTCGCCATGCGATGACCTTTCGGCTGGTCTCATTGGCGTCGCCGGCGGGCGTGGATCGAGACGACCACTGTTGCAGGGCGGTGACCGCGCCGGGATGCCCGCCCAGGGCGCTGGGCACGAGCAGGGCACACAGCCCATCGGTGCGGGTCCACAGCCCCGGTTTCGTCCGGCCCCGCGTGGCGGAGCGGGATACATCGGCTACCTCTTGTGGCGGCATGGTGGCGCCGCTGAGGGCGTCACGCCACAGGATCGCGAGGTTGCGGCCGCCGTCTTTGTCGAACAGGGGTTGTGGGAGTCGACGCAGCTGCCCGGCGCACACCAGCCGGGCGTGCTCTGTGCCGAGCCCGGATCCGGGCGGCGGAGCGCCGGGCAGGGCCACGCCGTGCCGGCCGTCGAGGATGCGTCGCAGGAAGCAGTTACTGATGTCGGTTTGGACGTGCGGCGCACGGCAACCGAGCAGGATCGACAGGACCGTCGTGAAGTCCGCCACGTCGCCTTCGATGCACATCTGGGCCAGGGCAAGCAGTTGCGCGTGGCGCAGGAGGTTGGCGCGGGCGTCGCTCGTGCTGGTGCCGGCCGCGTTGGCCGCGCCGGCCGGTGTGGTGCTTGCGGCTGTGGCGATGAGTGCTTCGGCGGTCTGCGTGGTGCTCTGGCCGGTGTCGAGCCAGATCCGCCGGTACACGGCGGCCAGTGCGTGCTTCAGGTCGTGGATGCCGCGGTCGGTGTGCCCGAGCAATGCGGGTACTACGCCCAGCATGGGCTGCAGGTACGCGGCGGCGTGCAGCACTCGGGCCGCCGCGGCGACGGCTGCCGCGAGGGCTTCCTGGGTCTTCGCGCCGTCGGTCATGCGGTGACTCATTGTGAGCAGTTGCCCGGCGACCCAGCCGCGGTCAGCGGTGGCCAGCGACTCCAGCAGGTTCAGCGGCGCTGCCCGTCTGATCTGCAGGTCCTTCGCTGGCAGGTCGCCCAGCCAGGCCAGCACGTCGATGCGCCGGCTGACGATGGTTTCCAGGACGAGGTTCGGGTTGGCTTCGGCCAGCACCCGCAGGGCCTGCAGCACACCGATGCGGGTGTCGGTGCGGCTGCGGCGCCAGACCACCGCCAGCTCGTCCAGGGTTGATGTCTGCTCGTCGTGGCGCACCCGGGTTACATACGTGACGTAGCGCAGCAGGATCCCCTCGGAGGCGTCCTCGAGTAGGCGCACCGCAGCCCGCCGGGCTAGCGGCCCCCGGTACCGCGCCTGGGCGTAGGCGGCCACCGCCATCTGTACGACATTGGGTTGTGCCGAGCCCAGCAGCGCCGCCAACGCGGCGTCGACGCGGGTCGCACCGAGCCGTGATCGGCAGGCGTAAATCATCACCTGTTGCATCACGGCGGCGATAAACAGGTCGTTCGGCAGCGCCTCGACCCGTTCGCGGAAGGCGTCGACGGCGGTCTGTCCGGCCGCAGTCACCGCCTGGGCCGCAGCGTACTCGAACAGCGTCTGGTGAAAGAACTCCACCGACGGGTCGTCATGCGCACCGAGCAGAACGTTGCGGCGGCGCAGCACCTGCACCGGACTGACCGGATCGCCGGGGCTGGTCGGATCCTCGGCGTTGGCGAGCGCCCAGGGCAGATCCTGCTCGACCGTGGACTGCTCGAGCCGAGGTTCGCCCACCGCCAGCATCAGCACCGCCAGCGCCTGGCAGCCTTTCGACTCGTCGCGTTCGCGGGCGGTGGGCTGGTTGATTCGGTCGTCGCCGACGACCCGCATCCGCCAGTACCGCTCGTACAGGTCCGTGACGTCGATCTCGCGGATGATGTCGTCCACATCCGGGTCGGTCATCGGGTCGGTGTCAGCTGGCGCGTCCCGGTCGGCGTCAGCGTCCGGTTCGGGTGGCGCGGGCAGTGCGTCGGCCGCCAGCGCAGTCTCGAACAGCAGCCGCAGATGCAGCGGGTGCTGGCAGATCACCTGGATCGGCAGGCCGCGCACGGCCGCCGCGAGGATCCGTTCCTCGGTCGCCGCCGCGTCATCACGGCCCAGGAAGTAGCGGGTGTGGCTGCGCACGGCGGCGGTGAGCTCGGCCGGCTCGTACGCCCCCAGCGTGTGCCGTTTCAAGTCCAGGCGCTCCGCGTCGGACGCGAGCACCGTGTACTCACGATCCCGGCACGTCATGACGACGGCGAAGCCCTCCTCGGCTGCCGCGTTCAATACGTCGATCAATACGTTCGGTACGTCCCCGGAGCGCAGGAGCAGGTCCACTGTGTCCAGCAAGATAACCCCGGCGGCCTCCGGTCCGTGCCGCCGCATCGCGGCCTGCAGTACCGGGACCGGCGCCGCGGGCAGCGTCGTCGCATGCGGTGCGGCTGTTCGCGCGGTCTCGGCGTGGTGGACGAGGTCGCTGGCCCGCAGGAAGAACACGGGTCGCCCCTGCCGACGCATCGTTGTCGCGGTGCGCCAGAGCAGGCTCGTCTTGCCGACGCCCGCTTCGCCGACCACGACCAGTGCCGCCGCTTCGTGGTGTCGCTCCGTGAGCTTGGCCTCCAACTTCCGCGGCACGTAGACTCGATCCAGCCGCACGGCCTCGGCGCCCTCGGGTCCGCGACCCACGACCGGGTTCGCCTCGGCCAGCCGTCGCCGGCTCAGCCGCACAAGGTCATCCACCGCAGCCGGGTCGGCCTCCCTGACGGGGCTGACGGCCGCGCGTCCCATCTGCCGCAGCGCGGCGAGGGCCGACTCATGATCGGCGTGATCACGGAACAGCGACCCGTACGCCGCCTCGTACAGATCGATCAACGCTGCAAACTCGGACTCGGCGGGCGGTGACAGGGGCGCATCGGTGGCTTCGCGCACATATAGCAGCCAGGCGACCGCCGCCGTCGGTGGCAACGCTACCCTGAAGTTGAAGACCGCGCCGGCGTAATACGAGCCGGTCCCTGATTTCTTCAACTGACGGGCGCTCGCTTTGCGCCGCGACCCATGCAGCAGCTGCCACCGAGAGACAGCGGCGAGGAACGCCTTGGCTGCCTCCCGTCGCTCCGATGGCAGCGGCGGGAACCCTCCGGGTCGGAGCTGCCCGACGCGGGCACCTGTACGCCGACGCGGCGTGACAACCTCCGGCAGGCGAGCGTGGGCGTGGCGCAGTTGTTCGGCCAGGCCGGTGCATGCGGGGTCGGCGCCGCCCAGGGTGGCGATCACCGAGTCGAGTGCCGCCGCCGAGCCGACCGGCGCACCGCCAGTGCCCCGTTTGGCCCGGCTGAGACTCGACGCGCTGTACGGCGTGAAGCCGGCGTCCTTGAGTACCTGCGCCACGGCGTCCAGGTCAGCGGGGCGGCCGCCGGCGCGAGCCAATTGCAGGAGCAGGTCCACGAACATCGCCGCGGCGGTGGGTTCGCCCACCCGTTCTTCCTACCAGTCAGGTTCGCTCCGGTGCATCTGGTGCACCGGTCATCCCCCGTGCGCACCCGCTGAACTGGTGACCTGCCGCGCCGTCCCGCACCGGCGTGCACTGCCTCCCCGAAGGGAGGTTCATCATGTCGGACGAACTTGACACCGCCGCCGAACAGGCGGGCAAGACGATTCGTGCGTCGATCAAGGGTTGGGGGCCCACGCTGCGGCTGTGTGTCATCCTGCTCGTCGTCGCGGGCCTGCTGGCCGCGTGGCTGCTCATCAAGGGACACATGGACGACGAACAGCACCAGCCGCGTCGCCCCGCGGTCATCTGCGTGCAGACGGAGCAGGGCGCGTTTCACTGTTTCGAGGAAACCCCACCCGAGTAGTTCATCGCTCGTCGATCAACACCCTGGGGTCCACCGCTTGGCGGTGGACCCCCTCTTTGGCTTGCCAACTTCTGGCCTGGTGGACCTGCCGGGCGGTGCCGCCGGCGGACGGCACGCCGGGTCCGGCCCATCCGGAAGCTCGCGGCGGGTGCGTCGTGCGGCCCGGGCCAGCGCACCGTCCGCAGCCGCCGGTGCAGCCACTCGCAAGTAGGCTGCCGGGATGCGGTACTTGACACGCCGGTTTGCGGCTGGGGCGCTACGTCGCGTGCCCGTGCGATGTGCCCGTGCCAGATCCGCCGATGTGCGCTATACCGGCGGTGTGTCGAACGCGTTTGTGCAGAGCATGGCTCATAACTTCGAACAGGCGCTGCGGCTAATGCAGGCGGCGCTGACCGACTGCCCCGACGAGCTGTGGCAGACGGACTTGTGGCCGGACGAGGCGCCTACGGCTTCGGCGCCGCACGGGGGATTGCACGGCTCGGCTCCCTGGTTCCTCGGCTACCACGCGCTGAATACGCTCGACTATGACTTGGCTGGCGAGTTCGAACCGTGGGCACCGCCACAACCGTTTGACGACAATACCTACGGCTTCCCCAACCGCAGGTTCACAAGCCCGAGCTTCTTGGGTACGTCGACTGGTGCCGCGGCCGTGTACGCCAGACCCTTGACGGCCTCACCGAGGAGATGGCCGCTCGGCCACTTCCTAGCGCCCATCGATACCACGGCATGCTGTTCGCGGTGATTGTCGGCAGCATGCCGCTGCACGTCGTTGAGCACGCCTCCCAGATCCGTCAGTTCCTCACCGCCGCGGCCCGCACAGTGCAACCCATGCCCGGTGACCGTGGGTACACGGGTTGACCGTGATGGTCATCCGGCGGATTCTGACTGGCGATCCAGGCGACCTAACCCAGCGGCCGAAGTCGTCGGGCCCGAGCTGTCACTGGCGCCTGTAGCAATGTCGTGGCGTGCGCGGTCGGCGGCACGAGAGTGCGGGGTCGTGTTGAAGATGACGCGCGGGTTGCCGGGTTGACGCGTAGCCCGGGCGCTGTGCCCGGGCGCTGTGCCCAGCCGACCGTCTCGTGCGCCGTGGTCAGCATCTCGACCACTCGACGCCAGTCCCGACTGTCGCGTGGCTGCCTGCCCTCGACGAACTGGTGAACGCCGCCGGATGTCGGGGTTCCATGCCTGGCCGGAAGTGGGCCGTGCATACTTTCGGGGTAAGCTCGCCGCGGGCAAGACCCCGATGGAAGCCATGCGCTGCCTCAAACGACGACTCTCCGATGTGGTCTACCGGCAGATGCTCGCCGACACGAAGGCGAGCCCGGGAGGGCAACTGGGGGCGACTCTGACATCCAGCGCTGGGCCGCGGTTCACCTGGGCTCGGCCATCCGCTCACCGTCGATGGGTTGTGCCGTCGGGGCAACCGGGTGATGGTCTCGGGCGTGACTAGGGTGTGCCGAACCCACACAGCTTCGATGTTCCACCAAACCAGGTACCTGCCATGGACCGTGGTGGCGCGGTGTATTGGCGATAAGCCGGTGGAGGTGTGCGCGCGTCGCGACGCTGCGCTCAACCAACCGGTTCGCCGTCCGCCGCCGGGCCGGACTGGCACGTCGATGGACTCGGCAACGAGGCGGTTATCCCAGGCCGGCGCGCTGGTTGTTCTGCTTCCCGACGATGCTTTCGAGGTTGATTCACATGTCTGACAGCCTGTCTGAAATCTTTGACACGGCCCGGGCGCAGCGTCCGCCGGCGCCGTTCGACCCGCCGGAAGCGATCCGCCGTCGAGGTCGTCAGCGCGCCCACCGACAGGCGTTCACTGCTGGTGTTGCGGTATTCGCGGTGGTCGGCGTCGGCGTCGGCTCGGCTTGGTTGCTCGGTCCGGACGGCTCGCCCGCTGCGCCGGGAGCCCATCCGTCGGGATCGGTGCACTCGACATCGGCGCTGCCGGTGTCACCGTCCGTCTCGACGCGGTCGAGCCCGGCGGCTGTAGCCACAGCCATCGCACCCGGGCTGTTCCTGCGGCCGGCGGAACTCGGTGCGGGAACGTGGCAGGAGCAGCAACCCCACGAGCCGTACCAGGGCGACCTGTGGTACTGGGCCGACCTGTGCCCGGCGTACCGGACTGCCGACTACCCCTCGCTGCGCCACCAGGTCGCCACTGACGTGACCGGCTGGGTTGACCGGGACTCCGGCCAACCACCCACGCAGACCCGGATCAGCGAGTACCTCGAGCTGTACACGCCGGGCTGGGGCACCCGCAACTTCAACGATGTGCGAGCCGTGCTCGCCGGGTGCGGTGCCATCCCCGCACCGCCGGTGCCGCCCGGCGGTGCCATACCGCCGACCGCGGCAGGCGGAGGCGCACCCAAGCGAATGTTCACCGTGGGATCAGGGTTCGCCGGCCACGAATCAGTTCTGATCAGGATCGAGCAGTGGTACTACGACGGCGAGGCCCTCGCACGCCAACCGCTCCTCCATCACGTGGCGGTAGTCCGCGTCAACGATTTGGTCGCCACGATCGTGCTACCCGACGGACTTCTAGACGACTACGCCCGGGACATCGCCACGAAGGCAGCTACACACATGGGCAGCTGACAACAAGGGCTAGGGGCTTCATCGTACGACCCCGGCGGCACACACACCGGGGCCACGCAAGGGTTGAGGAAGCGGGCGATGTCAGTCACGTCGGCCAGGAGTCGGGCGGCGGTGACCGGACCGATGCCGTACAGGCTCAGCAGGCCGCTGCCGGTGGCCAGGACGGCTTTACGTAGTTGCTTCTCCGATTCCTTGAGCTTGTTATCCAGCACAGCGATCTCGGTGACCAGCTCGCACGCCAGGTGGTGACGGATCTGGGTGGATGCGGTGGTCACGACGACCTGGTCTAGGAGCCGGCGAGCCTGGATCGCCGGCAGCCACAGCTTCGCCCGGCGGGGACCAGCTCCAGCAGCAGGCAGCTCTCAATCGGACAAACGAGCCTGGCAAGAATAATGGGGCTCACCTCAGACAATCTTGCGGGATGTAAAGATGGATGCGGGATCAAATGGACCCTGAGCACCGAGAGCTTCGTCAATGGATGCGGCAAGCAAGGGACCTGCCGTTGTACTGCCGGGATCGAATATTGTCGTCTGGTCGCCGGCTGGCATCGCCGAACCGCCAAGGCTAATTCGGGCAACGTCTGGCCTGTCTCGACACCAAGCGGCTATAGCGGCGCACAGTTGAGGGCCGATTTTCGTATTCTGGCATTGAACCCGGATTCTGCCCCGACTTACAGGTATGACGGGGACGCCACATTGTTGGGATATTCGCGTGCCGAGTTCCTGAATCAGCTCGGGGTTAGGATGGTCGGTAAGCTCAAATTCAACGAAAGGTTGACCGCCATTAGGGTGTCGAAGATTCCCCCGCTCATCCTGTGCAAGAGTCCTGGTCCTCCAAACACCCGCGGGCGGAGATTCCTCATGGCAAATTGAACCCGGCTCTAGGTTTGTCGTTACTGGGACGCCATGCCTGGACGGTCGCCGCTCAGCCGCTTCGGCGAAGGTTCGGGCCCTCTCGCCAGGGACCTCAACAAGCCGAAATATTGTTTCCTCACGCATGCCGAGGACTTCAGCGGCTTCAGGTGAAAGGACCAAGCGCATGAAGGCGTGGTCGGCAGAAAAGTCTATGGCGTGAAGTCCGCCAATGTACGTAGTCCCCTCGTCCGTGCTGACACTATATTCGGCGCCGTCGCATCGTGGTGCGATCATGAGAGCCACCGGCCAGGAGCACCGCGGCGATCGGCAGCGCGTAGCTCGCCTCGACCACGGGGAAGAACACTGACCGCAGGGCCAGCGTCGCCCTCCTCGTGGCCCACTGCTGGCCGATCCTGTCGGTACCGTGCCGGACGCGGTGGCCGGTCAGGCGCAGCGCCTCCACGGTTCGCGCGCCCTCGGCGGTCGTGGTCAGGGTCTCGGTCAGCTCGGCGGTGGCGGCCCCTTCCGCGAGGTACGCGGTGCTGGCGCGGCGCAGGTACCAGCGGGTCACCGCGTAGATCGAGGGCAGCCCGACCAGCGCGGCCAGGCCCAGCATCGGGTGCAGCAGGAACACCGCTGCGAACAGGAGGAACAGTTGGGTGCCGGCGATGAGGACGGTGGGCAGCACCTCGCGGACCGTGGACCCGACCGTCGCCACGTCGATGGAGCTGCGGGTGGTAAGGTCGCCGATGCCGGCCCGCTCGACGGCGGAGACCGGCAGGGCCAGGGTGCGCCGGACGAACTCCTCGCGCAGGCGCGCCACCGCCCGCTCGCCGAACCGGTGCCCGACCAACCGTGCGTACCGCGTCAGGATCCCTTGCACCAGCACGCATCCGGCGATCGCGAGGGCCAGCCGGTCCATGGCCGCCACACCCGCGCCGGCGGTGACCAGGTCCACGATGCGGCCGAGCAGCCAGGGCGCGGCCAGCCCGGCGGTCGCGGCGGCGCCGTGCAGCAGCAGGGTGATGGCCACCGCGCGGCGGTCGCGCCCGATGAGGTCGAGCGTGGCCTGGCCTACGGCGGCCCGGTCCGCGACGGGCAGCCCGGTCACCGCCGCACCTCCTCGGTGTCGGCTGCGTCCCGGGCGACCAGCGCCCGGTAGCCCGGATCCCGCGCGAGCAGCTCGGTGTGGCTACCGGTGGCGACGACCCGGCCGTCGCGCAGGTACGCGACCGTGTCGGCGTACCCGAGCAGCAACGGCGACGTGGCCAGGACCACCGTGGTCCGCCCGGCCCGGGCCGCGCGCAGGCGCTGGGCGATCCGGGACTCGGTGTGCGCGTCCACCGCCGACGTGGGATCGATGAGAATCAGCACCTCCGGTTCGGCGAGGAGGGCTCGTGCCAGGCGAACCCGTTGCCGCTGGCCGCCGGAGAGCGTGCGGGCCCGGGCGCCGACCGGGGTGTCGAGGCCCTCGGGCAGCGCGTCGACGATGTCGCCGGCCGACGCGGCGTGCAGAGCCGCCCCGATCTGCCGATGGTCGATGTCCTTGCGGACCCGCAGGATCTCCCGCAGCGTTCCGGCGAAGAGGTAGGAGTCCGGGTCCGCGACGAGGATCCGCGTGCGTACCTCGCTGAGCACCATCCCGGTCAGGGCGATCCCGCCCCAGGTCACCTCGCTGGCGACGAATGCGTCGCGGCGAAACGGAGACCTCCTTCTCGGGTGAGCCCGTTGGCTGCCTGCGCCGGGCGCTGCGATGCCGGTCAAGCTGTCCAAAAGTCGTCCTGCAGAATCTCCCCCTCCGAGGCGGACCGTCGCAGGTGGTTCGCGATGGGCAGCAGCGCAATCGAGATCCAGTCGGGTTGCGCGGTGGCACCGTTGAACCACCGTGCGTCCATGGCGGGGTGAATCTGACAGTCAGTCATGAACGCGGCGCATCTACTGGCCCACCTGGACAAGCGTCGAGTCGTCAAACACCTGGAGGGTGCACCAAATTTCAGATGGCGAATAGCCGCATTGTCGCAGGTCAGGCGGGGTGTTGCTGTCCCGTGTGCCGTCGGCCAGCCTTCCGGGGCAGACGGGGCCAGGTTCCGCCTGGGCTTGCCCGGGGTCGACGTCCGGGGCGTGCTCACGGAGCCGGAGCGCCCCGCCGGAGGCCTGTCGGGCTTGTGTAGGGCAGGTGGAAGGGTGGCCGCCTGAGCCCCGACCCGGTGCGGCCGGGAGCTACCGGCGTTGACCACGATGTAGGTGCGACATCGACGTTCTGGATCTAGAGCATCGTCTGCAACCGGCTGCCCAGCCTGCGCGTGTTGTCGCCGCCCGACTCACCCGGTCGGCTGTAGGAGAGGCGTTGATGGAGGATTTCGACGCGTTGTACGCGGCGCATTTCACCTCGTTGACGACGCAGTTGTTCGCGTACTTCGGCGATCGTCAGGACGCGCAGGATGTGGTTCAAGAGGCGTTTGGCCGGGCCTGGGCGCGGTGGAGGCAGGTCTCGGCGTACGACGAGCCGGTGGCGTGGGTGCGTCGCGTGGCGTGGAACTTGGCTACGAGCAATGTCCGGCGGGCGCGGGTGGCGGCGACGTTCCGGCGACGGTACCGGCCGGTGCACGCTGCCCCGCCGTCCCCCGACCGGGTCGCGCTCCTCACCGCGTTGAGGGCGCTGCCGGCCAAGCAGCGCCAGGTGACGGTGTTGTACTACCTGGCCGACCTGCCGGTGGACGAGATCGCCGTGCTCATGGGGGTTTCCGGTGGGACGGTCAAGTCCTGGTTACACAGGGCGCGGACCACGCTCGCCGACGAACTCGACCCCGGCCCGCCGAACAGGAAGGAGGCTCGCCGTGGCTGACCCTGTGCACGACGACCGGCTCGTCGAGGCGTTTACACGGTTCCGGTCACAGGTCGGTGAGGAGGTCCGGCCGCCGGGTACGGATGCCGTGCGCCGCTGGGTTCGTCGCCGCCGTGTCATCCGGGTCGCGTGTGCCGCCATGGCGGTTGCGCTCGTCGGCGCCGTCGTTGCGGGTGTGACCACAGGGGGCAGCCCGGATATGACCGTGGGCGTCGACCCCACGTTAAGTGCGGCGGATTTGGAGGAGTTGGCCGACCGGGCCGTGGACGACTTGTTTGCGAAGGAGCCGCTGACCGCGTCCGCCTTTCCCGTCGCCGTGACGGCCCAGACGCAGGGCGAACCGTTAACGGTAGGTCACGGCGGGAGCAGCCCGCTGAAATTCGTGCAAGGGCAGGACTACGACCTGGTGGCGTTGTGTCTGGGCCGGGGCACGGCGACGGTGGCATGGGAGGCGCCGGGTGGCGTGACCGGCAGCGTCCTGGTGGTCTGCGACGGTACCCCAGTCCGGGTGCGGTTCATCCCACGGGCCGACGGCCCTGAGGTCCAAATCAGGCTCACGCCCGACGCGGAGGCGATCAGCCGGGCCGGCATCGCCCTCGGCTACATCGAATTCCAGTAGCCGGAGTTCCAGAAGTCGATCTATTGGCCGTTGACGATCAGTGTGGTTAGTTCGGCCCAGACGCGTTTGCCGCCGTGGTGGGGTGAACGCTCCAGGCGGCTGACACGGCTTCGACCAGGAGCAGTCCTCGGCCGCCGGTTGGTGCCATGGGGTCGGGTGGAGGGTCACGTCGGGTCTGGCCGGGCTGGTGTCGGTGGCGCCGATGGTGCGCCGATCGCCGAGGATGTGGCCGGCTAGTTCCTGGCCTCGGCCGGCGGCAGGTCGGCGACGACCGAGCTGGTCGCGGTTGCCCGGTCCGACCTTCCGGAATCACAGCCTTGGGACAACCTCACGGGAACCGCCGGCAACGCAACGAAGGCCCGGGACCGCCGATCGGCGCCACCGCGTTAGCCTCCCACTCTCCACAGGGTCCGCCCGTCACCCCATGGCAAATCATTTGATCGCGCGCGGATCCGAAGTGGCACCGACTCGATGGCCTTTTGCGATGTCTGGGCGTAGCATGACCACCTCCGTAGCCTGATCACTGTTGGATGGTCGCGGGCGCATAGCCCTTGCGTAGAAATCCTGACACGGGTACGCAAAGCGTTTCTTCCGCCATTTAGGCAGTGCTTCGGGCCGCAACGACGAGGTCGTATGGCGAAATCAGACTCGGTGGTCGAGCCAGCCGTCTTTCCGGACACGGATATCTGCCTCAACGGAACTTAGCCTGATTGATCGCTTGCTCAGCGGAGTTGGTGAAAGCATCGGCTCATCTATCGTCATCGCCGATGTCCATTATGAACTCCCCCTCGTCCGCGACGAACGTGCGAAGTAGCCGCGAACGCCCCGAATGGGTTTGGGGCCGGACGAGAGGCTCCGGATGCCGCAGTTCAGTCGTGGTCAAGAAGACGATCTCTCGGTCTGTGGGTTGATCAGCCACCGGTGCTCGTAATCGGTCTGGTCGGCCAGTGCGGTAGCGATCTCGTCCAGGTCAAACCCGCCCAGGTCAAGCACCGGGCCAGGATAGTCCGAACCGGATCGGCGGCACCTCGACGAGCGACGCGCACCGTCAGCGGCATGTGCGGATGGTTCGGTGCCGTGCCCTGATCCGATGAAAGGGGCGGGGCCTCGCTCCTCGTGACAGTCACCCCGTTCAGGGGTTTCCTTTGGATTGTCATGGTCCACTACGACGAAGGAGGCCCCTGTGGAGGAGGATGCCGGCCGGCAGTTTGTTGGTGTAGACCTGCATCGGCGGCGCAGTGTGATCGTGCGGATGACCGCGGATGGGCAGCGGTTGGGTCCGGCGGTGCGCATCGATAACGACCCGTTCGAGTTGGCCCG